>JAAUYD010186776.1_pt1 | contig 30338 bp, 21 predicted proteins | sample 7278101 | NCBI WGS metagenome assembly JAAUYD01 (sample SAMN14350128, study PRJNA611818) | marine sediment metagenome | isolation source: surface marine sediment (0.6m) | place: French Polynesia: Moorea | collected 2018-08
ATCGCCATGTAAAAGCGTGTCGTCATGTGACCCATGATGTCGCACTGCCATGGGTGGGCGATGCTCTTGTGCACGGAGATCATGGCTTTCTGAGCCCAAAGGTTTCACGTGCCTCGGCAGGCGACTGCACCGTAGCGCCCATTGCCTCGACAATCTTGCGTGCCCGCTCGACGAGCTGCGCGTTCGTCGCAAGGACACCCTTCTCGAGATAGAGATTGTCCTCGAGGCCGACACGAACGTTGCCGCCCAGCAACGCGGACTGCGGAACCATTGGCATTTCCATCGCACCAATCGCGAAGCCGGACCAGTTACAGTCATCAGGCAACTCGTTCACCATCGCCTGGAACGCATTTGGCGTTGCCGGCGCGCCCCACGGAATACCAAGGCAAACCTGGAACAGCGGCGGCGCGTCGATCAGTCCGCCGTCGATCATGTGCTTGGCGAACCAGACTTGCCCCATGTCGAACACCTCGAGCTCCGGCTTGACGCCAATTTCCTGGAGGCGTTTTGCGCCAAGTTCGAGCATCGTTTGCGTCGAAACGTAAACGTAGTTCTGGCCCATGTAGTTAAAGGAGCCGCAATCAAGCGAGCAGATTTCGGGGAGCAGCGCCTCGACATGCTCCATACGTTCCATTTGCCCGACGCAATCAGTGTCGTCCGTGAAGTTGAGCGGATCGTCGTCGGGGCCCAGGTAAAGATCGCCGCCCATGCCAGTCGTGAGGTTGATGACGACGTCGGTCTGGCTGTCGCGCACCCGGTCGACGACCTCCCGATAGAGTTCGACATCACGAGAGGGCTTGCCGGTTTCCGGCTCGCGTACATGGATGTGCGCGATCGCTGCGCCAGCCTTGGCCGCTTCGATCGCCGCCGTCGCGATTTCCGCAGGCGACTTTGGCAGATCCGGATGCTTGCCGGCGGTATCGCCGGAGCCTGTCACCGCACAGGTGATAATCGGGTGTCGGTTCACTGTTAGTCCTCTGCGAACGTCAGGACCTTCAGGTCCGACGCACTGGATACCGACGCGCGCTTCATGCCTTCGGAGTTGTACGGCATGGCGATCTCACCGGCTCGCGTGACCGCAATGACACCCGCATCGCCGCCAAGTCGTTTCACTTCGTCGAGCATCTCCTGCACCGCATCGTCGAGCGATACGCCGCTCTTGTAACGGAAGGCGATCGACGATGCGCCACCAGCGCGAATGATGTGTTCACCGATTCCCGTGCACGACACGGCGATGTGATCGTCGGCCCAGGTGCCCGGACCGATCAACGGTGTGTCACCGATGCGACCGTGCAGTTTGCCGAAAGTGCCGCCCGTCGAGGTTGCTGCGGCGAGTCCGCCGGTTGTGTCCATCGCGACGGCGCCGACCGTGCCGTGTGCGATGTCGCTGACGTCATCACTCGTGACGCCAACGGGTAGCGTGTAGTAGCTGGACGGGTCCTCAATTTCCTCGAACGCGTGTTCGCGCGCGAATTCGACGGCACCGGTGCCCGCAAGCATGACGTGCGGTGTTTTTTCCATGACGCCACGTGCAACGCATACCGGGTTAGCGAAATCCTGCAGCGCGGCAACGGCGCCGGCCTCGCGTGTCGCGCCGTCCATGATCGAGGCATCAAGTTCGACGTGGCCGGCTGAATTCGGCGCCGAGCCACGACCGGCGACATACAGGCCACAGGACTCGAGCTCGGCGACCGCGAACTCGACGACGTCGAGCGCTTTGCCGTCAGCTGCAAGCCGCTCGCGGCAGAGTGACGCCAGTTCTGCGAGGTGCGCCTCGGTCTCTGCGTAGTCTCTTCCTGCGACTGCACCTGCACCACCGTGCAGTACCAGCGCCCAGTTGCTGTTCTTATCAGGCATCCGACCAATGTACCTCAATTGTGCGCGCGTTCACGACCGTCATCACTCCGCTTCAGCAAGCGCATACACGAAGTCGACGTAGGCTTTTTCGATTTCGGCGAGGCCGGCCGCCTGGGTACCGGGCCCCGGTTCGATCAGCATGATTTCGTTCGGTGCATGCGCGCCCGTGCCGAAGCCCATGCCTGTTGGCACGAGTGGCAGACCGAGTCGCTCGGTGAACTGGTAGAACGGCGCGCTGCCCGCGATGCGCGGTTGCACATTGATCGTATTGGCATACTTGGAGAACACCGAAATCGCAGCTTGCACAGCCGGCGCTTCAACCGACGTCTGCGACGCAGGGTAGCCACTCAGTTTGCGAATCTCGACATCGGCGTAGCCCTGCGCGTCGAGGAACTGGCGAATCTTGTCGAGTGCCTCGTCGGGGTCGAGTCCTGGCGGCAGGCGCGAGTCGACCTTGGCGCTCGCCTGGTGCGGCAGGATCGTCTTGACGCCTTCGCCAGTGTAGCCGCCCCAGATGCCGTCAATGTTGAGCGACGGCTGGTACAGGAATTCGACAACGGCGTCTGTGCCGGTCTTGTAGTCGATCCAGTGATTGACACCGAGCATCTCGAGCATCTGCTCTTCGTTGCGATTCTCGATACCTGCGTTGATCAGCATCGACTCTTCCACCGTTGGTGGAACAATGCCGTCGTAGTAGCCCGGCACGAGAATCGTGTTGCCGTCTGGTGATGTCAGAGACGAAAGCGCTTTGATCAAGCGCCAGACCGGCGAGTCGACAATCGCCTTATACGAACCGTGGATCTCGGCCTTTGACGGGCCGCCCCATGCGCCACCAGTTGCGATCACCTCGAAGTAGACGATGCCCTTTACGCCGAGAATCATGTTGATCTTGCCGTCGGGAGACTGCGAGTTGAACGGGAACAATACGCCGTCCGCCTCTCTCAGGCGCGCTTCGTAGGCGTCGACAATCTGCGGATAGTTGGGCGAGCCGAGCTCTTCTTCGCCCTCGGCCGCGATCATGATGTTGACGGGCAACGTGCCTTCAACAGCGATGATCGATTCGAGTGCATTCAGGAATGCGCGTTGTGGTCCCTTCTGGTTGGTTGCGCCGCGTGCCATGAGTACTTTGCCAAGTTCATGATCGATGACTTCGGCATCAAACGGCGGACTGATCCAGTCTTCTGGGTTTACGGGCTGCACGTCGTACATCAGGTAAACGACCAGCGTCTTCTCCGCACCGGCATTGTAATAACCCCACACGCCGGGGTGTCCATCCGTCGGCACGAGCTCTGCTTCGGCAAAGCCGAGGTCCTCGAAATCCTGGCGTAGCATTTCGGCCATCTCGATCACGCCGATGTTCTGGGCCGAGATCGATTTCTGTCGCAGCCAGCGCTGAATCGCCGCGAGATGACGATCGAGGTTCGCATCAATGTAGTCATAGACGGCGGCATGGTCGCCGGCGTAGGCGGGGATCGCGCCGACGTCGTAAGCCTCGGTCGTCGCCAGCTGATGTGTCGGGCGCTCAATTGCGGCGGGTTCTTCGCCGGAGCGACCGCAAGCTGCAATTGCCAGAGCAAGTGTCAGGACCAGAATTGTTCTCATTCTTTCAGACTCCTCATATAACGCGATCTGGAGTAGTCGCCCGCCGCCATGGGCCAGCCGGGATTCTCGCTCGCGAACGGATGCGCCGCAATGCGCGCCGAATTGCATGGCACCGGCACCCTGGAACGCAGCAGCTGCACCGCTTGGAGTGCTGCTCGCCGGGCGCAACCCGATCGTGGCGTTTTATCCGCGCATTCGGCGGATAATTGTCCGCTTTATTCAACTGATGCAAAAATACAACAAACGGTGTTTGGGGCGCTCACTTCGTGCGAAAGGCGCAGATCAGCCCAAAAATGCATTGCCCGGCTGGCAACCGCAGTATCTGAAAAATCCCTAGGCTGGCTAGAAAAAGTCTATGTTTAATAAGGCCTTGGAAACCCGGCCAAAGAGAATAAGAGGTTTGTTGAGCGCCTCGTGCGTGCCCGGGGCCGTTATTCCGACGCGCGTCTGCGTGGCAGGCGCAATCGTTGAAATTTTGGCATTCCCAATTGCAACAGTGTATATTTTACAACACCTTCCGTAGGCGGGCTTCTGCTGCGCAACGGGAAAGTGAAAAACTTTTAAAACGAGATGTATAGGGGATTCTCATGTCTAGAAACCTTACCCTCAAAAATGCTGTAAAGCTTGCGATTACAGCCAACGTTGCCTTTGCGGGCATGGTTGGCTCGCCGCTTGTCTTTGCGCAGGATGAGGCGGAAGTAGAACTGGAAGAAATTACGGTCACCGGTTCGCGAATTCCGCGTAAGGACCTCGAAGGTCCTAGCCCGGTGTCAATCTATGACCGCACCAACATTGAGCAAAGTGGTGGCACGTCCATCGGCCAGATTCTCCGCGAGATTCCGGCGGTTGCTGGTGGCGCACAAGCCACGAACATCAACAACGGTGGCACGGGTTCGCAGAATATTTCGCTGCGTGGCCTCGGCAGTGCTCGCACACTGGTACTCATTAACGGCCGCCGCGCTCCCGATTCGTCGGGTGGCAACTCCGGCCTCGTTGACCTGAACACGATTCCGGTCGCGATGGTAGAGCGTATCGAAGTTCTGAAAGACGGCGCATCGGCCATCTACGGTTCTGACGCTATCGCAGGCGTTGTAAACGTCATCACGCGCCGCGACTTCGAAGGCGTCGAGCTGACGGCACAGACGGGTGTTTCGGCAGAATCGGACGGTGAGAAGAATGAATTCTCGCTGACCGTCGGCCAGAACATCGGCGACGCAAACTTCGTCATGAGCCTGACGCGTGTTGAAGAGTCCGAGACGATTGCGGGCAACCGCGATTGGGCTTCGTACGCAGGTTGGGTCTTCGGCGGTGAGTGGACCGGCGGTGGTTCTTCTGCTCCGCCCTGGGGTCGCTATCGTGGCACCACGGACTTTGGTGATCCGATCGACCAGGCTGGCACGCTTTGCGCGGATACCGCTGGATGCTCGTTCGACCTGACGTATGGTCCGGACAATTCCGGTGGCAACCTGCTGGGTGGCCTGACTGCCTTCAACTTCGGCACCGACGCCTACAACTACGCGCCGATCAACTACCAGCGTCAGCCCAACGAGCGCTGGATCTTCAATACGCAAGCCACGATGCCGATCGATTCGCTGTCCGGTGTCGGCGGGATGGAATCTACGCGTGCTTTCGCCGAACTCCAGTACATCGATCGTGAAAGCGCCCAGGCACTGGCCGAGCAGCCGCTCGCGCCGCTGGCGTTCTACGCGTTCCCGGCGACTTACAGCGCCCAGAACGAGTACAACCCGACTGGTGAAGACATTTCCGACTGGCGTCGTCGCATGGTTGAGGATGGCCCGCGTACGGGTGACGTAGAAATCCAGACGTTCCGCGGCGTCGCTGGCATCGAAGGTGAGCTTTCCAACGGCATGACCTGGGAAGCCGCGTTCAACTACGGCGAAGTGGACTATGTGAATAACTACGGCCCGCTGTACAACCTGAGTAAGGTTGCACTGGCCGTCGGCCCGACCGCTCGCGACGCAGACAACGTGATCCGCTGCGACACAAACGGTGACGGCGTTTTCTCGTCGGCTGACGATCAAGCCTGTGTTCCGCTGAACACGTTCGGCATCGGCGCGCCGACGCAGGAGATGCTCGATTACCTGCAGTATCGTGAGACCGAAAGAAACAAGGTCACGCAGCGCGTTATTTCGCTCAACGTCACGAAGGCTGATTTGTTCGAGCTGCCGGGCGGCGACGTTGGCCTGTCGGCAGGCTACGTCCAGCGTAAAGAGACCGGTAAGTACAGCCCGGATGCACTAACTCTAGAGCTCTCTGCGGTCGGTGCTGTAACGGGTACCCCGTCCGATCCGACCGACGGCCAGTACACGGTTGACGAGCTGTATTTCGAGATGCGTTTCCCGGTCGTCGAAATGCTCGAGCTCGACGCTGGATTCCGTTACTCGGACTACGACACGTTCGGTGATACGACGAACTGGAAGGTTGGCCTGCAGTTCCGTCCGATGGACGACATCTTGATTCGCGGTTCAGCTGCGACGTCCTTCAGGGCGCCGACGATCAGCAACCTGTTCGGCGGATCGGGAATCTCGTTCCCGAGTGTCACGGATCCTTGCGCCTCCAACCCGACGCAGAACTGCATCAACGATGGCGTTCCTGCAGGCGGTTTCACGCAGATCTCGACGCAGGTACGTACGCTGGTTGGCGGTAACCCGACGGCAGAGCCGGAGGAAGCGGATACGTTCACGTTCGGTGTCGTATACCAGCCGTCCGCGCTTGAAGGCGTTTCGTTCGCGGTTGACTACTGGAACGTAGATATCGTCGATCCGATTACGACAATTGGTGCTGGCGTGATTCTCAGCCAGTGCGCCGAGACGGGTGAGTTCTGCGAGAAGATCGATCGCTTCGGTCCTGGACCGAACCAGGGCGCACCGCTGCTCATCGACAATCGCATCACCAACGCTGGCCGTATCGAGACCAGCGGTTACGATCTGCTCGCCGAGTGGAAGGGTATCGAGACGGACATCGGCACCTTCGGCGTTCATTGGGAAGGCGCGATCATCGACACGTATGACAAGACTCAGGCAAACGGCGTAGTCACGCCGCACGCGGGCTACTTCCGCGACGATGAGGACGGTCATTTCGCCGAGTTCCGCTGGATCCTGTCTGGTACGTACGAGCGCGAAGCTCTTACGGTTCAGCTCGACTATCGCTTCATCGACGAAGTCACCGAGTTTGGCTCGGACATCTTCGGAAGCTGTGTTGATACAGACGGCACCACCGTAACGATTCCTGGTGTTAACCGTGGTCTGACGTGCGTAACGTCGACCAACCCAGAGTCTGCGAATAACCTCGGTGACTTCCAGCACAAGCTGGAGAGCGCGAGCTACGTAGACCTGTACGCCAAGTATCAGTTCTCGGATCGTGTCATGGGCTTCGTGGGTATCGATAACGTGCTCGACGAAGAGCCGCCGGTATCCGTTGATGGCTTCAACGACAACACTGACGTGCGGACCTTCGATACGATTGGTCAGTACTACTACGCCGGTTTCAAACTGAACTTCTAGTACACGCACTAAGAGAGATTGAGGCTCGTACGTTTGGGCCTTAACGAGAAAGGCCGTATCGTCGAATGACGGTACGGCTTTTCTTTATTCTTATGAAAGCAGAATTTGAAACACGTGTTGATGCATGGAATCGCTACTGGAAAGGTGGCCACGGCGACACATGCTTCCATCAGGGCGACGTATTCTCGTTGCGCAGGGACTGGGTCGGGTTCTTTTCGGAGCTGCCGGCGTCTGCGCGCATTCTCGATCTGGCCACCGGTAATGGCGCGCTGCCCCTGATTGCGGCCGAAGTCAGCCGCGAAATGAGCCTCGGCTTTTCGATAACGGGCGTCGATTTCGCAGTCCCGACTCCGGAGCTTGTTGCGGACATCGATACGTCCTTACTCGATTGCATTTCGTTCGTTGGCTCGACCCCCCTCGAGACGATGGAGCTCGATGAGGCCGGTTTCGACGCGGTGACGTCGCAGTTCGGGTTCGAGTATTCAGACGCAAGGCGCTCAATCCCTCGAATCGCGAAGCTCATGGCGCCAGGCTGCAAGTTGCGTTTTCTGATTCACTCCCACGGCGGTTCTGTTTTCAAATCGACCGAGCAACGCTGCGGGCGAATCAAGCAGCTGCTTGCAAAGGATCAGCTATTCGATGTCTGCCGTCGGCTCGGACGATTCAATCCCAGGGATCCCGCCAGTCTCGCCAAGACACAGAAGCTGGAGCGTCGCTTTAACGCGAAACTCAAATCGCTGCGAGCGAAAACGACAGATCTCCCGCCGGACGATGTGTCGGTATACGCGATGAACTACGTGGAGCAGCTTGTCCAGAGTCGGAGTTACGCGCCCCCCGACGAGTGGCGGAAGGCGCTGAATGACCTGTCGGATGAACTGAACGACTACGTCATCCGCCTGAACGGTATGCTACGAGCCGCCCAGAAGGACGCCGACATGAAGAGACTCGTTACGAGTTTCGAGGAGGCGGGCCTCGAAGACGTCAGCTATCAACCGGCTTTGCAGAATCAGAACGACGTGGGCTGGATATTTCTAGCCACCAAACGCTAGGCTCATCCATCAGCTGCAGCAGTCGTCGTGCTGTTCGACTGCGACATCATGACCTTGACCGTGGCGCCCTCGGCCAGGTTCTCGGCGCCGCGCACGGCAACCCGGTCGCCAGCCTGCAATGCCCCGCGAACGGCGATCAGCTCGCCCGCGCTGTCACCCAGTTGGACAGCAATCTGCTCTGCAACATTATCCTCGGAGATCCGGAAGACAAACGACCCGTTATGACGCAGTACGAGTGCGTCGCGAGGCACCGTAATCTCCGACGCTCGCGCGCGAATCGGTACCGCGACGCTCACGAGCTGACCGACGGTCCAGCTGGCCTGTGAAGAAACCGGCAGGTTAATGTGCGCCTCGAACGTCTGCGAACGCACGTCGCCCGTCGGCACGAGCGCCCGAATCGTACCTTCGATGTCCGCGTCAGCCGTAAACACGTGAATCTTGTCGCCAACCACCGTGCGTGGCAGGTGCTTTAACGGCACAAAAGCACGCACTTCCATGTTGAGAATGTCAGTCAATTGGGCGAGTACTTCACCACGCGCGACGTCTTCACCTTCGCGATGCATGCGGCTGATAACGACACCCGTGAACGGGGCTCGTGCGTCCGCTCGGCGTATCTGGTCATCGATCTGGCGGATGCGCACTCGCGTGATATTCGCATCGCTGATGGCGAGATCACGATTTGCTTCGGTCTGTTCGAGCTCGAACTCGGAGACGAGACTCGACCCCTGCAGTTCGCGCTGGCGGCGCAGCTGGCTTTCGAGTTGTCGCACATTGATTTCCGCGCGTTGCAGCAGTGCCTCCTGCTCCGCACGTTGCAACAGCAACGGACGCGTGTCGATGCGGGCGACCGACTGGCCTGCTTCGATAAGTGTGCCGGGTTCGGCTACGGCCAGGAGCTGGCCGGCTACCCCGGCCGTGATCTGAACGTCGTTGCGGCTGTAGACCGTGCCGGGCACTGCGACAGTGGGCGCGATCTCGGTGCGCTCGACGGTCGCGACCTGCACGACGCTGGCCGGCATTTGCTGGGCGAAAGCGATGCCATTTATCAGGCAAGCGATGATGATTGTTGTCGTATTCTTAAGCATCGGCAATGACTCCCTCAGTAGCCGCCGGCCGACCCTTGCGCCGTAGCAGCAGCGCCGGCGGCGGCAGCCGCAGGATGCTCGGCATCAGGACCAGTGTGAATATGGCGCTGACAAACATGCCGCCAATGATGACGGTTGCCAGGCCGCGGTAGATCTGCGAGCCAACGCCCGGTACCAGCATCAGCGGCAACATACCGAAAATGCTCGTTAGCGTGCTCATGTAGATTGGCCGCGCGCGGACACGCACCGCTTCGGCGACAGCGACGCTGCGCTCAAGGCCATTGCGTTGCCCGGCGCGTGTCTGCATGACGAGAAGGATCGCGTTGTTGACCACGAGGCCCAGCAGGATCAGGAAGCCAATCGTCGTCAACAGATCCATCGCCTGGGTTGTGAACAGGTTCAGGATGCGCAACGCGACAACGCCACCCGCGACGGCCAGCGGCATCGACAGCATCACGAGCACCCCGTCCCAAAGCGACCGGAACATCGCTGCCAGCACGAGGAACAACACGACTGCGGCGATCGCAAGGTTGATGGTCATCGTGCGGAATGCACCCTCGAGTCGGTCCGCAGTGCCTCGATACGAGAGACTGACGTCGGCGGGCATGGCCTCGCGCAGCTGCGGTCCGACAACATCGCGTAGCGTGTCGAGGGCTTCCTCGACGGTCATCTCGGGCGGAGGTGTCACCGCAAGGGTAAGCGTGCGCTGGCCGTTGACGCGCAGAAGCTGCGTCGGTCCTACCGTGCGCTGGATGTCGGTCAGTTCGCCGATGCTCTGGATGCCGGCCAGCGGTGTCCAGATTGGCACTGCGGCGAGTTCTTCAGGCGAGTTCCATGTCGGCCCCTTGAGGATCATGTCCATGCGATCGTTGCCATCAAAATACTCGCCAACGAACGAACCGCTTGTCAGGGCGCGAACGATGTTTGCAACGGCGGCGCGATCAAGGCCTGCCGCTGTGATGCGCCGATCGTTGGGCACGAGCTGCAGCTCCGGTTCGGCAATCTGCAGGCCAGGAATTGGCCGCACCTGGGAGCCCGGAATCATCTGGTTAATCAACGGCATGGCTTGCATCGCAACGTCCGACAGCGCGTTAATGTCCGAGCCTTGCAGGTCGACGTTGATGCTGCGACCGCCATCGAAGCCGAAGTTCAGTAGTGACGAGCGCTGCACGAATGCCCGCGTGTCGGGCAGATCGACAAGCACTTCATCGCGCACGATGCTGATCATTTCTTCGATGCGCTCCGGGTCCTGCGGATAAACGAAAAGCGCATTGAACGAGCCGAAAGACGACAGGTTGTAGCCGCGGATGTATGGCTGTTGTTCGTGATCCATGTACGGTCGCAGGCGTTCGACAATCGTGCCGGCGATCTCGGTCTCGACCATTTCTACGGTTCCGCCTGGTGGCATTGCGAAGAATGCATTCAGCGAATCCGATGGAGCCTGCGGCAGGAGATTGGCTTTCGGTACGAGCAGTACGATGACCATTACCGACGTGCCGAGGATCCCCGCGATCCATGCAGCGCGTCGTGTCGGCGTCTGCGTCAGGCGCATGATGAGATTCGTGATGCGGTCCCACCAGTGTTCGAGCGGGTCGTTGTTTTCCTGCCGCAGCATGAAGTTTGCGGCTACCGGCAAGACCGTGATGGCAATGAAGAACGAGGCCGATACGGCAACCGCGATCGTCAATGCGAGGTCCTGGAACAGCTGGCCTTCCATGCCCTGCATGAACAGGACAGGCACGAAGATCGCGACGCTCGTTACGGTCGATGCGAACAGTGCGCCCGTTATTTGCCGTGTGCCTCGACGCACCGCCTCTTGCTGGCTTGCGCCTTCCTGGCGACATCGCACGATGTTCTCGAGCGTGACGATCGCCGCATCCATGACGAGGCCGACGGAGAACGCGAGTCCTGCCAGTGAAATGACATTCAGCGATTTATCAAACAGCCGCAGCGCAACGAAAGCGACGAGCACCGAGAGCGGCACAGTAGCCGTAACCAGGAAGGTCGCGCGGCGACTGCGCATCAGGAAATACAGAATGCCGACCGCGAGCAGGAGACCGAGCCCAAGGTTGCTGCGCACGAGAGCGACGGCGCGACGAATATGGATCGATGCGTCGAAACTGAGGTCCATCTCGAGACCCGCTTCGCGCAAGACGTTCTCGTTGAGTTCGACGATGGCCTTGTTGACCTCGTCGAGAATCGCAACCGTGTTGGCGTCGTAGTCGCGCTGGACCGTAATGTAGTAAGCGGGGTAACCGTTGCGCAGCGTGAAGCCGTCCTGTTTGCGAGGCACGATGTCGACATCGGCAACCTCGCTCAGGTAGATCGGGCGTTCATTGCTCCAGCCAACGATGAGTTCATTGAGTTGTCCCGGTTCGAACTGACCGACGAAGCGCACCGTGTACTGGCGACGGCCGACGTCGGCGAAGCCGCCGGACGAGTCTGTCGCGCGCGAGACGGTCGCGATAATGTCGTTGATCTGGATACCCAGCGCCGCAGCGCGATAGGAGTCGAACGTGATGTGCAGTTCGCGGGGCTGCTCGCCCTGCAGCTGCACCTGTGACACTCCCGGGATACGAGCGAGTCGCGGCTCGACGCTGTCTTCGATCAGCTTCTGGTAGCTCGAGAGCTCGCGATTCGGGTTGTCCGGGAGCACGCGTATCAGCAACGATGCGGCGCCCGGCGTCTGCTGGCCGCCACCGACGTTGACCATCGGCTCAAGAGCGTCCCCGGGTCGCGGTGGCGCCTGTGTCAGGTTGTTGATGACGTCGAGCTTGGCGGTCTGGATGTCGGTGCCAACGGCGAACGTCAGGTTTACAAAGCCAGAGCCGCGCCCGATGAACGAATTGATATTGGTCAGCCCCGGCGTGTTGCGCAGTACGTTTTCCTGCGGCTCGACGATGTTGGCCTCCATCTCCTCAGGTGCCGCGGCACGCCAGAAGTTCGCGACAGAGATCTGCGGTTCTTCGATGGTCGGCAGCAGCTGGATGGGAAGGGAGGCGATGGATGTCAGGCCGAACAGCGCGACCAATGCGACAGCGGCAGCGACCGAGGGCCACTGCCGGGTACTCAGATCAGTGAGATTCATGGACTATTAGATGCAAATAGTCGCGTTTTCGTTGCAGCACGGATCGGGCGAATCGGCACGCCTTATGCCCGTGAGGAATATAGCGGCGCTATTCTCCGCGGCGCGGGATGTCCTCGCTCAGCATCAATGCGCGTACGAACCGCACGGGCGGTGAGCCGTAGGACAGCAGCTGGTCGTGGAAACGGCGTAGCGTGAACTCCTCGCCCCAGGCCTCCTCGATCTCGCCGCGCAGTTCGCGATGCTCCTGGTAGCCAACGAAGTAGGTCGGCAGCTGGGCTGACGTAAGCTGCGCGCGCACCCACTTGCCCGCTGCCTCGCGTTCTTCCTGGAAGCCGCCTTCAATCATCAGTTTCATGGCCTCATCGCGCGTCATGCCGTCAACGTGAATCGCCGAGTCGATGATCGCATTCGTGATGCCGCGCAAGTACCACTTCAGCGTGATCAGCTTCTGCAAGGGATCGTAGTCCTGGTAACCCTCTTCGATCATCATCTGTTCGGCGTAGACGGCCCAGCCCTCGACAAACGTTCCGGACCAAAGGACCGAGCGCAGGATTGATGGGTAGCGGTTGCTCAGGGCGAGCTGCAGGTAGTGACCGGGGACACCTTCGTGAATGGTCAGATCCTGGATTGAATAGAGGTTGTACTCGCGCAGGAAAGACTCGACCTGTTCCTCGGTCCAGTCTTCCGGTAGCGGCGCGACCGCGTAGAAGGCCGGCTGATCGCGATCGAGCGGTCCGGGTGGATCGAGATAAGCCACCGAAACGCCTCGCTGGAACTCCGGCATGATGATGATCTCGACCGGCTCCTCGGGCATCGTCACGATGTTCTTCTCGATGACGAAGTCGGTCGCTTGCTGCAGCTGTTGCTTTGCTATGTCGACAATGCCGTCTCGTGGCGGCAGCTTGCGATAGGCCTCTTCGAGACCGGCCCGAATAATGGCCTGTTTATAGGCCTCGTCCGGATTGTCCGGGAACGCGGTCATCGGGTGTTTCGCCGCGTACACAGTCTTCGCAACCTCGTACATTTCGTTGCGCACGGCCTCGTACTCGCGTTCGGCTCTGGCGGTGATCTCCTTGCGGTTTAGCGGCGAATTGAGCGCAAAGGCAAGCTTGATGTCATAGAGTTCGGCGCCGATCCGGAAGTCGCCGTTGGCGCGCGGCAGCAGTTCTTCTTCCAGCCAGGTCTGGTGTTCCGCGACGGCGTCCCTGGCGGTTTCAATCGCAGCTTCGAGACGCGCTTTCTGTCTGGCCGTCAGCGCGTCCATCTCCGGCACGATCATCGTGTCGATGATCGAGTTCAGTCCCTGGTTCTGCGCTACTGCGGTCTCGGCGTGGATCTTCGGCACACGTTCAGGCTGGAGCGAGCCGCGCGCCTGCGCGAAGAAGCGAGGCATCTGTTCGAGGCGTGACGTCGCCGCAACAAGACGATCGGTAACAGGTGCAAAGTCGCGCGACATCAGGCTATAGATGGAACCGCCGGACGTGTTCACGTAATAGAGCGGATTCCAGGCCCATTCCCGCAGCGTTTCGATCTGCCAGATGTTCGAGTCGACTTCGTGCGCCAGCAGTTCGGCGTCGACCTGGTTCGGTCGCGAGAGCTGGTCGCGATCGAGACGCTCGAGCGCAGCCTTGTACTCGCGTAACAGGAGAAGCGTTTCCTTGCGGGCCGCGTCGTCGACGTTGTCGAGTTCGTCGTCAGCACTGTGATCACCGATCATCGTCGCCATTACCGGCGACAGATTGGGCAGGTCGCTGATGAACTCGTCCGCAATGTTCTGGAATGCCTCGTCCATGCTGGTGGCGGCGAGGGCGGTGGTGGCGCAGACAAGCAGCGCCAGGGCGGAAAGCAGTCGTTTCACGGCAATGCCTCGGCAGGAAATACAACGCCGATGACCTTAGCATGCCCACGGCCGACCTGTAATATCGAGAGATGCCCAAGCGTGTTCTGATTCTCTTCCTCGCCTTTAGCTCCTTGGCTGCTCAGGCGCAGCCCGTGCCGGCCTGGCTGCTGCGCGTACCTGACACGATTGAAACGGTCTTTGTTGCCGCGACCGAGGGCTCATCGTTTCATCGCTTCGATCGTGAGGACGACTATCACTTTACGCCATCCGGGCAGGACTACATGTCAATCGGGCGTGGCGGTATCCGCAAGGAGCGCGAGGGCGATCGCAAGACGCCGCTCGGCATCTACTTTGTCACCGAACAGCTCGACACGACGAAGCTGCACGACAAGTACGGCATCACCGCATTCCCGCTCGATTATCCGAACGCCTGGGATCGGCACCTCGGTCGGACGGGCGACGGCATCTGGGTGCACGGCGTGGACCCGAATGGCGGCCACCGACCGCCACTGGATACGGATGGCTGCATTGCGTTGCCGAACGAACGCCTGCGTGCACTCGAGAATGTGTTTGCGCCGAATGTCACGCCGGTCCTGATTTCGAAGCGCCTGGTCTGGGCGACACCTGACGAAGTTGCGATAGCTCGCCAGGGGCTGGAAGCGGCTGTTATTGACTGGGGCAGGGCACTCAGGGAAGGCGATATGCACGCGTGGCTCGATGCCTACGACGAAACTTTTCGTCATTGGGGCATGAACAAGGTCGAGTGGTCGTCGTTCAGCATGCAGACCGTTGCGCGGCGCGACATCAGGGACGTGAGGATCAGCGAACTGCTGCTGCTTGGCGACCCGGCGGAACCCGGACTGTACCTGAGCCGCTTCCGGCTTGAGGTGACGGAAGGGGCAGCGCGCAAGGTCGTTTCCCAGCGCCGAATGTACTGGCGCCGCTCAGAGAGCGGCGCCTTCAGGATCGTTGCGGAAGATAGCGGCTAGCGCAGCCCTTCACGTACCGTCAGTTCGTCAATGAGCTCCATAAGCTCATCCCAACCACCCGCGTCGGCGGCACTCGTGCGGTACTTGCCGTTGACGACGACCGTCGGTACCGAAGTGACGTTGTAACGACGTGCCAGGTCGGCGCCGACGCGCATCTTCTGGTTCACCTCGAACGAGGTCCAGGTCTTCCTGAAATCCTCGGCCGAAACGCCGAAACGTGCGAAGACAGGTGCAACGGAATTTTCCGACGTCAGCCGGTTACCGCGTCGGTGAAATTCCTCGAACATCGCCTCATGCAGTCCCTGCGGATTGGCGAGTTTGCCATTGCGCGCGAGAATTTCGTGCGTGTAGTAGATCTGCGCGTGCAGTACCGCAAGTCGGTTCCATTGCGTCGGGATGCGAACGAAGCGCACGCCCGGATCGCGATTCTCGGCCCATTGCTTGATATACGGCTCCATCGTAAAGCAATGGGGGCAGCTGTACATAAACAGCTCGGCAACTTCGATCTTGTCAGCGCCGCCAACAGTCGGTTGTGTCGGCACCATGCGGAAGTAGTGCTGGCCTTCGCGGTACTTCCATTCACGTGCGGTGGTCTCACTCGTGTCGGCCAGAGCGAGCACGATCGGCTCGTCTTCAGTGGTCTCTTCGACCGCGGCAGACTCCTCGACGACCTCGAGCGTCTCCTCGATAGCCGCCTCAGTGGCTTCCTCGGCCTCGACAACCGCTTCGGTCGGTTCAGCGGTTTCCTCGACGGGTGTCTCGGCAACCGGCTGCGGAGCCTCGTCCTTCGAGATGGACATTGCAATCAGTACGCCGGCGCCGAACAAAGCAACGGCACCTAGGGCCAGATACAGTTTTTTCATGGTGTCTTCCTGGACGCGATGATGTCGCTTATCTCAGACCCTGAACGTAAGAAGAAAGTGCCGCGATATCGTCTTCGCTGAGACGTGCCGCGATATCGCGCATGACGCGAGTCTTGCCGTCCGTAACGCGTGCGCCGGACTTGTAATCGCGCAGCTGCTTGGCGGTGTAGTCAGAGTGCTGGCCACGCAGCGCAGGGTACTTGGCCGCCGGGTTGCCGTTGCCCGTGGGGCCGTGGCAGGCGATACAGGCCGCTACGCCCGACTCGCTGTCACCACCGCGGTACAGGGCTTCACCGCGACCTACGGTTGCCGGATCTTTTACAGACTGGGCGGCCTTGGTCTGGCTCTCGTAATAGACGGCGAGGTCTGCCATGTCCTCATCGGAAAGCATCATGGCCTGGCCGGACATCAGCGGGTCCATTCGGTCACCCGACTTGAAGGCCTGGAGCTGGGCATGGATGTACGGAGCGTTCTGCCCCGCGATGTTTGGCCACAAGGCGTTCGAACTATTACCGTCGGGGCCATGGCACGCCGTACAGGTCAGGGATTTGGCCTTGCCGTCGTCGGCGGACCCGTCGACGAGGCTGTCGGCCTGAACCTGGGTCGCGAACAACGCCAGAGAGGTCATCGCAAAGAGCGGAGCGAGCTTGATCTTCATTATGTTCTAACCGTACTTTTCCGCGCTGGCCACGGCCAGCGCCGCTAATCGAATTCGTTGACTGAGTCGCATGGCGAGGTGGCGGAGTGGAAGGCGGCTACCCGCCTTGCTGCGTGACCCCGAACCGGTCAAACTGGATGCCCGGCCCCGTACTCAGCAAGCGCGAATTATACACACAAACCGCTGGGCATACCTATGTCGCACTACCCCCAAGCCGCCTTCATCAAGAGCGCAGATGCGCTCTCCCAGTTCGTCCCGGACGAGGGCGCCGAAGTCGCATTTGCGGGCCGCTCGAACGCCGGAAAATCGAGTGCGATCAATATTATTGTCAACCGCCGGCAGTTCGCCCGAACGAGCAAGACGCCGGGTCGTACTCAGCTCGTCAATTTCTTCACCCTGACATCCACGGAGCGCCTCGTCGACCTGCCAGGCTACGGCTTTGCCAGGGTGTCGCAGAAGTTGCGCGACCACTGGGCGGACCTAATGGCCGACTATTTCGAGACGCGTGCATCGCTGCGCGGCATGTTTCTTATCGTCGATATCCGGCGCCGCCTGACTGACTTCGACCGGCAAATGCTCGGCTACGCCGAAAGCGTGGGGTTGCCGACCCACGTGCTGCTGACGAAGGCGGACAAACTCAAGCGCGGCCAGGCCGCGACGGCCCTGCTCGAAGTCCGCCGTGAGCTCAGGGATGTCGCAACGGTGCAGCAGTTTTCGGCGCAAAGCCGGCTCGGCGAAGCCGAGGCGCGCGACAAGCTCGAGGAGTTCCTGAAACTCGAGCAGGGATGAGGCAACAAAAAGCCCCGAAGCACGCAAGGTGCCCCGGGGCCAGAAGAAGCAACAGGCTTGGGGTTACCATGTTGCACGCCTGCTTAGGGAGGTAAACAGGCGAGTGACTTACGCACTCATAGAGTTTAGAACTCTGATGCGTGACAGAGTTCCCGGGCGACTATAAGTTGCTGATGCGGCTGGAAAAGTCGCCTCACACGCCTTCGCTATGGATTCGGCGACTTTTCCAGCCACATCGTTGCAGCTACTGGCCAGCCGGGGCAGGCGCTCGCCATGTGGCTGGAGAGGCGTCGGGGAAAACACCCCCGAATCCATAGCCGAGCTGGCACTGCGAAGAAACTACGCGCGGAAAATCGAACACGCGAGGCGTGTGAGGGGGTGTTTATCCGCGGCGCCAGTGCTGCCGGTCAGTGCGCCTCATCCCAATTGGATCCAACGCCGACATCCACTTTGAGAGGTACCTTGAGGTCAGCGGCGCCGTTCATGAGTTCGCTGACGCGTGCCGAGATGTCGTCGACTTTGTCGGCCTCGACCTCGAAGACGAGTTCGTCGTGTACCTGCATGATCATGCGTGCGCCTGGTGACTCTGACCCGAGCCAGTCATCGACTGTGATCATGGCGCGCTTGATGATGTCAGCGGCCGTGCCTTGCATGGGTGCGTTGATCGCGCTGCGCTCCGCGTACTGGCGGCGCTGCGCATTGCGCGCGTTGATCTCGGGCAGGTACAGGCGACGGCCGAACACGGTTTCGACATAGCCCTTTTCGCTGGCGCGCGAGCGGATGTCGTCCATGTACTGCTTCACGCCCGGGTAGCGGTCGAAATACAGGTCGACGTATTCCTGCGCTTCACCACGAGCGATGCCGAGCTGCTTGGCGAGACCAAACGCTGACATGCCATACATCAGCCCGAAGTTAATCGCTTTGGCCGAGCGGCGCTGGTCGTCGGTCACATCGTCGAGCGCGGTCTCGAACACTTCAGCCGCAGTCGCGCGGTGCACGTCCTGTTCCTTGTCGAATGCGCGCAGGAGGCCCTTGTCCGCCGAGAGGTGCGCCATGATGCGCAGTTCGATCTGTGAGTAGTCGGCGGCGAGAAGCACGGTACCCTCGGGAGCCACAAAGGCCTGACGGATGCGTCGTCCTTCCTCGGTCCGAATCGGAATGTTCTGCAGATTCGGATCGGTTGACGACAAGCGCCCGGTCGCCGCGACGGCCTGGTGGTAGGACGTGTGAATTCGTCCGGTCCGCTCATTAATCATGAGCGGCAGTTTGTCGGTATAGGTGCTCTTAAGCTTGCTGACGCCGCGGTATTCGATGATGACGGCAGGTAGCTCGTAATCGTCGGCAAGTTCGACGAGCACGTCTTCCGCTGTCGAGGGTTGGCCCTTCGGCGTCTTGCGTATTACGGGCAGGCCCTGTTTCTCGAACAGAATCTCCTGCAGCTGCTTTGGCGAGCCCAGATTGAATGGACCGCCCGCGAGCTCGTGGGCTTTGGCTTCGAGGGAAGCCATCTTCTTGCCGAGTTCGGTGCTCTGCTTCGAGAGCATTTTGCGGTCAACGAGCACGCCACATTCTTCCATACCGAGCAGTACGGGCACGAGCGGCTGTTCGATTTCCTCGTAGACTTTCTTCAGTGACGGAACGTCGCCGAGCTGCTGCCACAAGGCGTCGTGCAGTTGCAGCGTGATGTCAGCGTCCTCGGCCGCATAGGGCGAAGCGGTCTCCAGGTCGATCTGGTTGAATGTCAGCTGCCTGGCGCCCTTGCCCGCGACGTCCTCGTAGTGGATCGTTTCTTTGCCGAGATACTGGCGTGCCACCGAGTCCATGTCATGGCGCGTTGCGACGCTGTTAAGCACATAAGACTCGAGCATCGAGTCGTAGGCCATGCCCCTGAGTTCGATGTCGTAACGCGCGAGAATGTGTGCGTCGTACTTCAGGTGATGACCGACCTTCTTCTTCGTGTCGTTCTCGAGCCATGGCTTCAGCCTGGCGAGGACATCGTCACGCGACAGCTGGTCAGGTGCGCCGGGGTAGTCATGTGCGACCGGCACATAGCACGCGTCGCCCTCGCCAACGGCGAGAGACAATCCGACGAGGTTGGCGCTCATATAGTCGAGGCTATCGGTTTCCGTGTCGAACGCGACGATCGGCGCTTTATCGATCTTCTTCAGCCAGGCGTCGAACGCTGCAGAATCGAGAACAGTCTCATACTCGACGGCCTCTTCCTCGACGGCGGGCTCCGGTGCCGCGCCATCGGCCTCGTCGAGCTGGCGAAGCAGCGACCGCAGTTCGTAGTGGCTGTAGAGGCTGCGCAGTGCATCCGTATCGCCATCGGTCGCCTGCAGGTCGTCGATACCAATCTCAAGATCGACGTCCGTCTTGATCGTCGCGAGCTCTTTCGACAAGCGCAGCGAATCAACGTTGTCGCGCAAGCTCTCGCCGATCTTGCCCTTGATGGCATCGCCATTCTCGACAATGCCGTCGGCCGTGTCGTACTCGTTAAGCCATTTGGCCGCGGTCTTCGGGCCGACCTTGGGCACGCCGGGGATATTGTCTGAGGAGTCGCCAACCAGTGCGAGATAGTCGATGATCTGCTCAGGGTAGACGTCAAACTTCGCCTTGACCGCGTCGCGGTCCATGCGCGTGTCGTTCATCGTATTGATCAGCGTGACCTTGTCCGTCACGAGCTGGGCGAGGTCCTTGTCGCCTGTCGACACGAGCACCTGGAGATCCTGCTTCTCCGCTTTGGCACACAGTGTGCCAATCACATCATCGGCCTCGACGCCCTCAATCCGAAGGAGCGGCAGCCCCATGGCTTCGACGGCATCGAGGATTGGCTGGACCTGCGAGCGCAACTCGTCGGGCATCGGCGGCCGGTTGGCCTTGTACTCGGCGTAGAGTTCGTCGCGAAATGTCTTGCCCGGCGCGTCGAACACGACCGCGACGTGCGCGGGCTGTTCGTCGCGAACCAGCTTGAGGATCATTGTCAGTACACCGTGCAGCGCGCCGGTAGGTTCGCCCTGAGCGTTGCTAAGGGGCGGCAGCGCGTGAAATGCGCGGTACAGATACGATGACCCGTCGATGAGGACGAGGTCGGTCATGGGGAATGCTACTGCCTGTCTTCGTCGCCGTTTTCTTCCCCCTCTTCGTCAGCCGTTGATTCGGCTTGCGGAGGAGGCTGCTGGATCTTGCTCGGGTTGCCCGGGATGTACAGCGGACCACTTTGCCCGCATCCATAGGCACCGAACAGGAAGGAAACTACGGCAAGTGCTGCGAAAAGACGTTTCATGTTATCGACCGATTACGAAGATCGTTCGATTATAGAGCCCGCACCGGCCAATTGGGTAACGTGAGCCGTGCGATTCGACTGACAGGAGCGGCAGGTTGTCAGTACTATTGCAGCTTGTCTCACGAATCCGCATTCGAACCGGACCTCCACGATGCGCCTGACGAAGCTCAGCCTCGCCAATCCCGCCGCAATCAGTATCGTCGCGGCCGCACTCGTCCTGCTCGGGCTGCTTTCGGTCGTCCGGATACCGGCGCAGCTTCTGCCACAGATCGAGAAACCCATCGTGACCGTCGTGACGGCGTGGCCCGGCGCGTCCCCGCGAGAAGTCGAGTCCGAGCTGACCGTGCCGGTCGAGGAAGTCCTGCAGGGCACGCCCGGCCTCACGGAGATGGCGGCCTGGAGCGTGACAAATTTCGGTTTCATCCAGCTCGAGTTCGCTCTCGAGACCGACATGACGCGCACGTTGATCGAGATCATCAGCCGCCTCAATCGCCTGCGGCCGCTTCCCGCCAATGCCGAGAAGCCCCAGGTAATGCTCGGCGAATGGGGCGATGCCAATGACCAGCTCATCGAGTACTTCATACAGCAGCTCGACGGCGACGAGGATCGCCTCGTCGAGAACAAGCGTTATCTGCGCGAGGTCATCGTCCCGGAGATCGCGTCTCTGTACGGCGTGTCCGAGGTCGACATGTTCGATGCCAGCGGCAACAGCAGCGACCAGCTGCAAATCGTTATCGACCCGTACAAGGCCGCGGAGCTTGGCGTCGATATCGCGAAGGCGGCGGCGCGCATCGGCCGCTCGGCCGACATCTCGTCAGGCGTGGTTGACGTCGGTCGCCGGAGTTACACGCTCCGGGTCGAGGGGCGCTACGACGTCGAGGAGCTGGCCGACCTGATCGTGGAATGGCGTGACGGCGTGCCAATTAAGCTCGGCGAAATGGCCACGATCGCCTACGGCCCCGGCCAGCGTGAGGGCTTCATCTACCACAATGGCCACACGGCGGCGCGGCTCGCGATTACGAAGACGACCGAGGCGAACGTCCTCGAAGCGCTCGACGGGGTGAAGGCCCGAATAAACGAGCTGAACGAGACCGAGTTTGCCGAGCGGGGCCTGCGGGCCGACTACAGTTTCGATCCGGCGCTCTACATCAACCGCTCGATCCGGCTTCTCACGGGCAACCTGATTGCCGGCGTGATCCTGGCGATCGGCGTGCTGTGGCTGTTCCTGCGCCAGTGGCGCGCGACGATGATCATCGCGATGGCGATCCCGATTTCGCTGCTCGGCACGTTCGTCATTCTGTCGGCGGCAGGCCGGTCCATGAATGTGATTTCGCTGGCAGGGCTCGCATTCGCTACGGGTATGGTGCTCGACGCGGCGATCGTCGTGCTCGAGAACATCGTGCGGTTGCGAGAGCGCGGCGAGGATCCTGCGCTCGCGAGCGACAAGGGCGCGAGCCAGGTCTGGGGCGCGCTGCTGGCATCGACAACGACGACCGTGGCGATATTCCTGCCGATCATGTTCCTGAAGGACGTCGAGGGACAGATGTTCGCGGACCTCGCGCTTACGATTGCGATAGGCGTTTCCATATCGCTGCTGGTCGCTGTGACGATACTGCCGACTACGGCGCGCTACTGGATGCGCACGCTGCCGCCAGGGCCGGGTGCTGTATCACGCTGGGATCGCCTGGCCGAAGCTCTCGTGCGGCTGACGGGCACGCAGACGCGTCGGATCGGCTGGATTGGCGGGCTGATGGCAGGATCGATTTTGCTCACCGTGCTGCTCTGGCCGGAGAGTAATTACCTTCCGCCCGTGAAGCGCGACACCGTGGATACCTTCCTGTTCTTCCCGCCGGGCACCAACGTCGATACGGCCGACCGCGAGATTGCGGAGTTGCTGAACCGGCGTCTCGAGCCGTACATTACCGGCGAACAGGAGCCCGCAATCCGCGACTATTTCCTGTGGTCTTTTCCCGGCGCAACGGGCGGTTGGCTGGCCATCAATCCGGCGAAGGGCACCAATCTCGATGAGTTCCAGGCCATGGTCCAGACGCAGATCGTTGCCGGGGTGCCGGATACATTCGGCTTCACGCTGCGGCGCAGCCTGTTCGGCGGTTTCGAAGACACCAACAGCGTCGAGATGCGGCTCGCGTCGACTGATCTCGAAGCGCTCAAGCCGGTGGTGGCACATGCCATGCAGCTTATACCGACGACCTTGCCCGGCGCTTCGGCGCAGCCTCAGCCGGATCCGTTCGCCGAGGCGAACGAGCTGCGCTTCATCCCGAGGGACGTGCGGCTGGCCGAGATGGGCTGGACCCGCGACGACCTGACCCGCGTCATCCTGCAACTCGGGCAGGGCATCTGGCTCGGTGAGTATTTTACAGGAAGGGAGCGCGTCGACATCTACCTGAAGACGACCCGATCCGCGACGCCCGAAGCGATGGCCGCGTTGCCCATGAGTACGCCGGGTGGTCTCGTGCCTCTCGGCAGTCTCGCCGAGATCGAGATCGCGCCGTCGCCGGCAATGGTCGTCCGCATCAACCGTGCGCGCGTCTACAGCCTGATCGTCAATCCACCGCCCGGGATGTCGCTCGAGGCGCTGATTGCCGAGCTTCGCAACTCGATCGAGCCGCAGCTTCGGCCCATGCTGCCGGCTGATGGCACCATCCAGTATGCGGGCAGCGCGCAGGATCTCGAGCGCGCGATCGGTACACTGGGTGCGAACTTCCTTATCGCGATCGTGCTGCTTGTGCTGATCATGGCGGGGCTGTTCCGCTCGCTCAAGGACGCCATCTTCGTCGTCATCTCGATTCCGCTGGCAGCCGTCGGGGGCGTGCTCGCGCTAACGATCGTCAATGCCATCAAGTTCCAGCCGCTGGACTTACTCGGAATGATCGGCTTCATCATTCTGCTGGGTCTTGTCGTCAACAACGCGATCCTGCTGGTTGCGCAGACGCGCACCGCCCAGGCCGAGGGAATGAACCGGCACGATGCCGTGCACCAGGCCCTGCGGTACCGTCTGCGCCCCATATTCATGAGCACGCTGACGAGCCTGTTCGGTATGCTTCCGCTCCTGGTCGTGCCCGGCGAGGGAAGTGATATCTACCGGGGTATGGCGGCGGCGATCGTCGGTGGCATGAGCGTGTCCACGATCTTCACGCTCCTGTTGCTGCCTAGCCTGCTGCAACTGACCGCGGCGCCGCACAAGGCCCCGATGTTGTCCGGTAAGGTGAGAACGACAGAATGAAGAAACATGTCCTCGGTTTGATCTGTCTGATTGGTCTGCCGCTGCTGGCGACAGCCCAGCAGGAAGGCATGGCGTTCCCGCCGGCGCGCGTGCAGGTCGCAACAGCCGAACTGCGTGACATGGCGCCCGTGGTCGAAGTATCCGGCACGGTCGTGAGCCTGAACGACTCACGTATCGCCACCGAGGTCGAAGGCGTTATCACCTGGCTGGCCGAGGTCGGTGACGAAGTCGAGGCCGGCGAGGTAATTGCGCGTATTGAGCCTCGCCTGATGCAGGTGGCGCTGACGAGAGCACGCGCCAACGTGGCTCGCCTCGAGGCAGATTTGCGATATCGGGAGCGGCAGCTCGCGCGCGCCGAGGAGCTGGCCGCAAGTAACAACGCGTCGGCCAACCTGCTCGACGAGTCGCGTACCAATCGCGACCAGGTGTTACACCAGCTCGAGGATGCGCGCGCGCAGTTCGAGAGGGCCGAGGGCGACCTCGCGAGAACCCGCATACGGGCCGCGTTCGCCGGGCACGTCACACAGCGCCTGGCATCGGTCGGCGAGTTCCTGAGCGTGGGAGAAGACGTGCTGCGGCTTGTCGATACGCGACGCAAGGAAATCATCTTGCCCGCGCCGATCGCTCTTACCGAGTTTGTGAAACCGGAACAGCCTGTCGCCGTGCACTATTCGGGCGTTGAACGGCGCCACCCGGTACGCGCCGTCGTACCTGTCGGCGATGCGGTTTCGCGCGTCGTCGAAATCCGTCTGCGCGCTTCAGACAGCGACTGGCTCGTCGGTACGCCCGTGCAGGTCAGTCTGCCAAACGGGTCGGCGGTCACAGCGGTCGCGGTGCCACGGGACGCTCTCGTCGAGCGGGGCGGCGCCGCGTATGTCTACAGAGTGACCGACGACGGTGCCGCGGAACAGGTTACCGCGAACATCACGTCCACCGTCGGCATGTGGGTGGCGATCGCAGACGGCATTGAGGCCGGCGATCAGGTCATCGTTCGTGGCGCAGAGCGGCTGCAACCGGGGCAACCGGTCGAGATCATCGACACGCCCTGATCACTTCACGTAACGCTTCGCAACCTCCCGATAGGCCTCGCGAAACGGCATGCCTTCTTCGGTGACGAGTCGATAGGCCTCCTCGGTTGCGAAGATGCCTTCATCGAGCTTGATGTTTTGGGGTACGAACGCGAGTCCTTCGAGCAAGTAGGCCAGGATGTCGACGCTGTCGATAGCAAGATCGATCGAGCGAAACACCGGGCTCTTGAGGCGCTGAAGGTCACGGTGATAACCGGAGGGCAGCTTTGCCGTGATCATCATTGTTTCGTCGAGACAGGCCTGGCTCGTTGCGGACGATGCGCGCAACAGTTCAAGCACGTCCGGATTGCGCTTCTGCGGCATGATCGACGAACCCGTCGTTACCTCGGGCGCGAGCGTGATGTAGGCGAACTCCTGCGTGTAGAACAGCAACAGGTCACTCGCCATCCGCGAGAGATCCTGCATCATCAGCGCGATCTCGAAGAGCAGGGCGCTTTCGGCTTTGCCGCGCGACAGCTGTGCTGCTGTAACCGGGGACTGCGTTGCGTCAAAATCCAGCCGCCTCGTCGTGAATTCGCGATCGAGAGGCAGCCCCGGCGTGCCGTAGCCTGCCGCGCTGCCAAGCGGGTTCTTGTTGATGCGCTTGTGCACGGCCCGCAGGCCGTCAACGGCGTCCCCGAATCCTTCGTTAAAGCCGCCGCACCAGAGGGCAACCGAAGACGGCATCGCGTGCTGCATGTGCGTGTAGCCAGGCAACTCAACGTCGCCCTGGCGCTCGGCCAGGTGCGCAATTGATGCCCGCAGGTGTTCGACGCGTCCCGCAAGATCGAGCGCGGCGTCTCGCAGGTAGAGCCGCAAGGCCGTCAGTACCTGGTCGTTGCGCGACCGTCCGAGGTGCAGACGTCCGCCTGCAGCCCCTATATCGGAGGTCAGACGCGACTCGAGCGCCGTGTGCACATCTTCATCCTCGAGACTGATCTCCCAGTCGCCGGCCTCGAACCGCGCCTCGAGCTTACGCAGGCCGTCGCAGATAGCATGGCAGTCATCGTGAGAGATCAGGTCCTGGGCGGCCAGCATCTCGGCGTGAGCGATCGACCCGCGGACGTCGTAAGCAACCAGCCTCGCGTCGAGCAGGTGATCCTCACCGGCCGTGTAGCGCAGCACCCGTTCGTCGAGTGGCAGACCTTTCTCCCAGAGGCGGCTCATGATTCGGCCGCCTGTTCTTCCGGCGTCAATGCCGCGATGTCGTCGACGACGAGCGTGCCGGTACCTTCGTTCGTGAATACTTCAAGCAAAATACTGTCGGCGAGCTTGTAGGAAATGACATGCACGCGCGACACGCCGTCCTTGATCGCGGCGTCGATCGCGGCAGCCTTCGGCAGCATGCCGTCAGCGAGGATGCCCTTGTCCTTGAGCTCCTTGAGGTGCTTGCGATCGATGTAGCTGATCAGGGAACCCGGATCGTTAACGTCTTCGAGAATGCCGGTCGCGCCAGTCACGAGAATCAGCTTTTCGGCGTCGAGTTCTGCCGCAATCGCAGCAGCCACCGTGTCGGCATTGATGTTAAGCAGCGTGCCCGACTCGTCACATGACAGGGGGCTGACCACGGGCATGAGGCCATTGTCGAGCTGCTTCTGCAGGATGTCCGCTTCGACAGAATCGATGTCGCCGACAAATCCGTAGTCGACCGACTCGCCGTCCTTGCCTTCGACGGGCGGGCGCTTGTGTGCGCGAATCAACCCCGCGTCCACGCCGCTAATGCCAACCGCGGGAATCTGCAGGTCGCGGCATGCGGCGAGAATGCGTGTGTTGATCTGACCGTTCAGGATCATCGTCGCGACGTTAAGCGACTCGCTGTCCGTAACGCGCCGGCCGTCGACAAACTGGGTATCGAGCCCGAGATCGGATGCCAGCTGCGTGGACTGCGGCCCGCCGCCGTGAATGAGCACGGCTCGGATGCCGACCTGGTGCAGAATGCCAACCTGTTCGATAAGCGCGCTCGCCAGTTCGGGATCGGCGAACACCTCGCCACCGACCTTGATGACGAAGACTTTGCCCTTGTACAGACGAATATAGGGCGCCGCGTGCTTGAGCGCGGAGACAACGATCGCGCGTTCGCGTTTACTGGTCATGTGGCGCCTCCAAGCATCTGGTGCAGCACTGCCATCTGGGCGAGCATGCGATTGCGCGCCTCGGGAATAACGATGCTGCGCGGCCCATCGAGAATCTCGTCAGCGACGACAACGCCACGGCGCACAGGCAGGCAATGCATGAAGCGCGCGTCTTCCTTTGCGTTCCCGAACCAGGACTCGTCAACGCACCAGTCGAGATGCTGTTCCCTGAGCTTCTGGTCGGCCAGCTTGTCACCGTAGTGTTGCGTCGACGACCAGGACTTGGCGTAAATGACATGCGCGTCTTCCATCGCTTCATTCCGGTCCGTGGTCTCGCGAACCGACCCGCCCGATTCCTCCGCTGCAAAGATCGCTTTCTGCATGACAGGCGCCGGTAACTCGAAACCTTCGGGGCGCAGCACGGTAACGTCCATGCCGCGCATTGCGGCCATATGCAGAGTCGCCGATGGTACGGCCAGCGGCAGCGCCTTGGGGTGGTACGCCCAGCTGAGCACGAACTTCCCGCCGTTGGTCGGCATATCGAAGTCATCCATGGTCTTCCAGTCGGCGAGACTCTGGCACGGGTGGTTCATCGCAGACTCCATGTTGATGTACGGCGTATCGATGAGTTCGGTCAGCGCATTGAATCGCGTTTCGGCAAGATCGTTCTCGATCTTCTTGCGGTCAGCAAATGCCCGAATGCCAATCGCATCGCCATACGACGCAATGACCGGGACCGCCTCGCGGATGTGCTCGGCCGCGACGCCGTCCATTACGATACCGTCACGAACTTCGAGCCCGTGGATAGACATGTCCGGCGAGATCACAAACGAGCCGCCGCCAAGCCGGACCATCGCCGCCTGGAATGACGCGAGCGTGCGCAGCGATGGGCTCAGGAACAGCAGCGACAGGACCTTGCCCTTGAGCGCTTCGGGTTCCGGGTGACTGTCGAGTCGTCCCGCCAGGTCGACAAGAGCTGAGATTTCTTCATGGGAAAAGTCGGCGAGGTCATTAAACGCTTTCATAAACGTGTCCTTTGTCAGTCCGTCGCAGGCGCGATGTTGGCCAGCGCGTGAGCGAGGTGATCAACGTGTTTGTTCTGCAGGACGAGCGGGGCAAGGATTCGAACCACATTGGGGTCGCCGCTCGTTCCGGTAAGAATGTCGTGCTCCAGAAGCGCGTCCCGCACCTCGGTCGCCGGCCGGTCGCAGACAAGACCGAGCAACAGCCCCATGCCCTGGATCTTGCGCACGGGTCCGACGACGCACTTGTCGCGAATCCGGCCTTCGAGTGCGCGCACATTGGCGAGCAAGTGTTCGGCGAGGATGCCCTGGATGGTCGCGGTGATTGCCGCTGCCGCGATCGGTCCGCCGCCGAACGTCGTTCCAAGGTCGCCGGTACCGAATCGCGAGGCTACGGCATCCGTACACAGCACGGCACCGCAAGGGATGCCGCCGCCGAGCGCCTTGGCACTCGTCAGTATGTCGGGCGCGATGCCATGCGCCTGCACCGCGAAGAACTGGCCGCAACGCCCCATTCCAGACTGCACCTCATCGGCAATCAGCATGACGCCGTGTCGCTGCGTCTCGCGCCGCAGGGTTTCGCAGAACTCGAGCGACAGGTCGTAGGCGCCCGCGACCCCCTGAACCGGCTCGAAGATGACGGCGGCAATATCCGCGGTGATCATCGATGCCGCGGCGCCGATGTCATCGCGCGGAATGAAGTCCACCTCGAAGGGCTTGTCCGGGAAGCCGTACCACTTGCCGGCATTCCAGGTGACAGCCGCTGCTGCCGCCGTGCGGCCGTGAAAACTGTGAGTGATCGCGAGCACTTTCTTGCGGCCTGTCGCCATCAGCGCCATACGCAGCGCGTTTTCGTTGGCTTCGGCACCCGAGTTCACAAAGAACACACGTTCCAGGCCTTTGGGCGCAACGCGTGTCAACTGCTCCGCGGCGTCGGCGCGCACGTCGAGAGCAACCGCATTACTCTGGAACAGGAGCTTGCTGCTTTGTTCCTGGATGGCGCGCACGAGGCGTGGATGGCCATACCCGAGTGCTGCAACGGCGTGGCCGCCATAAAGGTCGAGGATGCGGCGGCCGTCACGCGTGAAGATGTCACAGCCGCTGGCACGTTCCGGTACGAACGGCAGCTGACCGTAGACGGGAATCGTCAGCGCCGCTTCGCGAACCCGTGGATCCATTTGTGCATCGCTGGCAGCGGCCATTACGTCCACCCCGGTGCTGGCATGTCGAGGCCCGCGGTTTCGGGCAGCCCCCAAAGTCGATTCATCCACTGCATCGCGCCACCGGCTGCTCCTTTGACAAGGTTGTCGATTGCGGCCATCACGACAACCGCATCGCCGTCGGTTGCCACACCGATGTGGCACTGATTGCTCGCGACAACGTTCTTGATGCGCGGCGTACCGTCCACCACCTGCACGAACGGCGCGTCGGCATAGGCGTCGGCGTACACCTTCCGCACGTCTTTGTCAGAAACTGGCGCCTTCGTCTTTGCGTGCACAGTCACGTGGATACCACGGGCGAACGGGCCCGAATGCGGTACAAAATGCACGGCCGTCTGTCGGCCGCTGGCCGCTTCGGCGAGCGCCGCGACTTCGGGTGCATGACGGTGCGCGAGCGGCTTGTAGGCATACAGGTTGCTGTTCCGTTCCGGATGATGCGTGCTGGGTTGCGGGCTCTTGCCAGATCCCGTGCTGCCCGTGATGCCGCTAATGAAAACGTCCGCGTCCGTCAGTCCGGACTGCATCAGCGGCACAACGGCGAGCAACGACGCCGTGGCGAAACATCCCGGGTGGCCGACATGAGCAACGTCGATCGCGTCGACATGCTCGGGTAGCGCACAGGTGAACTTATTGAGGATGTCCGGCGCGCCGTGGGCCGTTTTGTAAACCGCTTCGTATGCGTCCTGATCTGCGTAGCGAAAGTCGGCCGAGGAATCGACAACGTGGACATCGATGCGCTTGTCCTCGCACGCCCGGATCGCAGCGGCGATGACCGCGGCTGATGCGCCGTGCGGTGCGGCCGAGAACAGGGCCAGCTGGCCGCCGGAACCGACGTGATCGAGCCACTCGGAGTGCGCGACGAATGTCGTTGTGGCGAACGTGCTCGCGAGGTGCGGAAACAGTTCGCCGATCGGTTTCCCCGCGCCGCTGTCTGAAACCGCGGCGGCGAGTTCGAAGTTCGGGTGCGCGGCGACCAGGCGCAGCAGCTCGCCACCGACGTAGCCGCTTGCCCCGAGAATGACCGCTGGAACGGACGCTGTCATGAAGTCTCCTTCCTCAAGAGGTCCGCGACCATATCACCAA
>JAAUYD010049476.1_pt1 | contig 30324 bp, 27 predicted proteins | sample 7278101 | NCBI WGS metagenome assembly JAAUYD01 (sample SAMN14350128, study PRJNA611818) | marine sediment metagenome | isolation source: surface marine sediment (0.6m) | place: French Polynesia: Moorea | collected 2018-08
GGCTTTGAGGCTTTTTCCTTCTTGTTTTTTGTCTAAGTCCCGTTAGGACAGTATTGTTCGACTCAAGAGCTGTCACCGAAGAGGCAGGGCGCAGGGAGTGTGGGGAGTGTGGGAAGTGTGGGAAGTGTGGGAAGTGTGGGAAGTGTGGGAAGTGTGGGGTGTTTGGGAAGTGAGGGGAGTGTGGGGAGTGTGGGAGATGTGGGGAGTGTGGGAAGGAGTGATGGAGTTTGAACTGCCAACTATCAACTGTCAACTGCCAACTATCAACTACCAACTATCAACTCTTAATTCCTAACTCTTAACTCTTAACTGCCATATAGGATTATCACAGCTAGAGTCTACCTTCATAGTAGAGATATTATAAAATAGATTAATAACTGTTAAGCATTTGTTTAACGACGAAAATATTATAGTATGGAGAATAAAAGCCGTGTCAGTTGAAACTCTGGAAAAGCGTTCTACGTCCCGTAAACTTGCCCCTCGGTATCGTGTTTTGTTGCATAATGATGATTATAATTCCATGGAGCATGTGGTACAGACTTTGTTGACTACTGTACCCAGTCTGACTCAGCCCCAGGCTGTTAGTATCATGATGGAAGCTCATACTAATAATATTGCTTTAGTAATTTCTTGTGCTTTAGAACACGCAGAGTTTTACTGCGAAACTTTGAAAAATCACGGTTTAACTAGCACCATTGAGCCAGAAGAATAGATGGCTTGGTTAAATGATTCGGTCAGCGAAAGCGATCGCATTTGTGTTCTATGGTATCTATTTTTCCATCAACAAGCATTGATTTTCATCAAGTTGTCTTCAAATCAACAGCCAGAGGGGCAAAGGAAACGGTCAACAGCTTTTAACCGTAAATTATTGATAATTATGGAGATTATGGAGCTAAAGTTTACATCTCCATAATTATTGCCCGATTTCCCATATAATCACTGGCATTGCAGGTCAACTTAGTATGAATATAAATGTTTCCACCCTAGCTGTCAGTCCAATATTTCTGAGGTTGGGCTGCTTAATTTTAGCTTTATTATTATTGTGGCTACCTTTAGCCCTGCCAATTTACTTACTGGTAAATGATAGTAATTTAGCCAGTATTTTGGCGATGGCGCTGTTATATGTAGAATTCCTCTTCCTAATTCGATGGTGGGGAAAAAAGGTTTATAAACAGTCCCAGATTCTCCGATATTATGGCTTGGAGTTCGGACGAAAGAACTGGGTAGAATTAATTCGGGGTTTAGCCATTGGATTAATTAGCATTCTGGTTTTATTTGGCGTGCAAGGGTTACTGGGATGGCTGTTTTGGATCCCTGTGGATGATACGTTGATTGATATAGTTCTAGAAGGCTTACTTGTTAGTTTGGCCGTAGGTTTTGCAGAGGAGTTAGTATTTCGTGGTTGGTTACTAGATGAATTGCAACGAGATTATGCACCCCATGTAGCACTTTGGGTGAGTGGGATAATTTTTGCAATTTTACATTTTATTAAACCTTTAGAAGTTATCCTCAATAGTTGGACGCAATTTTTGGGTCTAATAGTTTTGGGTGTAACTTTGGTATGGGCAAAGCGTTGGGGCGGTGGAAGATTGGGTATGCCCATAGGCATACATGGGGGTTTGGTGTGGGGATACTATATTATTAATGTAGGGGAATTAATTGATTATTCCGGTCAAGTTCCTGAATGGGTAACTGGTATTCAGGGAAATCCTTTGGCTGGATTGATGGGTTTGCTGTTTTTGAGTGTACTAGCTTGGTGGATGCGCTCCCAAGCTATGAAAAATTTACAATCCTCTGGGGGAAAGGCAAAGCCTTAAAAGTTAAACATTTCTAACTTAGGTTAATTAGACTTTTCTGCTTCCAAGTGTTCAAATTCCCGATCCATTTCCTCTAGTTGTTTTTCATACTCTTTAATACGCTGTTCAAGCTTATATTTAGCTTCTGAATCAGCCTCAATAATGTAATCTTTTTTGAGTCTCATTAACTTGTTAAGAAGTTCTTTATAAATTTCTTCCAAGTCTTCTAGCTTTGCTTGTATACGCCGCTTTGAGAAATGAGGTGTTGATGTTGTTTTTTCGATCAAGATGGCTTCTGGGGTAGTGGAATCACCTTGGGGAGAAATATTATTAATATTTGGGTTTTTCTTAAGTACTGGAGTGAGGTGTTCTGGTATTCCCGCCATTTGAATTGCATTACGGCCAAATTCGTAAGCAAACTCTATGGAACGCCCTGCTCCCAAAGCATCGTAAAACCCCACCGCAAAATCTATAGCAGCGCGATCGCCAATTGCTTTGTTCATCCCAATGACATAGGGTATATGTTGTGCGATCGCTTCTGCTTGGATTTCTGTATAACAGCCATTCAAAATCACACATTTTACCTGGTCTGCAAATAATTTAAATAAGTTGGCCAGGGTATCAGCATCTACAAAAGTAGTATTTACATCTTCACCTGCAAATAGTAATCCTTTAGTACCTGCACCATGTCCAGAAAAGTGAACAATTTGAGGGTTGAGTTGTAGTAAAGCCCGTTGCACATCTTTAGGTCGCACGGCCCATTTTTGCTCTAATTTAAAGCTGTCCCGATGCTGTGACCTCAGTAGGCCTTCACTAATTTCCCGCACTTCCTGATCCAGATGTAATTGCTCAGTTCCTTGAGGATTTGCTGCTAAAAATAAAATTGTTAAAACTGTAGCGTTGGTCATATTCTCTTCTTTACAGGGAGGATAGATAAAATATGAATTTATGTTATGAGTAGGAATGCAATATCAGCTTTTTAATCCTTTTTGAAAATCTAAATTGAAGAATAGAAGAATCCCTCCAATCCCGATTCCCACAGAGAGAAAACCAGCTAATATATCAGGTAAGACTATCATTAAGACAGGTGAGGAATTAATAATTGGAATTAAACTGAAAAATTTCTGAAATATTGCCAATCCTCCGAAGACAACAAAAACAATCAGAAACAAGAAAAAAAAGACTCTCCACCAATTTCCTTTAACGATCGCTCGACTATATGCAAAGGCTGCTTTCCCCTTTTGATCTCTTAGAATAAAGGCTAAAGAATAGTAAGTGTTATTTATGGCATAAATAATACCTGGTATAAATAAGAGGAGAGAACGCAAAAAATAATTGACACTGAATCTTATATTCAAACAAATCAAAGGAAGCAAACACGATAGTATTGTTTTCATTACCCTGTTAATTTGGGTTTTTCTTCCTAAGAGCAAATTCTCTGTAATGATAGAGGCTGCTACCTGGTATGCAGGAGCGAAAATAGTCCCGTAAATTAGGATGAGGAAAAACCACAATAAGAAAAGTAAAGGCGATAAATTTATATATGCTTGGAGAGTATCCGCTACTATTCCGAAAGGAACTAATATAATACAATACGCAATCAAAAACAGTTTTATATTTTTAAAATAAAGCTCAAGACCCATCGATAGCAATTCGATCAATCCAAGTCTCCTACTTTGAAGTTCATTCAGGATACTCATGTTCCTTACCCTCTATTAAATGTCATTAGATGATATTAAATATTTATATTTTTATTGACCGAACAAGGCAAAAGTAAAAAAAATGGTCACAAGCCCCTAAATTTATTTATGGAACTAAGTAAAAACATTTGTTTACCAGACACGTAGTGTAAGAAACTCTTGCGTCCGCAATCTTATCCCCTCAATTTATTTATGGGGATTATTTTTTTACTTTTTACTTTTATCTTTTTACTTTTTAAAAAAGAAAGATTATTGTTCTGCGCTCAGTATAATATTTTTCTCGTAAATTGAGAGTAATGTGGTGGTTTTTATCAAGTTCAATTTAATGAAAATTTACTTAATAAAAAGTATCTAAATTTATCACAATCTAATTTTATATTTATTCTTATAAAGACACAGCTACTCGCAAGCCAATTGTCAGAACCTTGTTTTTAGGGGGAACGCCATTACGATAAGCACAACGACACTGACTCGGTGCGTTAAGCCAAGAACCACCGCGTATGACTCGATGTGAATTCTTGTTATTGGTTATGCGAGGTGTTCCATCTGTAGGGGCATCAGTATAGTTATCATACCAGTGGTCAGCACACCATTCCCAAACATTGCCATGCATATGATTTAGCCCAAAGGCGTTAGCTGTTTGAGAGGAAGCAACTGAAGTTGTTTGTTTGCTTGACTTACCTTTAGGACCAGAGCGATATTTTTGACTACCGTCATAGGTTGCTAACTGAGGAGAAATGGTTTCACCAAAGTGGAAAGGGGTATTTGTCCCTGCGCGACAAGCATATTCCCATTCTGCTTCGCTGGGTAGGCGATATGGCTTTCCTGTTTGCAACTGTAATCGCTCGCAGAACTCAATTGCCTCGAACCAGGTAACTTGCTCTACTGGAAAGTTTACACCCTGGAAACGGGAGGGTTCCCCATTAAGATCAATCCGAACTTTATCTTTTTTGGCAATAGCTTGCCATTGAGCCTGAGTAATGGGAAATCTACTGAGGAAGAAGGGAGCGATGGTTACTAAATGTTGAGGAAGTTCTCGAGAGTCTCCTTTCTTCTCAGATGACCCCATCTGAAATTCACCTCCTGGTATATGCACCATTTCCAGCGCCACAAATTCGTCCAATTTTTCATAGAAGAGTTCTGCGCGACTTAAACGACGATTAATTATCCACTTTGAACCCAATCCTAAGAATCTTGACTGTTGATTTAGTTCAGCAATTTCAAACTCAAACGACTGCAAGGGGGGAGTAGTAACTTGAATCTCATTTAAGTTCCAGAAGGATTGTTGAAATTCAGGAACTGCTAAGGTGACTCCTGCCACAACTATCCGATTATTATTGGTTGGTAATATTTTAAACTTAGATTCTGCTTGTTGTTCATCACCACGAGCTAAATCACACATTCCCTGGAGATAAATTAGCAATGGCTCGAATTGCGCGTTCCTCAGGGGTGTAGCCAGGGTTTCAGCTAGTGAAGCCATGCGAACCCATTCCGTTTTGTCCTCCAAGGGTAATTTTGTTAACTGTAACGCCAAGTCGTGGGCTGCTGCTTCGGGATTGATATATGCTAGTGCAGTCCAGCGTTGAGCTAAAGCAAAGTCCCGAACAGCAGTTTTGGGGCTATTTAGCTGTCGTCGGACATAAGCTAGGAGAAAATGAGCTAATTCATCAATACGCTGCTGATGAAAACGGGGATTATTTATAAGTTCATCTAGCAGTTGATTCCGTAGATCCTGCTCCATCTCGTAGAGTTCGTGTCCCACTTCCCTACACAGAGGAGAAAGTAACAAATCTGCTACAGCTATCCAGGGAATTTTCAAGTCTTTACCCTGTATGTCCGTTTGGAAATTAGCCCACAAGCGATATAGTAAATGGGGCGTGAGAGCAATGGGAAATGCAGCATGATATGCAAAATACAGATGTGCTTCCCCAAATTGCTCATGAAAGGATTGGATTATCTGGGCGATTTCTGGGGAAGGGCTTGCAGTTGCTGATGAAGCAGAATTGGGCATATTAATCAATTCAAAAGTCAAAAGTTAAAAGTTAAAAGTTAAAAGTTAAAAGTTAAAAAACTTTTTCTATCTTAATGGGGCAAAAGGACTCCCGTTACAGCAAAGCTTAACAGGATGATGAATTGCGACCAGTATAAAACTGAGCGCAGCGAATCAATGTTTGGTAAAATATGGGTTAAGCGGATAAAAGTGAGATTAGCCGCAACTTGCGAACTTCCCGTTGTACAAACGCGCTTAGTTGCCAACCCAAAAAGGTTGCCCCAATACCTCACTGCCCTCTAAGAAAAAAATATGGCATAGGTGGGAGAAAACAAAAATCAAATACCGTGGGACACACGGAAATTTACGCTTGCGGGATTGGCTTGTTAAGAGGCTTGTATCCGAAAGGTACGTAGTCAAGTCAGACATGATTGTGTAAGACCAAAATTAAGCTTGCTTAGTGGAGGCAACGATTAGCCCAAGAATCTCCCATCACACCCGCAGGATTGATGGTGAGAGTGTCAACAATGAAGCAATCTCAAACATGCCAAAAAACAAATTATCCGGTAGGGAACATCCAAAATCTTTCGGGTTATAGAATAATCTTACCCACGCCGTGCCCTTTGTATACCAATTTTCAGCGTTGTTGAATACTGGGGAGTAATATCATGTGCGGATGAATACTTATAAAACCTCACCCGCCTGCGGCACCCTCTCCTTATTAAGGAGAGGGTGAGAGAGGGTTGGGGTGAATCAAACAGAAATTATAAGTAATTAAGCTAACATGATATAACTGATAACTGAAATTGCAATGCCCACCCTACTCTAAATGTGGATGGTGTCCGCGCAGTATGTCAATTGCTTGATATACTTCCTGGCGATTAACTTCAAACATCGGCACCAAGTTAGCAATTTCTCCAGCAGTACTATATTCCCAACGCTGACGAGGTACAGGATTCAGCCAAGCAATATGATGTACGTATTGTTTTAATTCCTTGATAAAAAACTTTGTTAAACGACGACGCTTGGAATTAAATCCACCACGGGCAGCACCTGCATCACTGAATATTAAGCAAACTACTCTGGTTTTGGGAAGCTGTGATAAACAATCTTCAACTGGTACTGCTTCCAGGTGGTATGGATCTTCATACAGATAATCATTAGGACAGTTATGAAAGTAGTAAACCCTCACTTTATGAAAACGTCCACCTTGGGAAGCTGTGTTGATAATTGCTTGGGAAAGATGATGGAAAGGAACCATAGAACCATCTTGGTCTATTAGTAATAAGAGTTCTACCTTATTAATACGACGAGGAGTTAATACAGGCTTGAGTAAAAAACCCTGGTTTCCGATCTGTTGAATTGTGGCTTCGATATCCAACTCCGTTGGTGCACCTTCTCTAACCAAATTTCTTAGATAGCGCCATCCTTGTTTTATTTGCCGATACGTAACCGGAATATCTTTGGCGATCATAGGGAAAGTTTCTCCAAGGTAATTATCAGGCTGCTTGATTGCCTTTGCAACTTGGATTTCGTCAGCCATGAGTTGAATAACTTCAGGGGATAGTATAGCTCTGGGAAGATTTGTGTAATCCTCAGATGTTTTATCATCAGAGGTGCTAATTCTTCTGCGGGTGCTTCGCATTTTTAAAGTAATTAGTAGAATCAACAAGCATGTAATTGCAATCAGCAACCATTGAAGCCATATAGATAAAATAGGTATATCATCATCAACAATAATCAAATTAGAAGTGCTTTTTTTTCCAAGTCGCACCCCACTCAGGCGAGTCGTTAAACACAAGGAGACTTTCTCATTACCCTCAAAAATCTTGTCATCATAAATTGAGATTGTGATTTTTTGTTCAGTCTCACCATCAGCAAAGCTCACGGGAATGGGAGTATTGTCAAAATCTTTCCCTGCTTTTGCTGACTGGTAATCATCTGTTTCTTCGATGATCAGCGTTGCGCTAACCTTTCCCCTACTACCACCAGTGCGGACAATTTTGATAACTGCTTCTTCCTTACTCTCCTTGACAAAAAAATCGTTAGAGAAAGGAATGATTCCACGAAAGGTTAAGATTCCTGGATTTGGCGGAGGTGAAGGTTTGGGACGCAATTTCAACCATATTGTAAAAGCACTCCCAATCAATACCAGGGAAGAAAAAACTCCCAGAATCAAGTGGCGTTTAACTTGAAACAACTGACGCTTTTTGATTGGTTTGTGCTCGTACTGGATATTATCTAGACTGCTTACTTTAATAGCACTTGGCAAAATCTGTGGTGCAGACTGTTCCGGAATTAACTGATCGAAATATTCCTGAAATATCTGTTTCTCATCTTCAGACTTAATCCACAGAGTACAGCAAAGTTGAGCCAATGCATTGCGCGAGCTAGTACCAAACCCCCCTTGCAAAGCTTGTAATAACAGGTGATATTCCCCTAAACCCAACGGTAGTCCTGCTTCTCTGAGTCGATTAAATAGCTCTAGAAGGGCTGGCTCATTCACGATCGCTACTTAGCCTCAAATAACTCACATGGGCTTCCCAACTTTTGAGCAGCACTTCTAAATATGGAAGCCGTTTCCCTTCTAATTTGTTTAATACTTCTTCCAAAGGATCTCGCTTGAGTACCCTAATCCAATCTAGCAATTCACTGGTACTTACGTTCTTGCTGAATTTCCCCGTTTGACCATACATCAACTCCCGCAATTCCATAAATCGAGAGATTGCTTTGTTGGATAATTCTTCCGCAATTTGAGGGAATCTATTTTTCACAATCTGGGCAATCTGCTTATCAGTCGGGAAATGAACATAATGGAACAAACATCGACGCAAAAATGCATCTGGTAAGTCCTTCTCATCATTACTGGTGATAAACACAATGGGTGGGGTTTTAGCATTGATTTCCATTTCGCGATCGCCAACCCGAACTTCTTCAATTTTTATCAGTTGCTCATCGAGTTCTAATAGTAAGTCATTGGGAAAATCGATGTCAGCTTTATCAATTTCATCAATCAGTACAACAGTAGGTTTTTCATTCTGAAAAGCCCTTCCCAGGGGTCCCAAACGTACATATGAAGCCGGATCATCAAATCTCTGCTTCTCTTCAGGCTTCAAGGAATCTGACGCAGCCAATTGAGCATCCCGCAACCGTCCAACTGTATCGTAGATGTAAAGTCCATCTTTGGCTCGACTGGTTGATTTGACATACCAAGCTTCAAAATCCAAACCCAGCTCATAAGCAACTGCAATAGCTAATTTTGTTTTACCGCATCCAGGTTCACCTCTGAGTAGTAATGGACGTTGTAAGTAAATTGCTAAATTCACCGCGTCTATTAATTCTTGACTGGGAAGGTAAGGATAAATAAGTTTACCTTTGTAGGATTCACCAGGTTGGGGTTGAATTTTACCTGTGTATTTCAGATGATTTTCATCTAGAGGCGCAACCATTTTTTCTCCTGCTCGAACCAGTTACAACCACAAAGATCGCAGATTTTTCTCAGGGTTGGTACTGGAATACCTTTCTTTTCCTGAAGAATTTTCACAGTATTTTCTTTATCACTAGAAATATTCTCAGGTAAATTATCACTCTGTTGGTCAATCCAGTTTCTTAATATCTCATCATCAAATGGAATTATCTCAGGTAAACCAAGTGGAATACTTGGCTCCCAACTAGAGTCATAATTCCCCACAAAACCAATATTCCACTTATTAATTACAATCCCTTGACAATCTAAGAAAAATATTAACAATTTAAATTTATTTTCATTATTTTTACTAGCTGATATTTTATCCACTAGTAACGCCCAAAAATCATCCAGTAAATCACGCAAATTCTCTTTAATCGATTCATCTACATTATTAAAGGCTATTAATACATTTTTTGATTGCCACAATTTATAAATATTCTCAACAATTTGAGAGGGCAAACTATCTTCAGCTAAACCAACTCTACCTGCAAATTCACTCCAAATAGCAGCGATATCAGTTCTCGATGTTCTGCGATTTAGGTCGATAAGGAAATCTTTCTCTTCCGAATTTTTGAAAATTGCTAAAGCTAGTCTATTCAGCAACCATCTTTGACCATGTTCCTGGGAAAGTCCTCGAATTAGAAATGCACCATAGGAATATTTTCTCGTTATGGTAATTTCCTCAAATAATCGCTGTTGCTCCCAGTATCCTAATTTTAATAAAACTCTGTGTAAACAATCAAAATTTTGCAGCTTTTCTAAATTATTTCTCCTTCGTATTTGAGGATTATTTATTTGTTCTTCTAAGCTGTCAAGTTCTTCATCTATTTCCTCTAGTTGGTTCTCATACTCTTCAATACGCTGTTCCAGCTTGTATTTCGCTTCTGAATCAGCCTCATGAATGCGATCTATCTTAAGTCTCCTCAATTTTTTCAGAAGTTCTTCAGATATTTCTTCCAAGTATTCCTGCTTTTCTTTTAAAAGCTTCAGTGAAGGCATTTGTGATTTTCAATAACTATTATCAAATATGGTTAAACTATAATATTTCCACCCTTTACCTTTTTCAATTATTATTGCCAAATTCAAACCTGTAATTATTAGTATACAAGCTTTACAGCACTTTTAAAATAATTGAGGTACACCCATAGGATAGACAATCTTTACCCATTCGTTGTACCTCATAAACCTTTATATGCTGTACTAAACAGCTTCCATGATTGTAGTGCCTAATAAACAGGCTTTTTCTAAGGTTGTTCCGTTTAACTTGGCTCCTTCTAATTCTGCACATAGGAGATTGGCTCCCATCAAATTTGCTCCCATTAAATTTGCACCACGGAAATCAGCTTCTTCCAGGTTGGCTTCACTCAAGAATGCTCCTTGTAAATCAGCATTACTCAAGTCAGCACCTTTGAGGTTGGCTCGGGATAAATTGACACCCCGCAAGTCAGCACCGCGCAAATCAACATCTTGTAAGTTAACGCTCATCAAGTTAGCACCACTTAAAAAAGCACCCGCTAAGGATACTTGACTCAACCTAGCACCCATTAAATTAGCACCGCGCAAATTACTCCCCCGCAAGTCAGCGCTTGTTAAATCTGCTTGCATCAGGTTCGCTCCCATTAAATTTGCCCGTAAATCGGCTCCCACCAGGCTGGCTCCCATCAAGTTTGCACCTTCTAAATGGGCTCCTTCTAGGTTGCTTTCCCTAAAGTCAGTACCCACTAGTTTGGCTCCAGCAAAATTAATCCGCCTTAAGTCTAGTTGGGAAAAATCTTCATCTTCTAAATCCCCTCCAGGAAATTTTTTTAGTTCCCCTGATTTAATTGCTTCAATAGTCACTTTGCTTTACTCCAAATGCAAAATTAAAATTTAAAATTTATTAAGGGTTTATGCCAATAATCCAAAAATATTGGATTTGATTTATTGTTGAGAGATATTAATTGGTTTGCTCATGGGATTGCCCCCAGGCGACTCCTCCGGAGCATCCCTATCCCATGGAAAATCTAATAACCATATACTAGAACTGATTTTCGGTATCTTTACCGTTAGTTCCATACCCTGTTGTAAACCCATTACTAATAAGGTTAATGTTTCTAATAGTTTTGGGTCAAAGCGATGGGATTGTTGTTTACATTGTTCCAGGGCTTGAGTCACAATATCTTCTGAATTTGACTGAGATATTTTTTGCTGATTGACTCGGTATTGAAAGTCCGCAGTTAATGCCAAAATCCTCGATTCTAGAGGTATTTCATCCCCCACTAATCCAGCAGGTTTACCACTACCATCCCAGCATTCAGTTTGGTGGGTAATAATATGGGCTATGGCCCTTAACCTGGGCATGGTGCGTAATACCTGTGTTCCTGGAACTAGGGGACAACTAGGAGGTACTTGAGGTATATCTTCTTGGTAAGTTGATTTACTTTCCAATACAGTCTCTACTCTCTGCAAAGGATCTATCCGATGTAGTAACCCTGCCAAACGTAATCTTTTAATTTGCCAAGCAGGAAGTTCCAACATCTGTGCCATTGTCTCGGAAAGTGCCATTACCTCTGCAGCTGCCATAGGGTTAGTAATATCAGCACTATCCATGATTTGCGCCATCCGTAAAAATGCTTGGATTTCGTTGGAAATTAAGTTACGATCCAAACTTTTTGGCTGGGTATTTTGTTCCTCTGTTTGCAGATAGTCAACTACACGAGCTACAACTGTTCTCAACTCTTCTGGTGTGGCAGCCTCGGGTTGAATTGCCTGTACATAAGCTGTGAATTGATCCGCTAATTCTGGGTTGTATCCTCGTATATGGGCGATCGCTAATTGGGCTGTTTCTTTGACTAATTCCGGCTCAAATGTCCACAAGCCATAGAATTTTCGCTCTAAATCTGATTTTGGCCTACCAGCAGTTCCATAATCTGACTCAGACAGTTCTTGACAAAGTACCATTGCTGTGTATTTAGATGAAAGAATAATTAAGTGCCATTCTTGTGCCACTGGGTCACTATCATCTAAAGGTACTAGATTGACATTAGCTAGTTGACTTGTGGAATGTTCTGCCCATGTGGTATCTGAGGTAGCCATAATTGCCACTTGGCTGGATTTCTGGGCAATATCTGCATACCTTTGGGCTTCCTGTAAATACCATTTCCCCTGTTGAAAGGCAGTAATAACTAGGGGTTGAGAGTCATCATGTAGGATATGATCTTCTAAGGCGTGGCATAGGGAAACCAGGGTATTTTTATAGTACACCCCTAATTTCACTGGTCTATCACTATGGCGATGGGAAACTTCCAACTTTTGTAAAATGGAGCCTTCTAACATGGGGTTTTATTAAAAAAATATCGGACACAGGGCAAAGCAGACAATACTCTTAGCTTTTCTTAATTAAAGCTCTTTTGAGATTTACACAGCTATAAGCCGATGGGTTTGGTGCTAAACCCTATAATTAAAGCTTTTCTATTATGAATTAGTGTATCAATTTTGCGGGATCATAGGGAAGAAAATTTTTATTTCCTTCGGGAATCGTTCAGTAATAGGGACATCATTTCTGTGCTTGTAACATAAAAGCAACTGGAGGAAGAAAGGGATGTTAAGGCAGCTGAACGCGAAGAGTCATAAACACCTCTAATCAACTGCTGGCCATAAACCTGATTTTATCCTATTGAGCCCAGTACACAAGAAGTAGCTATTTTTTAATCCCTGATTTTATCCTATGGAAACTTTGATGAAATCAGCAGAGAATCAAACCATGTTATACCAATTCCCTCAATTAAGGCTACAGGTTGTATTAGTACTAGTGGTGAATACATTAGTATTCTCATTGAAGGGGAAATGGTATTAGTTTACATAAGGAGAATCTATGAAACTTTCTACCAGGTTTATTCCTTTGATCATAGTTAGTATCTTAGTGGTTTCTGCTGACACCGCTTACTCTAAAACTAATGCGGTTGAAAATACCAATGGAGATTTAGCACAGGCAAATCCTAGTCGCCGGCGTATCACCGGTAGGCCTCGTTCCCCAGCTCCATCATACCCGAAAAGACTTTGCAGTTTTCCTTATTTCTGTCAGCCATACCCTTCTAAAAAACCTAATACCGTATGTAAACTTTATGTTTCTCAAGGTGCAAATGGGCCTCTCTATTTCTATCGCTGTTATGTGAATGTTCCCAATCGGTTTAGAAGGCGTTGAAAAAATCATTGAATACACAAGAAAGGATAAAGGCTGAAAAATCCATACTTTATCTTTTCTTTCTTGTTATTCTTTTTCAGGACTTACGTAATTGTCACAATCGGTAGTTGGTGCGTGACGTTATAAGCCTTATTGCTACGTTCAAATATTTTCGCATCTCACGCAACGGCAATAATGCGGGAAGAACATCTACACCGCATTTTGCCTCCCCTACGCCAAAAAATATGCCAGTTGCGTAAGTTCTACTTTATAAGGACGGCTGGCTGAAAACCCATGAGGAACAGTTGCGTAGCAACGCATTCCGTCATGCGCGGTATGGGATGAAAGCCGCCTGCAAAGGCTTTAGCCTTTCGTGACACAATCTTTTCAGTATATTTAGATAATTTATGCACGATGTGCTAGCATAAGAATGTAGTTGGTTGGGTCGAGCCAAATGATAATTTATGAGTTTAAAATCAAAGGAAAAGACAAGCAGTATCGTGCAATAGATGATGCTATTCGTACATCTCAATTCATCCAAAATAAAGCTTTGCGTTACTGGATGGATAACAAGAAAGTCGGGAAGTATGACCTTAACAAATATTGTGCGGTACTGGCTGCCGAGTTTTCCTTTGCTGACGAACTCAATTCAATGGCTCGACAATCTGCGGCTGAACGGGCTTGGAGTGCAATTAGTCGGTTTTACGACAACTGCAAGAAGAAAGTTAAAGGCAAAAAAGGGTATCCAAGATTCAAGAAAAATTGCCGTTCTGTTGAGTATAAAACATCAGGGTGGAAGCTTTCGGATACTCGTAAAGCCATAACTTTTTCAGACAAAAAAGGGATAGGGACTCTAAAATTAAAGGGAACTTATGACCTCAACTACTACAACATCAAACAGATTAAGCGAGTTCGATTAGTACGCCGCGCTGATGGGTACTACGGGCAATTTGCAATTGACGTTGACCTTAAGATTGAAACACAACCATCGGGACAAGTAGTAGGTATTGACTTGGGATTAAAGTACTTCATTGCTGACAACAAAGGTAATATTGAACAGTCACCCCAGCTCTACCGTAAGTCCGAAAAACAGCTAAACCGTGCTAATCGCAAAAAGTCTAAGAAGTTTAGTACTTCTAAAAAGAAAACCAAGCAACGCCAATCAGCCAACTACCACAAAGCTAGAAATCGGTATGCTCGGAAGCATTTAAGAGTAAGTAGGCAGCGAAAAGAGTATTGCAAGAGACTGGCATACTCCGTCATCCAATCTAACGATTTGGTTGCCTATGAAGACTTAAACGTGAAAGGGTTGGTACGTAATCGACATCTAGCTAAGTCAATCAGTGATGCTGGCTGGTCAGCTTTTCGGTCATGGTTAGAATATTTTGGGTATAAGTATGGGAAGGTAACAGTTGCTGTACCGCCCCACAATACAAGCCAAAACTGCTCTAACTGTGGGAATAAGGTTAAGAAATCTCTGTCTACTAGGACTCATGTTTGTCCACATTGCGGATATGTGGAAGACAGAGATGTTAACGCAGCCATCAACATCTTGAGAATCGGACTCAGTACCGTGGGGCACACGGGAACTTACGCTTGGGGAGATTTGCCCTCTTGGGCAGTTGGGGCAACCCTGCTGTCTAATGGCGAGTTAGTGAACCAAGAATCCCCGCGTCTTTAGACCGGGGAGTGTCAAGACGCACCTACTAGATGTTTTTCTTTCTTTTCGATTGGTGCGGATAGAGCTTCCGCCAATGGCGCACAACCAAGCTTTTCTTCTAGGATATTCATCACTTCCCGTCCAAAATCATGAGGATTTTGTCGCCAAGCTTGTAAACAAACTTCTCCAAAGAAAGAACCAAGAGGTTCTGGATTCCAGAGCAGTTTTTTGGCTGTCCAAGGCATTAAACTCATGGGATTATACCCTGGTTGGAGAATACCTTCTTTAAAAGCATATTCTTCGAGGTGAGTGTGGGGTTGCAATCCAATAAAGAAAATGGCTGGTTCGACTTTATCTGCACCAAAAATCTTTTCTAATTCTCGGTGGTAAGCAATGGTTTGACGAATAGTTTCTGGACGTTCATCAATTACATTAAAGGAATAGTTGACGGAAACTAAATCATTAAATCCAGCTGCTTTTAAATCCCGACAATTTTGTAAAACGGTTTTCAGGTTGTACCCCATCCGCATTTTCCGGATCAATTCCTGGGAACCACTAGTAATGCCAATCTCAAAATAGTTCATCCCGGTTTGCACCATCAACTCACACAACTTTGGTGTCAAGTTATCTGCCCTGATGTATGCTGCCCAATGAATATCTGTCATGCCAGAATCCACAATTTTTTGCAATAGTTCCACCGCATCATCAATGAACTTTTTGGCGGGGATAAATTGGGCATCGGTAAACCAGAAATTGCGAATGCCACGATTATATAATTGCTGCATCTCAGCCACGATTTCGTCACTGGGATTAATACGTACCTGTTTGCCTTCAACTACGGTGTAAACGCAGTAGCAGCAGTTGTGAGGACAACCACGCTTGGTTTGTACACCAATGTAAAAATCCTCGTCTTCCAGGTAATAATTAAACTCTGGCCAAATGCTGGCTATATAGTCGTAATTACAAGCGGTTTTTTCCAGGGCAGTGGGTTGTTCGTGGATTAAACGCTGACGGGGTTGGGTTTCGCCCACCACATAACACCTTTCATCGGCAAATTCTTGTCCGCTCAGTAGTTTGGTAAGTAAAGTTTCCCCTTCACCCACGGAGACAATAGTGTCTTTGGGTAAGCTTTTACCCAACTGTTCGTAGAACACACTCACCGCCCCACCACCAACCACTGCCCGGGCACGACTATGATATTTTTGGGCGCATTTTAAGCCACGTTTAATTAATCCCAAGTTGCGCCACAATTCTACGTAGTAGGCGATGAAGATTCGTAAGCCCCCCAAGGCTCCCCGTAACTTAATCAAGGGATTCTTAGCATAGTAAAATTCAAATGCATTTTGCAGTGGGTTCCCACCACGTCCCCCTACAGGAGCATAAATTTGAATATCCCGCCACGAAAAAACCAGAAGGGTGGGTTGAAACTCATCAATACAGCTTTCTAAAGCACTAGAGTAATCCAAAGGAGGCACTGTCCCCAAATCAAAAATCCGCTGCTCTATGTGGGGAAATAATTTGTGGACATGATCGCTCAAATAAACTACTCCAATGGGAAAAATGGGATTACATGGAAGGCGAACGTAAAGAATCCGGTTCTCGTTCATATGGCTATTCAATATGTGCTGATTTAACAAAGCAGAGTTCACACACGATCCCCAAACATACATAGATGCAGCAAAACAGCTGCGATAAAAGCCCGTGAGTGATTTAGTGGTTACTTTTATTAAAGTATTATCTACATATCTTTACAATAACATTTACTTCATAAAATTAAGCTATGGCTTAATTTTGTTGGGTTTCCCATTATGATCGCCAATTGAGTATTGCTTCTCATCACATTTTTGAAACAAAAAATATTAAAAGTTTACGATTGTATAGTAAAATTGCGGAAACACTATAAAACTTCGGTTTTTTTCATAATTACCCCCTACCTATAGACATAAATTGTCGAAAGAAATTGTTACTTGGTAGTCGGGGTTACAGTTGTCGGGGATCGCTCAGTGCTAGCGTGACTGATGTAACATACAATTGTGGCGTAAAGCTCATTAGCAGTTATGGCTCAAATATTAGATCCCCTTCCCCCTGAGCAATCGGTAAAAATTCTTTGCTGCTACGTGAATGCCACGAGCAAAATACAAGTAGCTCGCATCTCCAATATTCCTAACTGGTATTTTGAAAGGGTTGTTTTCCCTGGACAGCGACTGGTATTTGAATCTCCAATAATTGCTCAACTGGAGATCCACACAGGAATGATGGCAAGTGCAATTTTGTCGGATACAATTGCGTGCGATCGCCTGGAAATAAAGGAAGATAATAATGAGTTGAACTCCAACTCAGTAGCAGCAATAGATACAATCAATAATCAACCAATAATGCCATCTATTAAGACAACAAATTTAGATACCACAAAACCCCTGGCATTTACTGGTTTAGTATCTATTGATTAAAAAAACTTTACTCGATCCTGGGGTTGTTTATCCGAGCAACCCTTTTTCTAATTACCAATTCCAAAAAAATAATAAATAATAGTATGGAAACCGCCTATTTTGTGATAGAAAATGGGCGGTTTTTATTTGCAAAACACAGTGTTATATTATTTGCACTAATGGGAAGATATAGTGAACGATAGGGTAACCCACCAAACCTTTGATAATAGTGTGTCACTTGACCAAAATCCAAAATCCAAAATCTAAAATCTAAAATTGATTGACTCCGTTCTCACACACCCTATAGTAGCTAATGTTATTCAAAAGTTAAGTAATAATCCTATAGTTAGGATATAAACACCAAATATCTTTATGAATCTACCTTCTTTCCTCTGGCTGTGGAAAATAGCAGCATGGTCAATGGGCTTATCATTATTGGCCTACGTAATATTAGCATTCACAGGAATTTGGATGTTACGTACCAAAACCAGAGATGGGAATAATGTTGCTTTTATAGACTGGATGTGGAGGATTGGTAGCCCCAGGAATTTAGGTAATTTCCACTATTTGATGGGTTGGTGTATGGTCAGTTTAGTAATGTTGCTGTTACTAATTGGCATTATTGGCACTTTAGGTCATTTTGGTTCATTGGGTCAGTCTTCCCACTTATTTGCCGGATTAATGGTGGTGGTGCTGGTTTTAATCTCTGGGGGAAGTGCTCTTCTGATTCGCACTGGGTATGATTGGGCCAGAAGGATTCATGTTGCTACCAATATAGTTATGTTTTTTGCCTTTACTTGGGTTTCTTTTACAGGTTGGAGTGTGGTACAAAAGTATTTACCTTGAATGGCAATACTTTCGGGTTAATACCAATTGGCGTATGAGGCTGCGCTTAAATTGCCCTCACCCTGGAAGAGTGGGGCTACACCCAAGCAAAGCCCACCTGCGTGGGCTAAATTTGGCGCATCTTTGAGTCTCACCAAATCTCAATTGGCTAAAGTCGAGTTGCAACAGTCGGGGATCGGTGAGACCCACGAGGTATGTATAATCAGTTTTTGGCTCCAATATAGTTGTGGAATGTGGTTTAGGGGTTCACGAATTTTCCATTTTTGGCTGATGGGTGATTACTTTAGCGAATGATAAAGATTCTTTACCAGTAATCAATCTGGAACCACGTTTGCGAGTCATGTAGCTCCAAGCCCACTGAATCATGACTAATAGTTTGCTGTCAAACTCAATTAAGAAGTAGATGTGGATTAATAGCCAGAATATCCATGCAAAGAAGCCTTTTAACTTGACTGGACCTAAATCAACAACGGCTGCATTTTGTCCAATCATCGCCAAGTTACCATAATCATTATATTTAAATTCTCCTATGGTTTTACCCCGCAGGCGTTTTGTAATTAATTTAGCAACGTATTCACCTTCTTGTGTAGCGACGGGTGCAACACCAGGGAGAGGTTCATCCTTTTGGTGGGAGAAGTTGGCTAAGTCTCCAACGACAAAAATATTGTTGTATCCTTTAACACTCAAATCTGGTTCGACGATAATTCGTCCGGCGCGATCGCATTCTGCACCTGTGCGTTTGGCGATAATTCTCCCCATTGGTGAAGCTTGAATACCTGCGGCCCATAATATAGTCTTGGAGGTGATTTCTTGGACTTCATCCCCTTGCTTGAATGTAACTATATCATGGTCAATATTTGTTACCCGGGTTTTTGTGTGTACAGTCACACCGAACTCTTGTAGAGATTTTGCTGCTGCTTGTGATAACTCTGGTGCGAGGAATGGGAGAATGCGCTCGCCCCCTTGCAATAGTAAAATTGTTGTTTCTGAGGTGTCGATGTTGCGAAAATCTTCTTCTAGGGTTTTGTATGCCAACTCTGCGATCGCACCTGATAATTCTACGCCGGTTGGACCACCACCCACAATCACAAAAGTCAACAAAGCACGGCGTTTTTCAGGATCGGTTTCTCTTTCTGCGGCTTCAAATGCACTAAAGATGCGGCGACGAATTTCGATGGCATCTTCGACGGTTTTCAAACCAGGAGCGGATTTTTGCCAGTCATCATTACCAAAATAGGAATGCTTGGCACCTGTGGCAACGACTAATGTATCATAGGGTACGAATTTATCGGCCATCATCACTTGTTGTGCTTCTGGATCGATATCATTCACTTCTCCCAGCAACACTTTTGTATTTTTGCTTTTGCTGAGTACAGAACGCAATGGTGAGGAAATATCACCTGGTGATAAAGTACCTGTGGCTACTTGATATAAAAGTGGCTGAAATAAATGAAAGTTGCGTTTATCAATGAGAGTAACGTTGACGTTTGCTTTCCTTAGTCCCTTTGCTGTATACAGTCCACCAAAGCCACCACCAATGATGACAACCTCATGGGGCTTACGATTATCAACTGAAGTTGGCATAAGTAATATTTCCTTTTGACAATGAATCTGTAACTCTTCTTAATATCTATGTAATAAAATATTTAGATTCATTGCAGCTTGTTTTAAACAATTGGAAAAATCAGGAAACTAATCAAAGTTACAATTTTTGATCGCGATCGCATTTGGGAAAAAACTGCTGACTGAATTAACAAGTTTCTCGTCAGCAGTAACAAATTGGCATTGTTGTTGAAGACTAAGAGCAAGGTAGAGTGAATCATATACAGTTCTTTGATGCGCTACTGCAATATGATAAGCATCAGCAAGAAGTAAAGATGATGGAGTTATTACCAATTCGATTGCTTGAAATGTATTGAGAATTTCTTGTGCATCTACCTGAGACAAACCTTGAAATCTATGAAGTTTCCAAATAATGTTACCTACTTCTGCATAGATTAAATCCGGTGCAAGTATTATCATATAGCCGTTCTGGTAAGCATCAAGTATTTCCCGTGCCTTTGTAGAGTTAGGCTGCGGAACAAACCACTTAATCGCCACACTACTATCAACTACAATTTTTCTCACTGCTATCTAGAGCGATCCTCACGTATTAAATCAACACTATCAGAAAACTCTCCGTATGTTTCTAGTAACTTTGTGCGTAGTTTATCTACCTGAAGAACAAAAGCCTGACGATTAGGGTATTCTGCCTCCAACATCTGTTGAGCTTTTAGTTCTACCATGAGAAGGGATGCGATCGCATCTTGCTGATCTGCGGGAAGTTTCTGGAGTTCTGCAATGACTTGTTGAAGAAGTTCAGTCATAAGTTGAGGAGAGATTTGCTGTAGTACGGGGATGCTTCAATTATTGCTGATTTGCGTGCGACTGTTTTAAGGCTTCCATTACTGCATGCAAGCATTTTTCCCAAGAAGTATGCCTTAATATTACATTTCCCCTATTGTCCAGTCTTCAATGACTAACCCTGTTACTTTACTGAAATCTCGACAATTACGAGTTAATAAAATCAATCTACGGGACAATGCGATCGCTGCAATTCTAGCATCCATTTTTCCTAGTTGAATCTGTTGCGACTGTAATTGCACCAATGCCTTAGCTGCATTTGCATCAAATGATACGAGTGGTAATACCTTGAAATCGCGGATGAGTCGCGTCATCATTTCATACCCTTTTACCATGTCATCCACATTACGAGCGCGATTGATATAAGTGTGGCAACCCAGTATTTGCTCTTGAAATGTTACGGTTGAGACAGCAAACTCTGAGATTGGGTAGTGAGGCATACGGGTCGAAAGGTTGGTGTAATCCTGTCCTATTTGTCGCTGAAGAATGCTCAGGTGATCCGTATCTAACAGATATTTCATGGCTCATTTTGCACTTCGAGGATAGATTCATCACCTTGGCGAATGGCTCTACCATAGGCAAGCACTTCCTCAAAAGCAGGTTCGTCCTTAAAAGATCCTGTAATTTGTTGTAGCCAATTGGTTGATTGAGGAGTCACAACTTGCTTCTGCAATTGAGCGATCGCTTTTTCTACTGCTGCAAGCCGTTCCTCTAAAGAAGTATTGGTTGTCATTGTATGTTCCCTAAAATTTGAGCGTCAACTATTGTGTTCTTGCTGTTTTGTAGCCAAAAGATTCATTAAAACATTAGCAGCCTCAGAACAATTGTAGGGTGACCAGACGGGATACTCTTGGTTCGCAACAAAGAAGTTTGCATCTTCTTCTTTGACAAGTTCTGTTGCTAGAAACTGCATCAGCCGTAGCTTATCAATTTTTGGCAGTTTCTGGATTTGTGCCATAAGTTCAGCCAATGGCATTTGAGAATCTCCTCGTCTGAAGCTCGAAAATATTGGGAATGTTAAGCGATCGCTAACATTTATTTTACCAATTGCCTAATAGCTTAGTTCAAAAGATTACAGCATAGAGGCGATATTACGTCAACACTAGGATACTTTCCGTTTCACTACTTTCAAATTGAATGATTGTGTCCAAATTATCTCTTAAAATTTGAATAATCTTCGATGTTGGACAATTACCAATCCTAAGAAAAATAAACTTGGGTGGATGACCATAAAGTAAACTGCGCTGGTGAAAGTCAGAATCTTTGGAAACTATCACAAACCCATTTGTCTTTGCATATTCCCAGATAGCCGCATCATCTGTGTTCGCTAATCCTAAGGTCTTGACCTGTTGAGAATTAGGATACAAATCTATAATATTGGGAATAATTCGGTCTGATAGATTTTCATCTAATAAAAGTTTCACAGCGATGCCACAAATAACTTTTTCTCACGGTCCGCTGCAAAAGCAAGACAAGCTTTGATATCTGATGCAGTTAGTTCAGAAAAATCTTCCAGAATTTCCGCCTCGGTCATACCACCTGCTAAGTATTCTAGGATATCATATACTGTGATTCGCATTCCCCGAATACATGGCTTGCCACTGCGCTTTCCAGGCTCAATTGTGATGATTTGTTGGTAGTCCATAACAGCATTATATCGAGAACAAAAAACGGGATGCGATCGCTATAATTTGTTGATTCTACTTAATTGAGGATAGATTCATCACCTTGGCGAATGGCTCTACCATAGGTAAGCACTTCCTCAAAAGCAGGTTCGTCCTTAAAAGATCCTGTAATTTGTTGCAGCCAATTGGTTGATTGAGGAGTTGCAACTTGCTTCTGCAATTGAGCGATCGCTTTTTCTACTGCTGCAAGTCGTTCCTCTAAAGAAGTATTGGTTGTCATCGTATTTTACATAAAAATCCAAAGGTTCTATTATCTATCTACTTTTGGGTGTAGATTGTTGCTCAACTTTGGGGTAAAAAGTACGGTTTAACCATTGCTTAAACTCTTCGTTAAAAGCACCACTTATACCCGTTGTAAGTATCGTCACGAAAATTCCAATCACAGTGAGCCAGATTCCCAAGTTACTTCCTTTCTTGGCATCGGGGCTAGAGTTGCTTACTTGGCTATTAGTTACACCACTTGTACCAACAGGAGCATTAACGGTTGAATGTGAGATATCAATTTTTTGTTCGATTTTTGGTTCATCTTCCATTTTCTTTGTTCTCTGATCTATTCCGTCAAGTTTATTGGACAAATCTAAGTTTGATGGCTCTTTACTAATTACAAGCTGAAGAAATTCTTTTGGTGTCAAGGGTTGCCACGTATTACGGCGCGTATTTGCTTGAGCAACAATCAATGTTTTTCCAAGCCAAGTAATATCCGGCAATTCTTGAATAAGACGTTTAATTTCATCACAAGCTTGGGAAGTTCCCCGTTCTTTCAACTGTGACAAAACATTATCTCTCAGATTCCCGATTGCTTCTCTTGTTGTTAATGAGTGGGCAAGTACTTCCTTGCTATGATCGGGGTCTTCATTGTAAGGATATTCATGTACTAGCCAAATATATAAGTCAGCCAATTGTGCTTCAGTTAAATTTAGCTGAATTCCTTGTGAGTACCGATAGGCAAGTAATTCAAGAACTTCACGTCCAAACGATTGATCTTGCTGGATTAGTTTCCAAATAAAAGACCAACTAGATGGATCTGAATTCTCAACCATTACTCTAGCAGCAATCAGGGCTTTCTCTCGTTCATCTCCAGTTAATGGTAATGGAAAAGAAATTAGGGATTTGGCAAAATCTATAGCTTCAGTTAATCCTTGATTTAGAAGTTCTTCAAGCAGTTGACCAATACATTTAGGTTTAAGTGTAGAATCTTTAGCCTTTTCTAGCAAAGTCAATTTCAATTTTTCATCCCAACACTTATCAAGACGATTAATCACAGGTAGATAATCATGTTCCTGACTCTCTTGATCAATTAGTGCTGTCAGCGTCTTGATAAATTCTTTAGGAGCATTTAAATAAACGTACTTAACTAGTTCCAAATAAGAATCTTCACGTTGATTATTATTGGGAGCAGCAATAATAATAGGTGTCCACTTTTTCCATATTTCAGATGAAAGGTTACTTATAAAATCTGGATTTTCTTGTAGTTGCAATTGCAAAGCCCTACAACCTGCTAAAGCTGGTCTATTAAAAGTTTTTGTTCCTATCCACTCGTAACTTACATCATCTTGTTGCTGAATATACTTCTTTGCACCTTCAATAAGTCTTATTCGAGTAGCTTTGTCCGCCTCTTGCCACCCAGGAAGCTTAGTTAGATCTAATTCAAACTCATTGTCATAGTGTTTGCTTTCAGGCTTTAGAGTCATTTCCATATTAAGTTGCCACCAAGCAGATACATCCCCTGCCTCTAATTTGTCTAAAAGCTGGAGAATTCTTTCCCTGGGCGGAGGATCTAATAAGGGAGGGTTTTGTCTGCGCTCCTGCATTTCTTGCCTTCTAAGATAATCAGCTCTCAGTTTGTCAGCTTGAGCTGAATTTAGCTCAATAGGCGCAAAGTAAGACAGGAAGATTTTCTGCAAAATATTATTAGTCTCAGTAGCTAAAATAAGTGCATCGATTTGCTTTACATCTTGACGGTTAAAACTCCACTGAATCAGTTGGCTCCAGACTTTTTGAACCTTTTCACAATTAGAACTTTCGAGTTTTTCAAGCATCCAAAAAATATCCTCTGAAGCCAAGATGTTTTCTGTTGAGCTTAATGGAAAACATGGATCTTCTTCTGTTCCTGCGAACATCAAAACTGCTTGCTCAATTAGGGTATGTCGTTTTTCGATGTCCTTAAAAAGCGATGAAGCAAATTGTTCCTGTAGCTTTCCATCACTAGTAATGATTCGTTGATACTCTCTCCACTGTACTAGAGCCAATTTAGTAAAATTTTCTGATATTCCAGGTAAGTCAAAGTTTTCCCATGCTTTTAAGAGAATGGTATTCCCAAGTCTCTCAAATGGATGTCCAAAGCATCGAAGTCCTTGCCCCTCAAGCCAATTAAGAGCAACCACTAAATCATGTGGCTGAAGTTGTACGACCATGTGGTAGTCAAGAAACATCTGATATCCACCAACAAAATTTCTCTTTTTGGGCGGAGTTAAAATTTTAAATAGTTCTTCTGCGGTTAGATGAACTGGCCAAAGTGCCTGGAGTACGCATCCTTTAAGTTGATCATCTTCATCTTCTGGTAGTTTTCCAATCGCAAAAGGCTTTAGCTTCAATTTTGTAGTTGCGTCACCAACTGAACAAATAGCTCTAGCTGCGCTCACTCTCAAATAAATTGATTGTGATGAGTCAAGAGTAACTTCTGCCAACTCTTCCTGAAGCTCAAATGCTTCACAAGCTTCAGCAATATTGATCGCTAACTCTCGTGCATCAACCTGCTTACTAGAGTCACAAATATAAGGGCGTAGTTGATTAGGTAATCCGGGGTGCTTGAGCTTCCTGTAGTTGCGATAGTTATTTCTACCCCGGTTAAATAGTCTCTTTTGCTCATATTGCATCAATAAGTTGTTTACAATTGATTGCCTAAATTTTGTATCCTTTGGCACATCAGTCTGCAAAATAACGTCTGGATCTGTTTTGAGAATTTCTGGAAGAATATCCAGTCTCATGCTAGCTAGCCAAGCAACCGTTTCATGGAGTTGAGGAATTAACTTATGGTCTGGATCTTCAGATGACAAGATTAATTCCATTATCTGTGCCAAAGGAATTTGGTGTTGTGTTAAATACCAAGCGGCTAGAAATTCAGCATAGGTTTGATGTGCCCATCCCATTCGATGTAATCCACGGGATGAGAACAAGCCAGTATCTAAAACTTCTTTAATTGCTTCCGTGTTAATCTCAAATCCCCTTTCATTTACCTTTTCAAAACCAATACGTAAGCTTTGGATAATGACATCTTCAGCAGGTACATTTCCCTGATTCACATCAGTCCATATAGCAAATCGGTTGCAAAAGATTGTAATAGCTGCAATTCGAGCTGCTACAATTAGTCGTTGGTCATCATCTAGTTTGCCTACACGGTTTGAAGCATGGCGGCTTTTACTCACTTCCTCACAGAGACATCTACATCCCTCAAGATAAAATTCATGAAGTTTTTGATTTGGAGGAAATTGACCATTATGCCTGCGATATGTATTGAGCAAAAACCTTAGAGTGATTGGTTTAAGAGCTAGGGGAACAACATCCTTCTCATTAAGTTGCTTTAGGAAATCTTCAGGAGAGACATTCTCAGCTTTGGCTGCTTCGATAACATCGATACGACGAAGCGGAGCTAATTCATAAATTGCGAAGCAATCTTCTTTCCAAAGATTCTTCAGTCCTTCTTCTAGAATTTTTGGGAATACGAATGTTCGACACGCTAGGCGCAGATGGAGACGATTAATATGGTTTCGATATTTTGGTTTCTTAAATTCATCAATTAACCCTGCCGCTAGAGTTGGGATGCTCAATAGTCCTTCATCAAGGCTATCTAGAAACAGATAAAGATTATAACTATCGGCTAACCAATCAGTAAACCTTTCATCTTTGAACAGATCTTCCTTAAGATTGGTACAAGAGCGGAGATTAAGTTCTAAAACTTTACTGGAATCGCAAATCTTTTTTTCTGTAAGTGCTTTGAGGTTTTCCAGTTCCTTTGACTTCCCGATACCTGGCTCTCCCAATAAAACTAGGCATGAAATCTCAGCGATTATCTCTAAACTCACCAGTTTAGGATTATTTGCTTTGCCCCATTCCGTATCTGGGTCGTACAGATAGCCACCATCAGCCAGATTTATGCTATCTGAGGGAGGAACCCAAAATCTTTTCCAAGCATATTCCTGTTTTTGCATATTAAACAGCAATAAAGGCAAAGCTACTTATCAAGAATAACCTAATCAATCAAAAGATAGCTTGACTGGATTGCTCTCAACGTCATCCTGAGAAAAATTTCCCCCCGATCGCCATTAACCCCTATACTTCTCTAGTGTTCCATGGGAAAATTTAAAATCCCTTAACTCCTAATTAACTTTCACTGGTACACTTGAACTGCAACACCCGAGTTAAACCGCGCCTATGGTGCATGTAAAGCGTGTCGAATTAACCAACTTTAAATCCTTTGGCGGAACGAGCAAAGTCCCACTATTGGAAGGTTTTACTGTGATTTCTGGACCAAATGGTTCGGGAAAATCGAATATTCTCGACTCGTTGCTATTCTGCTTGGGTTTGGCCAGTTCTAAGGGAATGCGGGCGGATCGACTCCCGGATTTGGTGAATACTACCCAAAGCAGTAAATCCCGTTCGGCGGTGGAAACTACGGTGACGGTGGCGTTTGATTTGTCCGATGGTGTACCGGATGAAGAGGATGAACTACCAGTTATTTCTGTCATCGAAGCTGAGGATAATCCAGAGTTGGCGGAAATTGCTGAAGAGATAGCTCAGGAGGAGCAGTCCCAACCAGAAACGGAAGATGAAATCAGTCGTAAGGAAAAGATTCGGGCGCAGATAGGTGGGGAATGGAGTGTGACTAGGAGGTTAAGGGTTACTCCCCAAGGAACTTACACGTCTAATTATTACATTAATGGTATTTCTTCCACCCTGACAGAATTACATGAAGAGTTGGAACGTTTACGTATTTATCCGGAGGGATATAACGTTGTTCTCCAAGGGGATGTTACCAGTATTATCTCCATGAATGCCCGGGAACGCCGGGAAATTATTGATGAATTGGCAGGGGTAGCAGCATTTGATCGCAAAATTAATCAAGCTAAGAAAACCCTGGAAGAGGTTAAGGATAAGGAAGATAGCTGTCGGATTATTGAGACGGAGTTAACGGCACAGTGCGATCGCTTGTCCCAAGATAAGGCAAAGGCGGAGAAGTATCAAAAGCTGCGGGCAGAATTTTTAGAGAAGCAGAAGTGGGAAGGGGTGTTATCCTGGCGTTCTCTGCAAAATCAACAGGAAAGGTTAGTTACCCAAATTCAAGCAGGGGAGAAAAATCACGGGGAATTAACGGAACAGTTAACAAGTTTGAATGGGGAAATTGACAAGAAAAATCAGGAGTTGGAAAGGCTCAATGCCCATGTGAAGGCTTTGGGGGAAGAACAGCTTTTGGCTACCCAATCGACTTTGGCTAATCAAGAGGCGGAACGTAAACAACTCCAGCGCCAACAGGGGGAATTAGAAACAGCTTCGGTGGATGTTAGTCAGCGTTTGCAACAAACCCAGCAGGAAATTAGCCAAAATCAGGAATCTCTGCAACGGTTAGGGGAACAAAAACAGGAACAAATCCAGATCATTGCCATAGGGAAACAGGAAAGGGAACAAGCACAACAAAATCTAGAACGTTCCCGGGAAGCAGCCACGGCCATTGCTTCCGCTTCCGAGGCTTGGGTACAACAACAAACGGCGTTGAATCGACAAATTGAAACTTTACTGCAAACCCTAGAACCCCAGCGCACGGAACAGGCGCAATTAACGGAACGCCATGTGCAATTACAACAACAAATTGAGGAGCAAGGCCAGCAAATTGCAGCTTGGGAGCCAGAATTACAGGATAAACAAGCGGAGTATAATCGCCTACAAATAGAGTTAGATAGTTCCAACGCCCCCATCCAGGATTTAGCTCAAAATTTGGCCGCCACGGAGCAGGAATTACAACTCCAACAGGATACCCAAAAGCGGCTTTACCAAGAGCAGAGGGAAAAGCAACGACAGTTAGATAAACTAGAAGCCCAGGCCCAAGCCCAGCAAGAAGCCCAGGGAACCCACGCCAGTAAGATTATTTTGCAATCAGGAATGCCCAGTATTTGCGGCTTGGTGGTGCAATTGGGCGGGGTTGAACCCAGGTATCAATTGGCCTTGGAAATTGCTGCTGGTGCCCGTCTGGGACACATTGTGGTGGAAGATGATGGGGTAGCTGCGGCCGGTATTGAATTGTTAAAGCAAAAGCGAGCAGGAAGAGCAACTTTTTTACCCCTGAATAAAATCCATGCTCACAGATTCTCCCCATCCCCTGGTTTGGAAAACGCCAATGGTTTTATTGATTATGCCGTTAATTTGGTAGAGTGCGATCGCCGTTATGACCATATATTTTCCTATGTGTTTGGTAACACCGTTGTCTTTGCAACATTGGAACAAGCTAGGCAAAATCTAGGCAGAAATCGCATTGTCACCCTAGAAGGGGAATTATTGGAAACTAGTGGTGCCATGACTGGTGGTAGTATTAGTCACCGGTCATCCTTGAAATTTGGCAGGGTGGAAGCAGCAGAATCCACGGAAGTTACAACCTTGAAAAATCGTCTCCAGGATATCGAAAAGGTTTTACTTCGCTGTACCCAAAGCATTTCCTCCCTTACCCAACAAGTCAAGCAACTATCCCAGCAACTAACAGAAACCAGACAAGGGCGGAGGGAACAAGAATTACACTGGGAACAGTTAGGGAAAGAAGTGAAAAACTTAACCCAGCAACTAACAACGGCGCGATCGCAACTTGCCCAAAACCAAGAAAAACTCACCTCTGCCCAGCATCGCCTATCAATCTTATCAGGGGAATTACCAGTACAAGAGCAACAATTACAACAGCTACGGCAAACCCTCGCTGACCTGGAATCTTCCCAAACCCCCCAAGAATGGCAGCAAATCCAAGCACAGATAAAAATTCAAGAGCAACAATTACAACAACAGGATGGGGAGTTGCGAGAAGGGGAAACTAGGCTGAAAAACCTAGAATTGGAACAGCAACGCCTCCAGGATAAAATTCAAACTGCCCAGCAGCGCATCGAGGAATACCAGCAAGAACAAACTTCCCGTCGAGAAAACATCAACCGCATCGCCACTGAACTTGTCGCCATAGGGGAAAAAATAACTCAAACCCAGGCACAATTGAAACAAATGGAAGAAAATCTCGGGGAAGAGAAAAAAATTCGCGATCGCACAGAAGAATTATTACGCGCCGACTTATTGCAGCAACAAAAACTGGAATGGGAGCTGCAAAAACTACAGGAAAACCAGCAAAAACGCCGGGAAGAACTCGCAAGCGTCCGGGAACAAATCCAAACCGTCGCCGCCGAACTGCCCTCACCCTTGCCAGAAGTACCAGATAAGGTAGACTTAGAAGCATTACAAAAAGAACTGCGATCGCTATCCAAACGTTTACAGGCCATGGAACCCGTAAATATGTTGGCATTAGAACAATACGATCGTACCCAAAAACGCCTCGAAGAACTCAGCGCCAAACTAGAAACCTTAGAAGGAGAACGAACCGAACTATTATTAAGAATTGAAAACTTTACCACCCTAAGACAACGAGCCTTCAAAGAAGCCTTCGACGCAGTTAACGAAAACTTCCAATCTATTTTCGCTACCCTTTCCGACGGTGACGGCTATCTCCAACTAGATAACCCCGAAGATCCCTTTAGCAGTGGACTCAACCTTGTTGCTCACCCCAAAGGCAAGCCAGTCCGGAAATTAGCCTCCATGTCAGGGGGAGAAAAATCCCTCACAGCCTTGAGCTTTATTTTCGCCCTGCAACGGTATCGCCCCTCCCCATTTTACGCCTTCGATGAAGTAGATATGTTTTTAGATGGGGCAAACGTAGAACGATTAGCTAAAATGATTAAACAACAGGCACAACAAGCACAATTTATAGTTGTGAGTTTGCGCCGCCCGATGATAGAATCAGCCGAACGCACAATCGGCGTTACTCAAGCTCGGGGGGCTTATACCCAAGTTTTGGGAATTAAATTGCAAACCGATTCTAATTCTGCTTGAGTTTTTGTTAATAATAGTGTATAGATAAACCGGATTCGAGATCAGGACTCCGTATTA
>JAAUYD010045759.1_pt1 | contig 30306 bp, 25 predicted proteins | sample 7278101 | NCBI WGS metagenome assembly JAAUYD01 (sample SAMN14350128, study PRJNA611818) | marine sediment metagenome | isolation source: surface marine sediment (0.6m) | place: French Polynesia: Moorea | collected 2018-08
CCGTAGATAAAATTAAACTGCTGAATGCCGACGGAAATTGGAACCAAATCCTCTCGACCCAATAAATAAATTAGCGGTTCAAAGTAGTCATTCCAGGCGAAGAAGAAGTGGAATAGCATCACGGCGATCAGCGCCGGCCAGGCTTGCGGAATGATCACCCGGAGCAGCACCTGCAGCGGATTGGCCCCGTCGATCATCGCCGCCTCATCCAAATCTTTGGGTATCGTCAGGAAGAATTGACGCAGTAAGAAAACGTTATAGGCATTTGCAAAGAAATGGGGAACGATCAGCGGAAGCCACGTTCCCGTCCATCCGATGCGTTCAAAAAGGGCATATTTGGGAATAAGGGTCACCTGTCCAGGCAAAACGATTGTGGCAATTAATATCAGAAACAATATGTTTTTACCTGGAATCGGAAACCGGCTAAAGCCATAAGCGACCAGCGTACAGGAAACAACCGTGCCGATGACGCCCAACACCGCGATCGTGATGGTGTTAAAAAGAAGCCGAGGAAAATTGACGAGTCGCCACGCCTCAGAATAATTTTCTGTAGCCAGGTCGGTTTCCCAATTGGGCTCCAGCGTGCGCCAGCGGCCTTCCCACTCGATCAACCCCCCTTCGGGGTTTTGCGGGTCGATAAACTGGCTGCGTTGACGGCCCTTTTGAACCAGCACCAATGATCGAAAACCATTTTCTGTGGGGACGTTCATGACCGGATACAGTTCACCCTCGTATTCAAATAACTCTTCGGTTTGAGGAAGAATTCGAGTATTGGGAATCTGATCCAGTGTTTTAAGCGACGTAACGGCCATATAACCCATCGGAGATAAATAGGCCATCAAGATAGAAAATGTGATTAAAAATAATATCGCACCACCGGTAAAGCTTTTCAAATTGGATACCAAAAATGGCGAGGTGTTTTTTGACCCGGCCGCGGCCGTTTGAATGAGGTTTGATGATTTGCTGGTCATGACTCTGAACTCCCAGGCTGATACACCCAATACTTCGCCGACCAAAACAGCAAAATTGTCAGGGTGATGACGATCAGGAATAGAACCCAGGCCAGGGTTGCCGCATATCCCATATCCTGAAATTTGAAGCCGGTTTTATAGAAGTGAATATTAAAGAAAAGATAGGCGTTGTCGGGATTGCGATCACCGCCGCGGGAAAGAATCCAGGGGACGGTGAAAATCTGAAATATCCCGATCAAGGCCAAAACGGTGTTATAAAAAATTACAGGCGAAATGAGGGGAATGGTGATGCTAAAAAAGATTCGCATGGGACCAGCACCGTCCACTCGAGCTGCCTCGTACAATGAAGTGGGTATATTTTGCATCGCCGCCAGAGTCAACAACATCGCATTTCCAGCACCCCACAACCCAATCAAGATCAGAGCCATTGGAATCCAGTTCGGTTCATTTAAAATGTCGGGCATATCAATGTTAAAAAGCATCAACACCCGTGCGATCCAGCCGCTTTGCGGGTTCATCACTCCGGTCCAAATATAAATTACCGAGATTAACGGGATCACATACGGCATGTAAAACAGGGTGGTAAAGATTCGCCTAAACTTTAAAGCGCGAGCGTTCAAAAGCCCGGCCATGGCTATCGGTTGAACGATAGCAACCGGTAAGGCGATCAGCATAAAAACCCCGGTCACCCGCAGCGCTTCTCTTAGCAGGGGGTCCGATCCCAATTTTGACCAGTTTTCCAGACCAATAAATGAAGTTTTTTCAGGTTCCAAAATATTAAAATCGAGGAAGGTAAAGGTCAACGAGGCCACCATGGGTATAAAAAGAAAGGCGAAAAAACCGAATATCCATGGTGAAATAAAGAGCCATCCCCACCGAGCTTTTTGTTTTTGCAGCAGAGATTGCCCCCCTCTTGATTTATCAATCGAGGCTTCACGTAGCGCGTCGGTGAAAAATCCCATAATGATCTCCTTCTCCGTCCATCAGCGATAGGGAAAAATTTGAAAGGGCCATTTATCGGCCCTTTCAAAGATATGTCGTGATTAATCAACTTTCGCTTTCGTCAAAAATTGATTGTAAATCTTCAAGCAGCGTGTCGATTTCTGCTTCAAGATCGATTTCCCCATCACTTTGCACCAAACTGTAGAAGGCACTGATACGCTCGTCTGCTTTATTGAAATTGGGCATATTGCCTTCGTGGGATGGGCTGTCCGGATAATTCAAACTGTCTACAGCCACCTGCCAGTTGACTTCCTGGTCGGGATAGTTGCTGTCCTGCCCCTGGAAGAACACAGCGGTTTCTTCAACACGCGCCGGCATACCTCCGTAAACGGCCAGCAAATCTCCAGAGGCTTCACCAACCAGGTAAGTTAACACTTCAAACGCTGCTTCTTTATTTTCACTGCTATCGAGGAGCCTGAAGGTGTCAGCATGGAGCTTGGCGGTCGTCGTATCGTTCCAGCTCGGCATAACGGCGACATCCCAATCGCCGCTCATCTCACCGAGGCAGCAGGTAAACCAAAGGTGTACACCGGCAATGCCCAGGTTTCCGGAGGCAAAGGCGTTGGGTACGCCCAGCAAATCACTGTCCTGATACGCCTGGGAGGGGATAAAATGGTCTTCCCAAATCCCAGCATAAAGCCAATCATATGCTTCACGCCAGTGATCGGGGATGGTGGCGCTGCCGCTGCTGTCAACAAAGTTTCCTGATCCAAAATGGGTTGGGAAGCCACGCCCGTCGGTCCACATGGTTAAATATCCAAATTGGACGATGCTGTCTGGGTTAAATTCCGCCATGGTGGCGTCATTGCCATTTTCATCCACGGTTAAAATCATGCCGATTTCACGGACCTTGGCCCAATCCCACGCCCCTTCAAATTCTGTCCCTTCACCGTATGGCTCGCCATAGGTTTGGGGGGGATACGGCAGCCCGGCCTCGTCGAACAATTCTTTGTTGTAGAAAAGGTGAGCTGGGAACACGGCGAACGGCAAACCGATGAGCCCTTCGCCCTCAACGCGGTAAAAATCAACGGCCGCCTGCGGATATTGCTCCAGATCATAACCGGCCGCATCAACCAGCGGCTGCAGGTCTGCCCACTGCCCTGAAAATGCATTTGAGCCTTTGACCCCCACCGGTCCAATAATATCAGGCGCGTTCCCCGAGGCGATTAAGGTAGCCAGGGTATCGTAGGCTACGTCATTTTGTACAATTTCCATTTCGAGGAAAATCGAATCCTGGGAGGCGTTAAATGCCTCAACCACCGCTTCCTGAGCCTCAACCTGTTCGGCGTTTTGACCGGTTCCCAAACCGACAAACCAGCGAACGACCGTGCGACTTTCGCTCATCGATTCGTCCATTTCTTCTTCAACTTCTTCTGGTTCAGCCTCTTCCTCCATTTCTTCCTGGACTTCTTCTGGCTCAGCTTCTTCTTCGACTGCTGCCGGGGCCTCTTCTGGTTCAGCTTCCGGTTCAACTTCTTCCTGCGGCTCGGCCACCTCGACAGATTCAGAGGTCGTTGAATCTGCGGCGGGTTCCTCGGCCACCGGCGGGGTTGATCCACCACAGGCCGCCAATATCATCGTTAATAAAATTGCCATCAACACAAGCAAGGTTGATTTCTGTCTCATGATCTTCTCCTAAAAGATTAACTCTAGCTGCTACCTTCCCTCTCCGATGAATAAATTCATCGGCCAAAGGGACCGAAACGCGATTTATCGCGTTAATTAACCGGATTTTGAAGATTTACAAATAAATACGGATATCAACCGACTTTCAAAACAAACCTGTCATCCCCGCGCAGGCGGGGATCCATCGGTGGCCATCCAATGGATTCCCGCGAAAGCGGGAATGACGGCGCTGTATCGGTATTAATTTATTAAAATTCAATATCCGGTTTTGGTTTCCACAGCGGCTATTCGGCTGCGTCAAATGGCAGCAACTTAGGTTCAAAGATTAATAATTCTGCAGGGCATCGGCCGCACAAATGTGCCCGATGCTGTTTGGGAGTGGATTATTTGAGGGTTTTTGAGACAATAGGCACTGCTCCTTTGACACCGCTTGCAAGCAAGCGGTCGTCTTTGGTCTAGACGAAGGGCAAACTCTGTTTGGAAGCGGATTTGCCCTTCCATTTTGTTTTAGGAATTCTTCAGCATTTATTTGGAATTTCCACAATCAAATTGCTGAATTTGGCAGCTGGCTCTGCCTGACTCATTCACGATTCCGCCGCCTGCGATTGACAGCCGCACGAGGCGCGAACGATCAGCCTCGTTGGCAGGACCGTTTCGTCCGGGACAATTTCTCCGGCGATCAGTTGAATCAATAATTCGGCCGCTTTTTCTCCCAGCTGGTCGGCCGGGGCCACAACGGTGGTCAAGGCTGGATTTAAGTAGCGAGAGAGAACATCGTCGTTAAACCCAACCACGGAAACATCATCAGGGACCCGCACACCAGCCCGATCTAACAACTCGATTACCCCCATAGCGGCATTGTCATCACCTGTAAAAATTGCGTCGAAGGTAACCCCTTGATCCAGCCAAGATTGGACCTGCCTTGCCGCCGGTTCAGGCTGAAACAACCCATCGCCGATTAATTCGGTTGTGACGCGTAATCCATGGTTTTCCAGCGCTTGACGATACCCGGCTTCCCGGCGCTGCGAATCCTCATTGCCGTCCGGTCCTCTGAGAAAAGCAATTCGCTTCCGGCCGCAGTTCTCTATAAGATGAGAAATGAGTTGATAACTGCTGTCAAAATTATTAAAGCGGATGGTCGGTATATTTGCCTGATCGATAGATCGCCGATGGAGCAGGACCATGGGAAACTCGCGTCGGGCGAGGCGGCGCAGGGTTGGGTCATCAACAGAATCGGTAAAAATTAATAGACCATCACTGTTGTGGGGACCAAGGGTTAGGGGGTTGCCATCGGCCGTTGAGGCCGGGGTCAGGGTAGCATAAATTAAAAAGTCGTACCCATGGGCACTCAACGCACTGTTGATGCCGCTCAATAGGGAAGAGAAGAAAAGCGTGCTCGCGGCGGGAATGATCAGCCCGATGGTATTTGTTTTTGTGGCCGCTAGAGAACGAGCGCCGCCGTGGGCTACATAATTAAGCTGGGTGATTGCATTTTGAACCCGCTCGATTGTTTGGGAGGCGACTTTTCCGCTGTTGTTGAGCACCCGGCTGACGGTTGCCGTCGAGACCCCGGCTGCGCGAGCCACATCTTCAATTGTTGCCCTATCATTTTCAGGGAAAATTGGTGCTGGGTTCATGACGTTTCGCTTCCAATGTAAACGCTTACTGTAAGCGTTTACATCATACAAAATTTTTACAAAATCGTCAAGATAAATTTAAGCGTCCGCGCGGTCAAAAAATAGTCGTGTCATCACCGTTGCTGGTGTAGGTTTTAATTAGAAAGGTCGTTTTTTCAACAATTTTGGTGATTAAGTGGGCGGTTTTATGCTCCGCTTCGGGATGTTGCCCGCTAAATGAGGCTCCCAAAAAGTCAATGCCCACCAGGGGCACCCTGCGAACCAACCCGGTAATTAAATCGGCCGCGACTTTGGGGGTCAATCCCAGTGGATTTGGATGGGAGACGGCCGGGGCGTCTTTAGCTCGAATCACGCCCACATCCACGCTGATGTACACGCCATCGGTGTAGTTAAAGGCGGTATCGACGGCGATCCGGATCGCCTCGATCACCGCTTCACAATCCGGCCGCGGAATCACCGTTAAACCCAGCCGGCCGGCCATCTGTAACGCCTTGCGGGTTTCCATGGTGCGATCGGCAACCCAGCCAAGCTGAACAGTCTTTTCCCCATCAATAAGCCCGTTATCCGGGGAGACAAGCTGACCAACCGCATTTCCGGCCGTTTTTTCTTCCTGATCGGGCAAAAGATTCAATTGAGGCCCAAAATAAATATAGCCTAGCTGACGATGGGGCTGGGCCGCTTTTACCCCTTTGAGAATCGGATACCGTAAGGAAAGGTCGCCACCCAGGGTGATAGGCAAATGTTCGCTGGCCAACAGGGCTTCAAACGCTTGCACAATTTTTGCCTGGCAGCTTTGGTGATAATCGCGCTTATTTCCAGACTTTAATTTGGTCTGATCGTCAAAATCAATCAATTTTTGGGCGATATCGTGATGTTTGAGATGTTCAAATAAAGTCACCGCGGCGGCGGCCGATCCAGATCCCTCGCGTTTGGCGTTTGACAACGCCCCCCCTTCATAAGGTATTGAAACAAGAATAGGCTTCATAATTAATCCAATATTTCTTTGAAAAACAGGCGTTCAAATTAAATGTTGGTGGGAGCATGATACACTTTATAATTAGAACAAAATTTTTAGATTAAGTCACGCATATCCGCCAGATTAACAATTTTGAGGCGAATAGGGAGGAAATGTCAATGTGTGGAAGATTTGCTTTGGAGGATGATGGATCCGCGATTCAGATTCAGTTTAATTTATCAGAAACGCCGCAGCTGGCGCCGCGCTACAATATCGCCCCGACGCAGCCGGTGGCGGCGGTGATTATGGCCGAAAATGGGCTGAGAAAGCTCGATCATTTTCATTGGGGGCTGATCCCTTTTTGGGCCAAAGATACCAAAATGGCCTCGCGCATGATCAATGCTCGCTCCGAAACAGCGCATGAAAAACCTGCTTTTCGCGCTGCTTTTAAACGACGCCGCTGCCTGATCCCGATGAGCGGATTTTATGAGTGGCAGAAGCTGTCGAGCGGAAAGAAACAGCCGGTGTATATTCACCCTGTTGAGGGTCCGCTTTTTGCCGCGGCCGGATTATGGGAAAGCTGGTCTTCAGATGAAGGAGGGGAGATTCCATCTTTAACGATCTTAACGTCTGAACCGAACGAACGCATGGCTCCCATCCACAATCGTATGCCGGTATTTGTCGATGGTGATGATTATGATGCCTGGCTTGATCAAAAAACCCCTTTGCCGATCGTTCACGAGTTGCTCAAGCCTTACCGCAATGAAAATATCGCCATGTATGAGGTTTCGACCGTGGTCAACAACGCCCGAAATGAAACGGCGGAGTGTATTGCCCCTTTAGCGCGCCTGCTATAATTTTGTGAGGGGTTATCCGGTGTTTACAAACCCCTTTCACCGCGAAAAATTTAGGAACGCAGAGAAAATTTTTAAAAGCTCTCTGCGTTCCCGATGGTTTACACCCTTAAAGGGTAAGCAGACCTAGTCTAGGTCGGTGGCGTCGTTAATGATTTTTCCAACCAGTCCATACTCCTGGGCTTCCGTGGCCGACATCCAGAAATTGCGCTCCATATCCTGCTTGACCTGGTCCAATGGTTGGCCGGTTTGTTCGGCAAAGATTTTTTCGAGACGGCCGCGCATTTTCATGATTTCTTCCGCTTCAATGGCGATATCTGCCGCCTGACCACGAACACCGCCCAGCGGTTGGTGAATCATGTAGCGGGTGTGGGGAAGGGTATAACGGTCTTCAACCGGAACTGAAGCGTAAATTAACGCCCCGGCACTGGCCACCCATCCGGTGCCAACGATCCGAACGCGGGGCTTAATGTAGCGAATCATGTCAAAAATCGTGTCGCCCGATTCAACATGTCCCCCTGGAGAATTCACGTACAGGGTGATTGGGTCATCTGATTCATTGGCCATTAAGAGCAGCTTTTCGCTCATTTCGCGGGCCACTTTCATGTTGATTTCCCCAAACAACATGATCGTGCGCGACTCCATCATTTTTTCCATCCAGCTTTTGGGCCGGTCGTTTTGTTTTTCTTCACCCTCTTCTTCGGGCTCGTCATCAAAGTAGAATGGTTGAATGGTCACGGGATGTACCTCCTAAACAGTTTAATGGCCACCTGGCCAAAATGGTTAATTTTTATTGATGTTTGGTCGATGAAGTGATTTTATAACATACTCTGTATAAACACCGTATATGGTCCAACCGATCTCCAACATTGAGAAGAATAGAGAAGAGAGAAAAGAGATGAGAGAAAGGAGTTCAATCGTGATAGAAAAAGAATTTGGGCGGACGGGATTAAAGACAACGGCTTTGGGCCTGGGGCTAGCGGCACTCGGCCGGCCGGGGTATATCACGTTGGGTCACCAAGACGATCTGCGAGAAGAATACCAGGTTGAACAAATGGAGCATCATGCACACCAGGTTCTCGACACGGCTTGGGCGGCCGGCGTGCGCTACTTCGATGCTGCCCGCTCTTATGGCCGCGCCGAGCAATTTTTGGCATCATGGCTTAAAAAGCGGTTGATTGATCCAGCCAATCTGGTCATTGGTTCCAAATGGGGTTACACCTATACTGCGAATTGGCGGGTGGAAGCGGAACATCATGAAGTGAAAGAGCACTCGTTGCCGGTTCTAACCCGTCAAGCTGAGGAGAGCCGCAATTATTTAGGTCGATTTCTGAATATTTATCACATTCACTCCGCAACGATCGACAGCGGCGTATTGACCAATGAATCGGTATTAGATGAACTGGCTCGGTTACGCAGCAGCCTGGGTTGGGTCATCGGATTAAGCTTGTCTGGTCCGAAACAGGGGGAAACGTTGGAAAAAGCGCTGAATGTTAAAAGAGATGGCGAGCACCTTTTTCAATCGGTCCAAGCCACCTGGAATTTGCTGGAGACATCTGTTGAGCCGTGGCTCGAAGAGGCAGCCAGCGCCGGATGGGGGGTGATTGTAAAGGAAGTGGTGGCCAACGGCCGCCTGACGCCAAAAGTGCAGCAAACCCATCCGGAAATTGATCAGGCCGCGCGGGATCTTGGGGTAACAACCGATGTTGTGGCCATTGCCGCGGCCCTCAGCCGGCCGTGGGGGGCGGTAATCCTCAGTGGTGCCGCCCAAAGAAGTCAATTGGAAAGCAATTTAGCGGCGATGGCCTGGATAAATAATCCACGAATTGTGAGTTTAATCGGCCAGGTGAATGAAACGGCCGAGGTCTACTGGCAGACCCGGGCCGCACTGCCGTGGAATTAACGATACTTGTAAGGGCACCTTAATCTGACACTTGTTTTCAGATTGGTCCAATCTCAAAGATTGGACCAATCCTTTCCCGCAGGTTCGGTAAGGGGATAGCTATTCTCTAACAGCCACCGGCAGGAATAAATTATAAATCTGATCAAAAGAGAAAACGCGCACCGCTTCTCCCTGAACCGCATCGATTCCTGTGGCTGTGGCAAATACCTGGCTGTTGGTATAAGTTTGCGTAGACGTCACGGTTAATGAAACGGTTGTATCACCGCCCACGCTCAAATCCCCAAGATTCCAGGTCACCGTGCTACCATCCCAACTGCCACCCGATACATAGCTGACCCCGGCTGGAAGTGTGTTCGTCAACACCACGGCCGGCGCGATTGCAGACCCTACATTAGTAACGGTAAAGGAAAGCTCCGTTTGCTGTCCATTTTGCACCACGGTTGGCCCATCTTGCGCCACGTTTAAACCGAGCTCATCGATAATTTGATACACTGCACCACCGCTATAATCAACGACCAGTAATTCACCTTCGTTGGTTTCATCAAAGGAAACGATGGAGATACTCAAATCTTCGGCCACGGTGGTTGACCAACCCCCATCATTTACCGAACGGAACAACTGACCACTCCCAAAATCCCCAAAGATATAAATTCCCTTCATACGCGGAAAACTTTCCCCTCGATAAACGTATCCTCCGGTGACTGAATTGCCTAATGTCCGTGGATAATCGTAAATGGGCGGAACGTAATTGCCTCCTGGCGTGCACGCCGGAACACCGGGTGTGGGGATATTTCCTTCTAAACATCGCCAGCCGTAATTTTCGCCACCCGTGCTGCTGGCTGGTTGAAAGTTGACTTCTTCGCGACTGTTTTGACCAACATCACCAAAGTACATATCGCCGGTCAGCCGGTCAAAGCTCATGCGCCAGGCATTTCTAATGCCATACGCCCAAATTTCATTACACGCCCCAGCTTCGTTGACAAAAGGATTGTCTGCGGGAACGGAATAGCTGCCGATCTGGCCACAATCGGCCGGTAAGCCGGCTGTTTCGTCAATATCGATGCGTAAAATACTTCCCAGCAGGTTGCTTAGGGTTTGAGCGCGATTGTTTGGATCATCACCGCTTCCGCCATCACCAAGGGCGATATACAAATACCCGTCCGGTCCAAAGTGAATATCTCCACCGTTGTGGTTCTCAAAATCTTGGGGAATGCGGATGATGGGTTTCTCCGTCGCGATGTTTCCCTGGTTTGCCAGGGGGGAATCCAAGGTAAAACGGGACACCATGGTTGCGCCGTCACTTTTGCGAGTGTAATTGAGGTAAAAATGGCCATTTTCACTAAAATTTGGATCAAAAGCCATTCCTAACAAGCCGCGCTCACCGGCTGTTCCGATTAAAGACCCCACATCTAAAAACAAATCTGGCAGAACCTGACCGTTTTTATCGATTACTCTGATGCCCCCTTCTTTTTGGAGAACAAAGAGCCGCCCATCATTTTCCAGCGGCGAGGCCACAACGGCCAATGGGTTTGCAAACCCGTTGGCGATCGGTTTGAGGGAAAGCGCCGGGGGGTCGGCCGCAGGCGCCGCTCCGGCAACGGCCGACATGAGAAAAATCAGCAACCCTATAGGTAGGGTTATCATGAGCAGTAAATTGATTGATTTAGAAGTAGTCACCTTTTCTCCTCCGATAATTGAAATGGAACCCTATTTTAGTTATCAACCGGCACTTTGAGTATAAAGTCGGTAAAAATCCATCTGATTTTTAGAATTCAATTGGGGATTTATGATCAACTCTCTATAATTGAGGAGTTGCGTCTTTACCTTAGACGCAGAAAATATTGGAGGCAGATTTTGTCAGCGATTCAACGGCTTAAAGGGTTTCAAGATATATTACCTGAGGATCAGCCTTATTGGGAGTATTTCATGAGTACGGCGGCTGACTTGGCCCGCCGGTATGGCTTTTCCCGAGTGGATGTGCCGATTATCGAAAAAAACAGTTTGTTCGAACGAGGGGTTGGCACCGCATCGGATTTCTTCGTCAAAAAAGAGATGTACTCAATTGAGGAATCCGACGGCGATTTAATAACCTTGCGGCCGGAGTTTACGGCCGGGCTTGTTCGAGCATATGTGCAAAATGGGATGCAAAATTGGACCCAACCGGTCAAGCTCTTTACTTTTGGGCCGATTTTTCGAAGGGAACGGCCGCAGGCCGGCCGATTTCGGCAGCACAATCAATTTGACTGCGAGATATTGGGCGAAACCGATCCGGTTGCTGATTTAGAGGTCATGCTTGTCGCTATCAACCTCTATCGCGAAATGGGCTATAGAGATTTAACTTTTCAGCTCAACAGCGTTGGCTGTCCGGTTTGCAAACCGGTTTTTGTGGAAGCTTTAACCGCGTTTATGCAGGAACACCTGGACAAACTGTCAGAGATCGATCGGGAAAGATTGCAGCGCAATCCGCAGCGTATCTTGGACAGCAAGGACCCTGGCATTGATGATCTTTTGGCCAGGGCCCCACGCACCATTGATTATTTATGTGAGGATTGTGGGTCACATTTTGCTGATTTGCGCCTCCTGCTCGAGCGGGTGGGGGAATCTTACACCATTAATCACCGACTGGTTCGAGGGATTGATTACTACACCAAAACCGCATTTGAAGTGTGGGATCAGCGCATCGGCGCCCAATCCGCTTTGATGGGGGGCGGCCGCTATGATGGGTTGGCTGAAGCGATTGGCGGCCCTTCAACCCCCGGAGTTGGATTTGGCATGGGAATTGAAAGGGCTGTTTTGGGGCTAAAGGCGGAAGAGATCGTTCCCCCCGCGTTAGAAGAACCCCATATTTTTGTGGCCCACTTTGGTGGTGAAACCAAGATAGCGGCCGTTGAAATCGCATCCAGGCTGCGCCAGGAAGGTCTTGGCGTGCGGATGGCTTTTGCTCGTGACCGCCGAAGCTTAAAAAGTCAGATGCGGGAATCAAACAAATACCCCATACAGTTTGTCTTGATTGTAGGTGAAGACGAGTATGCTGATAATTTGGTTACCGTCAAGGATTTTCAGAGTGGTGGTGAGCAGCTGCAGGTGCCACTTGACCAATTATCGCACTGGTTGGCCGATCGTTTATCTTAACAAAAAAATACGTTTATGATCATCGGCATTCTGCATCACCCTCACAAACCCAAGTCGCTCCCGCTGGCCGAAAAGATTGCCAGGTGGCTCGATGCCCAACATTGTCAAACGTGGCTTAGCTCAACCTGGAATGAGGAAGAAGTCCACCGCCATACTGCAGAGAGTGATTTGCTTGTGGTTTTAGGTGGAGACGGCTCAATTTTACGAGCTGCTCGCTTTGCCGTTCCCCATCGCGCCCCCATTATCGGGGTCAACATGGGAAGAATTGGATTTTTGAGCGAGGCCACCGTTGAAGCATGGGATGATGTTTTGACCCGTTTTCTCGAAGAGCGTTACTGGGTTGAGCGCCGTTTGATGCTCCAGGCCGCTCATTTCCGAGGCGGGAAGAAGCTAAGATCTTATATGGCCTTAAATGACCTGGTTATTGGTGGGCCACATGCCCGAGTGGTGCGTCTGGATTTACAGGTTGACGGGCAGCCCATCACCACCTATACGGCCGATTCATTAATTGCAGCTACGCCAACCGGGTCAACGGCCTACTCGATGGCAGCTGGTGGCCCCCTGCTTCCGCCAGAACTGCGCAACTTTCTGCTACTGCCTGTGGCGCCATACCTGAGTCTTGATCGCGCCTTGGTGCTGCACGAGGAAGCGATGGTCCGGATTCGAATTCGAACCGATCACGAAGCGTTATTAACGGCCGATGGTCAAGACGTCATTCCGATCAAAAGTGAAGACGAAATTTTGATCCACAAGCATTCTCACGAAGCGAGCTTTATTCGGGTCGGTCAGCGGGGATATTTTTACAATCGTCTGATGAAACGCCTGGGGTTTGAACGCTAATTCAATATTAGATTTTGCAATTTTCAGGGAAAAATAGCGTACTGTGTCGCATCTATTTGTTAAATAATGTTGTGACCATCAGGATAAGCGGTTATTCGAAAAATGAAGATTTTGTCCCAATTTTAACAAAAGTATGGTTCTTTATGATAGGGTCAACAACGTATTCCTGACGGCACCATTTTTGGGAAATTTATTATGACACCACGACTTAGAAATTTACTGCGGCAGGCAAGCCGGGTTGCAGAATCCGGGAAACGCACGGCCGCTGAGCAACTTTACCGAGAAATTATTGACGAGGCTCCCGAATTGCCCGAAGCCTGGGTGGGGTTAGGCACCGTTTTGCCAACTGAGGCGGAGCAGCGAGAGGCATTCGACAAAGCGCTGGGGCTTGACCCGAACCACGAAGGGGCGAAGCGGGCGATAAAAATTCTCAACGGCGAACTTGTGCCGGAAGAGCAGGAAGCGGTAGTCGAAACAGAGCCTGTTCGATCGGAGGCGGCTGTATCGCAGCCCTCAACCTTACCGACTTTTCCCCTTCCGGCCGCAAAACCGGTTGACGAAACGAAATTTGAAGCGCTTGCGGAAGATCAGCCGCTGGTTTGTTACCGTCATCCTGATACGGAAACCAACTTGCGCTGCAACCGATGTAACCGGCCGATATGCGTCAAATGCGCCAACCGCACCTCGGTTGGATATCGCTGTCCGGAGTGTTTGCGCGAAATTGAGGCGGAGTATTTTAACGCCAAATCCAGTGATTATATTCTAGCGTCTGCTGTGGCTTTTCCTTTAAGCCTGGTTGCCGGATATTTGATAACCTTGTTTGGTGGAGGATTTGGTTTTTTCTTCTTCTTTATCGTCGCTGCGGTTGGCTCCGGAATTGGCACGCTCATTGCCCGGTTGACATTTCGGGCGATCGGCCGTCGTCGTGGCCGCTATATGCCGCGTTTAATCGCCGGACTGATTGTTGCCGGTGGTTTGTTGCCGGCCTTGTTTTTTGGATTGGTTGCTTTAATGTTTGGTGGCGGGTTTGGCGGGCTCACTTTGCTTCTGATGCCGGGAATATACAGCTTTGTGGCCGGCAGCGCCGCGTATTACTTCCTACGCTGAGGGAACATTGTGCGCTAAAATAGAGGCTTATGCTTGCCGAGTTAACCATCAAGAATTTTGCCATCATCGCTGACCTCCACCTTCAGTTTGGTTCCGGATTCAACGTGCTAACTGGAGAAACCGGGGCCGGTAAGTCTATTATTTTAGACGCGATCGGTCTGATATTGGGCGGCCGGGCGGATAGTTCATTTATTCGTGCCGGCCGCGATCGCACCTATGTCGAAGCAATTTTTGAACTCTCGAAAGATTTAGAAGAACTGCAGCAGTTCCTATCTGGTCAAGAGCTTCTTGATCCAGATGACCCCCATCAGCTCATATTAGCCCGCGAGCTGCGCGATTCCGGCCGCAATATTTGCCGCATAAACGGGATAACGGTACGCGTTGGCCAGCTGCGGGAAATTGGTGAATATTTGGTGGGCATTCACGGACAGGGTGACCACCTCCGCCTGCTCAACCCGAGATCCCATTTGCCTCTGCTCGACGCCTATGCCGGATTAACTGAAGAGCAGCTTCTCTTCGCTGAGAAAGTCAAAGCCCTGCGAAAATTGGAAAAAGAATTTACTATTTTGCGCCAAAATGAGTCAACTCGTCAGCAAAGAGTTGATTATTTGAAATTTCAGATTGAAGAAATCGATGAGGCGCAGCTTACAGTGGGGGAAGAAGAAGAGGTCCGTACCGAAAGATCTCGTTTGGGCAATATGCAGCAGCTGATTGAAGCCGTTGCCAATGCCTTGTCTTCTCTTTCTGGGCTGGAAGAAGACGACACGCCTGGAGCAACAGATTTGGCCAGCCAGGCAGAAGCCGCATTGAGTACCGTAGCCCGGCTTGATCCTGAACAGGCGGAAACGCTGGCACAATTACAGGGCGTTGTCTCGGAATTGGGTGATGTGGCCATGAATCTGCGTCTTTATCAAGATGGTTTGGAACACGACCCCGGCCGACTCAATTTTTTAGAAGAGCGCCTCGACTTGATTAACCGCCTCAAGCGCAAGTATGGCGGTACAGTTGAAGAAATCCTGTCGATGCGTGATGAGGCGTTTGTCGAACTCGATCTACTTGAAAATAGCGATCAACGTCTGGCTGAGCTTAACACCCAAATTGATGGCGAATTAAAACGATTGGGTCAACTGGCGGCCGCCTTGTCCACAAAGAGGCAGTCTGCAGCCCAGAAGTTAGCCTCCAACGTAGAAGCGGAGCTAAAAGATTTACGAATGGAAGCCACTTTCTCCGTTCAATTTAGGACCCAGGAAGCGGCCGATGGGGTGTATGTAGGGGAACATCGCCTGGGGTTTGATCAAATGGGCATCGACCTGGTTGAATTCTTGCTTTCGGCCAATCCTGGTGAGCCACCCAAACCGATGGCCAAGGTAGCCAGCGGAGGGGAGACTGCGCGCATTATGCTGTCATTAAAAACCGCTCTGGCTCGAGTTGATGAAACGCCGACGTTAATTTTTGACGAAATTGATCAGGGAATTGGCGGCCGTATCGGCTCGGTGGTGGGGCAAAAGCTTTGGGAGCTGGCTGGAAAAGCCGGCCATCAGGTATTGGTCGTCACCCATTTGCCCCAGATGGCCGGTTTTGGGGATATTCACTTTCACGTGCAGAAGGAGGTGGCAAACGCCAAGACTACCACTTTGGTCACACGGCTAGATCATCAAGCGAGGGTCGCAGAATTAGGCGCGATGTTAGGAACCAAAGAGGATTTGGCTAAAGTTGGCGCACGTTCCCTCTTAAAAGAAGCACAGCAGGTCAAACAGACGAATTAATTGGTCGCACTTGAAAATGTGGTGGCAATATCGTTAAAGACGCCGGTTAACTCTGCTCCCAGCGTGCTCATGATAACCACCGCAGCGACAGAAACCAGGACCAAAATCAACCCATATTCCACTAATCCCTGCCCCTGTTCCTTCATCTCTTCCACAAAAAATTGAAAAAACATTAAAAAATTCATGATGTTATCACCGTATAAATAGAATTATTAACAAAAAATGAAAAAAAAAGATATATAGGTGAGGGTACTAAGTGAGAATCCCTTTGGCAATGAGAGGAAGGTCCTATAAACCCAACAAGGTCAAGCAAACGCTTGACCTTGTTGGTGGTAGAAATTGGTCTGGTAGAACAATTTATTGCCTGATTAGCGCCGCGGTTTGGCGCTCATGGGCACGGCCGCCGGCGGCCGGCGCCGCACACGACTTGTATTGGATCCTTCTCTGACGGGTGGTTTAGCGGTTTGACGCGTTTTGTTTTGACGGTTAGGCCGCCTGTTTTGCGGTGGGGCCGCCGGAACATCTTCCAACTTTGTAATATCAACTCGCAAATTGCGCGAAGAAGCAATCAAATGCTCCCCCGCAACTGAAAGGGATCCGATAAACAGAATTCGCGTGAGCCAGACTAAAACCGCCACAAAAATCGGCACATAGGTCAAAAGCTGCTCTCTGGTGAGCACTTCAGTGCCCAATGGGCGCTGCATGAGAAGGACTGAAACCGCGTACCAGGTCATGATCGAATTCATGGTAGCCCCCAAAAGCCAGGCGCCCATCAAATACCAAACCTCACGAGGTTCATTTTCTCCCTGCTCGGGCGTAAATATCTTGACCAATCCGGCAAAGTCAATGGCGCAAAAGGCAAACGCTAAAATTGCGGCCCAGGTTAAACCCATGAAAGAGGTTTCACCCAGTAAATCAGTGAGCGCAAACTTTGTCGTATCAAAATTAAAAATTTCAAAAGCAAAAAGCGCCAGGGCTAAAACGGTAGCTATGACCAATGAGCGGTTGCGCGCGTCCCAAAAAGCAGCTAATACTGCCGGTATGTTGTTGTTGAGCGGCCTTCGATCAAACGGCATCGTATGTTGGGCCATCTTGTTTTCTCCTTACGGTGAGACCGCAAAATGCATCATTGATGCATCAAAACTCAAATAAACAAATATAGAACTTTTGTTCTATATTACTCTACGTATAATACCCCTCGTTCTAACGATTGTCAAGGTAAAATGGGGGCAAATTCGCGAAATTTAGAGGAATTATTCAGATGTTATCCAAATTCAAAGTGGAGAAGCTCAAAGCGGTTATTTTTGATGTCGGAGGGGTGATGCTGCGCACAAAAACCCATCAATTTCGCCATCAATGGGATGAACGATTGGGGTTGGCTCACGGTTCCGTAGAACACCTGGTGTTTAACAGTGATTTGGGCACGGCCGCCCAAACCGGCCAAACGTCAATCGATGCCCACTGGGAGGCTGTCGCTCAATATTTAGGTTTATCACCGGCGGACCAAGGGCAGCTGAGGCATGATTTTTGGGTAGGCGATGCATTTGATTACGCCATGATCGACTGGATTCGCAGCTGGCGCACCCGCTATCAGACGGCCATTATCAGCAATGCTTTTGATGATTTGCGGAGCGTATTGACAGATGAGTTCAGCGTAGGGGATGCGTTTGATCTCATTGTGGTTTCGGCCGAAGAGGGAGTCATGAAACCGGACCCGGAAATATATCTGCGCACCCTGACTCGCTTAAATTGCGCTCCGGACGAAGCGGTTTTTATCGATGACAATCCGGGCAATATCGAAGGGGCTCAAGCGGTGGGCTTGCCGGGGATTCTTTACGTCCCTGATATCGATTTGCCGGCCCTTCTGCCCTTGAGTGGGGTTTGATTTACGAAGCTACAGATTGGTCAGCAAATCGGCGTAAATGCCAAATAAACCAATGGCGATGAGGAGCCCGCCTGAAACCCGGTTTAACAGGGTCACATTGGCCGTCATCCAGCCGATAAAGCGCCGCTGCAGGGTGCCGGCGATAAACGGCAGCAAAACCAGCGGCCATCCAAAACCCAGACCAAAAACGGTGAAGTAGAGGAGCTCAAACGACAACCCGCTGGTACTTCCGGCTCCCAATAAGAAAGCACTGACGATGACCGGACCGGTGCATGGCAGGGTCATTGGCCCCAAGAGCAGGCCATACAAATAAGCGCTTGCAAACGGATTTTTGGCTGTGGGTGAATCCACCGCCGTCAACCCTTTAAACGGATTACGACCGGAGAGCAGCAGGATACCCATTAAAATGACAATCGCATAAATTATGGGCAGGAGGAATGGCAAAATCCGGCTAATCGGCTGCTTTAGAAAAAAGAAAATCCCGCCGATGGCAATCATCAGGGTCAAAACCCCTGCCAGAACAAACAAACCAAGCCATCTTGTGGCGGAGGATTGACCTTGCTGATCGGTTTGCCCGGCCAAAAAGGCCAGCAGACCGGGGTAAAGGGGAAGAATACAAACGTTGGTGAGGATAGCGCTGTTGCCCAAAATAAATGCTTCAAGAAGTGCTGACATGGTGCTGTTTCCCGAATGAGGTGCCGGCCGATTATCGACCAGCACCTCATTGATGTAAGAATTGAAATTTAGCCGCTGTTGCTGTTGATAAACTCAATCACCTCAGCCGGGTCTTCAAAACCGGTTGATAGCTCGGTAAAGGTGCCATCCGGCCGAATGACAAAATGAGGAGTTGAAGGGGCGTTGGCGGCACTGCGGCCGAACTCATCGACCAGGGCGGTTAATAACTCTTCCGACATGACGCTGAAAACCATGGAGAAGCCTTCGTTCGCCGCATAATTGGCCAAATCACCATCACCCAGGTTGGTTTCCAGACTCAGGGCGATAAAAACGATCTCTTCCTGATCCCCCAAGGTATTTATTGCCTGCTGGACATTTTGCAGCTGGCGGCGACAGTTGGTGCACCAGGTAGCCATCGGTTCTACATAAACGGTTTTTCCTTTAAAATCGGCCAGGGTATAGCTTTCCCCATTGGCAACATTGGTGAGGGGGATTGTTTGCCAGACGGCGGTTTCGGACATCATCTCTTCATCAGACATCTCTTCTGCAGATGACTCATCGGACATTTCTCCATCCATCATGCTATCGTCATGGGATTCGTCATCCATCATCTCTTCATCGGAGGATTCAGCGGCCATTTCGTCATCCATCATGGTGTCATCATGGGTCTCCTCTTCCATCATGTCTTCATCCATGTCTTCATCCGACATCGCTTCATCAGGTGACTCGTCCATCACCTCTTCACTTTGTGGCTCTGAGGCGGCCGGTTCGGGGGCCGAGCCAGCTGGTGTTTGCGAAGAACAAGCAGCGAGCAGCAGGGCCAGAACGGCCAGTGAAGCAGCCCAAAATTTCAGTCGATTTGTTATTGAGAACATCATATTTTCCTTAACTCTCCAGTTTTTTGCGTCTCATCTCCATATTTGAGACAAACTGCCGTTTATTTTCAAGGTAGGCAGCAGTTTGCTCAAGTGATTCGCTTCGACTTTAGACGACTCCGGTTAAGAGTTCGTTACAAAAAGATTACAGTTCAATTACAGATTTAAGGGGATCTCTATTCAGTGGGTCACTGTTCAAAATTTAAAACAAGATTTTGCAAATTTTACGAATTTTCCCACTTTAGGTCGTTTACAAAAAGAATTGTTAAAAAAAGCCACGGATTAACACAGATTTTCACAGATTTCTCTCTCTAATCTGCGAAAATCTGCGAACCTACGGTTCTGCGCTACGCGCTCTGAGGACACCTTCTTCAGAAAACTTTTTGTAACTTACCTAAAGAGATAATCCTATAAATTCGTGTCATCCTGATTTTAAATATTCAATCTTATCACCTTCAGAAATAGCCACCTTTTTTTGAGCGGTGCTGTTTTACCTGTCTCATTTGAGCCGCAACAAAGATATATATGATTCATTGTAATTCGCCAGCTGAGTTGATTATAATGACCCTTGACTTATCTTGGCTTGTCATACAATCAACCCAATCAAAACCCTATGAACAATTCCGCTTCCCCACCTCTAACACTGCGCGACAAATTTGGTCGCCCGATGCGTGATTTGCGAATTTCTGTGATGGATAAATGCAATTTTCGCTGCCCATACTGCATGCCGGCCGAAATTTTTGGGGCCGATTACGATTTTTTGCCCAATCATCAGCTGCTCAGCGATGATGAGCTAATTCGCCTGGCCCATTTATTTGCCGAGCTGGGGGTCACCAAATTGCGGATTACCGGTGGCGAGCCGCTGATTCGACCCAATCTGGAAAAAATTATTGCAGCGTGGGCGGAGATTCCCACGATCGACGATATTGCCATGACCACCAACGGTTACTTTTTGAAGCCGGTGGTTCAACGTTTAAAGGATGCCGGATTGCACCGCATCACCGTCAGCCTGGATTCGCTGGATGAAACGGTTTTTTCGACGATGAATGGGGCAAAATCCAGCGTCTCCCGCGTTTTGGAAGCGATTGAGGCCTCTCAGGCGGCCGGGTTTGACAATATGAAGGTTAACTGTGTCGTAAAGCGCGGCGTTAACGATCACACGATTGTCGATTTGGCCCGCTACTTTAAATCGCGAAATGTGATTGTGCGCTATATCGAATATATGGATGTGGGTAATTTAAACGGCTGGCGGCTCGATGATGTGGTGACGGCCGAAGACATTTTTAAGCGAATCGACGCTGAATTGCCCCTGGAGCCGGTGCCTCCCAACTATCGCGGGGAAGTCGCTAATCGCTACCGCTATCTTGATGGGGAAAACGAGATCGGGATTGTGGCTTCGGTTACGAAGCCATTTTGCGGGGATTGCACCCGGGTACGCCTGTCGGCCGCCGGTGAATATTACACCTGTTTGTTTGGCACCAATCAGCTTGATTTGCGGACCCCTCTTCGAGATGGAACCAGCGATCAGGGTTTAAAGGAAATCATTGCGGGAGTTTGGTCGCAGCGAGTGGATCGCTACTCGGAACTGCGCACTTCATTTACCCGCCTGCCGCGCAAGGGCGCGGAGATGTATCGTTTGGGTGGCTAATTTGCCGGCCGGCGGCCGCGCCACCAATCCCAGATAAGCCAAATCAACATCATCCCAATCAGGGCGTGTTCAAATATCGCAAACTCCCTTCCGTATCGATTGGGATCCCAGTAGCTGACCGGGCTGTAAAAGCGAATATTCCATTCAAACGGAAAGAGGAGCAGGGGGCCATCATCATAATGCAGCGGGATATCGATTAAGGTGTGAAATAGACAGGCGATTCCCAACCAGAAGAGGGGCGTCCCCCACACCCGATTTTTTTTCCAGCCAAAGTAGCCGAGGGTGATATACCCCACAACCATCAAGGGCCCATGGAATAAATTGTGCGCTGCTTTGACCCACCATGTATTAAAAAACATATACTCAAACAGGTAGCCGGTAGCTGACTGAGGGCCGGAGCCATCTGGTGTTGGTGGGGCTAAATTTCCCTGGCTGAGATCATAGAGAATAAAGCCGATTGAGATCAGGATTAGGGGAATATCCGGAGCGATTGATCCCCACATCAAAGCTTTTTTGGCCAGGGGAGGGAAATTTGAGGGGGCCCCGTTTTTTTTAGCGTAACGTTCATACGCCTTGGTCATTATATAATGGGAATAGGTCTGCATAGCTGAAGACGGTGATTTGATGGAATTGAGATTGGTCTTCAGAGATTACAGGAAAAATGTTACTGACTCGTAAAAATTGACCGGACAATTTAATATTGAGCGCTTTCAGCTTCAACCCAGTGGTTGATCAGGCCGCGGTAGTGGGCGATAAATTGGTCGTGTTCGTGATATGGAAAGGTGGTTTGAACCGTTTCCACAATGGTGTGGTCAAAATCCGGCGTTTGCACAAAGTGCCACATTACCTCATCGAGATTGGCCAGGGCTAACTCCTTAAATTCTTCAAACGCCTCGGCTTCGAGATGATCGTCGGCCAGATGGCGGTACGCCTCCAGCTTCTCCCGATATGATCGATCGGAGTCGGCAATTTCAAAATAAGGTTTAATATTCATGGTAATGTGGACCGGCCGGTCTTTGACGGCGCAAAAAGCTGACCAGGCGAAGAGGGATTTAATCGCCCAGGGGTAGTAATAATGCAAACTCGTCAGGGCGATATCCGGACAGGCGTTGGCAAAATCGATCGGCCACATCGTATTGTCTTTGAGGATCATTTCGCAGGAGTTAAAATCCCAGCGAAAGAAGCTGTTGATAATTTTGGTGATCGTTTGGACTTCCCAACCCTGTTCATCATTTAAAAACTGATGATCCACAATGTAGCGGCCGTGCAGCGGCTGGCTGGGATCATAATGAAACGTTCCAATTTGCGGCCCGATGCCGAGACAGCGCACAAATACCTCATAATTGTCCAGCCCTTTTTGCAGGTGCATGAGGGTGTGACTGGATTCATCATAAGCGCGCATCAACGTTTTTTCACTGTCGATCATGCTCACGCCGCGCCATCCGCCGCCGTCAAACGGCTTCATAAAGAGGGGGTATCCGATTTTCCGAGCGATATCGGGCAAGCTAAACAGGTCGTGATATCTTCCGGCGGTGGTCAAGAATTTATCTTCAAAACCGGCCGGTGGATGTTTTTGGGGGATGAGCCACGTTTCGGGAATGTGGAGCCCCAACCGCAGCATGGCGCAGTAGGCGGAATGTTTTTCCATGCTTTGAAAGGTAAACGGGTTGTTTAGAAGATACGTTTGGTTGAGCAGGGCGGCTTTTTTAAGCCATTCGCGGGGGTTTAAGTGCCAATAGGCGAGCCGGTCGATAACGACATCGTACTCGGTGTCGGCCGTCAGCGGAAATGGCTCAATGCGAATCCGCTCATAATCCAGCTGATAATTTTGATCTTGCCAGCCAATGCCCTTCGCGTAGTAATTTGACAGCCCCTGTAACGTGGTCGGCCAATCATTTTCATCCCCAATGAGCAGCCCGATTTTTTTGCGCGCCATTTTCTTTTCTCCTCTCTCATCAATTGGATTGGTGGCGGAAATACGCCAACCCTTCCGCCCTTAACTACTGAAATGTTTTTCCCAGATGATGCCTAATTTGTTGACGCCACCAGTACCAGTGGTGCTCGACGTCGTGTCCCCAAATGTCCCGTTCGTGACTGATCCCTTTGTGCATGAGGTTGTTGGCCAGGCGATGGGTTTCATCGAGGCATTTCCCCTCCCAGGCCCCCTGTCCACATACCAGGGCCAGATGGGTATTGTTTTTGACCCGATCCAGTTCCGCCCCATCAAGCATTGAGGTGAAGGCGATGGGATTGTTGAAATAAACCTCTGGTGAACCGCTGTCCCAACTCATAATGTTGATCAGGTCGTAACGGCCGCTCATACACAGAGCATAGTGGAACACATCGGGAAATTTCAGGGCAAAATTTGCGGCGTGCAGCGCACCTAGACTGCAGCCGGTGAGGGCAAGTCGGGCGTGAGCATCGTGACAGTCAGCGCGAATGGCCGGCACCAAATTGTTCATAATAAAATCGATATACGCCCCATATCGAACTCCTCGCCAGTGGGGATCGATATGGGAATTTAACCACGTCTCGTGATCGATCGATTCTGGGCAGTAAAGCTTGATTTTTCCCGCTTCGATTAAAGGGGCGATGGCCTGTATCATGTCGTTGTTTTCAAAATCAAAAAATTGCCCTCCGCCGGACGGGAAAGCAAGGATCGGTGCCCCATAATGCCCAAAAGCCAACAGCTGCATCTCCCGGCCGATTGCCGGGCTGTAAATTTTCTCGTAGCGTCTTCTCATCTCTCTTCTCTGTTCTCTCTTCTCTGGTCTCTCTTCTCTCTTCTCTTTTCTTCTACCCCTCCCCATTCAGCCGTCAAAAATTCGAGAATCATGGGTAGACGATTGGCCCAGGCCGATTCCGTGTGGATCGCTCCTTCATCGAGATAATATCGCAGGTTATCATCCTCTCGATATCCCCGGGTTTTTAACGCTTCGCGCACTTCGATGACGCCAGGGGAGTTGTCATCCCCTTCACCCGGCCGATCTTCGGTGCCGCTGTCGAGCCATACCCGAATATCTCGCGGATCGTCTTTTTGAATTCGCTTGGCGATGGCCAACCGGCCGTCAGCTTCTTCAGTGATCCAAAAGGAGGCTGACAGGGCCGCATGGTGCCGAGCAAATTCGGGGAATTCCCAGGCCAAATACATCGAAAACAGACCGCCCATTGATGACCCACAGGTGGCGATGTGCTGTCGATCTGTGTGGATATGGTACCGTTCAGCCAAAAAGGGGAGCAGTTCTTCCTTGTAGAATTTGGCCGTTTGCTGTGCTTCTCCGCGGGTCCAGGTGTGCCGAAACCGCTTGCGACCGGTTCCACCAAATACCGTCTCTTTTTGTTCAAATGTGCTGTAAGGAGGCAGATATTCAATCATCCGCTGCTTATCACCATGGCTGACGCCAACCATCACAAAAGGGGAGAGGCGGCCGTTTTTGATTAATTGATCGGCGGTCTGATCAGCCCGCCAGGTGGATCCGGTATAGCTGTCATCGGCGAAGCTTTCAAAACAATTTTGCCCATCATGCAGCAAAAGCAGGGGATGGGGGCCATGATCATCAAAATTGGGCGGCAAATAAACATATAGATCTCTTGGTGGCAGAGATCCTGAAAATTGGCTGATTTTTTCGACAACAGGTGGGCTTGAGATCATTTTTGATTGGGACATTGGCCCCAATTGTAACTGTTTTTAATTTTGTTGGGCAAAAAAATCAAAAATCTCGTTTATTAAAGTAGGAAATGCTGAACGGTTCAACAGGAATAAATGAACCTGCGTTCAGAAAACAAAGATTGATCTTGACAATTAGAACGATTGTGCTATTATGTGCCAAGTAAGTTATCGAACATACGTTCAAAGGAGCGGTTGCCATGGGCAAAGAAAAAACTTTAGAAACAACAATTAGCGGAATCACCAAGCGATTTGGCGAAGGGGCCATTATGAGGCTTGGTGAAGCCCAGAACCTGGTTATTGAATCAATCCCCACCGGCTGTTTATCACTCGATATTGCTCTTGGTGTGGGTGGGGTACCCCGAGGGCGAATCCTTGAAATATACGGGCCGGAATCTTCCGGTAAGACCACCATTTGTCAACATATCATCGCCGAGGCTCAAAAGTTAGGGGGAACGTGTGCTTTTATCGACATGGAGCACGCCCTTGATCCTGCCTACGCTGAAACCTGCGGGGTCAATATTGACGAGCTTTATATCTCTCAACCGGATACCGGTGAACAGGCATTAGAAATCGCCGAGACTTTGATACGCTCCGGCACGATGGACATCGTGGTCATCGACTCGGTGGCCGCGCTGGTGCCAAGGGCTGAAATTGAAGGGGAAATGGGGGATTCCCACGTGGGTCTGCAGGCCAGATTAATGTCCCAAGCGCTGCGCAAAATGTCCGGTATTATCAAGCAAACCAATACCGTGGTTATCTTTACCAATCAGCTGCGCGAGAAGATCGGGGTGATGTTTGGCAGCCCTGAAACGACAACCGGCGGCAAGGCGCTCAAATTTTACGCCTCAGTGCGGCTGGATATTCGCCGAACGGAGGCGATCAAGGCCAGCGGAACGGTCGTTGGCAACCGCACCCGCATCAAAGTCAAGAAAAACAAGGTCGCGCCACCCTTCACCCAGGCGGAATTTGACATCATGTACAATCAGGGGATTTCCCGCAGCGGTTCCGTGCTCGATTTGGCAACCGAATATGAGATCCTGGACAAGAGAGGGGCGTACTATCGTTACGGAGAGACCTTGCTTGGTCAGGGCCGTGAAAACGCCAAAGCCTTTTTGGAGGACAATCCGGAAATGTTGATGGAGCTGGAGAATTTGATTCGCCAGGATGCCGGCCTACCGATTTTGGAATTTGGCGAGTTAGAAGCCGCCTGATCACCGGGTTGATTGTCAATTTGTTTGTGTTTCGCTTACTCTCTGGTAGAAGCCTCCATTTTTGGGGGCTTTTACCATTGACACCGCTTGATGACCTGTTATAATCCCTATTCGCGAGTATAACACCCCCGCAAGATTATCAATTAAATCATTTGAAGGCATAAGATGTGCAAAGGTTATTTGCGTGGGGCATGCACGTCTAGTTTTGCGTGAAGGAAAGGTGAACCATGAGCGAAAATGGATTCGTGGAAGAAGAAAGTGCTTCGGGCGATAGCGAAGGGAACCTCGAAAAGAAAACGAAGCTCAAAGGCACCGTGACCCGAGTTGAACTGTATGGGGCATTTATTGACATCGGTCAGGATGGCCCGGCTATTTTGCACATTTCCAACTTGGGAAAACGCGTTAATCGCGTTTCTGATGTCCTAGAGGTTAACCAGGAAGTAGATGTTTGGGTTGATCGCATTGATATGGACACCGGTCAGGTGATGCTTACCTTAGAGGAGCCGTTGGCGGTTGAGTGGCGCGACCTTTCAGAAGGGAACGTTTATACCGGTACGGTGACACGTTTGGAAAACTTTGGGGCATTTATTGATATCGGAGCGGAGAAAGATGGACTGGCGCACGTCAGCGAATTGAGCCATGAATTTGTCAAGCATCCGGCCGAGGTCCTAAAAGTAGGTGATGAAATCCAGGTTCAGGTGTTGGGTTTCAGCCGCAAAAAACGTCGGATCAATCTGAGCTTAAAGGCTTTGCAGGAGAAGCCGGAAGCGGCCCTGGAAGATCTCAAGTCTAGCGACATTGAGTATGATGAGCCTGATATTTTTGAAGAGATGCCGACGGCGATGGAAATTGCTCTGCGGCAGGCGATGGGGACCAACGATAATGCGCCCCCGCGCAAAAAGGGAAGGAAGTCGAGAAGAAACAAGCGCCGTCGTCACGATCAGGATGATATCCTTTCCAGAACGCTTTCTTATTCGGCCGAAGATTTAGAGTAAGTGATCTAAAATCAGCGCATCCCATAAGATGCGCTTTTCTTTTGGCCTGCAACTTCGCGTAGTCAAATACAAACTATCAAAATTGCCCTACAAAACTTTACAAAAAAGAAAAAAAAGCTAACCTAACGGCATGCCCAGCCGGATTCGATTCCAAATTAAAAGTAAACCCCTTTTATGGATTTTTGCTGCGGCCGTGCTAGGGGCAAATTTGCTGCCCAACGCCGCGTGGGACACCATATTGATCGCCCTGGGACTGCTCATTCTGACCTGCGGGATCTGGACCTGGCTGCTCAGCCGGTTTATACAAAGTGAACGCAAATTAACGCGCGAGTGGCTGGCCGTGGGTGACCGCCTGATCGAACAAATCGCCATCCACAACGTTGCCTGGATTCCGGCAACCTGGCTTGAATTTACAGACGAATCAAACATTCCAGGGTACCGGTCACACGTGGTTTATGAATTGCCGGGAGAGTTTAGTCTGCACTGGCGACAAAATGCAGCCTGCCATCAGCGCGGCCGCTACCAGCTCGGACCCTGGCAGCTAAAAACCGGTGACCCCTTCGGCCTCTTCGAAGTCATTCTCAACTTTGATCAGGTCAATGAAATCGTGATTTATCCACCAACCGACGCCGTCATTTTGCTTGATATGGTATTTGGACAGCTGGAAGGGCAAAAAATCGCCCAGAAAAAAGCGCTGCAGCTTACTGAAAATGTAGCCACCCTGCGCGATTATCACCCCGGCGACCCCCTAAAATGGGTCCATTGGCCAACAACCGCCCGCAGAGGATCCCTGGCGGTTCGGGAATTTGAACGCAATATCAGCGGTGACGTGTGGATCGTGCTCGATGGCTACCTGCGCGCACAATTGGGTGAGGGACAAGATGCCACAGCCGAGGCGGCCGTGCTGATGGCCGCAGCCATGGCTGCAAATCTAGCCGAAAGAAACCGTTCGCTGGGATTGATGGCTTATGGGCGAGAGGTGCAAATTGTATCACCTGTGGAAACGATTCAGCAGTGGCGGGTTTTGTATGAACTGGCAATTTTTGAGCCCAAAGGGGACGTTCCGGTTTCTCAGGGGCTAATCCACAGCGTAAAAACGTTTAAACAAGGCAGCAGCGTTGTCGTTATCACCCCAGACGAAGACCCAGCCCTTTTGGAAAGTCTCCTTTATCTTACCAGCAAAAAAATATTGGCGACCGTTATTATGCTGGATCGACAATCGTTTGGCAGTTCAGCACCCCCAGAGAACCTGAGCTTACGACAGGAAATCCAGCGCATGGGGCATCGCGCCTTTATCGTGCGTTCTGATGAAATTATGAGCCCCACGTACGAGGAAGGAAAGAAGGAAAAATTCGTGACCACTCCGCTGGGCAGGGTGATGGAAGTCGATCGTGGATAAGTTGCTGATTTGGGCCGAGCGGCAATTGCGGCCGGCTGAACGCTGGCCTCCTTTTATTTTACTGGTGACCTTTGCCGTTCAAACCTTGCGTTCCCTCAATGTGCAGCAATTTCATCACGGGCCTTTATCCATCTGGATTCATTTCGTTTTATTGTTGGGCCTAACCCTTCTCTTGATTAAGCGTAAAACAAGCTGGCCCTGGGTAATTGGGCTCATGGTGTGGGGGTCTGCACTTTCAACCACGATCATCATGGTACCTCTCCAGCCGTGGCGATTGTGGACGGCCGGCTGGTTTACCTATGCACTGGAAACGGAAACCGCCTGGCTGCTGATCAGCAGCCAGTGGCTGGCCTTTTTTCAAGAAGCCGGGAGCGAGTTTTGGCGCGATCCGCTTTTTTTAAGCGTCATGGGGGCTGCGTTTATCGGTCCGGCGTTGACCATCCTACTGGGGCTTTTTTATCGAGCCAAGCGGCCGAATCTGGCTGTTTTTTTAGTCATTGTGGTGGTAGGAACCCTCCGCTTTATCAAAAACATTCCCCTGGACCCTATTTATGTCCTGATTGGGGTGGGGTTTATCTGTGCGGCCGTTTGGCAGCACCATTTTCGCGAGATTCGATGGCAAAATACCGGGATGGACTTCCCGGCGGAAATGCGGTTGACCAACGGTGTGGCCGGCATCATTGTTGGCGTGTCTTTGGTGTTTGTTTCCGCCACGATCCCGGCCATCCCTTACGCAGAAATATGGGAAGCGATCGAAGACGCCCTGACCTTTCGCCGTCAGGAGGCTGCGGCTGAAAGTGGAGCAGGCTCGGCTGGAGACCGGGCGAATCGGCCCGAGCCGGAACAACCCGGCCCCAGTACGCTGCTGCCTACTTCTTATCTTCTAGGCAACTCTCCGGAGTTGGCCAACACGCCTGTCTTTGAAGCCACAATCAGCGGTTTGCCCTCAGACCCGATTGATTTTCACTGGCAAGAGGGCAGCTTTGATGAGTACACCGGGTTTGGCTGGGCCCGATCGGAGGAAAGTGAGATTATTCTCGGTCCCGGCGAAGAGTGGAATCCCAGGCCTCTGGCTGAGGATCGATATGCGATTCGCCAAACGATTACCTGGAGCGGTGGACCTCGCGTCAATTTCTTATTAACCGGGCAGCTGCGGCAGGTAGACCAGCCTGCCGTGCTATTTGTGCGCCCAAATAATGATCTGGTCCGCTTTCAGCCAGCCGTGTCGGTTGTTCTGCCTTCCTTTAGCGTATTGGGGTCAACCCAGCAAATTGATCCAGAACAGCTGAATGATGCCGATTTTTTTACCCTGGCTGAGAGTGAATTTTACGAGCGATATACCCAACTGCCGGACAACATTTCCCAACGGGTGTTGACCCTGGCGGCTCAAATCACGGCCGAAGCAAATGGCCCTTATGACCAGGCGAAGGCCCTGGAAGCTTATCTCCGCCGCCTGCCATATAACCTCGATGTGGACCCACCCCCGCGCGGCAGGGAGCCGGTGGATTACTTTCTATTTGAGCTTCAAGAAGGCTATTGCGATTATTACGCCACCTCCATGGTGGTCATGGCCCGCTCGTTGGGGTTACCGGCCCGGCTGGGGGTGGGGTATAACGGCATTACCCCAGATGAAACCGGTCGGGTTTTTGTCAACCAGGATCAGGGGCACTCCTGGGCGGAGATTTACTTCCCTGGAGTCGGCTGGGTTGAATTTGAACCCACGGCATCTTTTCCAACCGCTGCAGAAGTGGAGTCGTTTGACCGGCCGGAAGTAACTGATGATTTTTTTATCGAACCGGCCGCCTCAGATGTTGTCCGTTTTGCGCGAGATTGGACGGCGTTTATTTACCTGATGGCGGTTCTGATTTTGGGGGCTTTTGCTATTGCTGTCTTCTTGTGGATTCGAAGGCGCTCTGACGGTGGGGACACCCTACCGCAGCGGCTGGCCCATCGTTGGGCGATACGCGGTGATGAATGGGCTCAGGTGCAAGAGTTGGCCCGGCGCAGCGGGTTTGAGCCGGTTAATAGCGACACACCCCGCGAGTTTTTGGCTCACTGGAACCGCTATCTCAATGCCGGCCGACCGTTGAACGAACCAGCGGAGCGGTTTACCCAACTTCTTGAACGGGAGCGCTATGGTCCAGGGCTTTCCGAA
>JAAUYD010085299.1_pt1 | contig 30290 bp, 33 predicted proteins | sample 7278101 | NCBI WGS metagenome assembly JAAUYD01 (sample SAMN14350128, study PRJNA611818) | marine sediment metagenome | isolation source: surface marine sediment (0.6m) | place: French Polynesia: Moorea | collected 2018-08
TAAAAACCAAGGTAGATACTTCAAAAATAAAACAAGTTCGTCTTGTTCCTAGACTTAACCATTATGTCATTGAGGTCATTTATGAAGCAGATAAACAACAATACGAGTTAGAGGGAAATCGCTACGCTAGTATTGATATTGGCTTAAACAATTTAGCTACATTAACTTTCAATCAAGCCGGTATAAAACCGCTCTTGATAAATGGCAAACCGTTAAAATCTATCAATCAATACTATAACAAAGTTAAAAGCGAATTACAATCTCTTTTAGGGGAAAAACAATCAAGTCAGAAACTAAAAAAACTTTGTAATAAAAGAGAATTCAAGATTAATGATTATCTCCACAAAGCATCTCGTTTGATTATTTATACTCTCATTAATCAGAAAATAGGAAATCTGATTATTGGCCACAATCCTGACTGGAAACAGAAGATTAACTTAGGGAAAAGAAACAATCAAAATTTTGTATCTATTCCCTATAATAAGCTCATAGAAATGTTATCTTATAAAGCGGAGATGGTGGGAATCAAGGTAATTATTACTGAAGAATCTTATACATCGAAAGCTTCGTTTCTGGATAATGACCCTCTTCCTGTTTATCAGAAAGGTCAAAAAAATCAAGTAACTTTTTCTGGGAAAAGAGTAAATAGAGGTTTGTATCGTACTAGCAAAAGAAAATTAATCAATGCCGATGTTAATGGGTCGTTGAATATCATGAGAAAAGCAGTCCCAAATGCTTTTAGCTATGGGATAGAGGGTGTTGTAGTTCACCCAGTCAGGGTAATACCGGCAAAATAAGGATATGTCATATTTGACTATATTTTTATGAACTATTCCTATTGCTGATTTCCCAGTCCACAGCCTTCTAACTGTTTTGCTAGTTGAACATGAAGATTATGACTTGCTTTATAAGCTAAAAAATGAGCTTGGGGAATGGTTCCCAATAAACTTAAATCCCCGATTAAATCTAATAGTTTATGACGAACCGGTTCATTATCAAACCGTAAAGGAGGATTAACCCAACCGGAGCGATCGCAAACTAACGCATTATCTAAACTCCCTCCTTTAATTAATCCTGCTTGTTTCAACTGTTCGATTTGATCAGCAAAACCAAAGGTTCTTGCAGGGGCAATAAATTCTTGAAATGGCTGTTTTTTAGGATTCCAACTCACCCATTGATTACCGATCGCTTCATAAGGAAAATCAATACCATAGGAAAAGCGGATTTCTGGGGCAGGAATAGCAGCCACAAAAGCATCCCCATCTCTCACCCATATAGGTTCTTCAATGGGGCTTCCCACTGCCATTTCAGAGGGGTTTAGACCGGCTTCCATCATCGCATCTAGCCAATTTTTTGCCGAACCATCTAGCAAAGGAACTTCTGGCCCATCGATTTCAATCTGAGCATTTTCAATACCACAACCAGTCAAAGCAGATAATAAATGTTCCACCGTGCGAACGGTAGCCCCATCAGCCATTAATTCTGTGGATAATAGGGTTTGATTCACTGCTGAAACCGTTGCAGGGATGATGGGTTTTTCGGGCAAATCAACCCGAACAAAATAACGTCCTTGGTTACTATAATTAGGCAATACTTTAACTTGAGTGTTTGCCCCAGAATGTAAACCAATACCCGATACGGTAAATTCTTTTCCTATGGTAGATGTCATTTTAAACTTTAGTAGGTGTAAATATGGGAGTTTTCATATTATACTCATTATATATTTATTAAGTTTTTTGATTTTATGAAATTAAAATGTTAGGCTTGCCGAAAGGAGTTGATTACAATAACTGGAGAATTTAGATGAAATTAAATTTTCTACAGAAGTTTTCGGCAATTCTTATAAGTTGTTTTTTAGTAGTTATTATATTTACTAATCATCCATTGTTATCTCAAACTAAACAACTTAGCTGTGAACTCTATGCTCAAGAGGCTGTTAATGCCTTAAGAACTAGATTAAATAATGGTTGTTTTCCTTTTCAATATTCCCCTAGATGGCAACCTTTTTATGCCAACCATTATAATTGGTGTTTAGGGGCTTCTGAAGGAGATAAACAAAAGGAAATTAGAATCCGAAACAGAGAATTAAACAATTGTCAATACAGTGGATGTGAAGCCTATGCTAGTTTAGCGGTGGATCAAAACACACATAATCAAAATCTAGGATGTGGATTTTCTGGGGCAGCCTGGCAAAGTAATATTCGTAATCATTATGATTGGTGTAGGAATGAGACGCCTTTTTCTTGGATAAAAAATGAAGCTTTAAGGAGAAATGATCAACTTGGTTCCTGTTAAAATCTCAAAAAACTAAGGATTTCGTACAGCTTTTTCCTGGGGGGGAGACAATCTGTAGTGAAAGTGAGTTAGGCAAGCTTTTTAGCCAATAAAGTGTCCAAAACAGAGGGAAGTATTTTAGGCGATCGCTAGGTAAAGAATCAGCATTGAAAACTGATATTAAAATCTCTCTCCAATACCAAAATGAATGCGAGAATCTCCCTCATCATTGATGCCAAAATCAACCCGAATCGGACCCACAGGAGATTGTATTCTCACCCCAATACCATAACCATAACCATCACTGGGTAATCCTCGCACTACTCCAGGAATCCCACGAACGGATCGTTGAGACTTAATCGTTGTACCATAATCAAAGAAAACAGCAGCCCCAACCGCCGGAATAATAGGAAATCGGTACTCTGCCGTCGCTTGGAAATAACTTCGTCCGTTACCCACTTCCCCTTCTGCGTAACCCCGCACCGAGTTACTACCTCCCACCACAAAAGCTTCATAAGGGGGTAAATCTTCTAATACGGTTCCAGCTTGCACATTAAACGCTAACGCTTGAGGTTTGGGTTGATCCTCTTCAATAAACCCTAAATCAATAAAATCAACCGGAATATAATGACTATAATTTCCCCGTAAACGGGTGAAAGCAACACTCCCTGAACCTACAGGAAACGTCTGTTCTATGCCTAAGCGAATAACATGGCCACTGGTGGGACGTAAGGGATTATTGCGAAAATCTTGAGCGGCAGCAAAACTCACAGTCAATAAATCATCTCGTCCTGAATCACTAAAAGCAAGGGGTTGAGAAGGAAAACCATTCAGAGGTGCCGATAAAGGAGCGATATCCCCATCCGCGTTTTCGATTTGTACCCGTTGATAGTTAATCCCTGCGGTAAGTCGCCAGTCTGGTTTAGTAAAAGGATTATCCGCTAAAGGACGAGCAAAAGAAATACCACCCCCCGTGCGAATCACCCGAGGACTGTCAAAATCGTTGAGGGTTCTAATGGAAGAATCATCCCCATCAAAAACCAGGGAAATGGTACGACGACGGAACCCGTTAACCGTATAAGCGGTACGATAGGGATCCCCAGCAATCCAAGGATCGGTAAAACTGACATCAAGGAGTAATTCCCTTTCCCCGACTTGGACTTCACCCCCAATGGTTTGGCCATTACCCCCTAAGTTCTGTTCTTGGTAACTAATGGTTCCAAATAGACCACTACTGGAACTAATCCCTGTCCCTGCGGCCAATGAGCCGGTGTTGCCTTCCACTACGTCCACATTGACAACCACTTCTGTGGGGTCTTCCCCTGGACTGAAGGAGATCCGTACATCTTCAAACAGTCCTAAGCCAAAAATCCGTTGTAGGTCAAATTGGGCTGTTTTTCGGTTAAAAACGTTTCCTGGTTGTAGCTGCATTTCACGGGTAACGATGAAGTCGCGGGTTCTCCCGTCTACAGATTCGTCTTCTGCATCAAAAAACCGTACTTGTATGTCTTCGATCACCCCTTCAGCAATCACTAAAGTAACAACTCCATCGTCACTCACTTCAGGGGAACCAATCACTTGCGCTAAGTCAAATCCTTGTTCGGCGTACCATTCGTTAATTTCTTTGATCCCTTCTTGAAGATCCCGTAGGTTGAGGGTTTTACCGTATTGCTCTCCAAAAATTTCTTGAACTTTCTCAGGGGGTAAAGCCCGTTGATCTTCCACGTCAGGCACGGTACTGACCACCACTTGTTCTAAAATAGGGTTAACTTCCACAGCATAGGTAATTCTAACCCCTAAGGGAGTGTCCGCCGGAGTAACTTGCACGTTAGCAAAGTAACCCGTGGCGTAAATGGCGTTAACGTCTTCTTGCAGTTGAGAACGGGTAGCGGTTCGCCCTGGTCGAGTTTGAACGGTATTGTAAACCAAGTCTTCTAATTCGGGATCTGCCCCTTCTACCACGACTTCTACCACTAAAACTCTGGGTTCTTCCCCGGTGGTTTCCGTTTCTTCGGTTTCGAGTTCAGGGGTAGGGATGATGTCAGGAACAGGAACAACTGGAGTATCCGTATCTGGGGAATCTTCAATCTCAGTAGGAGGGGTTGTTTCTTGGGCTATTTCTTGCGAAGGAGTGGATTCAGCAGCGATCGCTTTGTCTAAGTTGGTTTGTGATAAGGATTCTTCCCCTAAAGAGTCCGACACCGTTAACTCTGTCTGTTCCTTTGCGATAGCTGTAGCGGGCTGGGAAGGCTTCTGAGAGCTTGGTAATTCTTGTTTTAGGGTATAAACCTTGGGATAAGGATTAACTGCGTCTGAGGAGTCATTTAACTGGGGATCTGAAACGATAGAATCATCAGACTCCATAGAGACTGCTTCAGTTGTCTGGGATAGGGTTTTTTCAATAGTAGAAACCCTAGGATAAGGGTCCACTGGGTCTGAGGACTCCTCTAACCAGGGATCTTCTATGACGGAATGATTAAATGTTTTAGCGATTCCTTCCTCAGCAGACTCTGAAGATTTCTCAGGAGAAACTGTAGCTTCTTTGATAGCAGAAACCTTTGTATAAGGCTCAACAAGGTTTGAGGACTCATTGAAGGGGTCTGGAAACTCCAAATAAGTTGCTTCTGGGTCTTTGATACTGGCTACTGATGGCACATTTTGCCCTCTTAGCGGTTCGTCTGTTGCCCATACGGTTGTTGTTGTCAGAATAATCCCCAATAAAGGAGAAAAATGTAACTTTTTACTCTGGTTTGACACGTCCACACACCCAATCAAGCTATAGCGTTTTTACTGTTATCCGTTGCCTATGGTTAACTTAACTGATAGCTAACAGCTTGTCTAACAGCCGAGCCATATTACCCGTTACTTTGACTCCTACTCTAACAAATTGTTCCAATACTTTTTAGATTTGAGAAGAGGCTAATTTGTCTAAAACTCGCTTCTGCACTTGTTGATAGGCAGTTTCAATTTGTCCCAAGTCTCGACGAAAGCGATCTTTATCCATAACACGCTTTTGGGGATCGCTTTGGGTTTGATCCCAAAGTCGACAGGTATCAGGACTAATTTCATCGGCCAGTAAGATTTGTCCCTGATTATCAATGCCAAATTCAAGCTTAAAATCCACTAGGGTAATTTGACAACTGGCAAAAAATTCTTGTAAATGTTGGTTGATAGTTAGGGCTAGGGTTTGTAGTTGTTGGAGTTGTTCTTCAGTAGCTAATGCTAAAATTAAAAGGCGATCGCGGGTCAATAAAGGATCCCCTAATTCATCGTTTTTAAAGTAAAATTCCACTAAGGGAAAAGGTAATTGATATCCTTCTTCTAACCCAGTTTGTCGACATAAACTTCCTGCTGCAATGTTTCTGACAACCACTTCCACTGGAACAATATTGACTCGTTTGACTAATATTTGATCATCCCCAGATTGTTCAATTAAATGGGTAGGAATACCTTTCGATTCTAACCACTTAAACAAAGCCACTGTAATTTGACAGTTTATTTTCCCTTTTTCGGCAATGGTTCCCCTTTTTTGAGCATTAAAGGCAGTGGCATCGTCTTTAAAATGGGTTAACAAAACGTCTGGATTTTCTGTACTATAAAGAATTTTTGCTTTCCCTTCGTATAATTTTTTCATCATATTTTTTTAGGTTGAATCACTCAAAAAATGAGACTTTTGTTTATTTTAATAGGGTGTTCTTCTTCTGAAAAACACCCTATAATAGTTTATCGTGTAATATGTCTGAATTGTTATGATTAACTCATCGCAACATGGGAGCGATCATAGGAACTACGAAAACCAGGACAGGGTTTACCTTGAATGGTCGTCCAATAATCTTTTTCAACATCCACCCCAATTTCCGCTGCTGCCCGCCCTAACATGGATTGTTGACGATTTTTGACCATTTGGTGATGACGCATCATTAAAGTTCTTGCTTGTTGTTCAGTAGACATAATATTTAGACTCCGATTAGTTATGTTGTTTTCTTATGTGGTTTATTTCACCCTCACTACTATATATAACATATAATTCTGTAACATTCGATACAAAATACTGCATAGTCTATAAAACTTAATACTTTTTTTGGGATCATTAAGAAAAATAAGTAAATAGAAGTATTAAGGTTAATTTTGGGTTAACTCTAGAAGACGAGAAAAGGGATGGAAAGATAATATCAAGGATCGTTGAACCCATTACCTAAAAAAATCGTTATCATGGAAGATTGAGCAAAATTTTTATCGCCCCTTTGGAGCAAGGAGTTTCCGAGTCAGAAATCAGAATAATATTAAACAATGTCTTGAGTGTATCTTATTTTCTCCTGACTCCTGTGCGATAGCGCCGGAACTCCTGACTCCTGACTCCTGACTCCTTCTTCAATCTACTAACTGATATTTTACTTATATTTCTATGGCACTACCTATTGTTGCGATTATTGGACGGCCCAATGTGGGCAAATCAACCCTTGTCAACCGTTTAGCCAAAGACAGGCAAGCGATTGTACACGACGAACCAGGAATTACCCGCGATCGCACTTATCGGCCTGCATTTTGGCGCGATCGGGATTTTCAAGTGGTGGATACAGGAGGACTGGTGTTCGACGATGATACAGAATTTCTACCCTTGATTCGAGAACAGGCTATGGCAGCCTTAACAGAAGCCAGTGCAGCGATTTTTGTGGTGGATGGACAAACCGGACCCACAGCCGGCGATCGTGAAATCGGAGACTGGTTAAGACAGCAAGAGGTTCCTATTTTATTAGCGGTGAATAAATGCGAGTCACCCGAACAAGGATTAATTCAAGCGGCCGATTTTTGGGAATTAGGATTAGGAGAACCTTATCCTGTTTCTGGTATTCATGGCAGTGGAACCGGAGAATTATTAGATGAATTAATTACCTATTTACCCTCCCCCGATGAACTACCTGATCGAGAAGAAATTAATGTTTCTATTATTGGCCGTCCCAATGTAGGAAAATCAAGTTTACTCAATGCCTTTTTAGGGGAAAAAAGAGCCATTGTCAGTCCAATTTCTGGGACAACCAGAGATGCCATTGATACTATCGTAGAACGAGGAGAAAACACCTATCGCTTGATTGATACTGCTGGTATTCGTCGCAAAAAAAATGTGAATTACGGAGCAGAATTTTTTAGTATTAATCGAGCTTTTAAAGCCATTCGTCGTGCCGATGTGGTTTTATTAGTAATTGATGCCATTGATGGGGTTACAGACCAAGATATTAAATTAGCAGATCGCATTATCGATGAAGGACGGGCTGCTATTATTGTGGTGAATAAATGGGATGCAGTCGACAAAGATTCTTATACCATTTATGACTACAAAAAAAAGGTGATGGATCGACTGTATTTTATGGAATGGGCTGATCTAATTTTTGTCAGTGCCATGTCAGGAAAACGAGTGGAAAAAATCTTTAAATTAGTAGATGTAGCAGTAGAAGAACATCGTCGTCGGGTAAATACTTCTGTGGTGAATGAAGTATTAGAAGAAGCGGTTAAATGGCATTCCCCTCCCACCAGTAGACAAGGAAAACAGGGAAAAATTTATTACGGAACCCAGGTATCCACCCAACCCCCAACTATTACCTTATTTGTTAACGATCCGAAGCGATTTAATGATAACTATCGACGTTATATTGAGCGACAGTTTCGAGAACAAATTGGTTTTCCAGGGACTCCCATTCGTCTGTTATGGAGAGGGAAGAAAATGCGAGATTTAGAACCCAGTTTAAACAGGGCAACCAGAGTTTAGATCAAAATATTTGTAGGGTGGGCAATACTCAAAACTCCCTTTATATTAAGGTTTTAACTTTAATTAATATTGCCCATCTTCCGTTTATTTACAACATTATTGAGTTTAGGAGAAATAATCAAATGGAAGAGTTATTCGAGTTAAAAGATTTGTTACTAGCTGGCCATATTGATGATGCTTTGTTGTTAGTAGAGGAACTAACAGAAATGAGCAAAGATGATAAGCTCAATAAGATTTATAGCTTTGGCATTATTGTCTTATTACATCTGATTAAACAGCAAGCAGAAAAACGTACTACCCGTTCCTGGGAAACCTCTATTGCTAATGCAGTCAGACAAATTCAACGAACAAATAAACGACGTAAAGCAGGAGGACATTATCTTAAACCAGCAGAATTAAGAGAGACTTTAGAAGATGCTTATGCTTCAGCGTTGAGACAAGCAGCAATAGAAGCTTTTGAAGGTAGATATGAAGCAGAAGAACTTGCAGAAATGGTAAATAAAACTAATATTATTGATCAGGCGATGGACTTAATTTATAATTAATCTTTTTCTTAAGTTGTCATTCCGAGGAACGAGGAATCTCCGTAACTGTCTAACCATAATGATTAGTGCTATAATCACCCCAATTGTTGTTCTAAATTAGCTATAATAGTTATTAATCAAGTAAATAGAAGGATAAGCAGTGAATACGATTGATTTAGTTACACAAAAAATACACTTATTACCTCCTAAACAACAAGAGGAGGTTTTAGACTTTGTTGAGTTTTTAATCACAAAATATCAAGTAGACAATTCTCATAAATCTGCTGAACAATTAGCAATTGAACGCATGAAGGATCTTGATGATCCAGATAACCCTGATAAATGGGAAACTGTTGTCGATATTGGTGATGAAATTGATGAAGATGCTTTAAATGAGTGGTTAGAAAAACGTGGTTACAAAAAAACGGTATCAAATTAAACTACATAAATTATTCTCTCAAGAGGATTTATTAAGTTTACCTTCTAAACTAAAAGAGGATTTCTCCAAATACCAACAAGTTTTATCCCTTGATCCTTATCAAACTAGAGGAATACCGAGTCATAATTTAACGGGTACACTCAAAGGGTATCGAGCCTTAGAAATTGATGAAAATGGGGTTAGTTATCGTTTAGTTTATCGTATTTATGAAAAACCTGCACCTAAACGAGTGTTTATTTTAAGTTTTGCAGAACACGATCTCGCCTATGAAAAAGCTAAGGAGAGAAAGTAATGACTATAGCACTACAAAAATTAGTTAGGATAGGGTAAATATGCAGCTTAAGAAATTGCAGAAATAGTAAATAAAACAGCAATTATTGATGAAGTAATGGTGTTGATATTAGAATAAAAACATTGAATCTTTAGAATCATTTTTTATTATCCTAAAGACCCAATTATTACCACAGCTAATTAATTTAACTTAATCATTTATAGAGTTTGACGAAGTTCTTTAATAGTTGAAATTGCCTCATCAAGTGCTTGAAGCGGTTCACTTAAACTTTGAGTTTCTGATTGAATAAGTTTACTCAAACTATTAATTGAATCTTGAACAGTTTGACGAAGTTTATTAGCTACTTGTTCTCTCATATCAGCAGCTACATCATCAGTAATATGTGAAATGGCATCTTCAAGTTCTTGTTTAGCTTTTTTTTCCTCATTTTTTCCTTTCCAAAAACGACGCAACGCAATAAAAATAGCACTTCCCAATGGAGTTAAAAATGCACCAATTAATGCAGCAATAATTGCATCTATGGTAACAATTCCAATAATATCATCTATGATACTCATTTGAATTTTATCTACAGCTTTGTCAACCGCATCTTGTAAATTATGACTCGATTTTAAAGGATCAATATCCCCATCAAAGCTTTTTAGCGTATCCCCTTTAAGGATAACACTCTGCAATTTTGCATCTGCTAGTTGAGCTTTAAAGGTTGCGGATAACATCTCATTAATTGATCTCATTTCATCTCGAATATCTCTGGTAATTGCATTAAAATCAAGATTACTTTTGAGTAAATCTTCAATCTCATCATGCCAACTTTCTTTTAGTTCTTCTTGAACTCCTGCTGCTCCAAATTTTTCTGATCCCCACCATTCTTTTGGATAAAGCATTTTAAAGCGATCGCCCCAAGACACACTGGGTTTCCAACTCTCCATAATTGTTTTAATCTGATAAAATAGCTCCCGTTTGATTCTGCCTTGAAGACTATCCAAACGAGACTCTAATAATTGCATAATGGTTGGAGAATTGATGGATATATTAGCCCCTAATTTTTGCAGTTGTTCTACCAATTCATCCACTGAACTTTTAACTCTCTCATTTTTTAAAAGTTCATCAGTGTCTCTCAGAGACGTTTTTAAAATTAGTTTAGGACGCTCTAATTTAATTGAAGTGCCTTCTTGTATTAGAATCTCTTTAAGAGCTTCTAACATTGGAGTAAGGTTTAGGTCTCCATATCGTCCATAACTTCTTGTTTCCTCATCTAAATATCTTTGACTGGTATTGGCTGGAACAATGGTTAATGTTCGTTTAAATAGTTGACTAATTCCAGGAAAACCAGACTTTTGATCTCCATTTAAAATCCAATTTTTTTTAGTTTCCAAGTCTTTTTGTTTTATATCATCTGGTGAACCTCTTTTAATTGTATCCCATTTATTAACAACAATTAGAGCCTTTTTATTTGAAGCATTTTCTTCAGTTAACTCTTGACTATTATTTAATCCAACTACATGATTAAGAATAAAATCATAGTCATCTTTTGTCAGATCTGATGCTGCATTGGAAAGAAAAATAACGCATTCTGCCTTATTAACAAAAGGAGCTATAGTAGTATTGTCATCAACAACACCACCTGTTCCGGGGACATCCACTAAACGAAGATGGCTTTTTTCAATCAGAAACTCATAAACATTTCTCGTCGCAACCCTGTCTCGAATAACAACGTCATCTTGTCCAGCTTCAAATTGGTGATTTGACTTTAGTAAGTTATTAATTTGATCGGGATCGATATTCAGTAAATCACAGATCATTGAGGTTTTTCCTGCTGATACTCCCCCCATAAAAACTAGAGTAAAATAGTCAATATTTTCTTCACAATCTTTAAAATCCAACTTGACTTTCTGAATTAATTGTTGTAGTTGAGAAATTAAATGAGAAAATTGAGAAAACTTTTGTAGCTGTCTACAGTGTTGATTTAACTGTTCGCAGTAGGTTGATTGTAGCTCAAAAATAGGCTCAACTTTTTCAGCAATATCCTCGAGAATAACAGGGGCAAAATCATCAAGTAAAGTTGTTGTTTCAATTGGTTGACGGAAAGTTTTATAGGTTTGGAAATTTTGAGTCATGGTTTTTCTCCGTAATTGAGTTATTGAGAATCATCAGAAAGCATCGCTTGAACTAAATCAATCGATATAAAACTTTTAAAGAAAGCTTCTAAAGCACTAGCTTGTTCGCTAAAGAAAATGTATTCTTTAAATGGCGAAACATTTTCACACTTGACTTTCAAGGTATCGTAAAAGTCCTGTTTAAATTTAGAATACCAATCAGAAAATTCATCTGCTGCTTTTTCAAAATATTCCTGAGACTGATTTAAACTATGGGTAAAAGTGTCATGGTCTTTATCCAAAAAGAAATAATCATCAAAAGCATCCCAAATTTCATAAATTGAACTTTTTAAGCTAGATAAAATTGATTCATATTCAGGAAGAGTTACGTGAATAGTTTCTCCTAAAAAATTTTGACCCATAAAAGATAAACTAACTTGTAAATTTGTAGCAAAATTGACAAATTCTTTGATAATCTCTTCTTGATATCTATCTTTACATGATTTAGAAGCATTCTTTTTTCTTGTAAAATTATCTCCTTGCCAAAAGCGTTCCGCATCTGTAGTTCCATAAGTATTTAGCTCATCAAAACAACGTTCTCTAATACGTTGAAGACGAGAAGCTACATTTTCAACTTCTCTATCAATTAATTGTTCTGTTCCATTGGTAATTGCAGTAGCAATTGCTTCAGCTTTATCTGATAAATGCTCTTGTTTTTTGTCTAATTCAATATAATTGATAGCTAACGGGATATACTTTCTTGATAAGTCATATAATTTATATATTGTGCGATTTAGAACACCATCATGATTTGATTTTAGTGCTTCGTTGATCTCTTTTCTTAACTGCTTCTCTAGGGAATAATCACTATATTTCCTCGCTTGAGAAACTGAGAAGGGTACGACAGGAATCTCATAATTAAAAAGATTAGCAATGCCAGAAAAGTTCATTTTGGAATCGCCATAATATAGAAAATCAATATATTTTTTAATTTTTTTATTCTGTATATGCTCAGGTAAATCAGAAAGACAATCTATTTTATTAATTATAATAACAACTTTTTGAAGTGCATCAGTTTTAATTACTTGATCACTTTTTAGAAATTCATAAAGATGATTAGGAATTGGATAATTACAATCAAGAACCATCAGCAAAAGATTAGCTCTATTTAAGATTCTTGTTACAACTTCATCATCTTCATCACTTAAAACAGAACCCAATCCTGGTAAATCAAAAATAACAGTATTCTCATCGAGTTTAGCTTCTTTTGCATCCGAAGTTTCTCGAATGGGTGCTTCTTGAAAAACTTCTGACTCTCCTCGATTTAAAAGGTAATTGCCTAATGCTGATTTTCCTACATTAACCATCCCGACTAAAGCAATTACTTTAAGATGATAATAATTTTCTACAAAGTCCCAAAACTCATTTAATTGCTCAATATCTTGCACAATCATTGGACTTAGATTCAATGACTCAAAATGAGACAAGTTATCATCTTGAGGTAAAACCGTAGTTGACGGAAGTAAGCTTAACGCTTCAATTAGCTGTGTTTTAGTTTGAGAAAGAGCAACAAGAGTATTCATGCTATGCTTTTTTGAGTGAACATAGTATTATCTGGCTATTACATCATTATAGTTAGAGAATAAATAGAGTTATACTAGGTAAACATCAGGAAATTACTTAGAATTACATCAGGAATTGTCATCAAAGAATAATATGGTAAGCATTGACAAACAATTTACCCAAGCTGAGCAGGAATGGGACTTAAAAACCCTCTATACAGACTTAGCGTTTGCTAAGGGTAAACCCCTAACTCCAATGGAAAAACTACATTTACGTGCCTTATTATGTGGTCATAGTCCCACAGAAATTGCTGAAAAGCTGGGAAAGCAACCGAAAGGCGTAGAAACTGACCTTTGTGCTAGTGTATATCGTTACGTTAAAGGACTTTTAGATAAAAATAATGAAAGACTCGAAAGTTGGCGTAAAATTAGTGAATGGTTAGACGACGCAGGATATAAACAAGAATTACCTTCTCAAGTTCCTCTTAATGAGTTGTTACCTAATAAAAGTGTTGTTAATGTTACAAATATTTCTATCGAGAATAATCAAATAGTATTTCAAATTAATTTAAAGATTCCCACATCACAAATCGATGATTCTTTTGATAGTAGTTTAGAAGAAAAATTAGATAATTTATGATTTTTAATCCTCATTCAAATCAGCAATCAAATCTTCTACTGTTCCCCTTTTAGCTGTTCCTGTAGCGATCGCTTGTTTTAATTTCTTAAAATTAGTCAAAATTTCTTTTTCTCTCGTTTGGTCTTTATATTTATGGAGCATTTCTAGCAATAAATCTTGTTCATCCCCTGATAAACTCTCAAACAAATTGAGCATTTCCTGCAAAGTCATCATTTCACCGCTTAAATACAAACATCAAACTCTAAAAAAAATTGGTAGAAAATTAAAAGCTAAAGCTAATCTTTTGCTAATTGCCTTCATATTTCAGGCGGTTTAAGCATTCGCCAAATTTCGATATCAACTTGTTCCAAATAATCGGATTCTAATTTCCCAATTTGACGGATAATCCGTTTAGGATCAATTGCTCGCAACTGAAACACCATTGCTACAGAGGGCAAAGTTAATCCATTGATTAATGAAGGTTCGATCTTGACTGTAAAAGGAAATCTTAGAGCAGCCAAGGAAGAAGTGAGAGGAACAACTATGAGCATAGGAGAAGATGAACCATCGGTTTGTACTGCTATAGCTGGACGATTTCCTGTTTCTTCTCGTTGATCTGAGGAAGGTAAGCGAACTAAAATGATATCTCCTCTTGCCATTTATAATTCCTCAATTGCCAGTCTTGACTCTATACTTAACCAATCTTCATCACTTGCTGTTTCCCACAGTTCAAATTCTTTTTCTAATGCTTTTGTTTCCTTTTCCCTTGTTTGGTTCCTATATTTATGGAAAATTTCTAGCAATAAATCTTGTTCATCCTCTGATAAACTCTCAAAAGATTTGATCATTTCCTGCAAAGTCATTATTGTACCTCTTAACTATGATTATTGTTATAAATATCAGCGGTCTCGCTCCGCGAGTGCTGCCGCACCGCTAACTGATTTGAGATCAACTTAAGTCTTACTCACTTTCCCAAACCGTCTTTCTCGCTGTTGATAATTTAATAAAGCGTCGTGGAGGCTATGACGATCAAAATCAGGCCAAAGGGTTTGAGTCACATAGATTTCTGCATAAGCCAGTTGCCACAACAAAAAATTACTAATACGCATTTCTCCACTGGTGCGAATTAATAAATCAGGGTCAGGAATACCTTTGGTATATAAATAATTTTCAAATAAATTTTCGTTGATATCATCTAAATTGAGAAGCCCTTGTTTAACTTGTTGAGCGATCGCGCGACAACTTTGGACTATTTCTTGACGGCCACCATAATTAGTAGCCACTGTAAATTGAACCCCTGTATTCTTTTCTGTATCTTCCATCGAGCGATAAATTTCTGATTGTAGGGAAGGGGGTAAGACATCCAAAGCACCGACAAAGCGAATTCTGACATTTTCAGCCATCATTTCCTGAAGTTCACGGCGCAGCACTCGTTCAAACAGGGTCATCAAAAACTCCACTTCTTCGAGGGGTCGGCCCCAATTTTCTGTGGAAAAAGCATAGGCTGTCAAAGCGGGAATACCCCAATCTCGACAACAACGGAGTAAATCTTTGAGGGCATCCACCCCCCGTTGATGCCCCATAATACGAGGCAGTCCACGACGTTTTGCCCAACGACCATTACCGTCCATAATAACGGCGATATGTTGGGGAAGACGGGTTGGGTTGAGATCGGTTGGTAAGTCCTTTAACACAATAGGCTGCTTAACAGTCATTTCTTCTCTTCTAATGAGTTCGATGACAACATACGAAAGGTTGTTTGTAAGAAGCGTCTTCCCTTTGGGCCGATGACTCGACTGAGAAGACCCCACCCAGGAGCGACAGATTCTCCTTTAACAAGTAAGGCAAATTTGTTGTCGAGTAGTTCTTTTAGTTTACTGCTAGTTAGGGGACGATCCAAGACTCCTTTTTCTGCTAAGGAGATGGAACCGGTTTCTTCAGATACGATAATACATAAGCATTGATCTACAATTTCCGTAATGCCCATGGCAGCGCGATGTCGGGTTCCGAGTTGACGGGAGAAAGTTTTATCGGAGAGGGGCAAAATAACGCCGGCGGAGATAATGCGAGAACCCCGAATAAAGACGGCTCCATCGTGAAGTAGGGTTTTTGGCTGAAAAATGGTTTGTAGGAGGGCTTTAGAAATTTCTCCATCGATAGGTACCCCTTGATCAACGAACACCCTCATATCGATTGAACCAGTTGTTTCAATGACAATCAAGGCTCCTGTACGGTTTTGAGAGAGTTCTCTGACGGCTTCCACCAGTTCATCAACTACGTTATTGGGTTTGATGGTGGTGGGTTTTCGTTTGAAGAATTCGAGGATTTTTCCTTGTCCTAATAATTCCAGAAATCGCCGAAACTCTCCTTGGAAAATAACCGCCATGGCAACGGCTGCGCCCAAGACTAATTTTTCCAGGACAAATTGCAGCAGTGTGAATTGGAGCTTTTCGCTAATCACTGCCGCTAACATAAGCATGATCAGCCCCCGAACCATGTACAGGGTACGACGCTCCCCAATGGCGAGAAGCATCAAATAGGTTAGCAGCAGCACTAAACCGATATCAATGCTGTTATGAATTAGCTCTGGAATTAGGGCTGGCGGTGTCCAGTGTTGCTCAGGAGGCTGACTTGACAGGAAGTAGGATGACAAGATGAATGCTCAATGAGAACAAAAAGGGATAACAAAAAGGGGGTTAGGAAAGAAGCTTTTGGGGTAAACAATCTTGTCGAATGAGATCGTCGTAGGATTCCCGGCGTAGGATTAGGTTAGCTTCTCCATTATGAACCAAAACCGCAGCAGGACGAGGCAAGCGATTATAGTTGGAAGCCATACTATAGTTATAGGCTCCTGTCCCCATGATTACTAGAATATCGCCTGGATGAGTTTGAGGCAACTGAGCATCTTTAATTAGTATGTCTCCTGATTCACAGTGTTTTCCAGCAACGGTTACGGTTTCGTTGATCTCGGCTGACATTTTGTTACCGAGGACGACACGATAGGCAGATTGGTAGGTAATGGGACGGGGATTATCGGACATTCCACCGTCAACGGCAATATAGGTACGTATTTCGGGGATTTCTTTCCGACTGCCCACTGTATAGGCCGTCACACAGGCGGAACCAATGAGCGATCGCCCAGGTTCAGCGATTAATTTCGGTAGGGGTATCTCACTCCGTTTACAAGCCTTCATAACGGCTTCACTAACTGCTTTGACCCATTCTTCAATACTGGGAGGATCGTCCTCTTCTGTGTAGCAAATTCCTAGACCACCGCCGATGTTTAATTCAGGTAAGGTAAGTCCGTATCCTTGTCCAATTTTTAGCCATTCTACTAAGACCTCGGCTAAGTCTTGGTGGGGTTGTCTCTCAAAGATCTGAGAGCCAATATGGGCGTGTAACCCTCGACAATCTAGGGATTTGTGTTCAGTTAGATAGGTGAAGACGGCTTCAAGTTGGTTGGGGTCAAAGCCAAATTTACTGTCTAAATGGCCGGTGCGGATATATTCATGGGTATGACATTCAATCCCAGGGGTGAGTCGGATGAGAATGGGAATGGTTCGGTTGGGACTAGAATTACCCAGTTGGGCTAGGGTTTCAAGTTCTAACCAATTGTCAACAATGATGGTACAGCCGACTTCTATAGCTTGTTCGAGTTCTACAACGGATTTATTATTACCATGAAAGTAAATTTTTTGGGCAATCTCTTGACAAGAATAGCCTAGTTGTGATAAGGCTTTTTGAGTGGTGTAGAGTTCCCCTCCTGATACCACATCAAAGCCTAAATTTTCTTTAGCAATGACTCCTACCACAGCTAAACAACTCCAAGCTTTTGAGGCGTAAATGACTTGGGACTCCCCTTGATAGTAGGTTTTGAAGTTATCTCGATACTGTTGGCAAGCGGTTCTGAGGGTGGTTTCATCGAGGATGTAGAGAGGGGAACCAAACTGTTGAACCAGGGTCTTTAGATCACAACCGCCAATTTCTAAGTGATCGTGAGGGTTGATTTTAGCGGTTAAGGGTAATAAAGACTGGTTAGGCGATCGCTTTGTTGTTTCTGTTACGTTTTTGGGTAGATAATCTTGTCCAGTATGGGAGGATTTTGTTGGTATTGCTATCATAAAGTTTCTGGTCTTTAGGGGATAAATTCGTTAAACAGTTGGGAGACTTAATAGAATCAAGAAAAAAAGTATAAAACTTTTGTAACTGCTTCTGTGATGATCTTTAACTAATCTTCAGATCTCTTGACAGGTAACTGCTGGTGTCGTATGAACCGCTTCTGACTCTTTTTCCAGAAAAAGCGACTTGATTTTTTTCTTATCATTAATGAGTGTATCAATCCTCAAACGGGATACTTTGTGACAATCATCATTAATTTTGAATTCTTTTTGATGACAAAGCTTTGTGAGTCTGATAAGGATTGGTTTTATTGTACCATCAAATTTTCTGAGACAGCCATTAAATTTTGTTCAATGTTGACGAGAAGATGAACGGTGTTTGTGGGTGACGTTGAGTCCTTCTTCTGATTGTTCTAAAACTAATAAAGGGGTTGGTTTGGCTTTTTGATCCCAACTAATGAATACCACTTGTCCTTGAATCGCTGGTTGCCAATTTTCGTTGTCTGTCATGGGGGATAAAAAGTTTTCAATACATTCTATAATTTGACTCACAGTTGATGTGCTGGACTGGGTGGGTAATTTCATCAATTTAATGCAGATGCGAAATAAAACCCCTTTATTCCACTGTCCATTTTGAGTTTCCACTTCGTAGGTTACATCAAAACTTTCATCTATGGTTCGTCCTCCTGTTATGACTCCTGCTTGAACGGTATCGGTACTGGGACGTAAGACTGCACCCACCAATTGAGTCACCTTCATTTTAATTTGATTAACGACCACATAATGAAACACTTCTTCATCCATACGCATTCGTAAATAATCTAAGTTAAATTCCCTAGCATAGACAAGATCAGGATTTGTTTCCATTTTTCTGATAGTTACTAGGGCTAATTTTAATTTTTTCTTGAGATCCTTATTTTTAAACTTTTCAAATTTTAGAGCTTTTGCCGTTTGAGTGAGTTGCCATTGACCATAAATGACTAAAACCGCTAGGATAAGTAAAAGGGCAATGGTGCTAATCATCCAAAATTGTCCACTGGAACCAGAAGAAACAGCAGAAGGACTCACAGAAAGGTTAGAAGGAGTTTCTGTAGTTTGAGCAAGCAGTGGTTGACGAGAAAACCAGGAAGAAGACATCTGGAGGATTAAAATTTTATCTTATATATTTTAAGAATTCCCAAAGCTACGGGTAAATCATACTATTGGTTAGGACAATTGTTGTATGCTGACCCTGTTATGGAGGAATTAATGAGGAACTTTTGTCTTTATTGTTGTTTAGTTATTCTTATTAGTGTTTGGGGTTGTCAGTCCCCATCTCACTCAGATATCTATCCACCAACTCCTAAAACCCATCTAGGTCAACAAGCCATGAACAATAACAGCGAAGCCCCTCAAGCCGTGATCGATGCTATTTTTAATGATATCACTAAAAACAATACAATTAGCACCGATAATTTGCAAGTGCAACAAACAGAGGCCAAAACTTGGCCTGATGGTTGTTTAGGATTAGCTAAACCTGATGAATTTTGCACCCAAGCTTTAGTAGAAGGATGGCGAATTACCGTAACGGATGGTCAAAACACTTGGGTTTATCGTACCGATCAAACCGGTCGAAATTTGAGAAGGGAATCCTAAAAAAAAGAAGCATAAATTATTAGGAATTTCTGAAATTATCCATAGAGACAAGCCATAGCTGATATGGTTGAAAAGATAGCATGATCAGGGTTGATAAAGCTTAAGTTATTTGCTTAAATTCTGAAATTTTTGCCTCTATCGTAAGGAGTAAATATGGCAACATTATTAGAACAATTGAGAGAATTTACCATTGTTGTTGCTGATACAGGGGATATTCAAGCCATTGAAACCTTCACCCCCCGTGATGCGACAACGAATCCTTCTTTAATCACCGCAGCAGCGCAAATGCCACAATATCAATCTATTGTGGATGATACCTTAAAAACAGCTAGACAAGAGTTAGGAAAAGAGGCTGATGAGTCCGATGTCGTTACGTTAGCATTTGATCGCTTAGCTGTTGCGTTTGGCTTAAAAATCTTGAAAATCATTCCTGGCCGAGTTTCAACTGAAGTTGACGCTCGTTTATCTTATGATACCGAAGGAACCCTTGAAAAAGCCCGTTACCTGATTTCTGAATACGAAAAAGCTGGCGTTTCCCGCGATCGCATTTTAATTAAAATTGCCTCCACTTGGGAAGGGATTAAAGCAGCAGAAATCTTAGAAAAAGAAGGAATTCACTGTAACCTAACGTTACTATTTGGAATGCACCAAGCTGTCGCTTGTGCAGAAGCCAATGTTACCTTAATTTCTCCTTTTGTTGGTCGTATTTTAGACTGGTACAAAAAAGAAACAGGAAAAGAATATACCCCTACAGAAGATCCTGGAGTAATGTCTGTTACCAGCATCTATAATTATTACAAAAAATTTGGTCACGAAACTGAAGTGATGGGGGCAAGTTTCCGTAATACTGGGGAAATTTGTGAGTTAGCGGGTTGCGATTTATTAACGATTTCTCCGAAGTTATTAGATCAGTTAAATTCCACTGAAGAAGCGTTACCCCGTAAGTTAGATCCTGACGCATCTGCTAAGATGGATATTGAAAAAATTGTCATGGACAAAGCAACTTTTGATAAGATGCACCAAGACGATAAAATGGCTTATGAAAAGTTAGATGAAGGTATTAAAGGGTTTACAAAAGCGTTAGAAACCTTAGAAGAAATGCTCAAAGAGAGATTAACTCGCATCGAAGGTGAAACAAAGGTTAATAACGCAGCGGCTGATATTTTCCGAGTTTATGACTTAGATGGTGATGGCTTTATTACCCGTGAAGAATGGGCAGGAACTGATGTGGTTTTTGATGCCATTGATGTTAATCATGATGGCAAAATTACCCCTGAAGAAATGGCGGCAGGGTTAGGGGCTGCTATTCGTTTAGCTGAAGTTTAATCGATAGCTTAACTGTTAACTCAATCAATTAAAATTAAGGTGCGTTACTCTTTCAGCAGCGCACCTTTTGCCAAATATAATCAACCATAGTTTGGGAAAAAACATGGATAAAAATTTAGCAATTTATCGTATTTTAGATGCTAATTTAGATCGAGGGAGGGAAGGGCTAAGAGTTATTGAAGAATGGTGTCGCTTAGGATTAGAAAATAGTTATTTGGCAGAAAATTGCAAAAAAATGCGTCAAGAACTTGCACATTGGCATACCTCAGAGTTACGGATGGCTAGGGATACACCTAATGATCCAGGAACTAATTTATCCCATCCTCAAGAAGAAAAAAGAGAGAGTATTGAACAACTTCTACAAATTAATTTATGTCGGGTACAAGAAGCGTTAAGAGTATTAGAAGAATATGGAAAACTATACGATCCAAATATGGGAAATGCTTGTAAAAAAATTCGTTATCAAGTATATACTTTAGAAAGTGAATTATTACAAAATAATCTTTGTCAAAAATTAAAACAATCTACCTTGTATTTAGTAACCTCTTCAACAGATAATTTATTAAAAACCGTAGAATCGGCTTTGCAAGGAGGACTTACTTTAGTTCAGTATCGGGAGAAAAAAATAGATGACACAATTCGTTTAGACATTGCTCAAAAATTGTGTAAATTATGTCATCAATATGACGCTTTGTTTATTGTTAATGATCGGGTAGATATCGCTTTAGGTGTCAATGCAGATGGGGCTCATTTAGGACAACAAGACATTCCTGTTGCTTTAGCAAGACGAATTTTAGGACCGAAGAAAATTATCGGACGTTCTACCACAAACCCCCAAGAAATGGCAAAAGCTATTGCAGAAAAGGCTGACTATATTGGAGTTGGTCCTGTGTATGCAACCCCCACTAAACCAGATAAACAACCTGCTGGTTTAGACTATGTTAAATATGCAGCAGAAAATTCTCCCATTCCTTGGTTTGCTATTGGTGGAATTGATGAAAATAATGTGACTGAAGTAATGGCATCTGGTGCAACTCAAGTGGCTGTCGTTCGTGCTATTATGGAAGCAGACGATCCGAAAAAAACGACACAAAAATTATTGAAAAAATTAAAGGGCCAATAATAAATGAATAGTATAGAAACAGTTAAATTGCAGGTAAATGGAGAGGAAAAAACTTGTTCTTGTGGAAACAATTTACCTCAATTTTTAACAGCAATGGGACTGAACCCTCGCTTAGTCGCTGTCGAATACAATGGAGAAATTTTACATCGGCAATATTGGGATAATACAATTTTAAAAACAGGCGATCGCTTAGAAATTGTTACCATCGTTGGAGGCGGTTAGGTAATTAATAATTAATAATTGATAATTAATAATTAATGAGTTTTAAAATGGCTAATCAAACCTTACAATTAGATTCAAAATTATATGAATATTTTAAACAAGTTTCTGTGAGAGAAGCTGAAAGCTTAAAACAGTTACGAGAAGAAACTGAAAAGCATCCAATGGCTAGAATGCAAATTGCACCAGAACAAGGTCAATTTATGGCATTATTAGTGCAGTTAATGGGAGCAAAAAAGACCCTCGATATTGGAGTTTTTACAGGATATAGTGCCTTAGTGGTTGCCTTAGCTTTGCCTCCTGATGGACAAATTATTGCTTGTGATATTGATGAAGAAACCACAAAGATAGCGCAACAGTTTTGGGAAAAAGCAGGGGTTAGTCATAAAATTGATTTACATCTTGCCCCTGCATTAGAAACCTTAGATCAATTAATTGCAGAGGGACAAAATAATACCTTTGATTTTGCCTTTATTGACGCTGATAAAAGTAATTATGATAATTATTATGAAAAAGCATTATGGTTAGTGAAACCAGGAGGATTAATTGCCATTGATAATGTATTATGGGGGGGGAAAGTAGCTGATCCTGATACCAAAGATAATCGAACGCAAAAAATTAGAAATTTTAATCAAAAACTATCTCAAGATACGAGGATTTTCCTAAGTTTAATTCCTATCGCTGATGGATTAACTTTAGCTTTAAAGAAATAAACTGATAAAATTTAATTTAATGATATAGGAGATAAAAATTTATGGCTAAGAGAATCGTTGTTTTTAATCATAAAGGTGGAGTAAGTAAAACAACTTCTATCTATAACATTGGATGGATGTTATCTAAAAATAGTAATGTTTTAGTGGTGGATGCTGATCCACAATGTAATTTGTCGAGTTTAATGCTTGGTGATAAATTTGATCAATACTATCTAGATGATGCAACAAAAAAAGATAATATTAAAGAAATTTATCCATTTAAACTGGTTTAATTGCTATACTGTTTAGCGTAGTGGTTAATTAAACCCTAAATATTGCCCGTAATAGTAAGCAAAAGGGGGCGAATATGGCTAATAGTCGTCGGGTTTCTCGTGTTTCCTCGTTAATTAAACGCGAAGTCTCTCAAATGCTTCTGTTTGATATTAAAGACGATCGCGTAGGTGCTGGAATGGTGAGTGTGACCGATGTATATCTCTCTGGAGACTTACAACACGCTAAAATTTTTGTCAGCATCTACGGTACAGAAGAAGCGAAAATTGAAACCATGCAGGGGTTAAAATCTTCAGAAGGATATGTTAGAAAAGAATTAGCACACCGTATCCGTTTAAGACGCGCACCTGAAATAACATTTGTTGAGGATCATGGTATTGAAAGGGGTGATAAAATGCTGCATCTCCTTAATCAAATTCGAGAAACGATCCCTCCAGAAGATGAGTCTTATAATGCAGAAGATTAATACAATATAAACCTCTGTGACTAATTTATTACCTGATTGGACTCAATTTACCTTAAAAGAAAAGATTGGACAACTGATCATAGTTCGTGCGTCTGGTTATTTGTTTGATCATCAAATTCGTTACCCTGTCTGGGAAACTTCTAACCCTCAATTATCTCATTGGTTAGAAACTTTAAATCTAGGCGGGGTTATTTTATTAGGGGGAAGTGCAGCAGAATTATTATTAAAAACGCAACAGTTACAAAAATGGTCAAAAACTCCTTTATTTATTGCAGCAGATATTGAGGAAGGAGTGGGACAAAGATTTAGCGGGGCGACTTATTTTCCTCCTCCTATGGCTTTAGGGGAAATTGCTAACTCTGATTTAGAATTAGCAGTAAACTATGCTTATCACATGGGAAAAGTTACAGCGAAAGAAGCCTTAGCAATAGGTATAAATTGGATATTAAGTCCCATTGTTGATGTTAATAATAACCCTAATAATCCTGTTATTAATATTCGTGCGTTCAATGATAATCCAGAAATAGTAAGTGAGTTATCAAAAGCCTTTATTGAAGGGGCAAAAAATTATCCTGCTTTAACCACAGCGAAACATTTTCCTGGCCATGGCGATACTAGCAGTGATTCTCATTTAGATTTACCTATAATTAGTCATAATAATGAGCGATTAGAAAACTTAGAATTAGTACCATTTCAAGCAGCAATTGAGGCAAATGTAGATAGTGTGATGACAGCGCATTTATTAATTAATGCTTGGGATAAACAGAATCCTGCTACTTTATCTAAGGAGATTTTAACAGGTAAATTAAGAGAACAATTAGGCTTTGATGGTTTAATTATAACTGATGCCTTAATTATGGGTGGTGTAGCAAAATTTGCTGATTCTGAAGAAATTGCCGTCAAAGCAGTAGAAGCTGGTGCAGATATTTTATTAATGCCAGATGATCCAGAAATAGCAATTAATGCAGTTTATAATGCGGTGGAATCAGGTAGATTAACGGCTGAAAGAATAGATGAATCTCTTAATAAAATTTGGCAAGCAAAACAAAAAATATTTAACCAACAAAGTGAAACTTTATCCATTTATCAATTATCTCAAAAGGAAGATAGAGAAACCGTTAAAAATATTCTTAAAAATTCTCTTAAAACCAGTAATAATTTACCGTTAAAAGTCACATCAAATACATCAAAACGTAATTTGATTGTTGTTGATGATATCTTGAATGCTAACTTTTTAGATAGACAAATGCCAGCTTTTACCGTTCCTAATTTACTCGGCTATAAATTACAATTGATTGATCAAAATATGTTTAATAATGTTTTAGAAGATAAGAGAGAAACCTTATTGCAAATTTTTATCAGAGGTAATCCTTTTCGGGGAAATGCAGGATTTAATGAAACTGCTAAAAACAATTATCATAAAATACTAAAAAAGTCAATAGTTCAAGGATTAATTATTTATGGAAGTCCCTATATTTTGGACTGGTTTACAACAGAAATTGAATTAGACATACCTTGGGTATTTTCCTATGGACAGATGGCAGAAAGTCAGGCGATCGCTTGTCAAACCTTGTTTAATTTATCAGCAGCAGAATTAACAGAAATGTCTAAAAACTTAGGGGATGTTTTTATTTGAAATATAGCTAGTCTATTTGAATCGTGAACATATTTGTTAAGGGGAGGGAACAGGTAACGGGGAACGGGGAACAGACATTTTTCATAACCCATTTAGACTAAGTATAATAGGAGTTTAATCTATGAATGAACCCAAAAATACAATATTTTGATTTTTTATGACTATTAACTTAACTGTAGAAAATGAAGGCGCACCGCAAAGCGGATCTCTCGGAGATCGCTTAGATGTTTGGTTATCTAATCATCTTACAGATATCTCTCGATCGCATCTTCAAAAATTGATTGAGCAAGGAAATATTACTCTTAATAATGAAGTTTGTACTAATAAAAAGATTAAAGTAAAAATAGGCGATCGCTTACAAATTAATCTCCCCGATCCTAAACCCTTAGAACTCAAACCAGAATCCATACCCCTCGATATCTTATACGAAGACGAGCAACTAATTATTATTAATAAACCAGCCAATTTAGTTGTCCATCCTGCCCCTGGCCACGAAACAGGAACCCTTGTTCATGCCCTATTATATCATTGTTCTAATTTAGCAGGAATTGGTGGGGTAAAAAGGCCAGGAATTGTTCACCGTTTAGATAAAGATACCACAGGAGCAATAGTAGTTGCAAAGACAGATTTTGCTCATCAACACTTACAAACACAAATTAAAAATAAAACAGCAAAAAGAGAATATTTAGGGATCATTTATGGTGTTTTAATCAATAAAGAAGACGAAAATAATAGCAATCAAGGAATAATTGATTTACCCATTGGTCGTCATCCTGTGGATAGAAAAAAAATGGCAGTTGTTCCTATAGAAAAACGAGGAAGAGAAGCGATCACCCATTGGGAAATCATAGAAAGATTAGGTAATTATAGTTTAGTTAAATATATCTTAGAAACAGGGAGAACGCATCAAATAAGAGTTCATAGTAGTTATTTAGGTAATCCTATTGTTGGTGATCCATTATATAGTGCAAATCGTTCCTTAAAAATGAATTTATCAGGACAAGCATTACACGCTCATAAATTAACATTAACTCATCCCATTACATTAGAAAAAATAGAAGCGATCGCCCCTTTACCAGATGAATTTACAAAACTCTTAAATTATTTAAGACAAAAAATAAGATAAAAAGGTGGGCAAAAAAATGAGTTATTGAATAATGATACGGTACTGACAAGATTTGCCTACCCTACAAACTACCTATCCTAGTTTAAAAGAACGACGATGATGAAAACAGGGACCATATTCTTGTAAAGCAAGACGATGTTTTTTAGTTCCATAACCCTTGTTATTTTCTAAATCATAATGAGGATATTTAGCAGCTAAACGAATTATTAATTGATCTCGCCAAACCTTGGCTAAAATACTCGCAGCAGCAATAAGAGGAGAAGAGCGATCGCCACCAATAATTGTTTGTTGAGGAATGGTAAGATGAGGAATTTTTTTGTTACCGTCTACTAAACAAAGTTCAGGAGTAACCGATAGTTTAGTGACGGATCGTTGCATCGCTAATAAAGACGCATTTAAAATATTTAAACGATCAATTTCTTGAGAAGAAGCATAACTAATATGATAAGAAATTCCTCTATTTTTAATCTCTGTCGCTAAACTTTCACGACGTTTAGCTGAGAGTTGTTTACTATCTTTAACTCCTATTTTTTGAAGTTGAGCAATACTCCCCTTTTTAAACACAACCGCAGCAGCAACCACCGGACCAAACAAACAACCTCGCCCCACTTCATCAACTCCTGCTATTAAGATTTGTGAATGAGAAAATAATTGAGCAGACATTAAGCTAATTTGATATAATTCAAAGATATGTATAAATTTTAGAAATTTTATTATGGCATTCTTCCGTCAATATATTGCTCCTCTGTTAATTGTTTTAATGTTTTTGGTGGCCTTAGTTGCGGTTACAGCCCGTGCCTTCTTGCCATCAGATTTATCAGCGCCTGCTCCCATCGATGATATTAGTTATCGATTGTAAGTCGTCTTGATTTGGTTATCACAAGTTATAATAGCCAAACCCTTTAAGAAAATGTACTTAAAGTTTCATTTTTTAGATTTCTTATCTTCTATGGTAAAATAAGAAGTAGAAATCCTTTGAACTTTTATTCTAATTTTTTAGTTTTATTATCAATGACAGCTTATTTTAAAGTTTATGAACCCTCGGGAATGGTGGATGGAACAAAAGCCCATCAGTTTCGCCAAGAGATCCAGAAACTATTGGAGACAAAACCTAAAGTTATTGTGATTGATTTTAAAAATGTTAGTTTTATGGATAGCTCAGGTTTAGGGGCTTTGGTTTTATCTTTGAAAACCGTTCGGGCTGCTGGTGCTAAACTATTTTTATGTTCTGTTAACGAGCAAGTCATGATGTTACTTGAATTAACAGATATGCACAAAGTTTTTAGAATTTTTGACAGTCGAGAAGAATTGGAAAAAAACATTATGAATGTATAACTTTGATCTTTAAAAATCTTTTATAAAGCTGACTTCAATAATCGATAAATCGTCATCAAACTTTTCCCTAAAATTAGAGGATTTAAGGCAGTTAATTAACCGATCTAGATTAGCTGAATTTTCCATTTGATAGTCTTGAACCATAGACAAAAAATTATTGAATCCTAGAAGATTACCATCTTCCTGTTCAATTTCATAAATGCCATCACTAAATATATATAACTTCGATAAACTCTCAATCAATAGAGATTGACTGGTATAAGTTGCATCAGGAAACATTCCCACAGGTAAACCAGGGGTTTTTAAGCGAGTTTCTCTTAGTTCTTTTTCTGTATTTGGAGTCAACAAAATAGCAGGAGGATGGCCAGCACTAGCATAAATAAGTTCACAGTTATTGCAATTATAAACCCCATACCAAATGGTAAAATATTTATCATTAGTATCGCTCATTTGAAAGGTTTTATTAAGTCCAGTTAAAATCTCATTTGGTTGATAATAATTAACTTGACTTAAATTTTGGGAACGAAGTAAATTAATAACAGCTAAAGCTGGTAAAGCAGCGCGCAGTCCGTGACCTGAAACATCTAAAAGATAAAGGGCTAGATGATCATTATCTAACCAAAAATAATCAAATCCATCGCCTCCTAACTGACTCGAAGGGAGAAAACGAGAATCAATGGTTAAACAATGATGTTTAAGGGGTTTGGGTAAAATAGAGCTAACATATTCAGCCGCTTCTGCTAATTCTGCTTCTAAAAGTCGCTTTTGTTCCGTTAAATCTTGACTTAATTGATGTAATCTTAATCCCGCCCTAATTCTAGCAATAAACTCATTCATTTCAATGGGTTTACAGAGGAAATCATCAGCCCCTGCATCTAACCCCTTAACTCGATCTTCAACTGATCCTAAAGAAGTCAGTAAGATAAAAAAAGTAGTGGCTAAATCGGGAATACTCTTCACCTGACGACACACCTCTAAACCAGTCATTCCCGGCATTACCCAATCACAAATAATCATCGCCGGATGTAATTCCTTAGCCTTGACTACCCCTTCCTCCCCTTCACTAGCGCAAACCACATCATAACCCTGACGTTTGAGGGTTCTCTCCAAAAGCAAGCGAATACTGTGATCGTCATCAATCAGTAAGATTTGAACCATAATTGATAGTTATGAGGAGTGTAAGCAAGAATTGACCCAAAAAACTTAAGCGCCATCCAACAACAACTTAACTACTATTGTGAACTACCACACGAGTCCCGCAAGCGTACAGCGTGGGCTTCCTATCCAGCAGATAGCGGTGTAGTGGATTTCTTGCGTCCTCCTCTACCACGCCTGACATCTGGACAATAGGCTTTATCCCCCGTTCCAGAGGTCTGTCTTGAGTGGGTCTTACATTCGGATTGCGGACTCGCAGAGGGGCGAAGCCTAGCCGAATTACGCACTCGCAGAATTCGTAGCCCTTCATCTCGAAGGTTAATTGAAGCGTTGATGTCCCTATCGTGTTTTGTTTGGCAGTTTTCACAAGTCCAGGTTCTGACATCAAGAGGTAAACTACCTACTTGATTTAAGCAGACATGACAAGTCTTAGAACTGGGGAAGAACCTATCAACTTCTTGATAGACTTTTCCTTCCTGTTCTGCCTTATATTTGAGCATGGTCATAAACATTCCCCATCCGACTTGATGAATGGCTTTGGCTAGTTTACCCCACTGCATCATGTTTTTAACTGCTAGATTTTCTACAATAATGACTTGGTTTTTGTCCACTAAGCTACGACTTAGTTTATGCAGGAAATCTTCACGACAGTTTGTTATTTTACGGTGAACTCTGGCTACTTTTTTTCTGGCTTTATTACGGTTATTAGACCCTTTTTGCTTTCTAGAAAGTTGCTGTTGTTTTACCTTTAAATTCTTTTGATATTTATCGAAAAATCTAGGATTAGCATACTTACTTCCGTCGCTTGTAATACAGAAATGAGTTAAGCCTACATCAATGCCTATGGCTTTTCCCTCTGTACTAGGTTTAGGCTTCTCTTTGCCATCATCAAATAAGACAGAAGCAAAGTATTGTCCTGAACAATTTTTCGACACGGTAACGGTTTTAATCTTTCCCTCAATAGGACGATGGATAACTGCTTTGACATCTCCTATTTTTGGAATTTGCAAGTAGTCATCAAAAACTTTGACGTTTTGAGGGTACTGTATAGACTGCCTACCGTGTTTTGACTTAAATCTAGGATACTTTGCTCGTTTTTCAAAAAAGTTGTTAAAAGCTACCCCTAGATTAAGGCAAACTTGCTGTAAACAAGCTGAATAAGCCAAAGATAACCACTCATATTCTTTTTTGAGTTGAGGGATTAACTTTTTGACTTCATAGCCTGATAATCCCTTTCCTGTGTCTATATATGTCTGATTGAGCAAGTTTAGGCAATAATTCCATAGCCATCTGCAATTTCCAAAGCTTTGCTCTAGGGATTGCTGTTGCTCTCTATTTGGATATAACCTTAGCTTGACCACCTTGAGCATATTAGAGTGAACTGGGTTTGCTATAAAATATGATAGCAGAGATTTGGGAAATGTGGACGCTACGCAGGTTTAATTTATTGCTCGAAATTCATGAGATGTCCGTCGTTGCACGGCAAATCATCAAAAATTTGGGTCTGAAACCCCGTCGTTCTACGACGGCTTTATTACGACGGCTTTATATGGTAGGCTAGTAGTGGTCAATGACCCACCCAGACGATGGAGACATAA
>JAAUYD010054369.1_pt1 | contig 30282 bp, 29 predicted proteins | sample 7278101 | NCBI WGS metagenome assembly JAAUYD01 (sample SAMN14350128, study PRJNA611818) | marine sediment metagenome | isolation source: surface marine sediment (0.6m) | place: French Polynesia: Moorea | collected 2018-08
CCATGGCCGCAGCGAGGTCTGTGCCGCAGGCCTTGCAGCGCCCGGTCGACGATGCGACCCCGGCGAGACCCCCGGCATTGGCCCAACCATGCCGCTTAACGGCGGACGGGCCCACAATTGCTAAGCCCGGGCCAGGGTCAACACATCCACCCGCAGGGCCCCGTCGCGCATCAGGGCCCCGGCGCAGGCCTCGGCCGTCGCCCCGGTGGTCAGGACATCGTCCACCAGCAGCACCCGTTTGCCGATGGCTTGACCCGGCCGTGTCATGCCAAAGGCGTTCTTGATATTGCCCTGTCGCTGGCGCCGATCCAGACCGGTCTGGGGCGCCGTGTCCCGGGTGCGCGTCAGCAGGTCGCGCACGATAGCCGTTCCGACAGGCAATTGCCAGGGACGCATCAGCAGGTAGGCCTGGTTGAATCCCCGCTGGCGCAGCCGCTTGCGGTGGAGCGGCACCGGCGCCACCAGGTCGATGTCACCCAATGGCCAATGGTGCCGATAGGTATCGAACAGCAGCCTGCCCAGCGGGCCGGCCAGGCTGGTCCGGCCATTGAATTTAAGTGTATGGATGGCCAGCCTCAAACTGCCATCATAGATGCCGATGGCGCGGGCCTTGTGGAAGTGGCCCGGACGACCCAGGCATCGACCGCACCAGTGATCCGGCCCCACGCGGCTGTTGAATACCATCCCGCAGCGCATGCACAGCGGTGAGGCCACGGCGGTCCATTGGCCGCGGCAGGCAGCACACAAGTGGGTGGCCATGATCGCCGGAAATGACAGTCCGCGACCGTTGGTGGCGGCAGGTACGGGCGGGCCGCCGTCTTGCCGGAACAACCGGCCGCAAGCCAGGCATTTGCAGGGGAACAGGGCCGCGGTCCATCCATGCAGCAGGGGTTTCAGCGCCATCGACAACTTGGCAGCAACAGCCGGCATGGCCTTTACCTGATCTGGTCGACAATGGCTGCAGCGAACTGGGAGCACTTGACCTCTTCGGCCCCGTCGATCTGGCGGGCCAGGTCATACGTCACCCGGCGTGCCTTGATGGCCGCCTGGACGGCATCCCGGACGGCCCTGCCCGCCTCTTTCCAGCCCATGTAGTCGAGCATCATGGCCCCGGACAGGATCAGGGAGCCGGGGTTAACCTTGTCCAGGCCGGTGTACTTGGGCGCGGTCCCATGAGTGGCCTCGAAGACGGCACAGGCATCACCGATATTGGCACCCGGTGCCATGCCCAGTCCCCCCACCTGGGCGGCCAGGGCATCGGAGAGGTAGTCGCCGTTGAGGTTGGGCGTGGCGATGACCCCGTACTCTTCAGGCCGCAACAGGACCTGCTGGAAAAGCATGTCGGCGATACGATCCTTGATGACCACCTTGCCTTCGGGCGCCTTGCCGTCGTAGCGGTCCCAAAGTTCGGCCTCGGTGATTGTGCGGTCGGCAAACTGCTCTTGGGCCACCTGGTAACCCCACTGGCTGAAGGCGCCTTCGGTGTATTTCATGATGTTGCCTTTGTGCATCAGGGTCACGCTGGCAAATCCGTTTTCCAGGGCATGCGCGATGGCGCTGGCCACCAGGCGTTTGGTATTGGCCGGGCTGATGGGCTTGATGCCAATGCCGGCAGCCGGCGGCAGATCGATCCCCATGGCCGTTTTCATAAACTCCGCCACCTGAGCGGCCTCGTCGGATCCCGAGGCCCATTCGATGCCCGCATACAGGTCTTCGGTGTTTTCGCGAAACACGACCATGTTGATGTTCTGGGGTGATTTCATGGGGCTGGGGACCGTCTCGATATAGCGCACCGGACGGACGCAGGCATATAGATCCAGTTTCTGGCGGATGGCCACGTTGAGACTGCGGATGCCCTTGCCGATGGGGGTGGTCAGCGGCCCCTTGATGGCCACCACATTGGCTTCAATGGTGTCCAGGGCCTCCTGGGGCAGATAATTGCCGGTCTGATCGTAGCCTTTTTCACCCACGGGCAGTTCCACCCAGGCGATCTGCCGGCTGCCGCCATAGATTTTCTCAACCGCAGCGTCAATCACCATGCGGGTTGCGCGCCAGATATCCGGCCCGATCCCGTCGCCCTCGATGAAGGGAATCGTGGGGTGATCCGGAACATTCAACCGGCCGTCTGGGAGCTTTTCAATATGTTGTGGATGTGCCATGCGACATTCCTCCTTTGCTAAAAAATGAATTCAATCGATCGAGACGGGTTTGTATCGCGTCCGTTGGCTGCTGTGTCGGTATGAGAATACCGGAATGCCCTGATCGGTTGCGGTCAATGGTAATGTGGCCGTTGGCACCGGTATCGGTTCATATCGTCAACCGGCGCTGCCGATAGGCTTCGTAGAGCGCCACCGCCGCCGCCGCCGATGCATTCAGCGAATCCACGCGTCCCTGCAGTGGAATGGAGACCAGAAAATCGCAGGATTGCCGGACCAGACGCCGCAAACCCTTCTCCTCGCCGCCGATCACCAGGGCCAGAGGCCCTTTGAGGTCTGCCTGAAATATGGTCTGATCCGCCTGCATGGCCAAGCCGGCCACCCAGACGCCTTGCTTTTTCAACCATTGGATGCTGACGGCCAGATTGGTCACCTGGCACAACCGCACATGTTCCAGGGCGCCGGCAGAGGTCTTGGCCACGGAAGGTGTCGCCCCGACAGCCCGATCCTTGGGCACCACCATTGCGTCGGCGCCGACGCAATGGGCTGTGCGCACAATGGCCCCCAGATTGTGGGGATCCACGATACCGTCCAGCAGGACCAGCAGAGGACCGCCCTCGGCCGGAAGGGCTGATCTGAAAGTCGCTTCCAGGGAAGCCAGAGGCAGTGCAGACACACTGGCGGCGATGCCCTGGTGCTGATCACTGCCGCAAAGGGCGCGAATCTGTTCGCTGGTATGCGCATGCCAAACGATATGCCGCTGCTCGGCCATGTCAACCAGCCGACGCTGCCTGTCAGTCGGGATGGCCCGATCGACCATCAGCGCATGGATGGTTCGCCGACCGGCAGCCAGGGCCTCCATGACCGGATGAAATCCATACAATATCTCCCGGTTACTGCCTGCCGTATTGCGTTTGCGGGGTCGATGGCCCATATCAGACGCTCGGGTTGGTCAGGATAGCAACGAAATGTTCGACAGCAGCATCCAATTCGTCATTGACCACCACATGACGATACATGCCCCGATGACTCATCTCTTCACGGGCATTTCTCATCCGCGTTTCAATCACCGTCGGATCGTCCTGCCCTCTTGCGATCAACCGCCGGCGCAGCTCGTCCATGGAGGGCGCTGTGATGAAGATGGTGGTGGCCTGAGGAAAATGCGCGACAATCTGCGCCGCCCCCTGGACGTCGACATCCAGCAGCACATCCCGGCCGGCATCCAAGTGGCGCTTGAGAAATCGAGACGATGTGCCGTAGTAGTTGTCATGCACCCGGGCCCATTCCGCCCAGCGCCCTTTCTCGATGCCCTCCCGAAAATCGGCTTCGGAGACGAAAAAATAGTCTTGGCCCTCGGCTTCACCTGTGCGGGGCGCCCGGGTGGTCGAACTCACCGAGTATACCAGGTCCGGCAGGCGCCGGCGTGCCGCCTTGCAAAGGGTTGTTTTGCCCGCCCCCGACGGGGCGGAGACCACAAACAGCCGACCACCGGCAGGGCCTATCTGCAGGTTGGTCGTCTGTGTAGTTGAATTCATCGATCGTCTTTCATGGAGGCGGTTCGTGCTCGATCAACCCGTCGGCGGGCAGCCACAGGCACACTCAAGGCCTGCCGGCGGTCTGATCTAGCGGTTCGACGGCTGTCGCCGCCATCACTTTCGCGACTTGAGGTCTTCGAACCGCTGGGACACCGTTTCAAACTGAATGGCGGATAGAAAAATATGGTTGCTGTCCATGATGACGATGGCGCGGGTGCGTCGCCCCTGGGTGGCATCCACCAGCTGCCGCGCTTGGCGGGCTTCATCCTTCAAACGCTTCATGGGCGATGAACTGGGCGAGACGATCGCCACCACACGGTCGGCCACGACCGTATTGCCGAACCCGATGTTCAACAGTTTCTTTTCCATCCGGTGTCCCTTCCCGATTGGATGTTTGCCCCTTAACCGGTTTCTGCATGCCTGTCCGCAAGTAGACCAATTGGGCATCGCTGGATAGGCACGACACTACTCGACATTCTGAACCTGCTCACGCAATTTCTCAAGCTCTGATTTCACCGCCACGATGATGTGCGACATGCTGGCCTTGCCCGATTTGGATCCCATGGTATTGAATTCCCGATTAAACTCCTGGAGCAGAAAATTCAGCGGTCTTCCCGCCGGGGTGTCGTCTTGCATGCGTGCTCTGAACTGCTGAATGTGGCTGTTGACCCTGACGATCTCCTCGGAGATATCGCTGCGGTCGGCAAGCAGGGCCGCTTCCTGGGCGATGCGTGCCTGGTCGATCTCCACCATGCCGTGGGTCAAGGTGTCGATGCGCTCTTTGAGTCGCTGCCGGTAGATGTCCGGCAGTCCGGTCGCCAGATCGTCGATCTGCGCCAGCATGGCTTCGATCGCTTCCAGGCGCTGGCTGAAGTCACGAGCCAGGTTGGCCCCTTCCACCCGCCGCATGGCGTCCAGTTCCTTCAAGGCGCCTTGCAGGCAATCGTCAACCAACGGCCGGACCGCGTCCAGATCCTTTTCAACCTCAACGGCCTGCACCATACCCCCCCCGGCCAAAACCAAATCCAGGCCAACAGGCGTATTGATATCCAGGGATTGATTCAATTGGGATAAGGTCTGATGATAGGCCCGGGCGCGCGGCACATTCGCCGTGAAGGCGATGCCGGCTTCCGATTCATCCTGAATCTGAACCCGCATGTCCACCCGGCCGCGGGCAACGGTGTCGGCGATGAGGCTTCGAATCGGTTCCTCCAGAGCTTCGTAGCCGTGGGTCAATTTAACAACCACATCCAGGTGCCGGCTGTTGACGGTTCGCACCTCCACGCGCACGGTGTAGGGTGAGGTCTGCTTTTCCGCCCTGGCATAGGCGGTCATGCTCTTGATCATGGTTGCTCCTGCCGGTCGCCGCCTATCGACGCCGCACCGGTCTGCAGTGAGAGATCGGCATCCGCCGGTGAACTCAAATCGTGCAGATACTTATTTCGAACCAGCGTCAAAAAGTCAATCATCCGCCGGTCGGCATAATCGGGATAGGTCCACGGCAAGGTGCGAAAAGCGCCTTTTTGATAAATCAGCGTCAGATCCGCATAGATGCCCTGGCCGATGTAAATGCGGTGGGTAAAGTTTTTCCCCGTGGCCAGTACAAACCGTTCGGCCAACAAATATCCCGGATCGATATTCACACGACGCCGGTCATGGCGAAGGTAACGCTGCTCCAGTCGATTGGTGATTGCTTTGATGCCAGCCAGCTGGGTCTGTTCAACCAGTGTTTTGAAAACCACTACCCGGCGCCATAAGGGCGCCCCCATCTCTTTGCGGTAATAGGTCGTAAAGTCAAAGCCCATCCAGTCGCTGACCATGTCGACGGCGCCCAGGTGCGTCTGCAGCTCACGCGCAATGCCACCGGCCAGGGGCTTCTCCTTGAGAAAAAAACCCACGACGAGTTTGGCTGGCTTGGGGGGCTGAGGCAGGCTCATGGATCAATGGCCGAGCGGGTGATGCCCTGTTCGATCGTGTATCGGTAACGCGTCCGGTCGCAGCAAATGCGGACGGGGGTTTTGTGGCCGCATGGCCAGGCACCATTTCTGCCCTTCACAGGCTGGTCGTTCAAGGCCAGCCCCTCACAGCGGCTTGGCTTCTTCGATAAGCATGATGGGAATGTCATCGCGGATTTCGTATAGCAGCTTGCACCGATCGCATATCAGCCCGTCTTCCTTGTCGTTGAGGTGGATATCCCCCTTGCATTGCGGGCATGCGAGGATATCAAGCAATTCCTGATTGATGGCCATTCGTTTCGCTCCTTTTAATTGCTGTCGCCGTTGGTAGACAGTTTGCGGACGATCGTGGTGGTGCTGTGCCCGTCGAGGATATCCACCAGGCGAACCTGGCCGCCGTAGGCTTCCACAGCCTCCCTGCCGACCACCTCCTCGATACGGTAATCCGCTCCCTTGACCAGGATGTCCGGTTTCAACTGCTCGATGAGATTCAGCGGGGTGTCCTCATCGAAAAAGACCACCATGTCGACATCCTCCAGCGCGCTGAGAATGGCCGCCCGGTCCTGACCCGGAAGGATCGGCCGCTGGGGCCCCTTGAGCCGCTGAATGGAGGCGTCCGTGTTCAATCCGACGATCAAGCGGTCCCCCAGGTGGCGGGCCTGATGCAAAAGGCTCACGTGTCCCGGGTGTAGCAGATCGAAACAGCCGTTGGTGAAAACGATGCGCTGGTCGGTCTGGCGCCAGCGGGAGAGGCGCGACACCGCCTCCTTAAGGTCGGCGACCTTCCAGAGCGTCGAGGTCGGCCTGTTTCCGGTGTCGTCCGTCAATACCCGTTCGAGCTCGGACCAGCGAACCGGCTGCGTGCCCAGCTTGCCGACCACGATACCGGCCGCTTGGTTGGCGACAGCAGCTGCATCTTCAAACGCCATTCCCGAGGCCACACAGGCCGCCAGGGTGGCGATGACAGTATCGCCGGCGCCGGACACATCGAACACCTCCCGCGACTGGGCCGCGATCGATACGGGTGCGGCATTCTCACCGAACAGCGCCATGCCCCTGGCCCCCCGCGTAACCAGCAGCCAATCCAGCTGCAAGCGGTCTCGAATGTCCCGGGCTGCCGGAACCAGCTCGCTGTCTGCCTTGGCCGATGTACCGGCGGCCAATTCCAGTTCAGCGGTATTGGGGGTCACACACGTGGCGCCGGCGTAGCGTTCCCAATGCCGGCCCTTGGGATCGACACATACCGGCAAGCCCTTCTCGCGGCAGGCACGGATCAGCGCCTGCATGAAATCAGCGGAAGCGAACATCCCCTTGCCATAATCGGACAGAATCACGGCATTGACCCGGGACAGCAGCGGTTCGACTGCTCCTTTAATTCGATCGGCCGTACCGGATGTGATGGGTCTGCTGTCCTCCTCGTCCAGGCGCACCACCTGTTGATTGCTGGCCATGATTCGGGTTTTGGTGATAGAGGGCCGGTCAGCATCGACGACGCAGCGATCATCTACCCCGTCAGCAACCAGCATCTCCCGAATCCGGCCGGCGGCATCATCATTGCCGATCAACCCGACGATGGTTGCCCTGCCGCCCAGACCGGCCAGGTTGGCAGCCACGTTGCCCGCCCCACCCAGTGAGAAGGTCTTCCGGTCCACTTTGACCACCGGTACCGGTGCTTCCGGCGATATCCGCCCCACGCTCCCCCAGTAATAGCAGTCCAGCATCAAGTCGCCAACAACCAGAACCCGGGTGCGGCAGAGGCGGTCGGCCAGATCGTCGGTCAAGCGGGTGGCGCTCATCCCCGGTCTCCCTGATCCTGAGGCAACCCATTTTCGATCTGCCAGGCCCAATAGTGCAAAATAAAGATATGGGCCTCCTGGATCCGGGCGGTGGATTGGTTGCCTACGACGATGGCCTGGTCGACCATCGACTTTAGCGCGCCTCCGTCTTTGCCGAGCAATCCGATGGTCTGCATGGAGATAGTTTGGGCACGCTGTACGGCCCGGATCACATTCTGTGAGTGTCCGGATGTCGAAATGCCGATCAACAGATCACCCGGGCGGCCCAAACCGTCCACCTGGCGGGCGAACACCTCGTCGTAGCCATAGTCATTGCCCACCGCCGTGAGAATTGAGGTGTCGGTGGAAAGGGCCACCGCCGGAAAGGCACGGCGCTCTTTCTCAAAACGCCCCACGATCTCGGCGGCAAAATGCTGGGCATCACTGGCACTGCCGCCGTTGCCGCAAATCAGCAGTTTGCCCCCGTCGAGCAGGCATTGCAGCATGTCAGCGCCCGCATGCTCCAGCGCCGGCGCTATCGCTTTGAGGGCGTCGAGGCACTGGATGTGGTCATCAATCATGGTGTCGAGCATCGCTTGCCAACCCTTCGGGTTCGGTGTTCCTCGTTGATTAGTGGATCAGGCGATCAGATGTATTGAATACCACAAATACTCGAACAAGGCTGTAAATTAATTGCCGACGACTCGGATTTGTAGGGTTCAGACGGCCATCGCAGCGGTTTCGCATATGGCTGCAGCCAGCAGCGGGATCATGATTTCGTGGTGTCCGGTAAGGGCATAGCCGCGGCCTCCCGAGAGCACCGGCCGCTGGACCACATTGACGCCGGGTCGGTAGTGCTGGATCATGTCAAAATTGGCGCTGGTAAAATCTTTTACCGGAAAGCCCAGATTGCGGGCCACGGCCAGGGCCTTGAGAAAAACCTCCGGCATGATCACGGCACTGCCGAGATTGAGCACCACGCCGCCATCACCCAATTGGGATACGGTGGACGCAAAAATCCGGAAATCCCTCAGCGATGCCTCGCCAATGGCTGCGCCGCTGGCCGAGGGATGCTGATGGACGATATCGGTACCCAGGGCCACGTGCAGGGTATAGGGCACCTTTAGTTCATGAGCTATTGCGATCAAAGCCCGCTGCAAATGGGGCGCCTGCTCCTGAATCAGCAGCGCGCCAACCGCCTCGCCGAAACCTTCCTTGCCGGACGCGGCCCGCCGGTCCGCGTCGTTAACCAGTTGGGCGGTATCCGAAGCCATGCCGAAAGATCCGTCTTCCAGCTGCGCGGCCACATCTTCAGAGGTGTGGCCGAAGCGGGCCAGTTCCGTGTCGTGGATCGCCGCTGCGCCGTTGGACGCCAGATGGGTGATAAATCCGTCGGCAGCCAGCCCGGCCAATACCGGGGCACAGCCGGTTTTGATGACATGGCCGCCAAACATGACCAGAACCGGTTTGCCTTTCCGGCGGGCCGCGACGACCGCACGGGCCACGGCCTTGAGATCCGCCGCCTTGAGCACCGCCGGCAGGCCCTCCAGAAACTCCGCAAAACTCAGTCCGCTTTTAGCGCGGCGGCCTTCGAGTGCGGTAGTTACTCTCGAGGCCCGTGTCGAGGCCAGATAGGTCTTGATCGAAGAGAGATCGATCTCTTTATAGGGCATGCTAAACTCTCTAATTATGATTGAACGCTCAGAGCAAAAAGTAATTCGTCTGGTGGCCTTGACCTTTCAGCTTGGAACGTCGCGCTTATCGTTAGTGCTCGTCCAGAAATAGGCAAATTTGGTCGATATCAAGGCCGCGCGAGAATTTTTACCATAGGCGCCCCGAAGGAAGTGCCCTTGGGGTGCATATAGTTGATATTCCGAGGATAAAAATTTGAGTGCAACGCCGATATCGGGCAAATTGGCCATTTATGGACGGGCACGAGTTATCATCGCTTATACACCGTAGCACGACAAATTGGCAACATGTCAAACGGACCAGTCATTTACAAACGCGCGTACATGGGTTACGTACCTGCCATAAAAATGGAATCGTATTGCTCATAACCAACCCATGGCGCGGATGGATTGAAAAAAGTGAGAATATATTTTGCGAAACGGTTGAAAGACCGGCATCGACAGATCCTGGCCCTGATCCGCAAAAACAGCGGCCGTCTGATCCTGTCGGCCGTTTGCAGTCTGATGGTGTCGGGGGCCACCACCGCCATGGGATACCTGATCAAGCCGGTGATCGACGATATCTTCGTCAACCGGGACACCGCCGGGTTGGTGATCCTGCCCCTGGTGGTCATTGTGGTATTTTTGGTCAATGGGCTGGGCCGCTATGGCCAGGAGTACTTCATGAACTATGTCGGCGAGGATATCATCCGTCGCCTGCGCAACCAGTTGTACGACCGGATCCAGGATCTGAGCCTGGCCTTTTTCCAGAAGGAACGCACCGGCACGCTCATGTCCCGGATCACCAACGACGTCAACATCCTCAAATCCATGGTGTCGACCGCCGTCACCAGTTCCATGCGCGACATGGCAACCATCGTCGGGCTGACGGTGGTGATCTTCTACCAGAACTGGCGTATGGCCATCATCGCCTTTTTCATCCTGCCGGTGGCCTTCTGGCCGATTTTCATTCTGGGTCGCAAAGTCCGGCGGGTCAGCACCGGATATCAGGAAGCCATGGCCGACCTGAGTGCCTTTCTGCACGAAACGCTCGCCGGCAACAAAATCGTCAAGGCCTTCGGCATGGAGGCCCATGAGAAAAAGCGCTTTTTCGACCAGAGCCGGCGGCTTTTCCAATTGGAAATCAAAGGGGTGGTCATCCGCGCACTCTCCTCGCCGATCATGGAGTTCTTCGGCGGCCTGGGCATCGCCTTCGTCATCTGGTACGGCGGCTCCGAAGTGATCGCCGGCAAGACCACACCGGGCACCTTCATGAGTTTTTTGGCCTGCGTCCTGCTGCTGTACGATCCGGCCAGGAAGTTGAGCCATCTCAACAACACCATTCAGCAGGGCATGGCCGCCGCCGACCGGATATTCGACATCATCGAAACCCGATCCGACATTCAGGAACCCGCAACGCCTCGAACGATCGCCGCAACCCCGCATGACCTGCAGTTTGAGAATGTTCGTTTCAGCTATGGCGAGCAGGATGTGCTTAAAGGCATTGATCTGACCGTCAAGCGGGGCAAGATCCTGGCCCTGGTAGGCATGAGCGGTGGGGGCAAGAGCACCATCGCCAACCTGATTCCCCGGTTTTTCGATGTCACCGGCGGCCGCATCTGCATCGACGGTACCGACATTCGCCAGTTTGCGGTTGCCGACCTGCGAGGTCAGATCTCAATCGTGACCCAGGAGCCCATCCTGTTCAACGAAACGGTTCGGGACAACATTGCCTACGGCAATCCCGGAGCAGGGGAAGACCAGATCGTCGCCGCTGCCAAGGCGGCGTTCGCTCACAATTTCATCCTGCGCTTTCCCAAGGGATATGACACCATGATCGGAGAATTGGGCGGCCGGTTGTCGGGAGGAGAGAAGCAGCGCTTGTGCATCGCCAGGGCGCTGATCAAAGACGCCCCCATCCTGATTCTGGACGAAGCCACCTCGTCGCTGGATTCCGAGGCCGAGGCTGTGGTGCAAAAGGCGCTGGACAACCTGATGCGCGGCAGAACCACCGTGGTGATTGCCCACCGGCTCTCGACCATCTCCGCTGCGGACAACATTGCCGTCATTGTGGACGGCCGCATCGTCGAGCAGGGCACGCATGAGACGTTATTGTCCCGCCAAGGAGAGTACCACAAGCTCTACACCCGACAATACACCAGCGCCCCCGTGGAGCAATGAAAACGCGGATGCTCGGGTCACCGCTGGTGTCGGCGCAGCACTTTCTCATACAGCCCGAGAATCTTTGCCCCCATGACATCGATGGTATGATTGTCGCGTACAACGGCATGTGCCTGCTGCGCACGACGATGGGCGGCTGCCGGACGGGTCAGTACCGCCAACAGGGCCGTTGCCAGCGCAGCCGAATTCTCCGGATCGACAAGCAGACCGGTACGGTCATGATCTATGATATCAGGGATGCCGCCGGCCCGGGTGCCGATTACCGGGCAGCCCACATACATGGCCTGCAGCAGGACTTGAGGGATTCCCTCATTTTTGGTACTGGCGAGGACGTTTAGATCAAAGGCGGCAAAATAGGGCCAGGGATCGTTGCGAAAGCCCATGAGATGCATCCTCTGGTTTAGGCCAAGCTGCTCACGCTGCCGTTTGAGGGCCTCCATTTCGTCCCCGTCACCAAGAATCACCAGATGATGGTTGGGGACTTGATCGCGAATATCGGCAAATCCCTCCACCAGGAAGCGATGGCCCTTCCAATCCCGCAACATGGCCACACTTCCGATAAAGCGCGTATCCGGACCCACGTTGAGTTCACCTTGCAGCCGTTCAATGGACGCCTGCCGTTCGGGCAGATCGCTCGGTGGGATGATGCCGCTGGCCACGGTCACCGCTTTGGACGGGTCGACCGACAGGTCGGTCACAATCTGCCGAGTGACGCCATCGGCCGTCGTAAAGATGTAATCGCTCAAGTGTCGATACATCACCTTATTGTACCACGACGGAGAAACCGGATGGCTGTGATGGCGGGAGCGGATCACGCAGGGGATCCCCAGCCCGCATGCGGCCAGCAGGCCGATCTTGGCATCCATATTTCCGTGGGTGTTGAGCACATGCGGCCGGTGGCGTTTCAATACGGTGCGCAACCGAAAAAGATCGGCCACCGCGCTGAGGCTGGTGAAGCGCATGGGCAGGACCGATATCCCGGCGGCCGATGCGCGTGAATAGATCGGCGACCCTGCCGGCGCCGCCAAGAGCGGCCGCTGCCCTTGATTTTGCATCCACAGGCACTCGTTGAAGACCCTGGATTCCTGACCGCCCCAGCTGCGATGACTTTCGGTGTGGAGTATGACCAACGATTGGGTTGCGATGGTGGTCGTCATATGAGCCAACCGCTACGATGTCTCATTCGCCTCCCGCCGCTCCAAGGGCGGGCTGGGCGGTGGTTGCCAGGCAGCATTGATTTCGTTCAGCTTCATGTACTTGTAGTAGGTCCCCTCGAGGTTGTAGAAGGCGATGGAAAAACCGGCCTTGCCATCCAGAAACCCGAGTTTAACGACGAAATGCTGGATGAAGGCCCAGATGGCATGCGAAAGGGCCTTGAAGAGGCCCGATTTGCGCCCCTCCCCGGCCATGCGCTGGGCGCCCAGCGTCGAATAGCGCTGCGCTTTTTCGATCATTTCATCGAGGTTTTTGAACGGGTATTGCCAGATGGCCTTTTTCAGGTAGCCGACGGGTTTTTGCGTGTGCAGCAAGTACCCTTCGTGGACCGGATCCGGTTTGTAGGTCATTGCCCCGTTGCGAAACAGTTGAGGCTGCCGGTAATCCGGATAGTAACCCGAGAAACGAACCCAGCGGCCCATTAGATAATTTCGTCTGGGCACAAAATAGACATCGTGATCGGAAGTGTCCTGGAGGCTGACGATCTCATCGTAGGCCTCGGGTGTGCAGCGCTCATCAGAATCGAGGCTGAATATCCACTCATGGGTGCAGTTGCGGATGGCCTGGTTTCGCAAATCGCCGAATCCGTTAAAAGGGATCTGGACGACCCTGGCGCCCATGGATGTGGCGATCTCCGCGGTCTCATCTTCGCTGAACGAGTCGGCCACAATGATTTCATCGGCCCACAGGACGCTGCGGATGGCATCGGCGATCTTGTCCGCTTCATTGTAGGCAATGATGAATACCGATATTCCTTTTTTGAATTGCTTCTCCCCGTGGGTCATTGGCATGGATACCCTTTCTGAGTCATATCGCCGATGAAGGCGCCGCCGCTTTGCGGTACAATGAGCCTGGTATTGGCTATCTATCCGAGGTTGCAGCGGGATTTGCCATTTGTGGTTTCAATAAGGCTTCTGTATCCGTAACCGCATCACGCTTCAGGGGCAGTACCGGCATGGCCAGCATGGCACCCAGCCATATGAAGACCAGCCTGCCTTCCGAGGCCGCTGAAAAATGCAGGCTCAACAAACTGGTGGCACACCAGGCCAGCAAGGCACCGATGCCCAGGACCTTGAATGGTCGCCTGACGGATTGCCTGAAACAGGCAACGATAAAGCCGCCAAACAACAAGAGCCCGACAACCCCGATTTCGATGAGAATGTTGGTATACTGGTTATGGCTGTCATCCACCACTTCCGCTCGCCAACCGGTCTCTAAGGCCGCATGCGGCCGATAGACTTCCTGGAAGCTGCCTGTCCCGTAACCCGTAAATGGTGGGAATGCCGGATCCTTCAATATCTTCAGTGTGTTTCTGTAGATCACCATGCGAATGCCCATGGAGTTGTAATGCTCGGCCTGGTCAAGATTGGCGATCTCAGAAAGCCCGAGGGCAATTTGCTGCCTGGCCACCGGAGAAACCGCCAGCAGCAGCCCAACGAGAACGGGGAAAAGGCAAACGATCAGATATCTGACCTTACCCGGAACGAGCACAACGATGGAGACCATACCAAAGACTAAAAAAGCCAGGTAGCCGCTTCTGCCCGTGTTGATGAATAACAGATTGACGGTAATCACCGCTGCTCCAAGCAGGGTCAGCCATAACACCCTTCTGGACATCGGGAAAAACCGCGTCAGGATGCCGGCGGCGAATATTGCCAGAGCGAAGGCCATGCCCTGGGTGCCATGGTTGGTCAAGACGATGCCGGCCGGGTAGCGGTAATACACCTGTTGGTCGAAAAGAAAGCTCCCGATAGCGACAATGGCGGCAAGCGTGCAGAAAACGATGAAAGAAAACGCCATCCTTCGTTTCCAGATCGGATCGTCGAACACCGATACGGCCAGGGGTACCAGCAGCAGTTTGCGCCATTTCGACCAGACGTTGATGCCCTGATCCCACGGTGCCAACCCGTAAAAAAGGCCGATGGTGAGCATGGCATAAAACAACATGATCAGCAGCACCATGGGTTGTTTAAAGGACGCCATGAATCGTCGCCGTAACTCGCCCGAAAGGAGGAACAACAGGTATAGGCCCACCTCGACACCGACCGCCGCAGCGGTGGAAACCAACATGGCGGTCATCTCAACGATGATCAGAATGCGCACGATCGTCACATGCGTTCTTCCATCAAGCAGCTTGTACATCTGTCATTCACCCTTGTTTATCGGAAAGTCGCCTCGGCGCACATCTTTACCCAGCAAAGGATAAATATATTTGCGTCGGACGACCTTGAGCGTCCACTCCATCTGCTTCAGCCAGCCGGTTTGCTCCTTGCGTTGGATGCTGGAATTGAAAAATCCGGTGTGAGACCCTTGGGAGACGACCGTGGGTACCGACCACAATATGGGGGATCCCAGGGCCCTGTCGATGGTATCGATGAGATGATCGGCTGGCTGGTAGAAACCGTTTTGCTTGATCCACGCGATTCGCTGCGCAGCGGTCTGCTTGTCGACCCAGTAGGAGTCACCCATCCTCGCGAATTCGGCCCGATACAGCCGACGGCCTTTCTTGAGCTTGGTCCAGGGCACGAACAGGGCGCCGCCATCGCCGAAACAGATGCAGCCGCGTCCGTCCCAATCCCGCTGTAATTCGGCCAGGCAGTCATGGACTACGGATTCGAAGCGCCGGATATCGATGAGCACATCATCTTCCAGGATCAGGCCACCGGGGTCGCTGCCAGCGGCAATCCGCTCCCAGGCGGCGATGTGCTTCATCGCACAGGAGATGGCCTCCGGGGGCATGTCGAAGTGATGATAACCGTATTGCTGCAGCAAATCGGCGGTCACTTCATGCTTGTCATGCTCGAGGACCCACTCGAAGTCCATGTTCAGACGGCCAAACTGGTCAACGATGCTGGCCTCTCGGTCTTCATAGCCTTCTTTCACATGCAGTACGTAGCAAGAAACGTTCATCATTTAGCGGTTCCATTGGATCTCGAAGGATAGGATGTCGAAACCCCAATTGAGATCTCTCGACGTTCGCTCCACAGGCCGAGGCTTATCGTTCTCAGCCGGGCAATCCGGCTCAAATAGCTCATCGTCAGCCAGGAATCAAGCGTCAGGACGGATCGCTCGCGAGCTGGCGACACGATTCACCCTCTGGTGTTTAGTGGCGGCATCGAATACCGACAGATGCCTATCCAGTTGCGACATCGAATCCGCTACCATCACTGCAGCCGCTCGTCGGCGTCATCACGCCCCAGGACATCGTTGGCAGCTCTCCAAACCTGTTCCACACTGATGTCCGTCATGCAACGGCAGCGATGGATATCGCACCGACGTTTGAAACACGGGCTGCACGACGGGGCGCTGCGGACAATTCGATGGCTTTCGCCAAATGGTCCCGTGCGCCAGGGCGCCGTGGGACCGAACAGGGCCACCACTGTCGTTCCCACAGCGGCTGCCAGGTGCATGGGCCCCGTGTCGGTGGTGATCAGCACCGCTGATTGCTCGTACAGGGCAGCCAGTTGTGTCAAGCTCGTCATGCCGGCCAGATTGGCGGCCGGGAGGGTCATCATCTCCAGGATCGATTCAACCACCTGGCGGTCATCCGGGCCTCCGGTGAACACCACGTCGACGCGGTCATCACCGACCAGGCGGTCCGCCAGGCGGGCGAAACGGTCATTGCGCCACAGTTTGGTCTCCCACAGGGCCACCGGATTGATGGCCACCACGCGACGGCTACCGTCGATGCCCTGATCGCTCAACAGCACCCGCACCCGTTGTCGGTCACCATCGGAGACGGGGACGTGGTAAACCGCTTCGCGCTCATGAACGCCGATGGCCTCCAGCAGCATCAGCCCCCGGGTGAGCGCATGGACCTCCATATCCACCGGTGGCACGCGTTCATTGAGAAACAGGTAGCTGTGCTCCTGGTGCTGCATCCCTTTGTCGAATCCGATTTTGCGTCGGCCGTGGGCCAACCAGACCAGGAGTCCGCTTTTGAGCAGAGACTGGAAATCGATAACAATGTCGTAGCGGGTGTCACGCAAGTCGCGCCAAAAGGCCCGCATCTCCGCCAAGGCCTGCCATCTCCGGCGGGTCTTCAATTGGGCCAGCCAGCGTTTGCGCCCGGAGACAATCACCCGATCCAACGCCCGATGGCCGCGCACCAGATCGGCGGCAGCCGCTTCCACCAACCAGGTGATGTGGGCCTGCGGGTAATGCCGCCGAATGGCGTTTAGGGCCGGCAAGGTATGGATCACATCGCCGATGGCACTGAGTTTGACGATCAGAATGTTCACAACAGCTCCTCGACAGCTGCGCTGACCATATCGACGGACACCTCGCGCATGCAGTTCATGTGGCCCAGCGGGCAGACCGGCTGCATGCAGGGGCTGCATTCGATGGGTACCCGTACAACGCGACTGGTGGGGCTGTAGGGGCTGGTGGTGGTGGCATTGGTCGATCCGAAAATCGCTACCAAGGGCGTTCCCAGGGCCGCGGCAACGTGCATCAGGCCCGAATCATTGGTCACGAAGGCACTGCAGCGGTCGATCAGGGCCATGGCTTCTCCCAGGCTGGTGCGGCCGCTCAGATCGATGGCCGGGCAGGCCATCATCCCGGCGATGGACTGCCCCAGTTCGCGGTCCGCGGGCCCCCCGAAAATCACGATAGCTGCGTCGTGGCGACGATGCAGGCGTTCGCCCAGGGCGGCGTAGCGCTCCGGGAACCACTGCTTGGCCGGTCCAAAAGTGGCGCTGGGATTGAGTCCAATCAACGGACGGCCAGCCGTGATGTCGTGCGAGGTCAGAATGCGCGACGCCTGCCGCCGGTCCGCTGCCCCAAGATGCAATTCGAGGGACTGTCCCCAGGTGGCCATTCCGACCCCTTCCAGCATTTTTAGATAGTAGCCCGTCTGGTGAATGGATTTGATGGTCCGAGTGCAGCGCACCGGGTGAGTCAACAGCAACCGCCGGGCATCGGTATCGAATCCGATGCGAACCGGAATGCGGGCCAGAAAGGCAATCAGGGCGGCCTCGATGGCATTCTGCAGCAAAACGGCCGCATCGAATCCCTGGCGGCGCAAATCCCCGGCCAGACGCACCGGACCCAAGGCGCCCCGGTGACGCCCAACGGAGTCGTAGACGATGATCTCGTCCACGTATGGGCTGTGGGCGAATACCGGTGCCACCCAGGGTTTGGCCAACAGGCTGATCCTGGCATCGGGGAAGTTGCGACGGATGGCGCGCACGGCTGGCATGGTCATGACCGCATCGCCGATCCAGTTGGTGGATCGGACCAGCAAATGCTTGACGGCTCTCCTCTGCTTGACATTCATGATCATGGTCGACAACGATCCGTGCTCGCTATTCCTGTGGTTTCGGCCAGGGGCTGTAGGGCCGTTTCTTCCAACGCCGGTGCACCCAGAACCACTGTTCCGGTTGCCTGCGGATGGCATGTTCAATGGCCTTGCTGTAACTCAGGGTGTTGGTTTCGACGTCCTTGATTTTATCGCCGGTGGCGGTCCGCGGAATCTCCGGACCGACAACGACCCGGAAGGCCGCGGCCTCCCGATACAGGAAAACCGGCACCACCGGTGAACGGCTTTTCAATGCAATCAACGCCATGCCTTTACTGGTGCAGGTCCGTCGGCCGAAGAAATCCACCCACACCCCATCATACCAATCCACGCTTTGGTCCATGAGAATGGCAACCACGCCCCTCTTCTTGAGTGCTCGCGCAATCCGAATCATGGCGTGGCTGGTGGGAATCAAACGAGCGCCGAACCTGGCGCGCAGATGTTCGAAAAAAAGATTGAGCGGTGTGAAATCCAGAGGCCGGTAAACCACGTGCAGTGGTATGCGTGCCCGGGCTGCAGCGATGGGCAACAGTTCCCAGTTGCCTAAATGACCGGTGACCACCAGAACCCCCCTGCCCTTTTCAAATGCCGCACGATAGTGGTCCATGCCGTCTATACGAATACAGCGATCCAGTTCTGCAGGAGAGGCGTTCAAAGACCAGCCCACCTCGAACAGGATCTGGCCCAGGTTGCGATAGACGGACTTCGCCATCTCCCGACGCTGCCGTGGGCTCAACTCCGCGCCCATGGCAAGGGCCAGATTGTTCAAGGCGATCTCCCGGTGTCTGCGATCCAGTCGGAAGCCGAGTTCCCCCAACAGGTTCCCCAACCGCCGCGCCACAGGTCGCGGTATGCGCCCGATGAGACGCATCAGTGCCAGGATGAAGCCATGCAGTTTGAAATCAATGGGTGTCGGTTGTTTTCTTTTGGCCATGCAACAGGTCTATCCGGGCTGATCGCCAGCGTGTGTGTCGATGATCGTGGTTTTGCGTCCGACAATCAGTGATTGTCGATTGGAATGGGCGTTTCGATCAATCCTGGAAATAGGCCACCGCATTCTCGAATATCTTGATGCCGGCCCCCACATGGCCATCGGATACCTTTCCGACCCGTTTGCGCCGTTCATGCGCTCGGGTCCAGTCAGGGTGATTGGTGGCATGATTGTAGGCCTCCGGATGGGGCATCAGACCGAAAATGCGCCCGCTGGGATCGCAGATGCCGGCAATGTCTGCCAGCGAACCGTTGGGATTGTGGGGAAATGTGCCGGCGGCAGGTCGTCCGTCTGGCAGGGCATAGCGCATGGCCACCAGATGATTGTCGGCCATCACATCCAGAACTGCATCCTCTGCGTAGAATTTCCCTTCACCGTGTCTGACAGGCATATCCAGCGTCTCCATGCCCCGGGTAAAGACACATGGCGACGCGGCGTCGATGGCGACCCGCACCCACTGGTCACGGAAATTGCCGCAATCGTTATAGGTCAGGGCCACGCTGCGCCGGGAATAATCCCCGTCGATTCCCGGCAGCAGACCGAGGTTGACCAGGGTTTGGAACCCGTTGCAGATGCCGATGACCAGCTTTCGGTCCGCCACGAAGGCGAGCAGCTTGTCGCCGACATTCGTTTTCAAACGCAGGGCCTGAATCACACCGGCGCCATGGTCGTCGCCCCAGCTGAAACCACCGCCGAAGGCCAGGATCTGAAAGTCGTCCAATCGCACCTCGCCGTCGATCAGGGCGTTGATGTGCGCCCGTCTGGATGCGGCCCCGGCAAGCTCGAAGGCATAGGCGGTTTCATGGTCGCAATTGAGGCCGAAGCCGGTCAACACCAACACATTCGGTTTAATGCTCATATCAGATCCCCGAACGGCCCTTTCCAGGCCGCTTTCATCGCTTCGACGGCCAGTGTCGCCAGGCACGTGCCGTCCAAGCCGGTAATGGTCAACTGCGGTTTGTCGGTGACCTCTCCAACGCAAGCTGCCGGGTGACCTGCCAGCAGCGTGTCGAAAGCGGCCTGATTGTCCGGGGCCACGGTCACGATGAAGCGCCCGGCACTTTCAGAGAAAAGCAGGGTGTCCACCCGGTCGATGCCTTCCGTCGGCACCTGCCTCAGATTCACCGACAGTCCCAGTTCTCCGGCCATGGCCACCTGGGCCAGGTGGACAGCCAGGCCGCCCCGATAGATGCCATGGCATGAGGCCACCAGTCCCTTGCTGATGGCATCGGCCATGGCCCGGTAGCCGCCGATGAAGGCATCCGTATCCACCTGGGGTACGTTGAGGCCCAGGTGCCCCAGGTGTTCGTAATACTCGGATCCGCCCAGTTCATTGCGGGTTAGTCCGACGATGTAGACCCGGTCCCCGGGAATCTTGGCATCCAGGGTGAGGCACCGCGCCACATCGTCGATCACGCCGGTGACGGAAAACTGGAGCGTCTCCAGCGCCGACACCTTGTGGGTTTCCCCGTAGCGCCCTGGCAGATGACCGTCCACGTACATGGAATCCTTGCCGGAGAGCAGCGGGATGCCGTAGGCCAGGCACATGCGCTTCAGCGCCTTGCAGGACCGAACTAGCTGGGCGGCCTTGTGTTTGCCATCGGGGTTCTTGTTCGCATCGAACTGGATGTTGGGCCAGCAGAAATTGTCGACCCCGCCGAGGTGGTCCGGATTCGCGCCCACGGCGATGGCCCGGCGCACGGCTTCATCGATGGTGCAGGCGGTCATGTGGTAGGCGTCGATGGCCGAGTACATGGGGATCAATGCCTGGGAGAAAACCAGTCCTCGCTGGGAGGTCAACACCGGCCGGATCACGGCCGCATCGCTGGGCACATCTCGTGCGGCACCGACCAGGGGCTTGATCACACTGGTGCCCTGCACTTCGTGGTCATACTGACGACAGACCCACTCTTTGGAACAGATGTTGGGCCGTGACAGCATATCCAGGATCAAGGTCCCGCAGTCGCCGGGCACACCCAGTACCGGTTCGTTCAGGCCGCGCAGGGCTGGCGGGTGCCATTCGGCTTCGAACTCCCACTGGGGAAACGCCGAAGTGAGCAGATCCAGGTCGACATAGGCGCAGGTGGCCCCGTTGTAGGTGATGTGGATCTTGCCGCTGTCGGTATAGGTGCCGATCACGGTGCTTTCGACCGCATGCAGGCGCGACAGGGCCATGAAGCGTTCCAGGTTGCCCGGATCGATGGCCACGGTCATGCGCTCCTGGGATTCGGAGATCCAGATCTCCCACTGGTCCAGACCATCGTATTTCAGGGGCACTTTCTCCAGCTGGATATCGCAGCCGTTGGAAAAGCGGGCGCTCTCACCGATAGAGGAGGAGAGGCCGCCGCCGCCGTTGTCGGTAATGAAGCGGATCAAGCCTTCGTCGCGGGCCTCCAACAGAAAATCGTGCATTTTCTTCTGGGTATAGGGGTCGCCGATCTGCACGTGGCCGGCCGGAGTATTTTTAGAAAAGGTGGCTGATGCGGCCGTCACGCCGTGAATGCCGTCCTTGCCCACACGGCCACCGCACATGATGGCCAGGTCGCCGGGAAAAATGGTCTTCTGGTCCGACGGCTCGCCGGCGATCTCGGCTGGCATGATCCCCAAGGCGGTGACGAACACCAGACACTTGCCCAGATAGTGGGGATGGAACATCACCTGACCGAAAGGCGTGGGGATGCCGCTCTTGTTGCCCCCGTCGCGAACGCCCTCGATGACGCCGTCCAGCAGCCGTTTGGGGTGCAGCCGCGGTTTGAGGTCGCCGTCATAGTCGCGCGGTCCCACGCAGTAGCCGTAACTGCCCATGATCAGTTTGGAGCCCTTGCCGGTCCCCATGGGATCGCGGTAGATGCCCACAATACCTGTGATGGCGCCGCCGTAGGCCTCCATGTTGGAGGGTGAGTTGTGGGTCTCACCGGTGATCACGTAATTGTGATCGGCGTCGAAGCGCCCCACACCGGCATTGTCCCACAGTACGGAAACCACCCACGCCTTCTTCGATTTCAGGTCCAGGGTAGGCCCCTCGATATAGGTCTTGAAGAGGCTGTCGATGGTCTCCTCATGTCCGCTGCCCAAATCGCGGTAGCGAAATCGGCCGCCGAAGGTGTTGTGGTTGCAGTGGTCGCTGCGCGCCTGGGAGATGTATTCCAGCTCTACATCCGTGGGATCGTCCAAGGAGACCGCCTGACGCCGGCGCTGGACATCGGGATCGAGAAAATAGGAGCGGATGGTGGGAATATCGTTGGGATTGAGCGCTAAGCTGCGCTCGTCGCTGAGCCGGGCCAGGGTGGCGTCGCTGTCGATGGCCAAGGTGGCCACCTCCGGCTGATGGTCGAGCATCACCTTGGGGATGATGAAGCCGATACCGGTGGCCGGATCCCACTGGGATCGATCGAACACCTGCCATTGCTGGATAATGTCGTTGGCCAGCAATTCGCCGGCAATCTTCTCGACTTCTTCCCTGGTGATCCCATCGCCCTCCAGGCAGTAGCGTTTAGACGTGTAGACCGCCTCGCCCGCCTTAAGCCGAAGCTGCAGCAGATCCTCGATCGCCTCAACGGCGGTAGCGCCGGGGTTGTCCCGCACGCCGGGCCGGAACCCGACCCAGATAATCCAGTCAAATGCCACGTCCAACGGGGCCAGCGAGGACCTCTGGGTCACCGGATTGGTGAGAATCTCGGTGCGGATGCGTTCCATCTGATCAGCATCCAGATCGGCATCGATGGTCACGACGTGGATGGTGCGCACCTGCTGCAGATCGATGCCGAAGTACTGCTTGGCCTTGTGGGCCAGGGCTTGGCCCTCGGCATCCAACAACTGCTCTTTTAACGTCACTTCGATACGTTGAGGCATGATTTACCTGCTTGCTATGAATTCGGGGGTAAAAAATGGACGATCGGTGAGGTTGATCAACTGGATGCATATCACAAAATGAAACGAATGGCACCTGTCAACTGGGTATCCGTCCATAAATAGTGAGTCGTCGTTCGGATCCATCGTCTTACAACCGCAGAGACAGCACCACTGCGTTGAAGATTGTTGAAGGGATGCCGCCGATCCGTGAAACGAGATGCCCTTTGTGAACGGATGCTAGCTGGAGAATATTCGTGTGATGTCGTTGTAGAAGACGAAAATCATCAGCATGATCAGTATGAATATGCCGGCCTGCTGGGCGATCTCGCGCATGCGCGTGTTCACCGGCCGGCGCATGATCGCTTCAAAAGCGAAAAACATCAGATGTCCGCCGTCGAGGACCGGTATGGGCAGAAGATTCAGTACGGCCAGGTTGATGCTCAGCACGGCAATGAAGAAAATCAGATTGGTAAGCCCCTCTTTGGCCTGTTGGCCGGCCATTTCCGCGATCATGATCGGCCCGCCCAGGGTTTTGGTCGACACCGTGCCTTTGATCAGCTTGCCGATGCTTAACAGGGTCAGCCTGGAGATCTGGTAGGTCTGGGCCACGGCCTCGCCGAAGGCCTGCAATGGCCCGCGCTTGATGGTGATGCGGTCGGCGTCGGGAACATTGACACCCGGGGTAGAGATACCGATCCGGTAACTGTCCACCTTTTCACCCAGCATATTCTCTTCGCTGAACAGAACCGGTACGAGCTCGATGGTAAGGGGTTTGGCATTGCGCTCGATCTGGATCCTCAGCGGCTCGCCCTTGCTCTGGGAGATAATCTCTTTCATCGTGTTCCAGCCGTCGACCGGCTGACCGTTGATGGCGGTGATCAGATCACCCTTTTGCATGCCGGCTTTTTTGGCCGGGTATCCCGCAGCGACCTCGCCGACCACGGCCTTGAGGGGTGGCAGCCCGGAGAAACCGGCGTCGTAGTATGGCACGTCGTCTCCCAGAATATCCTTGGCCACTTTGGTCTGGGGCCTCACTGCCGTGTCAAGCACCGATCCCCCGCGTTCGTAGCTGATGCGCACCTGGGCGCCCTTACCGGCGGCAATCAGTCGGTTGATGTCGCTCCACGAGGCCACCGATCGGCCATCGACGGCCATGATCTCGTCGCGCTTTTGCAGGCCGGCCCGGTCGGCCGGGCTGTCGGCGACCACGTGGTTGATGACCGGGCGGATGTCTTCGGTGCCGATAAAGAAGAAAAAGCCGGCATAGATGATGACTGCCAAGAGCAGATTGAAGGCCGGCCCGGCCGCGACGATCATGATCTTCTTGAAAACGTGCTTGTGGGTGAACGACAACGGCATCAATTCAGGATCGAGTTCAGCATCCGGCTCGTCTCCAACCATCTTGACATAACCGCCCAAAGGAATGGCGGAAATGCGGTAGTCGGTAATACCGACGGTTTTGCCGAAGAGCCGCGGGCCGAAGCCCAGGGAGAACTTTTCGACGCCCACACCGCAAAGCCGAGCCACGAGAAAATGCCCCAGTTCATGAAAGAAGATCAGAATACCGAGAACGACGACGAAAGCAAAAATACTGGTGGTCATAGGCGATACGTTAGCGCTCCTGTTGGCGGATCAGCCCGTCGGCGGTTTCTCTGGCCCAGCGATCCGCTGCGATGATGTGTTCCAGGTCGGCCCCGTTCTGTCGTGTGTGCCGGTTCAGGGTCTGGTCGATGGTGCGGTAAATGTCCGTGTAGGCGAGGCGGTGATCCAAGAAGGCCGCCACGGCGACTTCATTGGCGGCGTTGAGCACCGCGGGCCAGGTGCCGCCCTGTTGGCCGGCGCGGTAGGCCAGTGCCAGGCAGGGGAAGCGCTTGAGATCGGGTTCAGCGAAGGTCAGCTGACCGATCTGCGCAAAATCAGGCGCCGGTAGATCCAGCGGCAGTCGGTGGGGGTGCGAGAGGCCGTAGGCGATGGCCCCCTTCATGTCGGGTACGCCCATCTGGGCGATCACGGCACCATCCGCATAGGTCACCATGGAATGCACGATGCTCTGGGGGTGCACCACCACCTTGATCTGGTTGAAATCAATATCGAACAGCCAACGGGCCTCGATCACCTCCAACCCTTTGTTCATCAACGTGGCCGAATCGATAGTGATCTTGCTGCCCATGGCCCAGTTGGGGTGCCGCAAGGCCTCTTCGGGAGTGATGGTGTCGAAGGCTGATAGCGGCCGGTTCAAAAATGGTCCCCCCGAGGCGGTCAGCAGAATGTCGCGGATGCCGTTGGCGCCCTGACCGGCCATGCTCTGGAAGATGGCGCTGTGCTCGCTGTCGACGGGCATCAATTTGACCCCGCGTTCGACGATGCGCTGCATCACAATGGCCCCGGCCATGACCAGGGTCTCCTTGTTGGCCAGGGCGATGTCCTTGCCGGCATCGATGGCCGCCAGGGTCGGCACCAGACCGGCAGCGCCCACCATGGCCCCGAGCACCATGTCCGCACCCTCGCAGGTGGCGGCAGCCACATAACCGTCTTCGCCATGAACAATCTCAACATCCACATCGTCAGGCAGCAGGGCCTGCAAGCGGTCGGCATGCGCGGCGTCGATCACGGCGGCCAGCTGCGGCGAGAAACGCACGATCTGCCGGGCAAGCAGGTCGACACGACTCTTGGCCGTGAGGGCGCACACCGTAAAACGATCCGGAAATTGGCTGATGATGTCCAGGGCGTTGGAACCGATGGAACCGGTTGCCCCCAGTATGCAAAGTGATTTCATGGTCGTTCGGTCTTTCGTGCCGGTGGCGATTCCGATCAAAATATACTGATTTTTAAGAGATAGGCAAGCGGCGAGGCAAAAAGCAGGGCATCCAGGCGGTCAAGAAACCCGCCGTGACCGGGAAGCAACGATCCGGAATCCTTGATACCGGCCGACCGTTTAAATTCGGAGGCGAACAGATCCCCCACCTGTCCGGCAAGGCCGATCAACAGGGCAAAGACCACGCAAGCCAGGATGGCCAGATCGGGCAGCAGAATCAGTTTGAAGATAAGGGCCACGATGACGTTGGCGGCCAGACCGCCGAGACTGCCTTCAATGGTCTTTTTGGGACTCACCCAGGGGCACAGCTTGCGACGTCCCAGATAGGTGCCGCAATAAAAGGCTCCGGTATCGCCGGCGGCAACGATGCAGAGTATCCAGAAGATCCACTGGGTACCGTGGTCGCCGATGCGAATCAGTACCAAAAAGGAGAGCAGGACCGGAATATAAATCAGTCCCAACACCTGCTTGGCCACCAGATGGGGGGCCTGCGGGTCGGTTTTGAACAGCGGCAGGGTCAGGCCGGCGGCCAGAATCAGATCGATGGCCAGAATCAACGGTACCCCGTTTAGACTTCCCCGCTGAGCCATCCAGACGATAACCGGCGCCAGCAAGAGACCAAGCAGCGGAATCAGTCCAGCTGCACGACCAACTGTTGTTCCGAAAACGACACGGTTGTATTCCCAGAGGGTCAGCAGGCTGACCGCGGCGATCAGCAGGACGAAGACCGTACCTCCGATCGACACCAGCAGGTAGATGATGGGCAGGGCCACCAGTCCGGTAATCCAGCGCTTGAGGTGCATTGAACTCCTTGCATCGATGGTTGGGTCGTGCGTCCGGCCTGGCGTCTCAAACGACAAAACGTTGCCTGCCGCGTCCATCGGCAATCAATGCCGATACCGGACGATGTCAGGGCACGAGGCCGAAGCGGCGTTCGCGTTTCTGATAATCCATGAGGATGCGCACGAATTCGTCCTCGCCAAAATCGGGCCACAGCGTCGGTGTGAAAAATAGCTCAGCGTAGGCGATCTGCCAAAGCAAAAAGTTGCTGATGCGCCGTTCGCCGCTGGTGCGAATCAACAGGTCGGGATCCGGCATGCCGCGCGTAGAGAGGTGATCGGCAACCATCTCGGCGGTGACCGCCTGCGGATCAACATCGCCTGCGCGAGCCTTGGCGGCGATCTGCCTGACCATATCGACAAGTTCGGACCGGGCGCCGTAACTGAGCGCCAGGTTCAAGACCATTTTGCGGTTGCTGGCAGTGACCGTCATGACGGCCTCCAGGTCGTCACGCACGGCTTCAGGCAGCCGGCTGATCTGTCCGATGGCGTTGAGCCGGATCTCGTTGTCGATCAGGGTTTGGCGTTCCGATTCCAAAAAACGGCGCAGCAATAGCATGAGTCCTGAGATCTCAGGTTGCGGCCGTTGCCAGTTTTCGGTGGAGAAGGCGTAGAGGGTAAGCACCCCGATATCGAGCTTGCGGGCGGTACGCACGGTGGTCCGCACGGCCTCCGCCCCTTTTTCGTGGCCCTTGATGCGGTTGAGCAGGCGTTTTTTGGCCCAGCGGCCGTTGCCGTCCATGATCACGGCAACATGTTTGGGCATCCGGTCGGGGTCGAGTTCATTCCACAGGGATGAGGATGAACTAGAATTCAAGGATCTCTTTCTCTTTTTCTTTGTAGATCTCGTCGATTTTGGCGATGAAGTCGTCGGTGATCTTCTGTACGCTGTCCTGGGCCTTGAAGGCATCGTCTTCTGAGATATCGCCGTCTTTTTTAAAGCCTTTGAGCAGATCGTTGCCGTCCCGGCGAATGTTGCGGGCGGCGATCTTGTGCTCCTCGCAGATTTTGCTGACCACCTTGACCAGTTCCTTGCGGCGCTCTTCGGTCAATGGCGGGATGGCGATGCGGATCAGTTTGCCGTCGCTGGAGGGTGTCAGGCCCAGATCGGACTTCAAGATGGCCTTTTCGATCTCCTTGATGGCCGATACGTCCCAGGGCTGGATGACGATCAGGCGACTTTCAGGCACCGACAGCGAGGCCATCTGGTTGAGTGGGGTCTGAGTGCCGTAATAATCCACGCGAATACCGTCCAGCAGCGACAGAGACGCCCGTCCGGTGCGAACCCGTTTGAGCTCGTTTTCTAAATCGGTGATGGTCTTTCCCATCCGCTCTCTGGTTTCCTGAAGTGTGTCTTCGATCATGGCTTGGGCACCTCGTTAAAGCGGGGTTAATATGCAGGCCGGACACATCCGGTCGAATCGAGTCAGGCGCCGATGGTGGTTCCGACCGCTTCTCCGCTGACGACCTTGCGGATGTTTCCCGGTTCCTTCAGATTGAACACCATCAGGGGCAGTTGGTTGTCCATGGCCAGGGAGATGGCCGTCATGTCCATGACCTTTAGCTGACGTTCGAGGACTTCCATGTAGCTGATGGTTTTGATGAAACGGGCATCGGCGTTGCGTTCGGGATCGGAATCGTAAAGGCCGTTGACCTTGGTGGCCTTGAGCAGGATTTCCGCATGGATCTCCTTGGCCCGCAGAACCGCCGCCGTGTCGGTGGTGAAATAGGGATTGCCGGATCCAGCGGCAAAAATCACCACGCGCCCTTTTTCCAGGTGACGCAAGGCACGGCGCAGGATATACGGTTCGGCGACCTCGTGCATGGAGATGGCCGTCTGGACCCGTGTCTGAATACCGCGCTTTTCCATGGCATCCTGCAGGGCCAGGCTGTTGAGCACCGTGGCCAGCATGCCCATGTGGTCCGCCGAGGTGCGTTCCATGCCGAACGAGCTGGCCGCTACGCCCCGGAAGATGTTGCCGCCGCCAACGACCACGGCCAGTTGAACATCCAGTTCGACGATGGAGCGGACCTCTTCAGCCACATAGGAGAGCATATTGGGGCAGATGCCGAAACCCTGATCTCCCATCAGGGCTTCGCCGCTAAGTTTGAGCAATATGCGTTTGAATCTCGACGCCACGGCTACTCCGCCCCGATCTGAAACCGGGCGAACCGTTTGATGGTGATCTTCTCACCGGTTTTGGCAATGACTTCATTGAGGTAGTCGGCAATGGATTTGTCCGGCTCCTTGACGTACTGCTGGTTCATCAAGCAGTTCTCTTTGAAGAATTTGTTCAATTTGCCTTCGGCGATTTTGTCGACCATCTGCTCGGGCTTGCCCATTTCGAGCACCTGGGCCCGGTAGATGTCACGCTCGCGATCGATCACCTCCTGGGGAACATCCTCGGGAACGATGCCCACCGGGCTGGTGGCCGCCACGTGCATGGCGATATTTTTGGCAAACTCCCTGAAGTCATCGGTTTTGGCGACGAAATCGGTTTCGCAGTTGACCTCCACCATGACGCCAATTTTTCCGCCCATGTGGATGTAGGACTGGATGGTGCCTTCGGAAGTGGCGCGGCCGGCGCGCTTGGCAGCTGTGGCGATGCCCTTTTTTCTGAGAAAATCTACGGCTTTTTCAAGGTCGCCGCCGCATTCGGTCAGGGCGGCTTTGCAATCCATCATGCCGGCACCGGATTTCTCCCGCAGTTCTTTTACCATTGATGCACTGATCGTGGTCATATGATTTATTCTCCCGTGGATTCTGCTTCTGTCGTTGCTGATGCCTCTGTGGATTCGCTGGCTTCATCGGCGGCGGTACCTTTGCGGATAATTTCGACCACCGGCCCGTCGGTGCCGTCGGAGATGACTTTGCGTTCACCGGGCTTGAGTTCCGCTGCGGCACTTTCCAGTTCAGTCTCCTCTTCACCCTTGTCGGCTTCGGCCTGCTGGCGTTCCTTGAAGCGATCCCGGCCCTCGATACAGGCGTCAGCCATCTTGGACGTGATCAGGCGGATGGCCCGAATGGCGTCGTCGTTGCCGGGAATCGGATGATCGATTTCATCGGGGTCGCAGTTGGTGTCGACGACCGCAACGATGGGAATATTCAAACGGCGGCCCTCACGCACGGCGATGGCCTCGTTTTTGGGGTCGATGATGAAGATGGCGCCGGGCAGTTTGGTCATGTTGCGGATGCCGCCTAAGGTACTGTCCAGTTTGGCGCGCTCCTTGCCCAGTTTGAGACGCTCTTTTTTGGGAAACAATTCGATGGAACCGTCGTTTTCGATGGTATTGAGGTAGTTCAGACGATCGACACTCTTCTTGACGGTCTGGAAGTTGGTCAGCATGCCGCCCAGCCAACGGTTGTGAACGTAGAACATTTCGGCACGATTGGCCTCTTCGTAGATCGATTCACGGGCCTGCTTTTTGGTGCCGACGAACAGGACCTTCTTCCCAGCGGCAACCGTATCCGCGATAAAGTCGTAGGCGTTCCGGAACATGCGGACGGTTTTCTGCAAATCGACAATGTAGATGCCGTTTCTGGCCCCGAAGATGTAAGGTTTCATCTTGGGATTCCAGCGTTTGGTTTGGTGGCCGAAGTGAAGGCCTGCTTCCAGCATCTCTTTCATCGTGACGTAAGCCATGGTGTTCTCCTTATGGTTTGGTTTTTCCTTCGCCCGCTTCGTCCCTGAATCCGACTTTCCGAGGAAAGCACCGGGATCAGGTCCACGGACGTGTGGTTTAAAAACGAGTTTAGTTAACAAAAAAGCCTATCGGTCGCAAGCACTTTTTGAGCTGAACGCTCAAAGCTGAAAGGCGGAAGGCATAGGTGTTTGGGCTTAAAGATGAAAGCTCAAGACTGATGGACCCATAAAAAGTCGAAAAGCAGATGGTTTCGTATAAAGCGCCGAGATCAAGGCTTGCGGGCCGCGAGAGTGAGCGTGAGCGAGCGAACAGCAAATCGACTATCATCCTTACGGCGAACATACCTGTTCAATC
>JAAUYD010004994.1_pt1 | contig 30235 bp, 24 predicted proteins | sample 7278101 | NCBI WGS metagenome assembly JAAUYD01 (sample SAMN14350128, study PRJNA611818) | marine sediment metagenome | isolation source: surface marine sediment (0.6m) | place: French Polynesia: Moorea | collected 2018-08
CACGCCGACGTCGATCAGGCGACGGTCGTTGCCTTCGATCAGGACGACCTCCTGATACATCCCGCCGAGGTCGACGGCGTTGAAGCGCTTCAGGACATCGATGTCTTCGACTTCCTGCACCGCGAGCACGTCGACGTCCATGTCGCGGATGCGTGCGGCGATTCGAGCCGTATCGATCGGGTCCTTGCCGCGCACCAGGCGGCCTTCGAACGTGCGCAGCGCGAACGCCGCGGAGGCGTCGAAGCGGTAGGTGCCGGCGATGTCGTCCTGACCTTGCGTAGACCGGCTGGCGGTGTCGATATCGGCCCGGAAGTTGAAACGTGAGAACAGGTTGTTGAGGTTGAACGTGCCTATCGATAGGTCCATGAGTGATCCCCGGCAGCCGCTGCCCCAAGCATAGACGACCGCCGGTGGTATCCCGACGCACCCGTGCTGGCGCGCCGGGCTACTCGGCGAACAGCGGCAGGAACTCCTCGTAGCCCTGCTCGGCGAGTTGTTCGTGGGGGATGAATCGCAGCGCCGCCGAGTTGATGCAGTAACGCAGCCCGGTCGGTGCCGGCCCGTCGTTGAACACGTGGCCGAGGTGCGAGTCGGCGCCGCGGCTGCGCACCTCGGTGCGCGGCAGGATCAACTTGTAGTCGTCGCGTTCGACGATCGACGTCGGAACGAGCGGTCGCGAGAAACTGGGCCAGCCGGTCCCCGAGTCGTACTTGTCGGTCGACGAGAACAGCGGCTCGCCGCTGACGATGTCGACGTAGATGCCCGGTCGTTTGTTGTCCCAGTACGTGTTGTTGAATGCGGGCTCCGTGCCGTCGCGCTGGGTGACGCGATACTGCATCGCCGTCAGGCGCTCCTTGAGTTCGTCGTCGGACGGTTTGCCGTATCTGGGTGCACCGGGCGGTGCGAAGTCGGCGTAGTCCAGCGCAAGGTCGTCGGCCCAGGTGCGCTGCAGGTAGCTGTCGCGCCCGGAATTGCGGCGGTAATGGCCGTAGCGCAGCGGATTGCGCGCGTAGTAGTCCTGATGGTAGTCCTCGGCGACATAGAAGACACCGGCCGGACGTAGCGGCGTGACCACGGGCGCATCCAGTCGACCGCTGGCGTCCAGGGCCGCCCGCGATTGTTCGGCGAGCCCGCGTTGTGCCTCGTCGTGGTAGAAGATCGCGGTGCTGTACTGCCTGCCGCGATCGACGAACTGACCGCCGGCGTCCGTGGCGTCGATCTGGCGCCAGAACGCCTGCAGCAAGCCCTCGTAGGTGATGACCCGCGGGTCGTAGCGCAACAGCACGGCCTCGAGATGCCCGGTGCGACCGGACGCGACCTGCTTGTAGCTCGGGGCGACCTCGTCGCCGCCGGTGTAGCCGGATATCGCCTCGATGACCCCCGGTACCTTCTCGAAATCGGCCTCTACACACCAGAAACAGCCGCCGGCAAAGGTCGCGTAGGCATGGCTGCCGTCGGCCGCGACCGCGGGCAGCGGCGCGTCGGCGGGGACAACGGTGGCCACCGGCTGTGCGGTCGCCTGGGCGGTGTCTTGCGCGCGTATCCAGAACACCGTGACCGCAACGGCGGCCAGCAAGGCGGCGATCGTCGTGATTTTGCCCATCGACTGTCTCCTCGGGTATGGGGGTCACTGTAGTGAGACCGGCTGAGCGCCCTACAAGTTTTCACGACCGCGACAACGGCCGTCAGACGCCCCGCCAATCGGCAGAAAAAGTGCTCTAGAACAATAACTTGGCAGATTTTCTTTGGTCTGTCACCCGGTCCGCGCTATGGTCGGATTAGGCCACCAGTTCGCGCCGTGCGGCGCGGGGGAGCCAGGGCATGGGCATCGCGGGTTCGACCGGTACCGACCACTTGTTGGCCGATATTCGTGCCGAGACGGTCCTGACCAGCGCGATGACCGGGATCCGCGCACTCAGTCCGGCCGTGCTCGCCGCCGTCGCCAGGGTGCCGCGCGACCGCTTCGTGCCGGAGCGCGTGCGCCACGCCGCTTACGACAACGGGCCGCTGCCGATCGGTCATGGTCAGACCATCTCGCAGCCGTTCGTCGTCGCGCTGATGACCGAGCTGCTGCGACCCGGTCCGCGGATGCGGGTACTCGAGGTCGGCACCGGCTGCGGTTACCAGACCGCGATCCTCGCGCAGCTGTGCCGCGAGGTATACAGCATCGAGGTGGTCGCGGCGCTCGGCCTGGCCGCGCGAACGCGGCTGCAACGCCTCGGCTTCGACAACGTCGTGACGCGGATCGGCAACGGCTATCTCGGTTGGCCGGAACATGCACCCTATGACGGCATCCTGGTGACCGCGGCTGCGCCGTACGTACCGCCGGCGCTGCTCGAACAGCTCGTGGCGGGCGGCCGTCTGGTCATCCCGATCGGGGCCCCCGGTGACGCGCAGACGCTGCAGGTCATCGACAAGGGGCACGGCGGCGACACGCGCACGCGCGCCGCACTGCCGGTCGCGTTCGTGCCGCTGGTCGATCACACGCCGACCGCCGAACCCGACGGTGGCTGACATGGCCGGCGTCGAGGCGACGCGACCGCGCCGCGCTCCTTCTGCCGGCCCGCGCAACCCGGACGTAGGGCTGCGTCGCACGTTGTCGCTGCCGATGATCACGTTCTACGGGCTCGGCAACATCCTCGGCGCCGGCATCTACGTGCTGATCGGCAAGGTCGTCGGGTACGCCGGCGTGCTCGCGCCGCTGGCGTTCGTGCTGGCGTCGCTGCTGGCCGGACTGACCGCGTTCACCTACGCCGAGCTGTCGGCGCGCTACCCGCTGAGCGCCGGCGAGGCGGTATACGTCGAACAGGGTCTGGGGCGGCGTTGGCTGGCGGCGACGGTCGGTCTGCTGATCGTGTTCGCCGGCATCGTGTCGTCGGCGACTATCCTGCGCGGCTTCGTCGGCTATCTGCAGGTATTCGTCGCGGTTGATGAATCCGCCGCGCTGGTCGTGCTGGCGACACTGCTCGGCGCGCTCGCGGCCTGGGGAATCAGCCAGTCGGTCGCTGTCGCGGCGGCGTTCGCGCTGCTCGGGATCGCCGGCCTGGCGATGATCATCGCGGTCGGCGTGCCGGCCCTGCCGTCGCCCGGCGAGTTGCTGCCGGCCACGGCTCGGCTCGCCGAGCCAGGCGCCGCGTCGGGCGTCATGCTCGCTGCCTTCCTGGCGTTCTTTGCGTTCATCGGCTTCGAGGACATGGTCAATGTCGCCGAGGAGGTCAGGGATCCGCAGCGCAACCTGCCGCGCGCGATCCTGCTGTCGCTGTTGGTCGCGACGCTGCTGTACCTGATGGTGGCGCTGATTGCCGTCAACAGCGTGGCGCGTGACGTCCTGGCGGCGTCCGATGCACCGCTGGCGTTGATCTACCAGACGTTGAGCGGGCGCGACCCGATCGCGATCACCATCATCGGCATGCTCGCCGTCGTCAACGGTGCACTGATCCAGATCATCATGGCGTCGCGCATGATGTTCGGCATGGCGCGCCGCCGCTGGCTGCCCGAGGTGCTCGGCAGGGTCCACCCGCGCACCCGCACGCCCCTGCCGGCCACGCTGATCATCGCTGCCGGCGTGCTGCTGCTCGCGCTGTGGGGGACGACCGAGGCGCTCGCCAAGGCCACCAGCTATGCACTGCTGTTGGTGTTCGCGCTGTCAAACCTCGCGTTGTGGCGGCTGAAGCGGCGCGCGGCGCAGCCGCACGGGATCATCGATGTGCCACGCTGGGTGCCGGCGCTGGGTTGCGTCGCGTCGCTGGCGTTCGTCGGATTCCAGGCGATCGGCGAATTCATCGCCTGACGGCGTCGTGAAATCAGCCGCCGTTGCCGGCGCTGCCGACATACTGCTGCCGCGCCGCTGTCCACTCGAACAGGCGCAGCTGTACACGGCCGTTGCAGCTGTCCGACGGATACAGGCCGTTCTCGTCGGGACTGCCGGCCGACATGCCGGTCAGGCGCGCGATCACCTGGTCGGCGTGGTCCACCGGGTAGACTGCGAACCTGCCCTGCGACGCGGCGTCTCGTAGGTCCTCGCGCAGCATCAGATCGTCGGTGTTGGCCGCCGGTATGATCACGCCCTGGCGGCCGGTCAGGCCGCGGGCCGCGCAGATGTCGTAGAAGCCCTCGATCTTCTCGTTGACGCCGCCGATGGCCTGGACCTGGCCGTGTTGGTTCACCGAACCGGTCACGGCCAGCGACTGGTCGATCGACAGGTCGCCGATCGCCGACAGCAGCGCACAGAGCTCGCCGAGCGACGCGCTGTCGCCCTCGATGTCGCCGTACGACTGTTCGAACACCAGGCTCGCCGACACCGACAGCGGTTGGTGCCTGGCATAGCGGGCCGCGAGGTACGCCGACAGGATCATGACGCCCTTGCTGTGGATCGCGCCGCCGAGCTTGGCCTCGGTCTCGATGTCGATCACGGTGCCGGCACCCATGCGCGCCGTCGCACTGATACGGGTCGGGCTGCCGAATGCCTGATCGCCGGCGCGGATGAACACCAGGCCGTTGACCTGGCCGAGCTGCCTGCCGTCGGTATCGATCAACACGGTGTCGTCGAGGATCGCCTCGTGCAGGCGCTTGCGCAGTTGATCGCTGCGCCGCATTTGGGCGTCGATTGCGGTCTGCACGTGGCCGGCCTGTACCTGTGGCGACTGGTCGACCTCGGCGAAATGATCGGCCTCCTTCATTAGGTCGGTCAGGCTGCCGAGGTGCAATGACAGCTTCTCGCCATCGCCGGCACGTCGCGCCGACCAGTCGATGATGCGCGCGACGCCGTCACGGCTCACCGGACGCAGCGCCTCGCCCTGCTGCAACGTGGCGACCAGTCGCGCGTACGCCATCTCCTGGCCATCGAGGCGCGGCATGTCCTCGTTGAAATCGGCGACGACCTTGAACAGCGGACCGTACTCGGGGTCGTAGGCCTTCAGCAGGTAGTACAGGCGCCGGTCGCCGATCAGTACGACCTTGAGGTCCAGCGGGATCGGCTCGGGTTCGAGCGACGTCGTGCTCATGACCCCGACCACGCGCTCGACCGATTCGATGCGGATCTCTTCGCCGCCCAGTGCACGCTTCACGGCGTCCCAGGCGAACGGCTGCAGCAGCAGCTTGTCCGCATCGAGGACCAGGAAACCGCCATTGGCCCGGTGCAGCGCTCCGGCCTTGATCAGCGTGAAGTTGGTCGTCAGCGTCCCCATGTGCGCGACGTGCTCGATCCGGCCGACCAGGTTCTGGTAATTGGGATTGGCCTCGAACACGACCGGCGCGCCACCGCCGTCGTCGTTACCGACCAACAGGTTCACCCGATAGCGCAGGAAGCGCGGATCGTCGGCGTCGAGGCCTTCGTCGCTGCCCTGGACGCGGAACAGCGCGGCATTCTCGACCACGTCGGCACCGACCGCGTTCAGATAGTCCAGGACCTCGGGCAACCCGCGGTACTGGTGCTGCAGGTCGAGCATCAGCTGCGACACGGTCAGCTCGGTGACGTCGGCGTCGAGTTCACGGAATCGCTGGCGCATCTCGCGTTGCCACAGCGGTACGTGGCCGAGCACGCTGCGCAGTTCGTCCTTGATCTCGCCCATGGCCTGCTGGAACCCGGCCTTCTCCGCGTCGTCGAGGGCCTCGAACTCGGTCGCGTTGAGTATCTTGCCGTCCTTTTGCGGTGCCAGGCTGTAGCCGGTCGGCGTGTGCAGCAGCGCGATGCCGCGCGCCGCGGCATTCTTGCCCATTTCCTCGGCGGCTTCGTCCTCGCGACGCTTGAACTCGTCGGTGATTTCCTGTGCGCGCCGCCGGTATTCGTCGCTCTGGAACGCCGCGGGCAGGGCGGTCAGCAGATCTTCGACCAGCTGCTGCATGTCGGCACGCAGTCGGGCGCCCTGTCCGGGCGGCAGCTCGATCGCATTCGGGGCGTCGGGGTCGTCGAAGTTGGCGACGTAGCACCAGTCGGACGGTGCCGCATGCGACCTGACACGCGATGACAGCAGCTCGTTGATCAGGCGATGCTTGCCGACGCCCGGCGAGCCCATCACGTACAGGTTGTAGCCGGCATGCTCGATGCCGGTGGCGAACTCGACGGCCTCGAGTACGCGCTCCTGGCCGAGTGCGGTCTCGCGCGGCTGCAGTTCGCCGGTGTCCGAAAACGGCAGCGCCGCACAGTCGCACGTACTGATCAGCCTGTCTGCGGGGAGCGCGGTTAATTCAGGCGGCCGCACCTCCGCTTTGCCGGTGACATCGTCATGCGTCACAGATACTCCGGTAGCTGGGCGCGGATCCGTTCGGGCGACTGGGTCGTCAGGTCTTTCGCGATCTCGTCGCTGATCAGATTACGCAACCCACTGCTCTGGTGCTTGCGCATCATGCCGAGAAAACCGGGCGCGCCGAGTACGTAGAGTTTGCCGAACGCGTGCTTCTGGCGACCCTGTTCGAGGTGTGCGCAGACCTCGCCGGCAAAACGGTTGGCGGTCTCGTCCTTGGCCGAGCGCGCGGTACCGAATCCGTGTGACGCGCCGGCCGCGTTGGCATCGCGACCGCCGCGGTCGCTGACCAGATCGCCTTCGTGCAATCGCGCTTCCGGATTGCTCAGTGTTTCGATCTCATTGAGGGGACCGGCAGGTTTCTCGGCGGTAAAGAAACGGGCGCGGCACGCGTCCGCTACAACGACCCACGTCTTATTCATGCGATCGCTCTCCTGGTGTTGTCACCGTCTGCGACGGTAGGATCGGCGCGCGATGCGCCGGGCACAAGCCGTTACGAGCTTTCATTTCTAGGCTATACAGCCGCGCCGTCCGGACGCGCGCTTTTTTGCGAGTTCTCTTGATGGAACGCAAGTCCGCGTGCCTGCTGCACGGCTGCTGGCTGTCGATACCGTGACGGCCGTTTGAAGGATAGCGAATAGCGAACCAGGGTACAGGCGTCGCGGACAACCTTGGTCACCCGACGGGCCTGTCGCGTGCGCGACCGCTGATGGCGCAAGTTGCCGCCATGCGGCAACAAGCATCTGTGTGAAAAAGATTTAAAAACAGTAAGTTATAATTATTTCTTAATTGTTCTTCGATTCAGAGTCTGGGGGGTTACGGCAGGTTGGCCACGGGCCTCGACAAAGAGCCCGTCGCGCCACAGGTTCACGGTTTGAACCGGGCGCAAACGGGAAGGGGCAGGTGTCCGGTCAACGCCCGTGCCGGCCGCGATGGGGCTGCGTCGTTTCCGAGCGGCCACCGGGCGCGACAACGTCTCGATCCCGCTCCATCGTGCGCCGCTCGTAACCCATGCCGAACCAGGTCCACGTCGAATCCGCATCGTCTGTCGGCTCATTCCACGCCCAACCGTCACGCGGAGAACGGGGTTCCGCCGAGGAACCGTCCGCACCGTCGCCCGCGGTTGCCACGTCGGCGGTCATCAACGCCAGGCCGCATGCCAACATGTGCCGACTGAAACGTCGCTTCAACACGTGGGCTTCCAACAGCACCACGCTAGCTTACCGGCGGCCGCTGCGCGCCGTTCCGCCACCTTGGCTGCCGGCCATTCGTCGGCCCGACGCACTGCTCCTGCCGATGCCTTGACCGGCGGCCGCGCGTCCGCCTGGTTGCCGGCCGCCCAGCATGTCTTGCGTGCGGCGCTGCTCGCGGTACCGGTTGCGCTGCTGTGCAGCGGCGTCACTCTTGCCATTGATGCGCTCCTCGAGCCGGCGGCGATTGCGGAACTGCGTCTGATCTTGTTCCTGCACAAGTTCGCGGGCCTGGTCGCTGACTATACTCTGAGTTGAGGTCGGTTCGGCGATGGCTGTCATGCCGGCAGTCAGCATAGTCGCCGAAACGATGACCGGAAAGTACACCCTGGTGATGCGCTTGTACATGCTGTCTCCTCGGGAGTTACGGTATGTAATTGCATCATCGGCGAGCGGCGTTTCGGACCGATTTCGGCAAGCCGCCGAGTTGTTTCAATGTGTTTCGAAACGGCGAGACACAGACGAGCGCACACATGGAACAGGCGCCAAAGAAAGTGCTGGTCGTAGACGATGACGACAGGCTCAGAGAGCTGGTCGTTCGCTACCTGAACGAGCAGGGATTCGCCGCCGAAGGCGTCGAAGACGGTGCAAGCATGGATGCCCGCCTGAGTGCCGGGCATGTCGATCTCGTTGTGCTCGACGTGATGCTGCCCGGCGAGGATGGCCTTTCGATTGCACGCCGGCTCCGCGGACAGCGCACACTGCCGATCTTGATCCTGTCGGCCCGCGGTGACGAGGTCGACCGCATCGTTGGCCTCGAGGTCGGTGCCGACGACTACCTGACGAAACCCTTCAATCCACGCGAACTGCTTGCCCGTATCCGCGCGATTCTTCGTCGCTCGGAACAACGTGACGGCCGAACAGGCGGGGCGCCGCAGCCGTCGCGCTACGCATTCGGCGACTTCACGCTCGACCTGCAGTCGCGCCGGCTGACATGCAACAATCGCGAGGTGGAACTGACGCACGGCGAACTGGCCCTGCTCGAGGCGTTCGTCGTCAAACCGAACAGGGTGTTGTCGCGCGACGCGCTGATCGGGGAGCTCAAGGGCTACGAGCGGTCGCCATTCGACCGCAGTGTCGATGTGCGGGTCACGAGATTGCGTCGCAAGATCGAGCCGGACCCCGAAAGGCCACAGTTCATCCGGACAGTCTGGGGGGAGGGCTATATGTTCACGCCCCAGGGCGACGGCAGCGCGATGTGACCTCCCGGCTGATGCGCTGGCGACCCAAGACACTGTTCGGCCGCACGGCCTTGGGCCTGGCCGCCGCGTTCCTATTGTTCGGTTCGCTGGCGGCCGTCGTCTTCGAAGTCGCCCTGGCGAGGCCGTACACGCGACAGGCGGCGACGGATTTCGCCACTTTCCTATCGTTCGCGGCCAAGATCTGGGTCGAATTACCCCCGTTTACCCGCGCCGACTACGCACGAGAACTCGAACAACGCCACCAGCTCCGGATTCGACTCGCCGAGCAGCCGCTCGCGACGCCGGTAGCGCCGCATACCTATGTCGACTTTCTGCAACAGGCGTTGACCTCGGCTTACGGAAGGCCCGTAGGGGTCCATCGAGATGCTGACAGCCAAGGCTGGCTGTTCGTGGATCTCCCGGTGGCCGGGCGCGTGCTGCGGCTCGGATTCGACGAGCAGCGGCTGCACAGCCCGGTGATGACGGTACTCTCCATCGTCATCCCGATCGGCGTGGGCATGGCGCTGATCGTTGCGTTGTCGCTGGTACGCCGTATCACCCGGCCGTTGGCCCAGATGACCGAAGCAACGCATCGAATTGGCGAGGGGCTGGCAACGCAGCCGCTTCCGGAAGACGGTCCCGAGGAAATCGCTGCGTTGGCAAGCAAACTCAACCGCATGGAGAGCAAGATTCGCCGGCTGCTCGATAATCGAACGACGCTGATGGCCGGCATGTCGCACGATCTGCGCACGCCGCTGGCGCGCATGCGAATGGCTGTAGAGTTGATCGGTCCTCAACCAGACGAGAGCCTCGTCACGGGATTGACGCAGGACATCGAGGAGATGGAGCAGGTGATTTCGCAGGTGCTGTTGCTGGCGCGTGATATGGGCCATGAAATGCCGGAGGCCGTGGACCCTGTGCTGTTACTCGAAGGCATTGCAAGCGCCTATCGCAAGGCCGGGCATCGCCTGACACTCGCGGTCGCCTCGAGCGCTCCGGCGATGTTGCCACCTACCTCACTACGCCGGGCTGTCGGTAACCTGGTCGACAATGCGCTCAAATTCGCCACCGACGGCACCGTGGAACTCGGTTGCACACCAGAACCGGGCGGTCTGTCGATCACGGTCGCGGATCATGGGCCTGCGATCCCTGATGTCGACCGGGAGCGTATCTTCGAGCCGTTCTTTCGCCGCGACGGATCACGTCATCCGGCGACCGGCGGTAAAGGCCTTGGTCTGGCGGTCGTGTCACAGTTGTGCCGGGCCTATGGTTGGCAGATCTCCGTGGAGCGTGCCGCGGTTGGGCAGGGAAATGTATTCCGATTGTACCTGCCGCATGCAAACCCGCTGGAGGATCGCTCAGGTTAGCGGCTCAAGCGACGCTTTCGCGACCGGATTCCGATCGAGCAACGACCGACACTGCCGGACGCAGCGACCGCCCGACGGTGCGCCGTTATCCGACACCGATTCTGATTGATGGCCTCTCTGCTCAGACCCATCGCGGTCGCCTTGGCTGCGTGCACCGAGCACGACAGCGTCTCGCCGGAATGGTGGACGAACATGCCGATCGACATCCAATACCCGGGGATCGAGGCCGCAGTTGACGGTACCTCCACCGCCACCGTGTTCGACAGCGCAGGTTGCGGCGCGGCGTCGCTGAACCCGTACGCGGCCGACCCCGTCGCAGGCGGCAGACGCCGCCAGTCAAAGAACCGCGGCGGAACTCGCCGAAATACCGAACCGTGTCCGACATGCCGCGGGACCGCATGTCGTCGTTCCCCAATGTCGTTCGCCACGTCGGATCTTGACTCGTCACAAACCAATCGCCAACGCTCCGTGACATAGTAAAGCATGGAGTGGCGGCTGGACGGAGTCATGGCATGCGCGTGATCTGGATGTCCCTGTTCGCAGCCTGTGCATTGGCCATGCGTGCGGTCGCCGCCCCGGATCCGACGGCGTCCGGCACGGTACCGGGCGCGGCGGAACCGTCCGTCGACGAGCGCCTCCCGGGGCCGATCAGCGCCATGGCCGCCAATACGCGACGACCGCTGCCGGAACTCGAAGTCCGACCGGACGTGACGGTTGCGGCGCACTACGACAGCAACGTCTTCGCAACGGTCGACCGCGAGGCTTCCGATCGCTTGCTGACCGTGACGCCTGAGGTCGAGTTGAGGAGGCGCCACCCGGCCGTGACGATGACCATCAAGGCCGGTGCCCGCCAGACTATCCACGACCGATTCGCCGCCGAGAACACGCTCGATTACTGGGGTGCGGCCGAGACTCGAATCGACGTCGGAGAAGGCGCTGCAATGTTCGCGGGTTTGGATCTGCGGAAGGAGCACGAAGGTCGCTCGGCACGCGACGCGCGAGCCGGTGGTATCGAGCCGACTGGTTACAAGACACTTTCTGGAGACCTTGGCGCGAAGCTCGACCACGCCAAGAATACGCTTCGAATCGGGCTGACCCTGGAACGGCTGGAGTTCGACAACGTGCCGACTGCAACGGGCCTGCTGGTCAATGACGATCGCGATCGGCGGGTCGTTGTTGCCGGTCTGCGATTCGAACGTCGGCTGAGTGACGAATTCGAGCTGTTCGGGCAAGCAGCGTATGACCGACGCATGTACCGCCGCCGCAGCGACCAGCTCGGCTTTCAACGGGATTCTTCGGGCTACCGTGTCGCGGTGGGTGGGAAGTACGTGGCCGACGGAGCGGGGGATTTCGAGGCCTTCGTCGGCATACTGTCGCAGGCGTATGACGATCATCGATTTCGTACCGTTGCGAGACCGGACTTTGGCGCCCGGCTGACTCTTGACATTGGCCAACGCGCCCGACTGGCGGCGAAAATGACGCGCGCACTGAAGGAAACGACCGATGCCGGCACCCCGGGCTACCTGCATTCGACCGTTGATGCCGAGTTGAAGCGCCGACACTCGGCGTTTCTGAGGTCTTATCTGGGTATTACCATCGCCCGCGCCGACTACCTGCAAACGGGAAGGCGCGATGACTCGATCTCTCTTGGTGCCGGACTCCGCTACCGCATTGCCGATAACACGACACTTTCTTTCGGGATTCGCGCGACCGACTACGACTCGACACCTTCGCGGGTTGCTCCCGTCGAAAACGACTTCACCCGGCAAGCCGCCTACATCAGCTTGACGCATCGATTGAAAGGCCAGCACGCGGATTGACGGGCATGCGAGCTACGGGTCGTTCGCATTCCATCACTGTTCCCAGCCGAATGCGCATTTTCGGCAGTTTTGCCGCAGTCTACTCGGCGCACCTGCAGGGCCACCGGGCTATGCGCGACCTGTCACGACCGCCGCACAGCCTTGGTTGCTGAAGACGGCAAGATCTTGCCAACGGCACCGGCAGTGGCAGTGGCATCGACATCCATCGCGCGGCGGTCGAACCCGTGCTGACGCATGCAGGCCGTCAACGCGTGGTTGTTTCGCGTCAGTCCTTGATATGACAGAGCTTGCATTTCGTCGGCCCAGCCGGTTTTTGCAGTTCCTCGAGGGTGTATTTGTGACATCCCTTGCACTTGGTGTGATACGCCTTGGAGTTCTTTGGCGCGACGACAGAGAAACCGCTAACTTTGCTTGCTTTCTTCTTGTGACAGTCCGAGCATCGCTTGATTGGTTCGCCGCGTTCATGGGTATGGTGACAGCTAACGCACTCGATCGACCGTACAGTCGCATGCAGGCCGTGATTGAAAGTCACAACACCCTTCTTGTTCTTGAAGGTGATGACCATCTTGTCTTCCGGAATCATGTCTGTCGCGGGAACGGTCGGCGCAACGACGAGTAGTCCCAACGCCACCGCGGCGATCATGAGTTCACGCATACGCATGGCTGTTCTCCTTTCGTATTCGGACTGCAACGGGGTCTCGGTTAACCTTCCCCGAAGGTCCTTTCATTGGCCACTCAAAACCGGTGCTGTACCGCAACAAAGAACGCGTAGGCATCGTGGTCCTCACTCTCGTTCCCCAGGGTCAGCAACTGATTCAGCGGATGAGGCGGCACGTCGTCGAAGGCCCAATCCTCAGCATCGAGATTCTCGTAAACGGCTGCCAATCGAACTGTCGTGTTTTTGCTGATGCGGTAGCCGGCATTCACCTCGAAGGCGTGGAGTTCGTTCTGCAGTGTCGGGAAACGTGATCTCGCCCCGACGGCGTCGAGGTCGCGATGGCGGATATCGCTTTCGCCTAGTGAGTACCGGTAGTTAACGCCGAATGTCCAGTCACCGAGGTCGTCGAGTTGAAATCCCACGCCCATGGTTTTGACAGTATCGTCGAATATGATTTCGTAGAGCGGTGTAACACCGGGATCGCTGCCGCGTTGTTGCGACTCGATTGCGTCGTGTGCGTAGAACGCCGTGATGAGCACCCCCGGTGTGGGGCGGTACGCGATGTCAAGGGTGTGCGTCATCGAACGCGCGTCAGTTATCCCGAGACCCGAGTCGCTGAAATCATCCCAGACGAAATCTGTTCCGACACCCAGGCTGAGTTCCGGCCACGGCGTATACGCCACGTCAAATCCAGCTTTCCTGCGATCTCGGTCGGCCAGCGTGTACTTGCGCAGCAGTGGATTCTGGTTCGTGATCTCCGGTACGTACTCATCCGCATCTCTGGCGCTAGCCAAAAGGCTCAGCGTCGTTTCAAGGTCGTCTTGAATCCGCCATCTGAGCCTTGCCTTGCCTTCGTGCTCGGCGCTCTTATCGACACCAGCGTTTTCTCTCTCGACATTTCGGTAGCTGTAGCCGAGCGTCGTACTCAAGGCCCGGTTGAAGCGGTAACCCGCCTCTATGCTGGCCTTGTGTTTTCGGTAGCTCAAGGGTTCGTTGACGACGGCAACCGCGGGGCTCGGGGTCTTGCCGGAATCCATGACGTCATAGAGATAGGCGGCGCGAGGGGTGCGATTGTCGCGCTCGTCGTAACGATACTGGGCTTTCAGACGCAGGGGACGCCACGGGCGACTGGTCAGGCCGGCTCGCAGCGAGTAGACATAGACTTCGCCGTCCAACGAATCACGTGGCAGCCCGCCGGCCGTGTTGACGCCAAATGGCAGGAATGGTTCGTCCTGCTGCATCACACCGAACGACATCAAGCCGTTGATTCGCGTCGTTTCCGCCAATTGGTGCGCCCCGGACAAGTTGATCTGGAAGAAGCGGTTGTCCGGTTCGAGCGACAGCCGTCCCGATGTCGGTAGAGTCGACATGCCGGTCGGCGTAAAGCCCGGGTTCTGCCAGTTCAGCGAAGCGTAGCGGTTGTCGAAGATCGAGCTATGAAACGCCAGCCTGAGCTGGCTGCGCTCGCCGGTATAATCGAGACTGGCGTCGAACTCGGTGGTCGTCTGATCAACCGGTTCGGGGAGGATGACGGAATAGGATTGGCCGACACTGATCCCGGACCCAGCCCCGGACCCGCCACCGATGCGCTGCAATGCCCCAGCCACCCAATCCGTCCCCTGTTTCTCTTCCCGCCGGAGCGCGACCGAGACCGACCAGTCAGAATCGAGGTGCACCGATACACCTCCCTCGAGCCGTTCGCGTTCGGTCTCCAACGTCAATGCCCGAAGCGACGTCGGCGACGCACCCGGAGCGACGACAAGATTGTTGCTACCCACGCCGGCGAAAGGCGTCTTGGCTGTGTCGAGGATCAGATGTGGTAGCTGACGGTACTCGAGGAAGGTATCGAAACGTCCCTGTTCGCCGTACTCCAACATCAGGCGGCGGGTGTTCAGACCGAGATCACTTCCCCGGAGCCGCAGGTAATCGGGCCGCCCTGGGCGGAACTGGAGATCGACGCCACCGTTGACAACGGTTTTGTCATCGTCGATTCCCGAATAGCGCCCGAAGCTGTAGTCCGCATCATCGGCAGTCACGACGCCCAGTTCGAGTATCCCGGTCAGATCACCTGCGCCCGATTCTCCGGAGTCCGCAGACGCCGGGACCATCGAGGCACAGGTAAGGCTACCGATCAGAAGGGTTGCGGCGACGTGCCGGATTTGAAGATCCTTTGTCCTCATGCCCTATCTCCTCACCTGGCAAGGGCTGCACCTGACGGGTGGTTGCTGCCGTGCACCTTGGAGTGGCAGTTGAGGCAACTGGCTCCGACCAGGAAACGCGTGTGGCCCCCGGCCCAGTCATATTTCTCGTTGATATGACCCGCATGGCTGCCCCCGGTCACCTGGTGGCACTGTTGACACAGCATCGGCGCTCGGCGTACCAGAAGGGCCGGGTAGTTGGAACCGTGTGGATAGTGACAGGCGTTGCAGGCCTCACTCACCGGTTCGTGCTCCCAGAGAAACGGGCCGCGCTTTTCTGCGTGACACCGGTAGCATTGTTGGTTGAGCGTTAGGCGTTTCAGGGAACGAGGCCCGGCCGTACCATGCGGTCCGTGACAATCGGTGCAGGTTATCTGGCCATGGCGGATGGGATGCGCGGAGGCCTTGTACAATTGCGCTCTGACGGCGGTATGACAGGTCACGCAGACTTCCACCTCTCGGGTCTTGCGTAACACGCCGTCCGGTTGATGGATCAGGTGGCAGCTACTGCACACCAGATCGGCGCTGTCGTGCGGGCTGCCCTGCCAGAACATGCGCTCGGTATCCTGATGGCAGTCGAGGCACTGGGCGTTCTGCTGTCGTGGCGCAACCGGCGAATCTGGACCAAACACAATGATCCCATCCATCGATTCGCCTTCCGACATGGCGTGTGACTCACCGCGGCCATGGCAGCTTTCGCAGCCCTCGCGTGCGAATGGCGCCCGGAGGTCGTTCATCTGCGCGTGTTTGGACGGTAGGATCTGCTCGAACTTCTCTTCGTGGCACTCGCTGCAGACGTCAGATCCGACGTAATCGCCACCCGGCATTTCAGGCTCTGCCGGCGTCGCGGAAATCGCCGCCGAACAGAGCAAGGTGAAAGCAAGACCGACGACTGATCTGTTTGAGCAGAGCATCTGTTTCGCCCCGGCAACGCGCGATTTCTGCGAAACTCGCCACATCACCCATCGCTATATTTTGATATTACTTTCGCCCACCGGCGGTCTTATTGATTCGTGTCAGTAGCGCACGACCTGCAACTGAACTTTTCAGAAGACTCGCTGTTCAACCGAGTGCCGCGCGTGGAAACGAGGAAAACCCCATGATAGTCGACACCCATGATGTCGTTATTTATTGCTCTAGGTTAATTTTCGGGATGAGTTTCGTCGTATTTCTGTTCTTCGCGTCGCTGGTTTACGCCGATACGGGCGACGGGCGGACGAGCAGCGCAGCGGTGCCCCTCGCCGCTGATACAGAAAACGGCGAGGCAAAATCGAAGGCGTGTATCGCCTGCCACGGCCCCGAAGGTATCAGCGCTCAAGACAACTATCCGCACCTCCACGGCCAGCGAAAGACCTACCTGCTTCGCCAGATGCGGAATTTCCGCGACGGCGGTGATCGCAAAGATCCAATCATGACGCCGATGCTGAAGAACATGAGCGATCAAGACCTGGTGGACCTGGCCGAGTACTACTCCAGCTTCGGCAAGGTACTCGGTTCGGTGGAATCCGCCGAGAACGGCAATGAAGACCCGATGCCTTCTCCGGCAACGGCGACATCCGCCGCGTCCGCAGTACCGGCTGCCGCCGCGGTTTCGGAGCAGGGTGCGGCCGTCGAGCAGTCGTCGGCTGCGCAGAAGGCGGCAGCCTGCGCGGCGTGTCACGGCATCGATGGACGCGGCACGAGCCCGCAGTTTCCGAACCTTACCGGGCAGAAAGCCGAGTACATCGCCAAGCAGCTGAAGGCGTTCCGCGACGGCAGCCGGCAAGACCCGATGATGGCGCCACTCGCACAGTCCCTGAGTGACGGCGACATCGCCGAACTGGCGGATTACTACGCGGCGATGCAGTAGTCGCGCGACGGCTCCACGGGCCGCTCAGCGCCCGGTCACCCGCATCCACCCTTGCGAACGACGCGCTTCTGCAGTCGGACCTTGGGCTGGAGTGTTCGATCTTCGGTCGCGTGGAGGTCGGGTAGAGCGGCCGGGTGTCGGGCGCCCAACGCCCAACCGCTGTAGGCTCGCAGCGTACCATCCGGTCCCGGCTCCGATTCGCCGGGCGGGCTCGCGAATTCATTCAACCAACGGTTAATGCCGCCAGCGAGGATGTAGGCGTTGGGCTGCATAGCCGTGGCCATAGTACGCTTCCATGCGAGCGTCGCTGCGGTCTCGTCGTTGCTGACGAAAACGATCACGCCATTGTCGGGCAGATCCGAGAGGCTGCCTGTATGCTGCGCAAGCGCGTGCAGTGGCGCGTGCAGCGCACCCCAGAGATGGAAACGATTCCAGTCGGACTCGGTACGTACGTCGATCAGCCGCAGATCGATATAGTTGTTGTGCATCAGCGTCAATAGCTCGGCCGGCTCGATCACGACCGAGCGGTTTTCCAGCATCGGCTCAAGGCGCGGTGCGAGCATGCGCCATTTGCTGTCGGCGTCCGGCTGCCCGAGCCAAGTGATGGCGACGGCGGCGGTCACCAGCAATGCAGCACCCAGAAGATGCCAGGCTCGTTCAGTCATCAGGGGTTCTCCGGCGGCGTACGCGCAACTTTTCGCCGGCCCATAGAATGGCAATTCCCGCGACCACCAGGCCTAGGATAACGTTTCCGACGGGCTGTCCGAGCCAGTCCTGGACGGTCAGACGACCGCGATAGCCCCAGTGCCAGAAATCATTGTACAGGGACACGCTTTCGCCAAAAATGATGATCCCGACGGCGGTTCCAGCGACGAACCACATGGCGTCGAGCTTCAACGTGGATGCGCCGACCAGCGACGTCCCCGGGCAGAAGCCACCGATAACGAAGCCGAAGCCCATGATCAGACCGCCCAAGATCCCCGGCCCGAAGTAGGTCGGGTTGACCCAGACTTGGTCATAATCGAGCCAGCCAATCGCCGTGGACAAGAAGACGAGCACCATGGCGACGAAGATGGCAGTGAACATGACTTTGAGCACAGTGATGTCACGCCAGTAGAATTGCGCCGCCAATCGACGCGCGTCACCGAAACCGGCGGATTCCAATATGAAGCCGAACAGGAACCCGATCAATCCGTAGACCAGCCAGGCGACCTGCGGACTCAAAATCTGTTCGAGATAGAAAGGACCCATCGTCAGCTCCGCGGCGGCAACCACAGTCGTCGCACGAACCAGGCCAGCAGGTAACCGCCAGCGAACACGGCGGCCATGAAGACCCAGCTGCCGGCCGACAGCACCGCGCCGCCGCTCAAGGCCTGTCCAGACGTGCAGCCGCGTGCCATCCTCGCGCCGTAGCCCATCAGGATTCCGCCGGCAAACGCCATCAACCAGCGCGTTCGAGGCGAGATCTGCGGGCCGCGTCGCGTCTCCAGCCGGACCCGACCGCGCAGCAGGCCGGACACGAACCCGCCAATCAGGATGCCGCCGACCTGCCAGACGACCCAGTGGTCCAGTGGGTTGCGCTCACCTCCGGCCATTGCGGCAAGATACGGCGTGGTATCCACATGGCGAGGTATGACCAGGTCCTCGACGGCGACTACGAGCCGGTTGACACCGCCGGACGACCCGAGACCGTGACCGGTCAGCAGGAACGTCGCGAACAGCAGTATCCCAAGCAGCAGCCCGGCGAGGTAGGGATCCCAGTAGCGTCGGCGCCGATGTTTGAGGCTTGTCATGCGCATCCTGATCACCGAGTACTCGGGTCATGCTCGGACAGGCGCAGCGGACGGTGAATCTGCAGCTGTCCGTCCGGCGTCACGTGCATCTGTTGCTCGACCCCCGCGGGCAGTCCCAGAAACCGGCTTGGCCTGACATCGCCGGGGACATAGTCGGCGAGCGGGAAGGCTGCCTGTCCGGCGGTTTCGTGACAGCTGTCGCAGTGTCGCGTTGCGTCGTGAAGGTTGACGCTGTGGTGCAGCTCGAATCCGCGCAGCTCGGCCTCGACCACGGGGTCGGCGACACCGCGCGCGCGCAGCTGAGCGACAATCAGCGTCAGCTTTTCTGGCGTGTCGAGCCGCAGCTCACGCCGTCCGAGGCCGCCGTCGTGGTTGCTGTCGAACAGCTCGAGGACCGCTTCATGATAGCCGTCTGGCGACATCCAGGCGCCTCGCACCTGCGCCTCGGCGACCTCGCGACCGTTGGCGGCGTCGATCCAGTACCAGCGCGCCTGGACGTTGAAGGGGGTCCATCGCGGCTCGCCGGCTGCAGTGAATTGCTCCAGCAGCAACGGCGAGTAACCGTCGATGTAGGCCGTGCGCAGGTCCGGGGTGCGGTCGAAAGAACCGCCGCGGTAAGCGATCAACGGGGAGCCGTCGGTGTCGACGACCGTGGCATCCACATGGCGACGCGCGGGCAGGCGAATCGTCGGTACATGGCATGCCTCGCAGGTCACGCGTTGCAGGTGGCGCTGCATTTCCGGCAGCCACTCGTGCCCGGTCTCGGCGCGATGGCAACTCGTACATTCGCGACGCTGGCCCGGCTGATGCTCGGGCAAACCAACTTCGCCCGATACCATCCGGTCCGGGCGTGATTTCGCGTAGTGGCATTCACGGCACTCGATGAGGCGCTGGGCGTGGATGTCCCAGGCCTGTCCCAGCGAGTCCTTGTCACGCAAGTTCAACGCGGACAGTCGCATCGGCTGGGCCGAGAACAGCTGCCCGGTGGTCTCTGTGCTCCAGTTGGCCTCACTGCCCAGATCGAGCGTCAATGGCTGGCGATCGATCGCGACAGCGCCGTGACAGGCACCACAGTGCCGCGGACGCGGAAACGCCATCCGAATCACGGCGAGTTCGTCTTCGTCGAGCCTGCCCGGTTCCCACCGATATTGCGCGGCCGTGCGACTGATCAGACCGGTCCTTGTCAGCGTCGCGGCAACGGCCCAGGCTCGATCGCCCGAGCGCTTCGCATCGCGCCAGGCCCCAACATCGGGATCGTCGAGATGACACAGGAAGCAGTTCATCTGTTCGGCGCTGTCGCTGGCACGAATACGCGGTCCTTCGACCAGCAAGGCCCGACGTGCGCCGGGCAGCGACGCCTCTACGACGCGTTCGTGATAGGCATGCGTCGTCATGAACGCCTCGTCTTCGATCTCGTGGCATTGGCTGCAGGTCATCGCCGTTGACAAGGGTTCCCCGGACTCGTGCACCAGCTCACCGTCGCGGTCGAGCAGGGGGATCGGCTCATGATCGATGGCAGGGCGGAGCAGCGGGTCGGCGGCGTATCCCAGGGCCTCCCAATCGAAGGCCGACGATTCGCCGTGACAGTCCGGGCAACGCAACGCTCGTTGCTTGTCGACGACCATGTGGTTCTGCGGTATGTACATCTCGGTTGCCGCAAAGTCGTACCTGCCGCTGAAAGCAAGGCCTGTCACTTCCGAGCCGATACGCAGGGCTTCGTCCCAATCGAAACGTGTCCAGAAGCCTTTGTCGCCATAGACGTGCGGCAGGATGAAATGCCGGTGCTCGACGTCATAGACCTGCCGCCCACGGTGGATCTTGAACGGGTGGATCTTGGCCGCAGGGTCGTCCTTGCTGCCAAGCGGCGCCGCGATCTGTGTGACCGAAGCCGGATCGATCTTGTCGCCGAGCAGGTAGCGCTTGCCGGTCCCGTTGTACCAGGCGTATTCAGGCCGCGCACCTTTGACCCAGGTAAACCTCCCCTTGATCTTCAGATAGAGGTGTTCATCGGTGATCGGCAGATCCCGACCGGCCTCGGACCAGTCCCAGCTGAGTTTGGTGCCCTCTTTGACCGCCATGAACGGAATATGGCAAGTCTGGCAGGCAATGCGCTCCAGATGACTGTCGATACGCCGGTTGCCGTGCAGGTCGGCGCCTTTGTGACACGCGGTACAGTGCAGGCGGTTGCTGTCGTCGACGCTCACTGTGAGCAAGCGGCCCGGGGGCAGGTGATCCTCGGCCTGGTGACAGTCGATGCAATGGAAGCCGAGCCTACCCATATGGACGTCGATCTCGGGGTTCGGGAACAGCAGGCTCTCGTCGAGATCACCGTGCTTGACTGCGTTGCCCCCGCCGGCCATGAAATGGCAGGCACCGCAGTTGCTGCGCGTCGGCAGACCGACGCTGCGTGCCGCAGCGAGCAGGTCGACATCGGCGGCCGGCCATCCGGCATCGCCGGCGTCCTTGTGGTAGGTGCCGGTCTGCTCATGGCAGACGAGGCAGTCGACGAGGGTTTCATCGCTGAGATCGAAGCTGTCGTCTTCCCAACCGAACCCGATGTGGCAACTGGTGCAACCGGGCCAGTTGGAGCGGATGCCGATGCAGAAGTTGTTGATCAGGTTGCGTTTGCCGATGCGCGTCGGCTGATCGTGTCCGGGCACAGCGACCTCGTCGCCAACCAGATTCCAGTGCGCCGTCTTCATGATGTCGCTCGCCGACTGCGGATGGCATTCGAGGCAGGCGCGGGTAACCGAGGGACCATCGGGAAACGGTTTGTCGAAAAACGTACTGTGGTCTGTGAGTGGCGCCCTGTCCGGCAGGAACTGCCACGCATCTTGCGGAAATGCCGGTGCGCTGCCGGTCGCCAGTACCGTCAGCAACACCGCGTGACTCAGTTGCGTCTTCATGTTTTCAGCGGACTTCCCAAGTCCGTCCCGCGCAGCGATTCAACGGATGGGCGGTCTCGCCGCGTCAACTGTCATTTCGCTATCGCAATAAGTGCTCACCACTTTCCTCCGCGAGATTCCGCTGCTCAACCGGCGCTGCCGGTATCCAGTCGAAACGCGATATCGCCGGTCCCACGTTTCTCGACCCATGTCCGTGCAGTCAGGCCCTGGAGATTCGCCGGACTCGGAATGGGTAGTCGTCCAGGGCCGGCACCGTGAGCGAGGTACATGTCGACAGCCGCAGCGCGGCCGACTGCGGCGGCGATGATCGACGGCGTAGCGCTGCCGGCGATGTCAAAAGCCGAAGGTTGGGTGAACTCGAAACCTGCCGTGACCCACCACTCGCCGGCCGCATTCAGGCTCAGGGCCAGGTCTCGCTCACCGACGAAGCCGCCGGGCCGGGTCAGCCGCGGACCGGGCAGCCCAGCGTGGTTGTTACACGGGCGAGCCATCTGCGCGAGCGGACCGGGTTGCAGCCTGCCGCTGTCGACCAATCGCCCCGCGGCAGCGTCGATGCGCGATCCCTGTTCTGCTGACCGGGTATCGGTACTGTCCATGGCTGTCACGACCGCATTCTCGGCGTCGATCTCCTCGAATCAACAATTTGCAGTCTCTCGACAAAAATTCTGGCACAAGCGTGCCTGCACCAACTTGACGGGTAACAATCAAATATCAGGCCGGGACCGGGACTCCCATGCAACCGACAACCGGCGCCAGCAGACCAGCAGCGCACATGGCCCGACAGCGCTCTGATCTGCTCTGATCTGGGACGCAGGACCGCTGAACCGGCGGGAACATTGATCTATGTTATGAGTGCTGGGAGACTTCCCACGAGCGCCGGCCGCGGCCTACGCAACAACGCCATGCCGCACGCGATACGTCGCCGCCGGCGACCAAGAACGGTGCGGTCTCGGGCCCGTCGGGCCGGGCCCATTGAATGCGAATCAATGGCGTGCCGAGCGTTGCTTCTGCCGAGGTCTGTCGGTTTCCGCGACGTCGACTGTCGCGTGCCGGTGTTTCTCGCGCAGATTGATGACCCGGCCGGCCGCGGCAATGGTCTCGGGGCGGTGGGCGACGATGATCCGCGTCAACGGCAGCTGCATGACGGCATCGCTGACCAGACGCTCGGCACCGACATCGAGGTGGCTGGTCGCCTCGTCGAGGACCAGGATCTTCGGGCGCTTGTACAGCGCGCGCGCCAACAGCACGCGCTGCTTCTGCCCGCCGGACAGCACCGACCCCATATCGCCGACCATCGTGTGGTACTGCAACGGCATCGCGACGATGTCGTCGTGGACCGCCGCCATCATCGCGCATGCCTGCATCCACTCCCAGTCCGGCGAAGGGTCGAAGAACGCGATGTTGTCGGAGATCGAACCGGCGAACAGCTGATTGTCCTGCATGACGGTGCCGATGGTGCGGCGGTAGCCGTCCGTGTCGAGCTGCGCGAGCGGCATGCCGTCGATGCGGATCTCGCCGCTGTCCGGTGTCAGCAGGCCGAGCATCAGCTTGACCAGCGTGGTCTTGCCGCACCCCGACGGTCCGACCAGCGCCACCGACTCGCCGGCCTCGATCTGCAGATCGAGTTTGTCGAGCACGTAGGGCTCGTTGTCCGAGTAGCGGAACGACAGCCCGTGGACCGATAGCGACAGGGACCTGTCGTCGTCGACGGCCTGGCCGGCGCCAAGATCGCGTTCGGCCTCGCTCAACGCAATGTCGGCGACCCGCTCGGTATGTAGGCCGAGCATCTTCAGCTCGATGCCTTTCTCGACCAGCGCCGTGGCGCGCGAGACGAACTGCTGCTTGTAGGCGATGAACGCAAACAGCATGCCGATGGAAAATGCGCCGTCCAGTATCATCGTCGCTGCGATCCAGACGACCGCAATGTTCTCGACCGCAAAGATGACGCCGTTGGCGGCCTGGTAGGCGATGCCGAGCCGCTGTACGCGGATGCCGGCGTTGAACTGTTCGGCCAGCAGGTCTTCGTACTGTGCCCGCCGCAGCACCTGGCGGCCGAACAGCTTGATGCTCTGCATACCGCGCACGGTCTCGAGGAAGTGCGACTGCTGCTTGGCCCGTTTGGTGATTTCTTCCTCCTGGGCCTGTCGCAGTGGATGGTACAGCCCGATCCGCAACAGGCCGTAGGCGAGGGCCGCGGCGACCACGATCAGTGTCAGCTGCGTCGAATAGACCAGCATCATCGCCAGTGTCGTCAACACCATCAGGCCGTCGATCACGGCCTCGAGGAAGCTGCCGGTCAGCGTCTGCTGCACGCTCCCCATCGAGTCGAAGCGCGACACGATATCGCCGAGATGCCGGCGTTCGAAGAACACCAGAGGCAGCCGGATCAGGTGGCGAAACAGATTGCTCAACAGCTGCAGGTTCAGCTGGTTGCTGAGCACCATGACGACCCAGGCGCGCAGCGCCGTCACCGCGACGCGTATCAGACCGAGCAACGCGAAGCCGATCGCCAGCAGCGCGAGCAGGTCGCGATCTTTCGATACCACGGCACTGTCGACGACCAGCTGCATGAACAGCGGTGCCGCAAGCGTGAACACTTCGAGACTCAGCGCCAGCATCACGACGGTCGTGACCGCGCGGCGCAGCCCCTGCACACGGCCGAGCAGCTCACGGATGCTGATGCGGCGACGCGCCTCTGCCGCGGTGAAGCCGGTGTCGGGGCTGAGTTCGAGGGCTACACCGGTGAAATGCTCGGAAACCCTATCCAGCGGCAAGCGGCGCCTGCCGCTGCTCGGATCCTGGACCTCGACATGATTGCCGCGGACCCGTGTGACGACAACGTAGTGGTTGAAGTCCCAATGCAGGATTGCCGGCAGCTGCAGTCTCGACAGCTCGTGCAGCGGCACCTTGACCGCGCGCGCGCCGAGCTTCAGCTGAGCGGCTACGTTCATCAGATCGGCAAGCCTGGCGCCGCGGCCGACGCCGAGATTGCGTCGACGGATGCCGGCCGGGTCGATCCGGTAACCGTGATACCCGGCCACCATCGCGAGGCAGGCGAGGCCGCATTCGCTGGATTCGTTCTGCAGGATCAGCGGCGTCTTGCGCCGACCGACGAAATCGAGCAGCGTGATAATCGACATGCTCAGCTCTTCTGAACGAGACTGAGCAGCGGGTCGAAGATCCACGCGATCACGCTGCGGCGATCGAGCATGACGTCGCCGTCGAGCGCCATGCCCGCCTGCAGCGCGAACGATTTGCCGTAGGCGCGCACGGCCTGGTCTCGCAGGCGGACCGTGACCAGGTACGCGGGTTCCTGCAGCGGCAGCGGCAGATCGGTGTCACCGGGCAGCAGCAGTGTCCGGGCGATCGAGCCGACGACCCCCTCGTAATGGCCGAAGCGCTGGTACGGGAATGCGGCGTAACGCAGGGCGACGGACTGGTTCTCGGCGATGAAGCCGATCGCGTGGCTGGGTACCAGCAGCTTGGCTTCGAGATGGCTGCCGGCCGGCAGGATGGTCAGCAGCGGTGCGTCCGGGCGGGCGTGCTGACCGGCTTCGAACAGCACCGTCGTGACGACGCCATCGGCCGGCGCCGCGATGACGACATCGCTGTTCGACTGCTGCGATGTCAGTTCCTGACGGACCTCGGCGAGCTTGCGCTGCAGCGCCGCGCGCGACGCCTCGCCCTCGAGGGTGGCGCTGCCGCGTTCGCTGCGCAGCCGTTGCCAGCGTCCCTGCAACGCGATGCGGTCGCGGAGCAGCTCCTGCAGGCGTCCGCGCAGCTCCAGCACGTTGTCGCGGTGGCCCTGCACCTGGTTCGCGGCGATGAAGCCGTCGGCCTCGAGTTCGCTGAATCGCGCGGTCTCGCGCTCGGCCGACTCGAGACGCTGCCGGTTGGTCCGGATCGCCGCGTCGAGCTGCTGCTGCTCGGCCTCCAGATTGTCCAGATCGTCGTCGAGGCGCCGTGTGCGCAGCGCGTCGATCGCCTCGCGCGAGCGTAGCTCGCCGACCAGGCTGGCCTCGCGTTCCCGCAGCAGCTCGATCGTCATGTCATTGGCCGCGCGCACGCTGAGGCTAGCGCGCTCGGTCGATACGACAGCGAGCACGTCGCCCTTGCGGACCGCCTGGCCTTCGTCGACGCGGCGCTCCAGCAGCGTGCCGGCGACCTGGGGAAAGACCTTGACGAGCCCCTTGTTCGGCGCAAGAAAGCCCTGGACATGCGCCTTGCGGCTGAACTCGCCGATGCAGGCATAGGCGATCAGCGCGCCGGCCACGACTGTCGCCAACGCGCCGAACCAGGTATTGCTCGGCGCGCACGCCAGCAGCAGACTGCCCTTGACCGGGTCATGCTGATGCGCGATCGCTTGCTGGCGAAACAGGTCGTCGTGCATGGCAGGGCCGGGAGTCAGGCGACCGGGGTGGCCGGGCGGTAGTTGACGCTCACCGGGATCGACGCGACCGGCACGCAGCGCTCCTCGGCAGCGGCATGGTTGGCGATGCGCTCATACCAGTTGAAGAACTCGCCGGCCTCGCCGACCGGCAGGCTGTCGAACAGGCTGCGGCACAGGCCGTGAAGGCGCGCGCCGGTATCGCGACGCCAGCGAGCGGCCATGTCGCCTACCGAATGCGCATGCAGGTTGCCCAGCGAGTAGGTCCGCGGAAAGCCGTACTGCAGCGGAAGCACCTCACCGTCGGGCTCGATGACCAGCGGCGACAGCACATCGCCGAGCCGACGCTGCCCCGCGGCATCGTGCTCACCGAGAAAGAAGCTGTCGGGCTGGTGCTCCAGCGCGGAGGTATGCACCAGGTCGACCTGCACGGCCATCGTGCCGGCGAGTTGCGCCTTCAGCTGCTCGGCGAGGTACCAGGCGTGCGCCCCTTCGATCGCGTCCGGCACCTTGCCGGGCAGCTGCGACACGGCGTTGCCAACGTGCTCGAGTGGATGGATCTGCAGCAGCCGTGCGCCGACATTGACGGCGAACTCGGCCACCCAGGGCAGTTCGTCGAGGTTGTGCTGGGTCAGCGTGAACAGGAAGCCGAACGGGATGCCGCGCGCGCGCAGGCCGGGCAGTTTCATCGCCATCGCCTCGAATGCCCGCGGCGAGTTGCGGATTCGGTTGTGCGAAGCCGGTTTTCCGTCCAGCGATATGACCAGGAGGTCGACATGGTCGCGAATCGCGTCGAGGCGTCGCGGCGTCAGCAGCATGCCGTTCGACACGACAGCGGTATGGATGCCGGCCTGCTTGGTATGCGAAAGCAGTTCGGCGAGCGGTGCATAGACCAGCGGTTCGCCACCAGAAAAACTGGCCCAGTTGTAGCCCTCGGTAGCGAGCCCGTCGATCGCGGATTTCAGCAGGTCCGCCTCTATGGCTTCGGTTTCGCGAGGCGACGACGACGAATAGCAATGCAGGCAGCGCAGATTGCATCGTCGTGTCGGGTGGATCTGTACAACGTTGGTGTTTCCAGTGGGTCCCATGGCGAGGTCCTCCGCGCCGCGTCAGGCGATGGATCGGGAGTACGGCCGCCCCGTTCAGGGCGGCCGCGTCGTTAGCGCCGGTCGGGTCGACTCATGCCGCCGTTCCGACAGCAGCGGCTCAGTACGGCTGGCCGACTTCGGCGATTTCCTTGACCTTGTCGAGGCCGCCGTGATTGAAGATCTCGGGCCACGGGATGCCGCGCGGGAACACCTTCCAGTAGCTCTGCGAGACGCTGAAGATCGGCGACGACAGCAGCGCGCCGCCGGCGACCCGGTCGAGTTCTTCCTGGGAAAGCGTGCTCATTTCAGAGCACGTAGCCATCAGTTTTTCCGATCCACGTTGTTCCGTGTTCATGGGATTCTCCTCAAAGAGTGGTTGTAAATTTTCGTTGAGGGTTCGTGATAGGCGGCGAAGTCAGCCACGTCACCGGATCACGACCCTCGTAGACAAGACTACGAGGCCGGTTCCTCGGCGACCGGTAAAAAGTCGCGCCGCAAAACGTGAAACATTCACGGCGCCGGGGACGTGCCCGCGCCGTCAGCACGTGACCGCCGGTCGAGCGGCAGTTTCAGTCGTCGGCGTGTTCGGCGAGGTGTTTGGGCGGTGGCGTCCAGCCGCGCTCGGAGCGGTCGTGGAGCTGCAGACGGTCGGTTTCCATGAGGTTCTTGAGCGTCGCGCGGTGTTCGCGCGCACGCGACAGGTAGGCCTTGTTGCTGGACACCTCGATGTTCTCGTCCCACAGCTCGTAGAGGCTGTCGATGCCGGCCTGGTCGTGGCGGCGAAACACCTGCGACATCCTCTCGACCTTGAACGGGTGCATGCCGATGGCCTTCAATGCCTCCTTGCCCAGTTCCAGCGAGGCATCGAACATCTCGCGCACCGCTACGTCCACTCCCGCCTTGTTCAACAGGTAGAGGTGGTTGACGTCGAATGCCCGCGCCAGGATCGTGACGTCGGGATGATTGCGGCGGACATGCTCGACCATCTCGACACTGCGTTCCCTGTCGTCGATCGCGATCACGATGGCCGTCGCCCCATCGATACCTGCGGCGTGCAGCAGGTCGGGTCGCGAGGCGTCGCCGTAGTAGCTCTTGACGCCGAACTTGCCGAGCATGTCGATCATCTCGGCTTCGTGATCGAGGACGACGGTCTTGACGCCGCTGGCGACGAGCAGGCGATTGACGATCTGGCCGAAGCGGCCGATCCCGGCAATGATGACCGTGCCGGTGTCGGCAAACTGCTCGGCCTGCCGTTCACTGCTGCCTTCGGAACGCCTGAGAACGAACAGGTCGTAGAGAATGAACAGACCCGGTGTCAGCAACATCGACAGCGCGACGACCAGGGACAGGGTTGCCGCGAGTTCCGGCGGCAGGGCCTGATTCTGCAGGCTGAAGCTCAACAGCACGAAGCCGAACTCGCCGGCCTGGGCCAATGCGAGCGTGAACAACCAGCGGTCAGCGATGTCGAGGCGGAACAGACGGGCGAGGGCATAGAGCACGAGACCCTTGACGACAATGACGCCGAGCGTCAGGCCGATGACGATCGCAAAATCGCCGAACAGGATGTCGAAGTCGATGCCCGCGCCGACCGTGATGAAGAACAGGCCGAGCAACAGTCCCTTGAACGGTTCGATATCGGATTCGAGCTCGTGGCGAAACTCGCTGTTGGCCAGCACGACGCCGGCGAGGAACGTGCCGAGCGCGGGCGACAGGTCGACCAGCGTCATCAGCAGCCCGATGCCGATCACGAGCAGCAGTGCCGTTGCGGTGAATATCTCGCGTAGGCGTGACGCGGCGATGAAGCGGAACATCGGCCGCGACAGGTAGTGCCCGCCGAGCAGCACCGCGGCGACGGCACCGAGGACCACGAGCGCGTGTGCCCACCCCGGCAGGCCGGCGACCAGGCTCAGATCGGCATGCGGCGCGTCGCCTGTGCCATCCACGCCGTGACCGCCGATGCTTTCGGCGCCTCCGCCGACGAGTTCCGGTACGGCCAACAACGGTATCAACGCGAGCATCGGGATCACGGCAATGTCCTGGAACAACAGCACCGAAAAGCTCGCCCGCCCGCCCTCGGTCTTGCTGAGACCCTTCTCGTTGAGTGACTGCAGCACGATGGCCGTCGACGACAGCGAAAAGATCAGGCCGATCGTCAGCGCGACCTGCCAGGTCATGCCCAGCAGCAGCGCAATCGCCATGATCGCGCCCACCGTTGCGACGACCTGCAGGCCGCCGAGCCCGAGCAGGCGATTGCGCATCTGCCATAGCATTCGCGGCTGCACCTCGAGCCCGACCAGAAACAGCATCATGACGACGCCGAACTCGGCGAAATGCTGGATCTCCCGGGTCTCCGATCCGACCAGGCCGAACACCGGGCCGATCACGATACCGGCGAGCAGATAGCCCAGGACCGAACCGAGGCCGAGCCGTTTCGCGATCGGTACCGCGATGACGGCGGCGCACAGGTAGATGAACGCCTGAAACAGCAACCCGCCCATGTCTCACACCTCCTGCGTCAGTTCAGCTGCCGCGCCATTGAGCAACGACCTCTGACTCAAGCGCGTGATATCGACGCGATCGTCACGCAGCGCCACGATCAGTCGTTTCCAGTCGGCGATGTGTCGATCGACCCGGCCTTCTTCGACGGCGGTGCGGGACGCGAACAATGCAAACGGCGGCAGGTAGACCATGCCGCACAGCATTGCGGTCTGCTCGATCGGGTACAGTAGCTCGCGAATCGTGAAGTGGTTACGGCCCTCGGCACAGTAGGCGGCCTCGGCGCCACCGGCGGTCAGCGCGCTGAAGAACACCTTGCCGTGCAGCGCCGTTCCGTCGGCGCCGTAGGCGAAGCCGTGCTCCAGGACCAGGTCCTGCCATTCCTTCAGGATCGCCGGCGTCGAGTACCAGTACAGCGGATGCTGGAAGACGATGACATCGTGCGCCAATAGCCGTTCCTGTTCGCGGTCGATGTCGATCTGGAAGTCGGGGTACTCGGCATACAGGTCCACCGGCGTCACGCCGTCGAGGTGCCGTATCGCGTCGAACATCGGGCGATTCACCTCGGAACGATCCAGTGACGGGTGGGCGAGCAGGACCTGAACGCGACGCTGCGGATTCGACGGCATATCGCTGGGATTCACAGTGATGGCGTTCCAACTCAAAGGGCTCCGCCGATCTTAACGAAGTCCGATGTAGGCCGCGGCGTCGACCAATGGGCGTCCAAAACTGTCGATGGTGCAGGCTAGCTTTCGGCACCTGCGCGGTCTTCAATCAAAAACGCCGACTCGGCCGCCGATGAGCCTTGCCGGATCTGGGCGAGGTGCAAGTGTCGCGTCTGGCTGAATCCCGGCAACTGCAGAAAGGGGGGCGGGAGCTACGACGCGCTCGGCACTCGATCGCCATCTCTTTTAACATAATATGTATTATGCGCACTCAGCACTGGGGCGGGATTGCCTTGGGGGCTCGCAGTGACCAGGAGACACGACAAGGCTCCGTG
>JAAUYD010079710.1_pt1 | contig 30224 bp, 22 predicted proteins | sample 7278101 | NCBI WGS metagenome assembly JAAUYD01 (sample SAMN14350128, study PRJNA611818) | marine sediment metagenome | isolation source: surface marine sediment (0.6m) | place: French Polynesia: Moorea | collected 2018-08
CTCTCCTCCGGGGGCAGATGGTTCTTGGTGCTGGGTGTCGACCAGGCTTGTTGTCCAACTGGTAAATTGGTAAGGCCAGCGAATTCTGGCAGAGGAATTGTCGTTGTCAAGCCCGCAGCAGGCTGTCCCATGCAATCTGAATATTATGAAAAACTGATTATTTTCGGCCGATTTTGCGCTTTTTTGGGGGGCCAGACCGGTGTCTCCTGGTCGCGGACAGTGCCGCCACGATGCCGCGCAAAGAGCGCTTGAGTGACCGGGAAAAGGCGTCTACACTTGGCTACGGATAATTGGTAAGACCATTGAAGAAGCATGCAGCGCGTCAAACTCTCCGACCAGATCGCCGAACAACTCGAGGGCATGATCGCCGACGGCACACTCAAGCCCGGTGAACGCCTGCCGGCGGAGCGCCAGCTGTCCGAGCGCCTCGGTATCTCGCGGCCGTCGCTGCGCGAGGCGATCCAGAAACTGGCCAGCAAGGGCCTGCTGAACACCCGCCAGGGCGGCGGCACCTTCGTAGCGGAGTCGCTGACGACGAGCTTCAGCGACCCACTGCTGGCGCTGCTCAAGGACCAGGCCGACGCCGAATTCGACACCCTCGAGGTGCGCAAGGAGCTCGAAGGCGTCGCGGCGTTCAATGCCGCGCTGCGCGCGACCGACGCCGACCGCGAACGCATCTGGTCGCGTTACAACGCGATGGCCGAAGTCCATCGCTCCGACGCCGCCAGCCTCGACAAGCTCAAGGCCGACGCCGGTTTCCACATGGCGGTGATCGAGAGCGCGCACAACGTCGTGCTGCTGCACTTCATGCACGCGGTGCAGGACGTGCTCGAGACCGCGATCAATTCCTACCTCGACCAGTTCTACGCGTCGCCGAAGTTCGTCGAGGTGCTGTGCCGTCAGCACAAGGCCATGGTCACGACGATCATGGACCGCGACCCGGATGCCGCACGCGACGCCGCGAAACACCACCTGGAATTCGCCTACGAATCGTTTCGCGAGTTCCAGAACCAGGCGCGCCTGGCGCGCAACTCGCGCCTCTACTCGTCGATCTTCGACGACCGGGGCGCTGACTGAATGGCGGCGCGACACGCACCGGGCAGGGTCGGCCGCGCGGCCGATGCGGTTGCCTGCCCGCTCGACCGCGCCACACCCGCGATCGCCGCTGACCACGAGGCCGCGAGCCGCGGGCCACGTGATTGCGGCCGAACTCACGCCCTGCCCCACGGTCGCGGCCGCGGCGCGGCCGCCCACTGAGGACACCGACCTTGGACAGACCCGACTCGATCTATTTCTTCGCCACCTGCCTGGTCGACCTGCTGTATCCACGTGCCGGCCTGGCCGGCATGCAGCTGATTCGCCGCGAGGGCGTCGACGTTGTCTTTCCCGACGACCAGACCTGCTGCGGCCAACCGGCGTTCAATTCCGGCTACCGCGACGAGGCCCGTCGGGTCGCACGCGCGCAGCTCGCTTGCCTCGCGCGCGATATCCCGGTCGTCGTGCCGTCGGGCTCGTGCGCCGGCATGATCAAGCACCATTGGCCGGAACTGTTCGCCGGCGACCGCGACGAGGCGCGCGCCCGTGCAGTCGCGGCACGCACGTTCGAACTGACCGAGTTCCTGGTCGATGTCCTCGATGTGCGCCTCAGCGATCTCGGTGAACCGACCCGGATCGCGATCCATACGTCGTGCTCGGCGCGACGCGAGATGGGCGTCGCCGACCGTATCGAGTCGCTGGTCGCGCAGCTCGACAAGGTCGAGGTCCTCGATCAGGCGCGCAAGGCCGAGTGCTGCGGCTTCGGCGGCACGTTCGCGGTCAAGCAGGGCGCCGTGTCGGGCGCGATGGTCAACGACAAGACCGCGGCGCTGCGCGCGACCGGTGCCGGCCGCGTGATCAGCCAGGACTGCGGCTGCCTGATGAACATCGGCGGCGCGTTCGACAAGCAGGGCGACGGGCCGGCCACGCAACACATCGCCGAGTTCCTGCTGGAGCGCACCTCATGAGCACGCCGGCGGACCAGACCGAGGCGTTCCATCAGCGCATCGACGAGGCGCTGCACAACGACCAGCTGCGGCGCAACTTCCGCAGCGCGCTGACCGGGATCATGGCGCGGCGCGCCGAGCAGTTCCCGGACGACGCACAGCTGCAGGCACTGCGCGACCAGGCACGCGCCGTGCGCGCCAACTCGCTGGTGCGTCAACCGGAACTGCTCGAACAGCTGGAGACCAAGCTGACCGGAAACGGCATCCAGGTGCACTGGGCCGAATCGCCGGAGCAGGCCAACGCGATCATCCACACAATTCTCGACGCCGCCGGCGCAAAGACCGTCGTCAAGGGCAAGTCGATGGTCTCGGAGGAGACCGAACTGAACCATTTCCTCGAGCGGCGCGGCATCGAGGTCATCGAATCCGACCTCGGCGAGTACATCATCCAGCTCGCCGAGGAGCCGCCGTCGCACATCGTCGCGCCGGCGATCCACAAGAACCGCGTCGAGGTCGCCGAGCTTTTCCGGCGCTTCCACCCGGAGATCCCGTACACCGAGGACATCGATACGCTGACCCAGAGCGCGCGCCAGATCCTGCGCAACCGCTTCGCCAATGCGGATGCCGGCATCTCCGGCGTCAACTTCGCGGTCGCCGAGACCGGCACGCTGTGCCTGGTCGAGAACGAGGGCAACGGCCGCCTCAGCACGACCGCGCCGCGCCTGCACATCGCGATCACCGGCGTCGAGAAGGTCGTCGAGAAGCTGTCCGACGTGCCGCCGCTGCTCGAGATCCTGACCAAGTCGGCGACCGGCCAGCCGATCACGACCTACTTCAACATGATCAGCCGGCCGCGCCAACCGGGCGAACTCGACGGCCCCGAGGCCGTGCACCTGGTACTGCTCGACAACGGCCGCTCGCGCATCCGCGTCGACGAGGAGCTGCTCGACACGCTGCGCTGCATCCGCTGCGGCGCCTGTATCAACCACTGCCCGGTCTACGTGCAGCTCGGCGGCCACGCCTATGGCACGGTCTACCCGGGGCCGATCGGTCTCGCCCTCGAACCACAGCGCGTCGGCATCGACAAGGTCGGCACGCTGACGTCGGCATGCACGATGTGCGGCGCCTGCGGCGAGGTCTGCCCGGTGCGCATTCCGCTGCCGAAGCTGATCAACCGCCTGCGCGCCGAGGCCGTCGACGGCCAGCGCAGCGACGCCGGGCTGCCGGGTCACGGCAGCCTGCGCAAATCCGGCGAGGCGGTCACCTGGCGGGTCTGGCGGCAGCTGTACGCGAGCCCGCGCCTGTACCGGCTGTTCACGTGGGCGGCGACACGGCTGCGCGCGCTCACGCCGCCGCGCCTCGGCGCATGGACCCGCTATCGCAGTGCGCCGAAACCCGCGTCACGCCCGCTGCGTGAACTCGTGCGCCAGGAGGGCTTCCGCCATGAGTGAGGCCCGCGAACGCATCCTCAAGCGGTTGCGCGCGAACCGTCCGGCGGCATCGCCGGCACCCGACGCGTACCAGAAGCCGCTCGGCTGGGATCGCGAGCGGCGCATCGCGGCGTTCAGCGAACGCATGCAGGCGGTGCGCGGCGAGGTCCACCGGGTCGCGCGCGATGCCTGGACGGACTGGCTGGCACGTGAGCTGCCCGCGCGCGGCCTGCGACAGGTGCTGGTCGGCAACGGCGCCGTCGGCGACCAACTGGCCGAGCGGGCGCCCGACGGCATCGCGCTGCGTCGCTACGACCAGCCGGTCGAGGCGTGGAAGGCCTCGCTGTTCGACGACGTCGACGTGGCGATCACCGCTGCCCGGGCCGGGCTCGCGGAGAGCGGTACGCTGGTGCTGTGGCCGGACGCCGCGGAACCACGCCTGATGTCACTGGTGCCACCCGTGCACATCGCCCTGCTCGACGTCGGCCGCCTGCATGAGAACTTCGCCGCCGCGATCGCCGTCGAGAATTGGGCCGACGGCATGCCGACCAACGCCCTGCTGATCTCCGGGCCGTCGAAGACCGCGGACATCGAACAGACCCTGGCCTATGGCATCCACGGGCCGAAACAGCTGATCACGCTGCTGCTCGACTAGGGCCTGTTCACGCTACGTCTCACATGGCGTAAAAAGGCCCCAGGCGCAGTCAGGCGTCTTTGCCGAAGCAGTCGAGCCGGCGAAAGAAGTCTTCGCAGTCGATGTAATGGCTGCCGTCGCAGGAAAACGTCATGCCGATCATGCCGTTGATGCGATTGATCGACGCGTTGCGCAGATAGATCTGCCTGTCGGTCAGGCGCAGGCGGCGGAACTCGTCGAGAATCGGACGGATCCTTGCCGGCGCGATGCACGGCGGGTGGCCTTCGAAATCGAGCGTCGGCATGCCGTCGAGGAACCCGGGGGCAAGCGCCTGCTCACGGACGTAGACGCGGTAGTTGTAGGGATCGTCGTACAGCCAGCAGGTCAGCTGCGACGACGAGAAGTGCACCTTGACGTGGAACACGCCCTTGCTCGTCAGCAACACCTGCATGGTGTCGAGCACCCGGTCGAGGTGCTCGTCGAACAGGCTCTGCACCCGCTGTTGCTCGAACAGGAAGGCCCGCACCGACGGATCGCCCTTGATCTGCAGCCAACGTTCCGGCATCACACCCTCCTGTCAGGCCGTCGAAAAGCCGGGTTGCCGTCGCGCAACGCCGGTCGCCGGAATGCGCCCGGCTGCACGGCAGGCCGCGGCCGCGTCCTGGACAGAGACGCGCCGACGACCGTTGCGCGCTGCCCACGATAGGCCTTCTGCGGCCGAGTGCCCCGCGCGCCGCCTGTCTCATACAATGCCCTATCTCAATCGGGGATATACTCGAAGCGCCCGACCCTGCAGCCAGACACGCAATGATCCACCTCGCCTACGTCAGCACCGCGACCCGGCTGATGTCCACCGCAGACCTGGCCGACCTGCTCGACGAATGCCGCGAGTTCAACGTGCGCCACGACATCACCGGCATGCTGCTGTACAAGGATAGATCGTTTCTCCAGGTGCTCGAGGGTGACGAGGACGTCACCGTGCCGCTGTACGACCGCATCCGGCGCGATCGCCGTCACGAAAAGGTCAAGACATTGTTCATGAGCGACGTCGTGCGCCGCGATTTCCCGGACTGGAGCATGGGATTCAAGAACCTCAACGGGTTCGACGTCTCGTCGATCGTCGGCTACAACGACTTCATGGATCAGGGCGAGACTGCGCGTGCGATGTTCGACGATCTGACTCGGGCCAAGAAGCTCTTGCTGCTGTTCCGCGCCAAGAGTTGACCGGCGCAGTCCGTAGCGCGCAACGCGTCAGATTCAGGATTACCCAGGCATGACACAGAACGACTCGGGCGACGGCCCGCTGATCTACGTCGGCATCGGCGCGTCCGCCGGCGGGCTGGAGGCGATTCGCGAGTTCACGAAGGCCCTGGAGCCGAGCCTGCGACTGACCTTCCTGATCGCGCAACACCTGTCCCCCAGTCATACCAGCATGCTGGTCGACCTGATCCGGCGCGAGTGCGACCTGGCCGTCAACGATGCCGTCGACGGCGGCCGACCGAAGCCGAACGAGATCTACATCACGCCGCCCAACCGTGACATCGAGATCCGCGACGGCCGGATCCGGCTGTCCGAAGCCCGTACCGGGCCGATGCCGAAACCCGATATCAACCGCTTCTTCCGCTCGCTGGCCGAAGACTGCGGCAGCCGCTGCATCGGCATGATCCTGTCCGGGACCGGTACCGACGGCGCCGCCGGCATGATCGAGATCAAGTCCGCGGGCGGGATAACGATCGCGCAGGACCCAAAGAGCGCGAAGTACGACGGCATGCCGCTGGCATCGATTCACGCCGATGCCGCGGACCTCGTGATGGCACCGTCCGACATGGCCGCGACGCTGCAGAACTTCGACAAGAACCGGCTGACAAACGCCGACGTCGCGCTGCAGGGCAGCGACGACACCTACACGGCCATCGTCGACCTGGTCCTTCGCGAAACCGGCGTGAACCTGTTGCACTACAAGAAGAACAGCATCCAGCGCCGCATCCGCCGGCGCATGTCCCTGTGCAACCGCTACACGCTCGAGGAATACATCGAGCTGCTGCACAACGAACCGCAGGAGATCCACGACCTGGCCCGCGATGCCTTCATCGGCGTGACCGGTTTCTTCCGCGACCCGGAGGCCTTCGACGCCCTGGCAGCACAGTTGTCGGCGTTTATCGAAGACGGCGGGCAAGATGACGACATCCGCATCTGGGTGCCGGGCTGTGCGACCGGCGAAGAGGCCTACACGATCGCGGTGTTGATGGAGGAGTACCAGCGCGACAACGAACGCCATCTCGATTACCGCATCTTTGCGACCGACATCGGCACCGAACCTTTGAAGACGGCCCGCCTCGGCACGTACAGCAGCGACGCCCTGTCCGCGGTCGACGCCGCGCTCATCGGACGCTATTTTCGCGAGACCGCCAACGGCTACAGCGTGATCCGGCGTCTGCGCGATCACGTCGTCTTCTCAACCCACGACCTGACCCGCGACGCGCCGTTTTCCAAGCTCGACCTGATCAGCTGCCGCAACGTCATGATCTACTTCGACAACGAGCTGCAGCGCCAGGTGTTCGACACCTTTCACTACGCGCTGCGCGCCAAGGGCCTGCTGATGCTGGGCATGTCCGAGAGCAATGCGCAGGGCGAGAAACTGTTTGCGCCCATCGATGCCAAGGCCAGGGTCTACCGCGCACTGGACGTACCCGGGCACCGCGCGCGCATACCGCATATGCTCAGCGACAAGTCGCGTCCGGCGCTGTCCGCCAACACGACGCGCCCACCCCTAGAAGGGATCGAGGAGCGCCTGCATCGCCAGCTCGCGGGCCGCTTCGGGCCGGCCAGCGCCGTGATCAATCAGGGCAACGAGATCATGTACAGCTACGGCGATCTCAGCGAACTGATGACGGTGCGCTCCGGGCCCGCATCGCTCGACATCCTGTCGCTGGTCAACAATGCGATACGCTCGACCTTGCGCGCGCTGCTGTACAAAGTGCGACGCGAGGCCAGCGTGTCTGCCGATACCGTCGAGCAGGTCATTGCCGCGTTCAAGGATTCGCAGAGCCGGCGCATCCTCGTCACGCCGTTCGATCCGAACCGGCCGGGTTGGCTGCTGATCTCGTTCCAGCCGATTGCACGCCGCCCTGCCGACGAGCTCGTACTCGACAAGGGCGACGATGACGAAGATGCCCAGCTGATGATGGCGCTCGAGCACGAGCTGCTGTCGACACGCGAGAGTCTGCAGACCGTCGTCGAAGAACTGGAAACCACCAACGAAGAGCTGCAGGCCGCGAACGAGGAGCTGCAGTCGTCGAACGAGGAGTTCCAATCGACCAACGAGGAACTGCAGACCACCAACGAGGAGCTGCAATCGTCGAACGAGGAGCTGTTGACGCTGAACGACGAGCTGCAGGAAAAGACGCGCGCCTACGAGAGCCTCGCGAACCAGTTGCAGAACATCCAGAACAGCATCGACACGCCGCTGATCGTCGTCGACAACAACCTGCGCGTGACCCGTTACGTACCCAACGTCGAGCAGCTCGTGCCGCTCTCCCAGATTCGCGATCACGACCACATCACTGCGCTGCCGTGGCGCCACGAACCACACGGACTGCGCGAAGCCCTCAACCGCGTCATCGACTCCCACCAGGCGGAACGCCGCATCATGCGGCTCGGTGACAAGGTCTGGCAGCTGCACGCGTCGCCGTTCATCGATGACAGCAACCGCGCGACTGGCGCGGTGCTGGTCTTCACCGACAGCAGCGAACTCTACGAATCCCAGGAGCGCTTTCGCCAGGAGAAAGAACGCGCGCAGATTACCCTGGAGTCGATTGGTGACGGCGTGCTCCGCGTCGACGTCGACGGCAAGGTCGAGTATGTCAACCCGGTCGCCGCCAAGCTGCTCGGCTGGGACAGCAACGGCGCCGTCGGCAGCAGTCTGGACGAGGTCCTTACCCTGCGTTCACGCGACGGCGAACCGCTCGGCAACATTGCCACCAAGCTGCTGGCCGCCGGTGAATTACAGGGCCATCGGGACGGCGATTGCGTCATGCGGTCGCGCGACGGCCGCGAGTCGCGGATCGCTTACACGATCGGCGCGACCACGGATCACGGTGGCGAACCCAATGGTGCGGTGATCGCGTTCCGCGACATGACCGACCACCACGAGACCCTGGACCGCATGTCGTGGATATCGAGCCACGACGATCTCACCGGTGCCGTCAACCGGCGCGAGATGGAACGCCGCATATCGACGGCGCTCAACGCGATCCAACAGGGCCGAAAACGCGAGGCCGTGTTCCTGTTCCTCGATCTAGACCAGTTCAAGGTCGTCAACGACAGCTGCGGGCACCTCGCCGGTGACGAGCTCCTGAAACAGGTCACGCGAATCCTGCGCGATCACACCCGCCACCGTGACACCCTGGGTCGTCTCGGCGGCGACGAGTTCGGCGTGCTTCTCGAGGGCTGCGTGATCGGCGAAGCGGAGATGGTCGCCGAAAAGATACGCAGCGCGATCGCCGACTTCCGTTTCCACTGGCAGGACAAGGTCTTCCGTATCGGCATCTCGATCGGCATCGTCGCACTGACCCCGGATTCCGGGCACGTCACCGACGTGCTGTCAAACGCGGATTCTGCATGCTACGCGGCCAAGGAGCGCGGTCGCAACCGCATCCAGATCCACACACCGGACGACGACGAACTGGCGCGGCAACGCGCCGACCTGCACTGGGTGTCGGAGATCACCGATGCGATGGAGAACGATCGCCTGCGCCTCTACATGCAGCAGATCCGGACCTTCCGCGACGACGAAGCGACCCACTGGGAAGCGCTGCTGCGCATGTTCAACCGCAAGGGCAAGCTGCTGCTGCCGGGTACGTTCCTGCCGGCGGCCGAACGCTACGGCCTGATCCAGCAGCTCGACGAATGGGTCATCGACAAGCTGTTCCACGTGTTGCATCAGTACCGCCCGGCAAACGGTGGCAGCTCGCACCCCTATTTCAATGTCAACCTGTCCGGCGCATCGTTCACCGATGCGCGCATCACCGACCACGTACACCGCTGTCTCGACGACTACGAGATCGATCCGAGCCGGGTCACGTTCGAGATTACCGAAACCGCGGCCATCTCGAACATGACAACCGCCAAATCGTTCATCGCCCGGGCGAAAGACCTGGGCTGCCGGATCGCCCTCGACGACTTCGGCTCCGGCATGAGTTCGTTCAAGTACCTCAAGGAGCTGGACGTCGATTACCTGAAGATCGACGGCGGTTTCGTCAAGGACATCGAGACCGATCCATTGAGCCAGTCGATCGTCAGGGCGATGGTAGAGATCGCGCAGCAACTGGACATCCGCACCGTCGCCGAGTTCGCGTTGACCGAGACGATCGTCGACAAACTGCAGGAACTCGGTGTGTGCTGCGTGCAGGGGCATGCGGTCGGCGACCCGCTGTCGCTCGAGGCCTTCCTCGACCAGACCTGAGCGCGCCCAGCTTCCGCCCGCAGTCCGCGCGGATACCGCTCAGCGTGCCGCCACCGGTGCGGCGAGCGCCTGTGGGCGGTCATCGAGCAGCCAGTGAATCAGCGCAGCGCCGACGCTGAGCACGACGGCGACCCACCAGACGATCGAATAGCTGCCGGTCGCATCGAACACCCGGCCGGCCCACCAGGCGCCGAGGAACGCCCCGACCTGGTGGCCGAGGAACACGACGCCGTACAGCGTGCCGAGATAACGTGCACCGAACAGCTGGCCGACCAGCCCGCTGGTCACGGGAACCGTCGCCAGCCAGACGACGCCGATCAGCGCACCGAACACGAGCGCCGATGTCGCCGTCAGCGGAACCACCAGGAAACCGGCAATGATCAGCGCGCGAATGCCGTACAGGGTCGCGAGCACGTGTTTCTTGCGGTGACGGTCACCGAGCCAGCCGAACAGCAGCGAGCCGACGATGTTGAACAGGCCGACCAGTGCCAGTGCATAGGCGGCGGTCTCGCGGTCGAGCCCCGAATCGACGACATACGCGGGCAGGTGGGTCGCGATGAACGCGACGTGGAAGCCGCAGACGAAGAAACCGGCGATCAGCAGCAGATAGCCGCGGTGCGTCGCCGCACGTCTGACCAGCGGCAACAGCCCCGACGCGGCGCCGTCATGCCGGTCGTCGGGCAGGAAATAGGCCGCGAACAGCATCAGCAGCGCGGTCCACGCCAGGGCCTCGAACGCCCAGTGCCAGCCGCCGTTGAGCAGCCAGTGGTTGGCCAGCGGCACCATCAGGAACAGACCGAACGAGCCGAGGCCGGTCACGACGCCGAACGCGCTGCCGCGGCGCTGCTCCGGCACGACCCGCGCAACCGCGGCGAGCACGACGACGTAGGTGGTCGCCGACTGCGCCAGCCCGGTCAGCAGGCCGAGGACCAGCAGCAGCCCGGGCGCCCCACCGACGTCGGTCATCAGGAACATCGCGAACACGTACAGCAGCGCGCCGACAGCGACCACACGGCGCGGCGCAAAACGGTCGGCGAGGTAGCCCGCCAGCGGCAGGCCGAGCATCAGGTTCTGCACGGCGATTGCCAGGCCGAAGGTCTCGCGGTCGACACCCAGCACGCAGCCGATAGGCTGCATGAAGATGCCGAACGACTGGCGCAGGCCCATGCTGACGAGCACGATCAGGCCGGCGGCGACAATGACCGCCGCCGGCCGCCGGTGCCAGCCGCGCGCTGCGCTCATTCGCCGTCGAGTACCCGATGCTTGGTACGGATGAAGTCCGTGTGCGACACGTACAGCAGGTCGGCGAGCCGCCGGATCAGGGCCTCTTCGTGGTGGTGGATCGTCGCGTCGGCACAGGCCACTTCCCACAGCCCGCGCACCAGGTCGACCTTCTGCTGCGGCGCGAAATTGGCATTGATCAGGTCGATGTGGCGGTGTAGCGAGACGCTGGTGTCGGATGAATTGCGCGCGACCCGCAGCAGCTCGGCGAGCTCGTCCTCGCCGAGGCCCCAGTTGCGCGCCAGTACGCCCCGCATGCGTTCGAGCTCGTCGTCATCGAGGCTGTGGTCGGCCTTGGCGACCTCGATCAGCAGCATCGCCGCGGCGAGGTGCAGCGCCGCCTCGTCGTCTTCGCCGACGGCCGGCGGCGTCGCGAGAAAATCGCGGATTCGTCTGAGCATGCGTTTCTCCGTGTTCGCTGCGGCGGTGCACGACCGACCGGGTTCCGACGCATCCTCTTACGCCGGCGGCGCCTGCGCAACTCACTACCTAGATTCCCCATTGCCGGGCACGGGTGCGCTAGTCTCCGCTACAGGTTGTATCCGATGGCCTACAGATACCCAACATCTTGTGGAGAGATGGCATGATCGACTACTCCGAGAAACGCGATTTCATACGCATGGCGATGCACTGCCCAGTCGCGATCCGCCCGATCGGCAGCGCCAACGACGAAACCGCCGAGCTGCGCGACCTCAGCGCCAGCGGCGTACGCTTCGTCAGCGCACGCGAGCTGAGCGCCGGCGAACACCTGCAGCTGACGCTGCGACCCGCGAACCCGATCACGCCACCGCTGCAGGCCGCGGTCACGGTGCTGCGTTGTTTCGCGATCGATGACGGTTTCGATATCGCCGCGTCGATCGTCGAGATCGAACCCGTCGAGTACTCCGCCGCCGACTGAGACCGCCGCGCGCCCGTGGCATAGCCCCGTCCGCGGCCTATGCTAGTAGCGGGTGCCGCCTTCTCGGCACCGCAACGCCAAGCGGGAGGACCGATGTCGACCGATAGCGGTGCGCGGCTGATTGTGACGCTCAGCGAGCTGCTGGCCGACAATCCGCCGGACGGCGCCGGCGGCTTCGAGGCCGCCCAGATCCACGACCTGCTGAAGATCTATTTTCGCCACATCGATCCCGGCGACCTCGACGAGCGCGATCCCCACGACCTGCTCGGCGCGCTGATCGCGCACTGGCGTCTGATGCGCCAGCGCCGCCCCGACGAGGCCAAGGTCCGCGTCTACAACCCGAACGAGGAAGACTACGGCTGGCGCAGCCGCGACACGATCGTCGAGGTCGTCGCCGGCGACATGCCGTTCCTGGTCGACTCGATCTCGGCGGCGCTGAACCGCCGCGGCATGGCGATCAAGCTGACCATCCACCCGGTGTTCGCGGTCACCCGCGACGCCGGCGGCCTGCTCACGCGCATCACCCGGCCGACCCAGGGCGACGGCGTCGTCGCCGACGAGGCCGTGATCCAGCTGCACGTCGACCGCCAGCCGGCCGAGGCGCTCGACGCCCTGGCCCGGCTGGTCCGTTCGGTCATCGACGACGTGCAGCGCACGACCGCCGACTGGCTGCAGATGCGGCACGTCGCCGAGACGTTGCGCGATGGCCTGGCGGACGTCCCGGCGCGGGCGTCGCAGTTCGATGCCGAGGAGATGCAGGCCTTCCTCAGCTGGATGATCAACGATCATTTCCTGTTCGTCGCGACCTGCCGCTTCGACCTCGACCCGGCCGACAGGCAGGCCGCGCTGATGTTCGCCGACGACTCCGGCCTCGGCGTGCTGCGCGACGGCGAAGGCGCCCACGAGCTGGCCACGCGCTGGATATCGGGGCTCGGCGTCGACCTCAGCGCGTTCGACAGCGAGCTGCTGATCACCAAGGCCGATGCGCGCTCGACGATCCACCGCCCGGCCTACCTCGACTGCGTCGCGATCAAGCATCGCAATCCGGCCGGCGAGGTCGACGGCGTCAGCTGCCTGATCGGGCTGTTCTCGTCGTCCGCCTACAGCACGCCGCCGCGCCAGATCCCGATACTGCGCCGCAAGGTCGAGCTGGTGTTCGCCGCGACCGAGGTGTCGCCGCGCAGCCACTCGGGCCGGGTCGTCACCAACATCCTCGACAATTTCCCGCGCGACGCACTGTTCCAGGCCGGCAGGGACGACCTGCTGGCGACCACGCTCGGCGTACTGAGCCTGCAAGAGCGCCAGCGTACGCGGCTGTTCATGATCCGCGACCCGTTCCGGCGGTTCGTGTCGTGCCTGGTCTACATCCCGCGCGAGCGCTACAGCCGCGAGGTCCGACTGGCCATCCAGCAGCTGTTGATGGTGCGGCTCGACGGCAGCGACGTCGTCTTCGACACCTATTTCTCCGAATCGATACTCGCGCGCATCACGTTCCTGATCTGGATGCCGGCCGGCGCCGAGCCCGACGTCGACAGCGACGACCTCGAACGCCAGATCATCGACCTGACGACGACCTGGCAGGACGGCCTGCGTGACGCCTTGTACGGCCAGGTCGACGAGGCCCTGGCGACGCGCTACCTGCATGCCTACGCACACGCCTTTCCGAGCGGCTACCGCGACGACTTCCACCCGCGGATCGCCGTCGGCGATATCGAACGCATCGAAAGGGCGCGTCGCGACGACGGCCTGGCGCTACACCTGTACCAGCCGATCGACGAGGCCAGCGCGGCATTGCACGTGCGGCTGTACTCGCCACGCCACCCGGTCGCGCTGTCGCAGGCGATCCCGATACTCGAGAACATGGGTCTCAGCGTCCACGGTGAGCGGCCGTACCGCATTCGCCACCCGGCCGGCGAGGTCTGGATTCACGACTTCGCAACCCGCCAGACCGGCGCCGCCGATGCCGGCCTCGGCGACGCCCGACGCGAGGCGTTCGCGAGCGCGTTTCTGCGTGCCTGGGCCGGGGCGATCGACAACGACGGCTTCAACGGCCTTATCCTGCGTGCCGCGATCTCGTGGCGCGAGGCGCTGGTGTTTCGCGCCTACAGCCGCTACCTGCACCAGATCAAGGCGCCCTACACGCAGGACTACGTGGTCGCCGTGCTCAACCGCCATCCCGACGTCGTCCAGGTACTCAACCATGTGTTCCGCCTGCGCTTCGACCCCGCTGCCGACGGCGACGCGGCCACTACCGACGCGGCCGCGGAGAAGTTCGAACAATGCCTGGAGGCGGTCAGCAGCCTCGAGGAAGATCGTATCTTGCGCAGCTTCCTGCACCTGATCCAGGCCACGCTGCGCACCAATTTCTTCCGCGACGACTGCGCCGCCGCGGCCGTTCCGTACCTATCGTTCAAGTTCGATCCGACGCGCGTGCCCGGCATGCCGCAACCACGCCCGATGTTCGAGATCTTCGTGTTCTCGGCCGACATGGAGGGCGTGCACCTGCGCGGCGGCCGGGTCGCCCGTGGCGGCTTGCGCTGGTCCGACCGCATGGAAGACTACCGCACCGAGATCCTCGGCCTGATGAAGGCGCAGATGGTCAAGAACACCGTGATCGTGCCGGCCGGCTCGAAGGGCGGCTTCATCGTCAAGCGCGGCATCGACACCGACGACCGCGAGCGGCTCATGCAACAGGTCGTCGCCTGCTATCAGACGCTGTTGCGCGGCATGCTCGACCTTACCGATAACCTGGTCGGCAACCGGCCGCTGCCGCCACCGGGGGTCGTGCGCCATGACGACGACGACCCCTATCTCGTGATCGCCGCCGACAAGGGCACGGCGACGTTCTCCGACATCGCCAACCGGGTGTCGGCCGACTACGCGTTCTGGCTCGGCGACGCGTTCGCATCCGGCGGCTCGGCCGGCTACGACCACAAGGCCATGGGCATCACGGCGCGCGGCGCGTGGGAGTCGGTCAAGCGCAACTTCCGCGAGCTTGGTCTCGACACCCAGAACGAGCCGTTCAGCGTGGTCGGCATCGGCGACATGTCCGGCGACGTGTTCGGCAACGGCATGCTGCTGTCACCGCACATCCGCCTGGTCGCCGCGTTCAACCACCGCCATATCTTCATCGACCCGGACCCGGACGCCGGGCGTGCGTTCGCCGAACGCCAGCGCCTGTTCGCGCTGCCGCGTTCGGGCTGGGCCGACTACGACCGCAACCTGATCTCGGCGGGCGGCGACGTGTACTCGCGCGACGCCAAGTCGCTGCCGTTGACGGCAGAGATACGGGCGCTGCTCGGGCTCGACGTCGACCGGATCACGCCGAACGCATTGATCCAGGCGATCCTCAGGGCGCCGGTCGACCTGCTGTGGAACGGCGGCATCGGCACCTACGTCAAGGCTTCGCACGAGAGTCATGCGCAGGCGAGCGACAAGGCCAACGACGGCGTGCGCGTCGATGCGACCGAGCTGCGCTGCCGGGTCGTCGGCGAAGGCGGCAACCTCGGCTTTACGCAGCTGGCACGGATCGAGTACGCGTTGGGCGGCGGACAGATCTACACCGACGCGATCGACAACTCGGCCGGCGTCGACTGCTCGGATCACGAGGTCAACATCAAGATCCTGCTCGACCAGCTGGTCGCCGACGGCGACCTGACGACCAAGCAGCGCAACCAGCTGCTGGTCGACATGACCGACGACGTCGCCGCGCTGGTGCTCGCCGACAACTACGCACAAACCCGGGCGATCAGCGTCGTCGCGGCCGCCGGCGCGGACCGCCTGTACGAGCAGGCACGCTTCATCGAGCTGCTCGAGCAAAAGGGAGGGTTCGACCGCGCGCTCGAAGGACTGCCGGACCGCAAGGCGATCACCGAGCGTCAGGCGGCCGGCAAGGGGCTGAGCAAGCCGGAGATCTCGGTACTGCTCGCGTACAGCAAGATGAACTACTACGAGGCCGTCGTCGAGTCCACGGTCCCCGACGATCCGTATGTCCGCGAACGCCTGGTGCGCTATTTCCCGCCGCAGCTGCGCGAGCGCTACCCGGCGCAGATCAGCGGCCACCCGCTGCGCCGCGAGATCGTCGCGACGGCGATCGCCCGCGAGGTCGTCGATCACGTCGGACCGGGGATCGGCTTCCGCGTTCGCGAACAGACCGGCTGCGACATCGCCGACGTCGCGCGCGCGTACCTGGTCGTCAGCGACATCTTCGCCACCGACCGGCTCTGCGCACAGATCGAGTCGCTCGACAACCAGGTCGCGGCGCGCGTGCAGATCGACATGCTGACGGCGCTGGCGGGTTTCCTCGAGCACACGCTGACCGGCCTGCTGCGCGCCTACCGGCGCTGTCTCGACATGCAGACTCTGAGCGAGCGCTTCCGCAGCGGCGTGACCGAGCTCTGGGACGCACTGCCGCGGCCGCTCGCGACGAAGGACAAGGCCGACTTCAACCGCCGCGCCCGACAGTTCGGCGCCGCCGGCGTCCCGCTCGACATCGCCAAGTCGGTCGCCGGGCTCGCGCCGATGGCCGCGGCGCTCGACATCGTCGACGTGGCGCGCGCGACCGACAGCGACATCGCCGCGACCGCCTGGGTGCATTCCGCATTGAACCATCAGCTCGAACTCGACTGGACACGTCGCCAGATCGCGGCGCTGGGCGTACACACGCACTGGCACCTGCTGGCACGGACCAAGCTAGCCGCCGCACTCGATCGGCAGCAGCGCGACCTCACCGAGGCGGTGCTGCGTTGCCCGCGCAAGGCGGCCAGCCCGCGCGGCATTCTCGAGCAGTGGAGCCAGCAGAACCGCGCGATGCTCGACCGCCACGCGCAGCTCGTCGCGGAACTGAAGGCCGGCAAGGTGTTCGACTTCGCGATCCTGTCGCTGGCCGTGGCCGCGGTCGACGAACTGCTGCCACGCGACGTCGACGGTGACGGTGACGGTGATGGCCGGTGACCGACGGCGCGGTCAGCGCAGCCCCATGCAGTTCGCGAAATAGGTCACGGTCGCCGGCCAGTCGCTGAAGATCCCGACGATGCCGACCTCGCGGGCCAGCACGTCGAGGACCAGGTAGCGGTCGCCGGGTCGGTCGATGACGCCTTCCAGCGACGCCTCCGGCAGCGCGCTGCCAAAGTACCAGTCGCCCGTGGCACCGTCGGTCAGGTCGGTGCGCTCGATCGTCCAGGTGACGATATCGAGCCCGGCGCGCCGCGCGGCGTGCGCGTACTGCGACGGCACGATGCGGCCGCCGTCGTCGGTCGTCAGCAGCATCCACATCGGCGGTGCGACGATCGGCACACCACGGCGCACCAGATCCGCCATGTAGTCGCGCAACATCGCCTCGCTGCCCATGAACGCCGCGAAGTCGTCGCGTTCGTAGGACGCATCCAGGTACACCGCCTGCCTGCCGAAACACGGCGCGTTGGCGATCCAGTACTCGACGTCGGCGAGGCTGAACGACTGCGCCCAGACATCGCGCGGCGCAACACCGGCACTACGGTATTCCTCGATCATCTGCCGGGCGTAGTCCTGCTGTGTGTAGCTGCCCTGGAACGGCATCGCGACGCCTGGCGACTTGAGCTCTGGCGCCATCTTGACACCGAGCTCCCGGAACAACGCGATGCTCTCCTTGTGGCTGAGCAGCGTACCGTGGCCGCCGGTCTCGTCGGTATCCGGATACCCGTCGGTCGGTGGGTCGGTGGTGCCAGCGACGTACGCCTCGACGGTCGTCGCCAGTGCATCGGCCCCGTCCCTCTTTCCCTTCAACGACTTGAACTCGTCGAGCGTCAGGTCGCTGGTACAGCACTTCACGCTGGCGGGGGTGTCGGTCGCCGGATCGGCCGGCTCGAAAGGCACCGAACACTTGGCGGCCAGCGACGTCAGCAGGATATTGGTCGTGGTATGCAGGTCGCACTGCGAATGCCGGCAGACCAGCTCGCGATCGCGCGTGAAGGTCACGTCGCATTCGACGATGCCGGCGCCCATGCGCGCGGCGGCGCGGTACGACTCCTCGGTGTGTTCCGGAAACTGGCGTGGCGCGCCGCGGTGCCCGATCGAGAAATCGGTCGGTCGGAACGGTCCTCCGGCGCAGCGTTCGAGCCGGCGCTTGAGCCGTGACCGGGCCATGTCGCCAACGAGAAAGTACGGCCGCGGCCCGAGCTGGACACGGGTCTCACCGGGCTGCGCGATGCCGCCGCGCTCGGCCTGTGCATGACGCTGGCAGTCGTCGTCACGGCGCCCGTCGGCCGCGCCGAGCATGCCGCTGCACAGCACGCCGACGACGAAGCCGCAATGACGTACCCAGCCGACCATCGAATCACCCCGATCCGGCGCGCTTGCGCCCGGTCCGTGGCGGCGGCACCGGGCGACGGCGCCGATCAGCCGCCACCGCCGAGCGTAATCGTCACGCTCCGTTCACGACCGTCGCGCCAGACCGTGACCGACACCACGTCGCCGATCGCGTAGCTGTCGAGGACCGACAGCAGCGTCGTGACGTCGGTCGTCGGTTTGCCGTCGACGGCGCGAATGATGTCGCCGGACACGATGTCGCCGCCGCTGTCGACCGAGAACGCCTGCAGGCCGGCGATGTCCGCCCCGGAACCCGGCTCGACCCGCAGCACCGCCACACCCTCGACGTCGAGCCGCCGCGCCAGCCTGCGATTGACATCCTCGTCGACCGAGATGCCGAGCGTCGGCCGCACGTAGCGGCCCTCGGCGATCAGCTGCGGTACGACCCGGTTCACGGTGTCGACCGGAACCGCGAAGCCGATACCGGCGTACGCACCGGAAGGGCTGTAGATCGCGGTATTGATGCCGATCAGGCGACCCGCACTGTCGAGCAGCGGCCCGCCCGAATTGCCCGGATTGATCGCCGCATCGGTCTGGATCAGGTGCTCGATCCTGCCGCCGTCGTCGTCATCGATCGACCGGTCGAGCGCCGAGACCAGGCCGCCGGACAGCGAATAGTCGAGGCCGAACGGGTTGCCGATCGCGAACACCTTCTGGCCGACGCGCAGGTCGCCGCTGGTACCGAGCGGGATCGGCGGGCGGCGATCGAACGGCACGTTGATGCGCAGCACCGCGAGGTCGTGCGCCGGGCTGCGGCCGACCAGCACGGCACGGTAGCTGCGGCCGTCGTTCAGGCTGACGATCGCCTCGGAGGCGCCCTCGATGACGTGGTTGTTGGTGACCACGTGCCCGAACTCGTCCCAGAAGAAACCGGAACCGGAGCCGCGCCTGACGCTCGTGACATCGCGTGTCCACATGTTCACGACGCGCTGGCGTGTCGTGATGAACACGACCGACGGACTGGTCCTTTCGAAGATCGCGATCGTCGCCTGCTCGTCGGCGGCCAGGTCGCCACGCGCGGCGACGCTGCGCGGCTCGGCGTCGATCTGGATCAGCTGGCGCTGCACCCAGGGAAGCGACTGCCACAACACCAGCAGCATCGCCGAGCCGATCAGGATCCAGCGGATACGGCGCAGTGCGGGGTCGGGACCGGTCATCGTTCGCGGGCTCACAGTTTCGGTTCGACCGACAGCGTGCCGGCAGCCGACGACGACTGCAACCCGAGGGCCGTGGCGGTTGCTGCGAGCGCAGTGCACATCGGCACGTTGCTGGTGCGTCGCGCAAGGTATCCGGCGCTAGCGGCGAGCGGCGCCAGGCGCGAAGCGGCGCCGGTCCCCGAGCGGACGTCGCTGCCGTGCCGCGCAGGCGTCGCAGCCAGAAACGCCGCGCGCCGGGCACGCAGGCGCGCGCGGCCGGCCAGCGACGCAGTTTCCACCGACCCGGCGGCGTTGCGGATGCGCCGGCGGTGGGCCGGCGAGCCGACGGCGCGGCGTGGACCCGTGGCTAGGGTTGTCGATGGATCCCGTCGCCGCTGCGACCGTGCGCCCCGGCCCTGTAGCGCCGCCCCCGCGCCGGCGCGACATCGCTGCCCGCGAACCGGTGACCGGTCGAGCGGCCGCGGGGTGCCGGTCGCGGCGCGCGCCGGCCGCCGCGATCCGTGTACATCACCGACACTTGGGCGATCACTGTTTCTGGTAGATCTCGCCGCCTTGCGCCAGGAACTCGTCGGCCTTTTGTTTCATGCCCTCCTCGACGGCGACCGCCACGTCCTTGAACGCGTGCGCGGCGGCGTAGTCCCTGACATCCTGCGTGATCTTCATCGAGCAGAAGTGCGGGCCGCACATCGAGCAGAAATGCGCGACCTTGGCCGAGTCCTTGGGCAGGGTCTCGTCGTGGTACTCGCGCGCGCGCTCCGGGTCCAGACCGAGGTTGAACTGGTCTTCCCAGCGGAACTCGAAACGCGCCTTCGACAGCGCATTGTCGCGGACCTGCGCCCCTGGCAGGCCCTTGGCGAGGTCGGCGGCGTGCGCGGCGAGCTTGTAGGTGATGATGCCCTCGCGCACGTCCGCCTTGTTCGGCAGGCCGAGGTGTTCCTTCGGCGTCACGTAACACAGCATCGCCGTACCGTACCAGCCGATGTTGGCGGCGCCGATGCCAGACGTGATGTGATCGTAGCCGGGCGCGATGTCGGTGGTCAGCGGGCCGAGCGTGTAGAACGGTGCCTCGAAACAGTCGGCGAGCTCCTTGTCCATGTTCTCCTTGATCATCTGCATCGGTACGTGGCCGGGGCCTTCGATCATGACCTGCACGTCGTGCTGCCACGCGATCCTGGTCAGCTCGCCGAGGGTCTCGAGCTCACCGAACTGGGCCGCGTCGTTGGCGTCGGCGATCGAGCCCGGGCGCAGGCCGTCGCCGAGCGAGAACGACACGTCGTAGGCCTTCATGATCTCGCAGATGTCTTCGAAATGCGTGTACAGGAAGTTCTCTTTATGGTGCGCGAGGCACCACTTGGCCATGATCGAACCGCCGCGTGAGACGATACCGGTGACGCGCTCGGCGGTCAGCGGCACGTAACGCAGCAGCACGCCGGCGTGGATCGTGAAATAGTCGACGCCCTGCTCGGCCTGCTCGATCAGGGTGTCGCGGAACATCTCCCAGGTCAGGTCCTCGGCCTTGCCGTTGACCTTCTCCAGCGCCTGGTAGATCGGCACCGTGCCGATCGGCATCGGCGCGTTGCGCAGGATCCACTCGCGCGTCTCGTGGATGTTCTTGCCGGTCGACAGGTCCATCAGCGTGTCGCCGCCCCAGCGCGCCGACCAGGCCATCTTCTCGACCTCCTCCTCGATCGACGACATGACCGCGGAGTTGCCGATGTTGGTGTTGATCTTCACGCGGAAGTTGCGGCCGATGATCATCGGCTCGAGCTCCGGGTGGTTGATGTTGGCCGGGATGATCGCCCTGCCCGAGGCGACCTCGTCACGGACGAACTCGGGCGTGATCTGCTCGGGCAGCCTGGCACCGAACGATTCCCCGGGGTGCTGTTTGAGCAGCTTGGCGTAGCGCGGATCGGCACGCATCGCGTCGAGACGCTGGTTCTCGCGGATCGCGACGAACTCCATCTCCGGCGTGACGACGCCCTGGCGCGCGTAGTGCATCTGCGTGACGTTGCGGCCGGGTTTCGCACGGCGCGGCGCACGCACGTGCTCGAAGCGCAGGTGGGCGAGATCCGGGTCCTGCTGGCGCGCCCGGCCGTATTCCGAGGTCGGCCCGTCGAGCTGTTCGGTATCGGCGCGCTCGGCGATCCACGTCGAGCGCACATCGGGCATGCCCTTCAGCAGGTCGACGGCGACGTCAGGGTCGGTGAACGGGCCAGACGTGTCGTAGACCGTGATCGGTGGATTGTCCTCGGCACCGAAGCTGGCCGGCGTCGACGCCTGCGCGATCTCGCGCATCGGCACGCGGATGTCGTCACGCGATCCGCGCACGTAGACCTTGCGCGAACCGGCGAACGGCCGCGTGACCTCGTCCGACAGCGCGTTGGTCTTGTTGATGAAATCTTCCGGGATTGCGCTCATGTGTTGTCTCCGTGGTGCGAAAGCGGAGACAACGCGCGCTGCGTCGTTCTCAGCTTTCCTCCGCCAGTCCTAGCTGGGTCAGGTTCGAAGGGACTCTCTCAGCCCGTCACCGCGGGCACCCCTAGCTGCGTCGTTCTCGTTGCGCCGTCCTGGCGCAGATCGGGGCACTCACCGGGCCCCGGCCCCGTCATCTCTGGCGGGGCGTTGGTTCGGCCGCGCACGCCCACCGCGCGTCCGCTCGCCGCACAGCCGCCGCCGGTCCCGGCCGGACCGGATTAGACGGTCCCTGTCGGCCGGTCACCCCGGCCAGCCAAGATGCCGCGGCGTCGAGGCGCGGGGACGGCGCGTTCGAAAACCCGACTGTACCAGTGCGGTATGGCCACCACCACAGCCGATTTCCCGGGTAACGGCGCGGCTGTGGGCCGGCCTGGCGAGCGCGCGCGGGCGCGACCCAGGGCAAGCCATCAAAAAACTTCATACTCGGCCAGAAAACGCATCGGGTTCAGGGACTTGCTCCGCTCCCGCACAGGTCGTAGGCTAGCCGCCTGCAGTCCATTGACGGTGCAATCCGGAGCCCGACCATGCTCGCCAACGATCTCGATACCGCCCGCTTCAACATGATCGAGCAGCAGATCCGCCCGTGGGAGGTGATCGACGAACGCGTGCTCGGCGCGTTCGAACAGGTCCCCCGCGAGCGCTTCGTCGGCGCCGACTACCAGGGCCTGGCCTATGCCGACATCGCCGTGCCGATCGGTGCCGGCCAGACGATGATGAAGCCGGTCCAGGAGGCACGCATGCTGCAGGCACTCGACGTCCGCCCCGGTGACAGCGTGCTCGAGATCGGCACCGGCAGCGGCTTTACGGCGGCCTGCCTGGCCCACCTCGGCGGCACCGTGACCAGCTACGAGATCGACGCCGGGCTCAGCGAGGCCGCGGCCCACCGGCTGGCCGAGCTCGGCGTCGAAAACGTCGAGCTGGTGGTCGGCAATGGCCTGGCCGCGAGCATCGCGCCGCAGTCGTTCGACGTCATCGCGGTCACCGGTTCGCTGCCGGTCCATGTCGACGCCCTCGAACAGCTGCTCAAACCCGGCGGGCGCATGTTCGTCGTCGTCGGCGAGGCGCCGGCCATGGAGGCGCTGCTGGTCAGCCGCAACGCCGACGGCGAGCGCTGGACCGAATCGCTGTTCGAGACCGTGCTGCCGCCGCTGCAGCATGCGCCGCAGCCGGACAGATTCGAGTTCTGACAGCCGCCGGGCGTGCGCGACTTCACCCCGACCCAGCTGCGCGACCACCTCGCGCACGGCGACAGTGACCCGCTGCTGCTCGACGTCCGCGAGCCCTGGGAGTTCCGTATCTGTCACATCGACGGCTCACAGCTGATCCCGATGGGCCAGCTGCCGGCATCGCTGAACGCCCTCGATCCGCAACGCGAGACGGTCGTGATCTGCCATCACGGCATCCGCAGCCGCCAGGTCGCGATGTATCTCGACTACCAGGGCTTCACCAATGTCATCAACCTGGCCGGCGGCGTCGCTGCCTGGGCACGCGACGTCGACCGCCAGATGGCGACGTACTGAGAGACGACCATGTCGCTGCTCGGCGAACCGGCGCCGGATTTCGGCGACCCGCTCGGTATGCTCACGGCCTGCCACCAGCGCATGCTCGCACAGTGCGAGCTGCTCGACCGCCTCCCCGACTGGATCGCCCGGCACGGCATCGATCACGAGGCCCTGGTCGCCGCTGAACGGGTCCGGCGCTACTTCGCCGACGCGGCGCCGCTGCACCACCGCGACGAAGAGCAGGACCTGTTCCCGCTGCTCGCAGACGATGCCGGGCTGGCGCGACTGATCGACACGCTGCGCCGCGACCACGCCGCCCTCGATGCAAACTGGGCACAGCTCGCCGCGGCCCTCGCCGAACTGAAGACAGGGCGCGCCGACCCGGACGGACTGCGCGCGGTCGGCATGCCGTTCAGCGCGAGCTGTCGCGCCCACGTCGCGCGTGAGGACAGCGCGCTGCTGCCGCGTGCCGCGACGCTGCTCGACGCCGCGCAGCTGGCGCGGATCGGTGCCGCGATGGCCGCACGCCGCGCCTGATCGCCGTCGCGGCGCCGCGCGCCTGGCGTGCGGTTCCTACTGGTCGGCCGGCCCGCGCGACTCGCGATCGGGCGCCGCGGTGTGCGTGCGCTGGCCGCTGCCGAGCGCCAGGTCGAGCGTGCGCCGCACGGTGTCGATACCCGTGTGCATCTGCAGCGCGATCGCCTGCACCGCGAACCCGCGCAACAGCGCGTACAGCCGTTCGAACGCCTCGTGCGACAGGTCGGGCGAGGCGCGATCGCGGTCCGGCAGCGCCACCTCGGCGACGATCACGTCATCGTCGTTGACGTACCCGACCACGTCGCAGGTCGTCTGCACCAGGCGGTGCATCTCCTGGTTGTGCGCCAGGCATTCGAAACGAAAACGCTCGATGCCGCGTTCGACGGCGGCCTCGACGAGCAGGCGCAGCAGCAGGCGGCCGATGCCCCGGCCCTGCATCCGATCGATCACCGTCAGCGCGACCTCGGCGACGGTCGTCTCCGCGGGCAGGCGAACGAAACGCGCGACGCCGGCGCCGGCGCCCTCGTCACCGGCGGCGTCGAGCATGACGGCACCGATGGCGACGTGGTCGACCTGGTCGACCTCGGTCAGGTAGCGCAACTCGCCGTCGCTCAGCGCGTGCTTGCCACCGAAGAAGCGCTTCTGGCGCGACGCCGCCGACAGCGCATCGAAACCCTCACGCAGGCGTTGCTTGTCGGTGGCCCGCAGCAGGCGCACGCGCACGCGCTCCTCGGCCGACAGGCGGACCTCTTTGACGTAGTCGTGGTTGAACTTCATACCGTCTCCTCCGAATACCGCTGGTGGGACTGGGTACCGCGACCCCGCCCTGGCACCACCCAAAATGGTGCACTGCACAATAGACCGCTGACCGGGACCGAGGTTCCGGGGCCGCAGCGGCGTTTTGCGACCCGGTCGACGAAAACGCGACCTGCGACCGCGCGGCAGGTCGACCGGGCACCGGGCTGCGCACGCCCGCCAATCCGGTCCGCAGCACGCGGGCGATCTGTTCGGCGGCCTCGCGACCCTGTCCGGCGAATCGACCGGGTGCAAAAAAAAGCCCCGCACGGCGGCGGGGCTGCTGGGTCGACGTGCGTACGCCGCGGGGTCTGCGATCAGATCTTGACGCCGAGCGATTCCAGCGTGTTCAGCGTCAGGCCGCCGCGCTCCAGGCCCTTGGCGCGCTGGTAGTTGTCGACCGCACGCAGGGTCTGCGCACCGACCTGGCCGTCGATCGGCCCGGGGTTGAAGCCGGCGTCCTTCAACGCCTTCTGCAGGTCGGTCATGATGCGGCCGGTGATGTTGGTCTCACACAGCACGCTGCGCCACTCGAGGCGCTCGTCGCTGACCTTGACGCGCTTGGCGACCGTCTCGACGACGGCCGGGATATCGACCTTCTTCTGCTCGGCGGCAGTCACCAGCTTGCGCACCTTGACGGTCTTGTACTCGGCCGGGATCTCGACCTCGCGGATCGTCGCCGGGGTCTTGACCTTGCGCTGTTCGATCGTCGCCATCTTGGCCGCCGTTTCGCGCAGGCAAACGGTGTTGCCGGTGGCACGCGCCTTCGGCTTGTCTTCCCAGTCCGGGTGCCAGAAGAACTTCTCGTCGGCGACCTTGACGGTCTTCTTGACGGTCTCGTAGGTCGGCTCGATCTTGACCCTACGCTCCTGCGCCGGCTTGACCAGCTTGCGCACCTTCTGGATCGCGTACTCGGCCGGGATCTCGACCTCCTTGGTCGTCGCCGCGGTCTTGATGACCTTGCGCTCGACGGTCTTGTACTGTGCCGGGATCTCGACCAGGCACATGATCTCGCCGGTCGTGTTGTCGATGCGCTCGACCAGGCCGCGACCCTGCTTCCACGCTGTGGTCGCCGGCTTGACCAGTACCTTCTCGGTCACGGTCTCGAACTCTGCCGGGACCTCGACGATCTTCTTGCTGGCCTCCTTGACCAACACCTTCTCCTCGGCCCACTCGTACGCGGCCGGCTCGACCTCGATCTTGTCGAAGGCCGCGGTCTTGAGCACGCGCACGTCTTCCTGCTTGTACTGTGCCGGCACGTAGTACTCGCTGAGGCATGCACCGACCTGCTGTTGGTCGAGCTTGACGCCGCTGCCCGTGATCGATGCCAGCAGCGCCGGACTGGCCGGCATGGACTTGCGCGACTTGCCGGCGAGCCACTGTTTGCTCGCCGGTGCGAGTTCGACGGTCTCCTTGACGACCTCGTACTCGGCCGGGACCGGCACGATCTTCTTCGCCGCTTCCTTGACGAGGACCTTCTCCTCGACCATCGCATACTTGGCCGGCACGGTCTCGTAGCGTACCGAGGCCTCGCGCATCGTGACGTCGACGTTCTCGGTCTTGTACTGCGCCGGGATCACGACTTTCGCATAACACTCGCCGGGCTTGGCGTTCGGCAGTGTCTTGGTCGCGTCGACCGGTTGCGCCCAGCTGTGCGCCGCTGCGACCGTGATCGCAAGCGCCAGACCGGTGCGATTGAAAGATTTCAGTGACTCCATACAGGGTCCTCCTGTTACTGCTTGGTTTACGCGCTGCTCGACGGCACCAGGCGAATGGCCGGGTGAGCGGCAACGGGGCCGGGTGCTCAGGCGCGGGTGGTCCCAGCCACCGCACCACATCACGGGGATAGGAACGAGGTTTATATCACAGCGCGATTGCCGAAATATGCGCCAGGTCGCAGCTTCGGCAACTCGTGCGGCCACGGCGATCAGGAGCGGGCCTTGAGTGATAAAAAGAATTGATGAGAAGCGTCAGCGCAGCGGCAGCAGCGCCAGCAGCCGCTCCAGCGCGCCGCGATTCTGCGCGACCACGCGGCGGCCGTTCTCGCCGGCCTCGGCGCGCAGGCTGGCATCGGCGAACCAGCGGGTCACCTGGTCGCCGAGCGCCTTGTCGCTGTCGACCTGGGCCGCGGCGCCCTCGTCGATCAGCAGCTGGCTGATCGTCGAGAAATTGAACACGTGCGGACCGAAACACACGGCCACGCCCTGGGCCGCGGCCTCGAGCATGTTGTGGCCACCGGTCGGCACCAGGCTGCCGCCGATGAACGCGACGTCGGCCGAACCGAGCAGCACCGGCAGCTCGCCCATCGTGTCGCCGAGAAAGACCTGGGTCTGTTCGCCGTAGTCGCCGGGGCGTGAACGGCGCGCGAAGCGCAGGCGCTCGCGCTTGCACAGCCCGGCGACGCGCTCGAAGCGCTCCGGGTGGCGCGGCACCAGGATCAGCAGCGCGTTCGGGAAGCGCGCCAGCACCGTGTGATGGGCGAACAGCACCAGCTCGTCCTCGCCCTCGTGGGTGCTGCCGGCGACCCAGACCGGGCGCCCGCCCCAGTCACGGCGCAGCACCTCGACCCGTTCCTCGAGGCTCGCCGGGATGCGCATGTCGAACTTGATGCTGCCGGTGACGATCACCCGCTCGGCGGCGACGCCCAGGTCGCGGAAGCGTACGGCATCGGCCTCGGCCTGCGCGGCGATGCAGTCGATGTTGGCGAACGTCTGCCGCGTGAAGCTGCCGAGGCGCGCGTAGCGCCGCGCCGACTTGTCGGACAGGCGGGCGTTGGCGAGCAGCGTGTAGACACCGTGGCGGCGACAGGCGTGCAGCAGGTTCGGCCAGACCTCGGTCTCGACCATCAGCAGCACGCGCGGCCGCACGCGGCGCAGGAACGCCGACAACGCCGCCGGCAGGTCGTACGGCAGGTAGACGTGGAACACCTGGTCGCCGAGCTGCTCGACGACGCGCGCCGAGCCGGTCGGCGTGGTCGTCGTCACGGTCAGCGCGAGGGCCGGGTTGTCGTCGCGCAGCCGCCGAATCAGCGGCAGCACTGCCTGCACCTCGCCGACCGACACCGCGTGCACCCAGATCCCGCCCCAGCCGCGCGGAGCGGCGAAGATGCCGAAGCGCTCGGCCCAGCGACGCCGGTAGGCCGGGGCCTTGAGGCTGCGCCACAGCAGGCGCAGCAGCACCAGCGGCAGCAGCAGGTACAAAAGCAGCGTGTACAGGCGCCGGATCACGCCAGCGACTCCAGCGCGCGCTGCAGTGCCGCGACATTGTCGCGCAGGTGCGCGGGGTCGATCGTGCCGACGATCATGCTCGACACCCCGGGCTGCGCGAACACGTGCGCGAACGACCGCTCGACCATGTCCGCGTCGGCGACGTGACCGCTCATCAGCCCCTTCTTGATCAGCACGCCCTTGCCGCGCGCGGCCGCGGCCTCGAGGACCGGCAGCTCGTCGTTGTAGGCCAGATTGCAGGTCGCCATGACGACGTCGAGTTCGGCGACCGTACGCAGGCCGCCGTCGACGGTCTTGCTCGACATGCCGATCGCGCGCACCAGGCCGCGTCGCTGGAGCTCGCGCAGCGCGTCGATGGCGGCGCCGTCGTCGAAGATCGCGCCATCATCGCCGTCGGAATGCACGAGCACGCAGTCGAGGTAATCGGTGCGCAGCGTGCGCAGGCTGTGCTCGACGCTGGCGACGGTGTGCGCGTACGAGAAGTCGAAACGCGACACGCCGTCGGCGAAGACCTCGCCGACCTTGGAGACGATGACCCAGTCGCGGCGTGCCGCGCCGAGCAGCCTGCCGAGACGCTGCTGGCTGCTGCCGTAGGCCGGCGCGGTGTCGAGCAGGTTGAGGCCGAGATCGCGCGCCAGCGCGAGCAGCGACAGTACCGCCCGGTCATCCGGCAGCGCGAACGGCCGCGGGTACTTGACCTGCTGGTTGCGCCCGAACTTGACGGTGCCGAGACCGAGCGGGCTGACCTGCAGGCCGGTGCTGCCGAGCGGCCTCAGCTCCATGCCAGCTCTCCGTCCCACGGCAGCGACGCCAGCGGTGGTGGCGGCAGATCGATCGCGGGGCCGTCGCGGCCCGCCGGCGCGACGCCGTCGGCAGCGATCGCGTCGCCGACCAGGCGCGCGACCCGCGGCGCGAATGCCAGCTTGGTCGGCCAGCACGTGATCACGCCGTCGCGGCTGCCGACATAGGCGTCGTCGGGTCGCCGCCCGCCCGGCGTCGCGATCTCGGCGCGGTCGATCTCGAGCGTCGCCCACTGCGCGTCGTCATTGCGCAGCCACGGCAGCAGCGCCGCCAGCTCGTCGCGGCCGGCGCGGATCTGCGCGTCGCGATCGCGCCCGCTGCCCTCCTCGGCGACCTGCCCGCCCAGGTACCAGACGACCTGGCCATGCTCGAGCGGGTAGCTGGTCACGGTCAGGCGCGGGTTGGCACTCGCGCCGAGGCAGTGCGCGTGCAGCATCGGCAGCGCACCGCGCAGCATCAGCATGTGCAGCGGCCGGGTCTGCATCCGCGGCGTGTCGTGGCCGAGCGCGGCCAGCAGCTGCGCGTTGCCGCGCCCGGCGGCGAGCACGACGTGGCGCGCGCGGACCACCGGGCCGGCCGGCAGCGCGCATCGCCAGCCGTCGTCGTCGCGGGCGAAATCGGGGATACCGGCGACGCGATGGCAGCTGCCGGCACAGCGCTCGCCGAGCACCTGGATTAGCGAGCGTGGATCGAGCACCGGTTCGTCGAGCCGGTAGACCTGGCCGCGAAACGCCGGATCGTCGAACGGCGGCGGATAAGCGCCGCGTTCGAGCGGCTGCATGCGGCTGTGCATGACCTTGCCGGCGAAGAAGCCGGCCATGCCCGAGCTCAGCGAACCGGTGGTCCACAGGTACTGGTGCGGCGACAGGATGCGCACGTCGCGCAGGTCGATCTCGCCGTCGCCGGCGAGTGCCGCGCGCCAGATGCCGGGCATCTCGCCGATCGCCATCGCCGACCCGGTCAGCCTGCCGGTCAGCGCGTACTTGGTGCCGCCGTGGATGATGCCCTGCGACGCGATCGACTGTATGCCGCCCAGCGCATCGCGTTCGAACAGCGCGACGCGGTAGCCAGCCTGTTGCAGCCGCGCCAGGGTCCACAGGCCGGCGATTCCGGCGCCGAAGATGGCGATGTCGAGGTCGGTGATTTCTTCCACCGCGATATTCCGTTGGTTGGTTGCCGCTTCGCGTCAGGACCAGTTTGATGCGCGCGGCGGCGCGCACCCGCGGTACTTTTCTTTGCTTGCCCAAAGAAAAGTACCCAAAAGAAAAGGCCCCCGACGACTTGCCCCTCGCCGTTGGCGAGGGGTTCCCTGCGCTTCTCGGCGTTTCCGGCGCGCGTGAACTCGCGATCTCCGATCGCTCAGACATGCACGCGCTTGTCTCCGAAAACCCCTGCGATGCTCGGCGGCGTCAACGGGACTGGGGTGCATACTGCAGGTTTGAAGGCTATGCCCGAGACCGCCACGACCGGCTACGGAGCCCCCGGGGTCCCCGTTGGTGCAGCCGAGCACCGCAGGTACAAAACGGATCAGCGCGAGGACTGTCTGACCGAGCGCAGCGAGGGAGTTCCGCAGCGCCCGTTTTGTGCCGAGGAGCGCAGGGCAGTCGGCGCGCAGCGCCGACCAAGCCTTCGGGGTGCCCTTTTCTTTGCCTTCTTTCTTTTGGGCAAGCAAAAGAAAGAAGGGCGGGCGCGCTCC
>JAAUYD010023738.1_pt1 | contig 30220 bp, 23 predicted proteins | sample 7278101 | NCBI WGS metagenome assembly JAAUYD01 (sample SAMN14350128, study PRJNA611818) | marine sediment metagenome | isolation source: surface marine sediment (0.6m) | place: French Polynesia: Moorea | collected 2018-08
CACGCCAGGGCGATGGAGAGCCCCGCTCCCGCAGCCGCGCCCGGCAGCGCCGCCACCGTGGGCTTGGCGAGCTCGTACAGCCGGAGCGGCAACGACTCCTGGCGCCGGGTGAGATCGGCCACCCGCTCGTCGACGGTGGGCGTCCGTCCCTCGGCCGCTCCGCCCCCGCCCATTCCCGAGACGTCGCCGCCGGAGCAGAAGGCCTCGCCGGCTCCCGTGAGCATCACGCAGCCGACCTCGGGCTCCGCCTCGAGGGTGAGCAGCACCTCGCGGAGCGCCGGGGTCGGCTGCGTGATGCTGACCGGAGCCGGCGAGGCCTTCTGCTCCGGTGGCGACGTCTCGGGAATGGGTGGGGGCGGAGCGGCCGAGGGGCGGACGCCGACGGCCGACGAGCGGGTGGCCGATCTCATCCGGCGCCAGGAGTCGTTGACGCTTCGGCTGTACGAGCTCACCAAGCCCACGGTCGCGGCGCTCCCGGGCCCGGCCGCGGGCGCAGGGCTCTCCATCGCCCTGGCCTGCGACCTGCGCGTCGCGTCGAGGACGGCGTTCATCACGACCGCGTTCGCGCGGATGGGCCTCTCCGGCGACTACGGTGCCAGCTGGTTCCTCAACCGGCTGATCGGCCAGAGCAAGGCCAAGGAGCTGATGTTCCTGTCCGAGCGGGTGAGCGCCGAGGAGTGCGAGCGGCTCGGCCTCGTGAACGCGGTCTTCGATCCCGAGAGCTTCCGCGAGGAGGCGCAGGCCTACGCGGAGCGTCTGGCCAAGGGACCCACCGTTGCCCTCTCGCGCATGAAGCGGAACCTGAACCGCGGAGCGCTCCAGGGCCTCCGCGAGTCCCTGGCCCTCGAGGCCGAGCACATGGTGATGAGCTTCCAGACCGAGGATGCGCGCGAGGCCATCCGCGCCTTCATGGAGAAGCGAAGGCCCGAGTTCCGGGCGCGCTAGGCTCCGACCGAGGAGGTCGTCGTGAGCAAACCCGTGTGTGCCGTGGTCGGGATCGGGCCCAAGAACGGAGCCGCATTCGCGCGGCGCTTCTCGAGGGAGGGGTACGCCGTAGCCCTCCTCTCGCGAACCACCGAGTATGCGAGTGGCCTCGCGAAGGAGCTGGGCGACGCGAGTGCGTTCGCCTGCGACGTCTCCGAGCCGGAGGCCGTCGGGACCGCCTTCGCCGCGGTGCGAGCCGAGCTCGGCCCGGTCGACGTGCTGGTCTTCAATGCCGGCTCGGGATCGTGGGGAAACATCGAGGAGCTGAGTGTCGACGACTTCGAGCGAGGCTGGCGCGTGAATGCGCTGGGGGGCTTCGCGGCCAGCAAGCAGGTCCTGCCCGACATGCTGGCGAAGGGGAGCGGAACGATCCTCTTCATCGGGGCCACGGCGTCGCTTCGCGGAAAGCCATTCACGACGGGCTTCGCCCCCGCCAAGGCTGCCCAGCGGAGCCTGGCCCAGGCGATGGCGCGCCACCTCGGTCCGCGCGGGATCCACGTCTCGCTGATGATCCCCGATGGTGGGATCGCGCCCAACGAGGGGGAGGAGATCAAGACTCTCGAGCCCGACGCCATCGCCGATGCCGCCTGGTATCTGACGACCCAGGACCCGTCGGCCTGGACCTTCGAGCTGGAGCTCCGGCCCCACGCCGAGAACTGGTGACCGGCCCCGGGTCCATGGGGGGCGCCTTCTAGCGCGCCGACAGCCGGTACAGGTGGGCTTCGGCGACGTTCTCGTTCCGCGGCCGGAGCCCATACTTCTCGTCGTATGCTTCGCTGAAGCGATCGAACTCGGCCTGGTCCACGACGCGGGCGGCCGTCAGCTCGTAGATCGAGCCGCCGGCGGCCAGGCGAACGGCCGGGTCGGCGTCCATGTGCTCGACCCAGGTGGCCCGGTTCTCGCCGGCGTGCACGTAGAGGTGCTCGTCCAGGGCCACGACCCAGATGTTCACCGAGTAGGGCTCGGCCGGGTTCGTCTCGAGCTGGATCGTGTCGATCTCGTCGGTGAACGCCCAGCTGGTCGGGGGCGCCGCGGTCGACCCCTCGAGCGCGCCGCCCGGCAACAGGACGAACGGGCCGTTGCAGGCGCCGGCGGCGAGGGCTGCGGCCAGCAGACACGGGACGGCGAGCTTCCTGGGCATCGGGACGAGACCTCCTTCGATGACGGGCGAGGATACCTCGTTCGCGGCATCCGTTCGTACGCGCCCCGTGCCCCTCGGCCGAGACCGTCCTCGATCAGCGTGCGCGATCCTAGCCGCCGCCCGCCTGAGCCGTCGGACGATCCTCCTGCAGCACACCCGAGGACGGGCCTTCGGACTCGTGCGAGGGAAGCAGCAGATCCTCGAGGAAGAAGGCGGACAGCTCCGCGCGCCCCGCCAGGTTCGACTTGCGATAGACGGCCACCGCATGCTGGCGGACGGTGCGATCGCTGCGGTCCAGGAGGGCAGCGATCTCCTTGTGCCCCAAGCCCTTGAGCAGCATCAGCGCGACCTCTCGCTCGGCGTCGGTCAGCTGCCAACGTCGAAACTGGTTGTCGATTTCGTCGCCCAGCCCGCGCAGCGAGCGTTCCGCCCTGTCCCTCCATGAGTCGCGCTCGCGAGCGAGGCGTTCACGAGCCGCGAGGCTGCGCGTCAGCGAACCCCGCGTCCTCATCCAGCTTCCCCACAGGAACGCGATCGCAGCGAGCGAGCAGACCAGCACGGCGAACTCCACGCCGAGATGCAGCGCCCCCGGGGAGTTCGGCCAGTCGAGCCAGAGGTCGATGGCGCCCCCGACGGCGATTCCGCCGAGCAGCAGGGACAGCACCACGCGCACTTTCGCGTCTCCCGAAGCCAGTGTGTCCAAGGCTTGCCTACCGCTCCTCGCACGGCCCGCACTCCGACAAGTGCCGGATGGCCATCGAGCCGCCCTCGGAAGAAAGTGAGGCGTAGAGGAGGCCCTCGCAATGGCCTGGCCCGACCCGCTCCATCCCGCAGTGGTACATCTCCCGATCGCGCTGGCCCTGCTGGTTCCGATCTTCGCCGTGTCGAGCGTCTTGCAGGCCCGGCTCACGGGGAGCGCCGGTCGCAGCTGGTTGGTCGTCGTCGCCCTTCAGGTTCTGCTCGTGGGTTCCGGATGGATGGCAGTCGAGACCGGTGAGCACGAGGAGGAGCGCGTCGAGGCCGTCGTCGCCGAGCGCCCCATCGAGGCCCACGAGGAGGCGGGCGAGCGGTTCCAGCTCGCAGGCGCGGCTGCACTGGTGCTGATCGGGGCCGGCCTCGCACCGGGGCGAGCCGGCGGCGCAGCTCGAGGCCTGGCCCTGGTCGCGACGCTCGTCGTCCTGTTCCTCGGCATCGAGGCCGGGCGTCTCGGCGGGGAGCTGGTCTACGAGCACGGGGCGGCCAACGCCTACGTCCGAGGGCCCCACGATCTTGCCCTCGGGCAAGAAGGTGAACACCACGACTGACCCGCGGCGCGAGCTCGACCGCTGAGGAGTCCCATGGGAAGGCACCAAGGCTGCGAACCCCGGCTCGGCCGGATCCCCTGCCTGACGATGCTGGTGCTCGTCGGAGCGCTGTCCTTATCGGCGCCGGCGGCCGCTCGCCTGCAGGTGGACGAGGCCCGTTTCGAGGCGGGCGACGCTCGTCTCCGCGTCTCCGGAGACTCCGACCTCCCGCCGGGAGCCGTCGTGGAGATCTCGGATCGCTTCGCCGGAACGAAGCTCGGCCAGACGACGACGGACCCGGGCGGGGCCTGGATCTTCGAGTGCGGCGGCGAGTCCGGCCCCTGTGGGAGCCCGGTCGTTCCCTGCGTGATCGACGCTTCGAGCGCCGGCGAGGTGACCGACCATCGAGCCGTCGAGGACGCGCCCTCGGATTGCGCGACGGGCCCCACCGAGGTGGATCCGCTGTGTCGGATCGCGCTGCCGGCCGCCGACCTGCGGGGCACCGAGGCGATCTCGCCGGGCTCGATCGTCTTCTTCTCTTCCGAGGCCTCGGACCCGAGCGGGCGCGAGCTGTTCTTCGGCTGGGACTTCGCGGGAGGCGCCGATGCCCGATCCTCCGCGCCCGAGCCCGGCCCCATCGTCTTCGACGCCGAAGGGAGCTTCCGCATCACGCTCACCGTCACCACCGCCACGGGCGGCCGTTGCACGGCCGAGCGCCGGGTGGACGTGGGCCCGCTTCCGACCGGGCTTCCCGGGAGCGTTCCCCAGCAGCCGGGTGCCGGGGAGGCCGGTGCCGGGGACGGGGATCACGTGGTCCTGGCATGGAACGATCTCGGCATGCACTGCGCGGATCTCGGATCCGATCCGTTCTCGATCCTGCCCCCGTTCAACACGCTCAACGCCCAGGCGATCCGGCGCGGAAGTGTCGGCTCTACGCGCCCGCGGTTGCTCGACGGCTCCGAGGCCGAGTTGCTCTACTCGGCCGCATCGAACCCGGACGACCCGGTCGGCCCCGGTTCGATCAACTCGACGGCGCAGAACTTCCCGGTCGGAGCCCGCGTCGAGGATGCCATCCTGGCCAAGACCGACTTCTGGGACGCTCGGCCGGGGGGCACGATCGCCTCGCTGCTCTTCCCCGGTCTCGACCCGCTGCCGGACGAGGGTCTTCAGACCCTGGCGAACGCCGACCATGGACGCTTCATGCCCGGCATCGGTGCCCCCTACGTCGAGAACCAGCCTCAGGAGTTCAGCGAGTTCGAGGAAGGCAAGGGCTGGTTCACGGCTCAGGGGATTCCGATCACGCACATCGACGACGCGGGCCGACGTAACTCGTATCCCCTGATGCGGGTCCAGGCGACCCGGCCGGGCAGCGGCGCGGTGGTGGCCACCGTCGACGCGGTGGTGCCCGTGTCCTCGGAGGTGGATTGTCGCGACTGCCACGCGCTGGGCGCCGTGGGCGCCGATCCAGACGCGCGCACCGCGGGCCCGGACTTCGTCGCGCCCGCGAGCCCCTCACGCAGGGACACGGAGAGCGCGGCCAAGCTCAACATCCTGCGTCTCCACGACTTCAACCATGCCGGCGTCGCCGGCAACCTGGAGGGCGGCTCTCCCGATCTGTGCGCGAGCTGCCACGGCTCCGCGGCGCTCTCGTCGGTCGGCGGGCCTGCAGGGGACCCCGCCGTCTCGAGCATGTCCCGCGCCATGCACGAGTACCACGGTCTGCTCCAAGTCGACGGACAGGGCGAGCTGCTGCGCGACGGCACGGGCCGGCCCATCCTGCGCGAGCTCGGCGACGCCATGGCGATGCCACTGATCCCGGGCGACGACGCGCCGATGGAGCGCAACTGCTTTCTGTGCCACCCCGGCAAGATCACCCAGTGCTTCCGGGGTGCGATGTTCACGGCCGGGGCCCAGTGCGCCGACTGCCATGGGGACATGTTGGCGGTGGGGGGGAGCTTCCCGCTCCTGGCGGCGGACGGCACGGCACTCGGGCCGCGTCGGCCTTGGCTCGACGAGCCTCGCTGCGAGTCCTGCCATACGGGAGACGCGGTTCGCCGTCTGCCCGGAGCCGAGGTTCGAGCGGTCGCGTTCGATCCGGCCGATCCCGCGGCCACTCCCACGCTGACTCCCAATCCGCGCTTCGCAGAGGAGCCCGGGACCCTGTATCGCGAGAGCATCGGGCACGGCGGGCTGGCCTGCGAGGCGTGCCACGGCAGCCCTCATGCCGTCTGGCCGAATCCCGATCCGGCTGCGAACGACAACGTGACGGCCGTGCAGCTCCAAGGCCACGCCGGCACGCTCTCGGAGTGCTCCGTGTGCCACGAGTCGACGATCGGGGGCCAGGCGCTGCTGGGCGGCCCCCACGGCCTCCACGCCGTTGCGGACCCGGACTGGATCAAGGGGCCGGGCGACTGGCACGGCAAGGTCTACGAGCGCGAGCTGGAACGGACGGGCGTCGACGTCTGCGCTGCCTGCCACGGCCGGAATCACCGCGGCACCCGGCTGTCCCGCACCTTCACCGATCGGGTACTGCGGGACGCCGGTGGCCGGATCCGTGCGATCGTTCCCGCTGGCGCGGTGATCTCGTGCGGACTGTGTCACTCCCTCGACGAGAGCTTCGACGACGATCTGCCCGACACCGATGGGGACGGTGTGCCCGACCCCGCGGACAACTGCGTCCTGGAGCCGAATCCGCTGCAAGCGGATGCGAACGCCGGTGCCGACGACGACACATCGAGGGCGGGAGTCCAGCACTACGGGGACGTCTGTGACGCCGACCTCGACGACGATGGCCTCGTCGGGCCGTCGGACTTCTTCGGCGTGCTGCGTCCCTGCTTCGGGGAGGCGGTCGAGGCCGGCTCTTCCTGTGCGATCGCCGACCTCGACGGCGACGGATTCGTCGGCCCGAGCGACTTCTTCGGCCGTCTGCGACCGGCCTTCGGCACCGTGCCCGGACCGGGCCTGGACGAGGGCTGAGCGCTCTCGAGTCGAGCCCCGAGTGAGCGGGGGCGAGGCTGCTAGCCTGCAGCCGATGATCTGGGTCTCGATCCTCGTGGTGTCGGTCGTGCTGGCCGGGGTCGGCGTGAGCCTCACGTCCGAGGCTCCGGACGTGCAGCTCGGCGCCGGCCTGATCATCCAGGGGCGGGTCCCGTGGGTGCTGCTGGCGCTGCTCTGGGGCGGCGTCGCGCTCGGAGCGCTCTCGATGTTGCGAGGGCGCGCACTCCCGAAGCTCGCCGTCGTCGTTCTCGAGGTCGTGCCCGTCGCCTTCGTCACCTGGTACGTGATCGCGGGCAGCGCGCTCCCGGCCCACACCCTCGCGATCGATCCGGGGGATCCCTTCCCGGCCTACGCCCTCGAGGACCAGGACGGCGCGCTCCACCGGGTCGCGGCACTCGAGAAGCGCGCGCCCGCGCTCTACATCTTCTACCGCGGCCACTGGTGACCCTTCTGCCGCATCGAGCTGGCCCAGCTCGACAGCTACTACGAGCGCATCTCGGAGCAGGGCGTCACGCTCTTCGCCGTGAGCGTGGATCCGCCCTCGTCGTCGCGGCGGCTGAAGGAGCGGCTCGAGAGCCAGTTCACCTTCCTGTCCGATCCCGAGGGCGTCTTGCTCGACGGGCTCGGCATCCGGCATCGGGGCGGCCGGAACGACGGCGTCGACATCGCGTATCCCACCGCGATGCTCGTCGATGCGGACGGCATCGTCCGCTGGGTGTTCCAGTCGGACGCCTACCAGGAGCGCGCCCGAGCCGGTCAGATCTTCGCGGCCATCGACGACCTCGAGGGCGCGGGCGGCCGCGGAAGCCCCTAGGGGGCGACACGGCGGCAGATGGGCCCCTCGTTGCGGTAGGGTCGGCTCTGATGCGCGCGCTGTTCGTGGTCTCGGATCTGTTCTTCAGCGAGCCGCTGGGCGTGATGATGCTCAGCGCCATGTGCAAGCGCCACGGGCACCAGACGCGTCTCTCGGTGCTGGCGGATGCGCGCTTCGCGCGGGATCTCGAGGAGTTCGACCCGGACCTCGTCTGCTACAGCGTGATGACCTCGCACCAGTACCTCTTTCGCGAGGCCGACGAGGTGGCGCGCGAGTGGATGCGGCGCCGGGGTCGAGCCGTCCCGCGCGTGATGGGAGGGCCGCACGCGACCTACTTCCCGGCGGTGCTCGAGCAGATGGATCTCGATGCGATCTGCCGCGGCGATGGCGACTACGCCATCGTGGCCATGCTCGACGCGCTGGCCGCCGGTGGCGGGCTCTCCGGCATCCCGAACGTCGCGACCCCCGAGCAGCCCGAGGTGGAGAAGCAGGTCGTCGAGTTCATGGACGACCTGCCCCATCCCGATCGCGACGTCCTCTACGAGGCCGCGCCGGATCTGCAGCGGGTCGGCATCCGCTCCTTCCAGACGATGCGCGGGTGCCCCTACAAGTGCACCTACTGCTTCAATCACGCCTACAACACCTTCTTCAAGGGCGAGGGGCGCAAGCTGCTCCGGCGCAGGACGGTGAGCGACGTGATCGCCGAGATAAAGGACGTCGCTCGCCGCCATCCGCCGCTCCGCATGGTGCGCTTCGGAGACGACGTCTTCGGCGTTCGGCTCGACGACTGGCTCGAGGAGTTCGCGGACCGCTACCCGAAGGAGGTCGGGATCCCCTTCTACTGCCTCCAGCGAGCCAGCGCGATGACCGAGGACATGGCGCGGCTCCTCTCCCGCGCGGGCTGCGTCTCGGTCGGGATGTCGATCGAGGCGGGAACCGAGCGGCTCCGGAACGAGGTCCTCAAGCGCAACATGCCCGACGAGATGATGCGCGAGGCGTTCGCCCTGGCGCGCAAGTACGGGCTGAACGCCTACGCCAACACGATCCTCGGCATTCCGGGCACGACCCTCGAGGACGACTGGCAGTCCTATCGCTTCGCCAAGAGCCTGCGCGCCGCGGCGCCGACCTTCGGCATCTTCTGCCCCTATCCCGGCACCGAGCTCACGGACTACGCCATCGAGAAGCAGGAGCTGGACCCGGACTACGACTTCGCGGAGCTCCACCACTCGGGGCGCTCGGTGCTGAAGCAGTACACCGACGAGGAGCGCGAGATCCAGCTGCGGTTGCAGTCCCTGGCGCCGCTCTTCTGCAAGCTCCCCGACGCCGCGGACCCGCTCCTCCGGCTCCTGGTCCGGCTTCCGCTCACGAAGCCGTACGACGCGATCGGCAGCCTGTCGATCTCGGCGTTGCTCGCGTGGAAGTGCTTCCCGGGGGCCTATCCGCGCAGCCCCCGCCTGCTCCTCGACGCCGTCCGCCGGGCCTTCCGGATGTACGCCGAGCCCAAGGCGCAGGAGAAGCGGGAGTTCCGCCGGCGCCTCGCCGCGACCGCGCAGACCCCGGCCCTGGGCGTCACCAGCCCCGATCACTAGGGGCGCGAGGCGCTAGCCGCCCTCGGACTACTCGGCTTCGGCCACGAACCTCTGCACGCTCCGCGACTCGCGCAGCGCCAGGGTCTCGAACATCTCGACCGGGTGGTAGTCCGAGGTGAGCCAGGTCGCGAGCTGGATCGCGTAGGTCGGGTCGGTCGCGATGCCCGAGGTGCCGCCGGGCACGACGTTCACGCCCGCGATGCGCGCGGTGGGGAAGGGCCCCGCGCCCGCCACGCCCACATAGCGCCGGTTCGGGCCGCCGCCGAAGCGGAACGAGCGGTCGTTCACCGCGCGGGCCGAGAAGCCCGAGGCGTTGACCACGTTGTAGCCGCCGTCCCGGGCCAGCCCCGGCAGGTTGGGATCGAGATCGTCGAAGCCCGCCGCCGAGGGGATCGAGTCGGAGCGCAACGTCACGTTGTCGAACGTGATGCGGTGCAGCCGGCCCCAGCGATAGTCGTCCTGGTCCGTGGATCCGCCGAAAGCGTCCTGGAAGTCCGGGCCGGCCAACGCGTCGAGCGCGTCTGCGAGAGCCTGGAGCAGCGCGTGGTCGCGTCGATCCTCGGCCGCGCCGAGGCTCACCGGCGTCGGGAAGAAGTCGACGCCCGAGGCGCCGACCCCGGTGAAGACGGGCTGGTCGAGCAGGTTGTGGAGCGCCTTGAGGGCGCCGCTCGAGTTCGTGCCCGGAACCCCGAGGGTCGAGAGCCGCCCGTCGATCAGGGTGCGGATCGCCTTGCCTCGCCACACGTTGTAGATCGTGCAGGCGATGCTGTTCTCGATCTCCGCGACGGAGACATAGGGGCTGCGTTCGCCGGCGCTGTCCTGGGCGTCCCAGCCCTCGACGATGCCCGTGGGCGCCGAGTAGTCCCAGTCCTCGAGCCGGCCGATGGCCTCCACGATGCGCGGGTCGGCGGCGAAGGCCTGGAGCTCCGCCGGGGCGCCGGCGGCGTCCGCGTTGTCGAAGGCGTCGAGCAGGAAGGGCGTCATCAGCTCGGCGTCGCGCTGCTGGGTGTTGGCCTGGAAGCGCTTCATGTCGTCGGCGCTGATGGGCGTTCCGGCCAGGATCGGGTCGCGCACCAGCTGGGTGATGCGGCCCGCCCGCCAGCCGCCCGAGTAGGACGGGTTCAGGTAGTAGACGGCCCCGGGCTGGCTCGGGCGGCGCTGATTGAACGGGTCGTTGTCGAGGCTCACGCCCGCCGGGTCGTTGTTGGCGTTGACGATGAAGCCGCTCGCCGGATTGACGACCTGCGGCATCTCCTCGAAGGGAAGCACCGCGAAGGGGATGGTCTGTCCCTGGCTGCGCGCCGGATCGGGCACCCAGTTGCAGGGTCCGGAGCCATCGCGCACGAAGAAGGGCGGGGCGCAGGTGTCGAGGTCGCCCGCCTCGAGGTCCTTCCGCAGCGGGAGCTCGGCACTGGTGTAGATCGCGATCTCGCCGTGGGCGTCCGCGTACGACCAGTTCTGGCTGCCGAAGTCGAAGCGCTGGAGCCCCTCTTCGAAGGTCGCGCGGTCGTGGGCGCGCGCCCAGATCGAGAAGGTCTCGAGCTCGCGGGTGTCGTGGAAGCCCGTGTATTGGAGCACGCGCGCGCGGGTGCGCGTGCCGGCCGGAGCGCCGGTGAGCGCGCCGAGGATCACGTTTGCGTCGTCGATGTCGATCACGGGGCCGAAGCTCCGGAAGGGCACCGTCAGCACCACGCTCTGGGTGATGGGGAGGTCGGCCCGGGTGACGTCGTCGAGCACGCCGCTGTTCGGATCGTTCTGGTCGTAGGCGACGAACTCGATGCTCACCGGCTCGAGGCGCCCCTCGGTCTCGATGCAGAGCCGGAACGAGGTGCAGACGGGGTCGTCGCTGATCACGAGGCTGTCGTCGAAGACGTCCGAGACGTCCATCGGGTTGGTGGTCGACCCGAACGTGATGAACTCGTTCTGCCCCTGAACGACCAGCGGGGCGCCGGGCAGGCTCACGCCGTGGATGTTGAGGTCGCCGTTCGTCGGATCGTCCTCGACGACGAGGTGGATCTCGTAGAAGGTGGCGGGGATGTCGAGGCCCAGGTGCGGATCGTTCGCCAGGATCGGGTAGCCCGTCTGGGAGCGGCTGCCGCCGACGACCCATTCGTTGCTGCCGATGAACAGCGCGTCCCGGTTCATGGCCTGGGACAGCATCCGCGACGCTTCCAGGCGCTCGAGCGCGCCGGGGCGGCTCGGGACGAGGTGTCGCGCGGCCGTGCGCCACCAGGGCGACGCACCCGGCTCGACGGGCGCGCCCGAGGGCTTCGGTACGGAACCCCCGGTCGCCTTCGCCAGCCGCTCGGCCTCGATGCGCCGGGCCTGGGCGACCTCGAGGTACGGGACGTCGCCCGTCGCGTCCGGCACCATCGCGGCCGGATCCATCGGAGCCAGGCGCTGCACGTCCTCGAAGAAGAGCGCCGCGCCGTCGAATCCCTGCGCGTCGCCGGCCGACACGTAGTCGGCCAGGTCGTCGCCGGCGCCGAGGTCGATGTCGAGGGAGAGCTGTGCGGCCAGCGCCTTGCCGACCTGCGCGGTGTCCTGGGCCACCCAGCGGCGCACCGTCGTGAGCTCGAGGGCCGCGTACTCGGGAGGCAGGGTGCCGCTCCGCTCGGCCTGGTCGATCCAGGCGTTCACGCCCTCGGCGTAGGCGTCGAGCAGCGCGAGCAGCTCCGGGTCGATCGAAGCCAGGGAGCGCGCCGCCGCCCGGTGCAGGCCGAAGGTGCGGCCCTGGATGTCGCCGCCGATGGAGCCCGGCCCGCGCAGCTCGGACAGCGTGCCGTCCACCTGCCGCCGGATCGAGTCCATCTGGTACAGCCGGTCGCGCGCGTGGAGCCAGCCCTGGACGCGCACCAGGTCGGCGTCGTTCCTGGCGAACACGTGGGGGATGCCGAAGCGGTCGGTCACCACCCGCACCTCGTCCTGCAGGCCGGGGATCTGGATGTCGTCTCCCGGCCCCAGGCCGGGAACCAACGGGCAGTTCACCCCGAGGGCACCGATCGAGAGGCAGAGGAGAAGGCTCAGGCTGAGGCGGGAGACGCGCAAGGGATTCCTCCAGGAGCGGCCGGGCGGCCACGAGGTGGGCGTCGAGACGGTGGCACAGAACGCGTGTCCGATGCGCTAGCGCCGGAAGCGTCGGCCTCCGACGAGGAGCGCCGCGCCCGCCGCCAGCAGCAGCGCCGTCGCCGGCTCGGGAACGGAGCCGAAGCGCAGGTCGAGGTCGGCCACGCCGAAGGCGTCTCCGCCGGCCAGGTTGGCGGCGCCCCCGAAGACGACGTCGTTGACCAGGGTGGCCGCCGCGTCGGTCCAGTCGAGGCCGAAGCCGTTCACCAGCAGGCTGCCGTCGTCGTCGAGGCACGGATCGCTCGCCGTCGTGAGCAGGCAGCTGCGAACCTCGAAGATGGCGATGCCGTCACCCACGGCGGTGTCGGCCCGGAGGATCGAGGCGGTCAGGTCGATCACGAGGTTGCGGAGGTCGACCGAGCCGAAGGCGCTGCTCAGGGTGATGAGGCTCCCCTGGTGCTCGACGGTCCCGGTGAGGAGCGGGACGTCGACGTCGCCCCCGGTGATGGGGATGGCAACGGAGCCCAGCGCCGGCCCCCCGCCGCTCAGCGAGGCGCCGAGCGCGATCAGGTCGGACTCGCTCGTCAGATCGACGATCGTCTCGTCGCCGATCAACGGCAGCGCCAGGGCGCCTCCCGCCGGGATCGCCCCCGACGAGAAGGTGAGCAAGAGCAGGCAGGCGGCCCAGAGCGTGGGTCGCCGACCCCGAAGGCGGAGCCGAGACATGGAGCGTTCCTCCTCCCTTCCCAGTCTTCTGGTGTGGCTCGGGCCCCTCGTTTGTGTCGATTCAGGCCCCAGAAGGGAGCTGGAAACGAGAAGGGAGCCGGAAGCGAGAGCCGGAAACCGGCTCCCCCGACCAGCCGAGGGCGGGCGGGGCGGGCGGCGCTGCCTCGGTACCCTCGTGCCCGCCGCCAACGGCAACGAGGAGGAGCGCAGCGATGGCCGACACGACCGTGGATCTCACCGGGAAGACCGCACTGGTGACCGGCTCGTCTCGGGGGCTCGGGCGCGCCACCGCGATCGGTCTGGCGCGCGCGGGCGCAGACGTCGTCGTCACCTACCGCAAGCAGGCCGACGCGGCGGAGGAGGTGGCCGCCGAGATCCGCGCGCTCGGCCGCCAGGCCTTCGTCCTGGCCCTCGACATGGAGCAGATCGAGAGCATCGACGGGCTCTTCGAGGCCGTGAAGCGGGGGCCGGGGCGTCTCGACGTCCTGGTGCTCAACGCGGCGGCCACCGCCTTTCGCCCGCTGATGGAGGCGAAGCCGCACCATCTCGAGCGCACCTACGCGATCTCGACCGTGGGCTTCCTGCGCGCCGTGCAGAACGCCGTGCCGCTCATGGAGGCGAACGGCGGCGGGACGATCGTCGGCATCTCCGGGGCCGACACGCGCACCTACATCCCCGCACACGGGGTCCTGGCCGGCGCCAAGGCCGCCATGGAGACGATGATCCGCTACCTCGCCTGCGAGATCGGCGACCGCGGAATCACGATCCTCGGCGCGAACCCCGGCACCATCATGAGCGACTCGATGCGGGCGATGCTCGGAGACGCGATCTTCGCGTCGTCGGTGCGCTACGAGGAGCGCAGCCACCCGCTCCGCCAGGCCGCCCAGCCCGAGGACGCCGCTGCGTCGATCGTCCTGCTCTGCTCGCCGGCCGCCCGCTGGCTGCACGGCTCGATCGTCGACACGGACGGGGGCAGCGTCTTCGCCATGTGCGGCCGCTGGATGGACGAAGGCACCCGGGCGCTGCTGAAGCAGGGAAAGGTCGAGGCCTCCGACGTCGGTCCCAGCGCCAGCCTGCCCTGACGCCCCCGATTCCCCTCGTTCCCCCGACTCCCCCGATGGGCCGGGCTCGGCCTACACTCGAGCGCTCGAGCGTGTCCCGCCTCTCTCCCAAGGAGACTCCCCATGCCTCGGACCCTCACGTGTGACCCCGCCCTCTTCGAGAAGGACCTGTCCGGCCGCGTCTACATCGTGACCGGCGCCAACTCCGGCTCGGGCATCGCGACGACCGAGCAGCTGGTCCGCCAGGGGGCCCACGTCGTGGCCGCCTGCCGCCGGGTCGCCGCCGGAGAGGAGGCCACCCGGCATCTCTCGAGCGAGCGCGGCTCGGTCGAGGTGATGGAGCTCGATCTCGACAGCCTGGCGTCGGTGCGGAGCTTCGTGGACGCCTTCCGCGCGGCTCGTTCGCGGCTCGACGGGCTCGTGAACAACGCGGGCGTGATGAACACGCCCGAGGGCCGCACCCAGGACGGATGGGAGACGCAGTTCGGCGTGAACCACCTCGGTCACTTCCTGCTGACGGAGCTGCTGCTCGACACCCTGAAGGCGAGCGCGCCGAGCCGCATCGTGTGCGTCTCGAGCGTGGCCCACGTCGGGCTGCGCAACCAGCCGGCGACCCTCGACCTCGACGACCCGAACTTCGAGGCGCGCGAGTACGACGGAGTGGCGGCCTACAACCAGTCGAAGCTCGCCATCGTGATCTACGCCCGACACCTCGCGCAGCGTCTCGAGGGGACGGGGGTGAGCGTCTTCTCCACGCACCCCGGTTGGATCCGCTCCAATCTCGTGAAGCACACCATGCCGACCTGGGTGCAGAACGTCGTGATGCGCCCGCTCAGCGGAGTCCTTGGCCTGCTCTCCTTCGAGGAGGGAGCGCAGACCCAGCTGCACTGCCTGCTGGACGACGAGGCCCCCTCGCACAGCGGCGAGTACTACAGCCAGAACAGCGTGCTCTACCCGGACAAGGCCGACCGTCCCGGCGGCTGGCCCATGCGGTCGCCCAACCCGCTCGTCTACGACGACGCCCTGGCGGCCAGGCTCCACGAGGCGAGCGTGAAGATGGTGGGCCTCGAAGCCGGGCGGGCCTAGCCGTGGAGAGCGCCCCGCCGCTGGTCGTCCGCGAGGACGAGGACGCCACAGCGACCCTCACGCTGAACCGGCCGGAGAAGCTCAACGCGATCAACATCCCGTTGATGGTCGCGCTGCGCGCCCACCTGGACTCCCTGGCCGGGGATCCGTCGGTTCGCTGCGTCGTGCTCACCGGTGCCGGGCGATCCTTCTGCGCCGGCCACGACCTCGAGACGATCGCGACGGGCGAGCGCGCGCCGAGCCGCCACTTCGAGCCCGAGACCATCGATGCGCTGGAAGCGTTGCCGATGCCGACGATCGCGAAGATCCGCGGCCACTGCTTCACGGGCGGGCTCGAGCTCGCCCTCGGCTGCGACCTGCTGCTCGCGACCGAGGACGCAAAGCTCGGCGACACCCACGGCCAGTGGGGCCTCGTTCCGGTCTGGGGCATGTCGGTTCGCCTGCCCGAGCGCGTGGGCCGCGCCCGGGCCAAGGAGCTGATGTTCACGAGCCGCCGGATCGATGGGGCGGAGGCCGCCGCCATCGGGCTGGTCGATCGCGCGGTGCCGGCGGACGGGCTCGACGCGGCGGTGGCGGAGCTCGCGTCCGAGATCACGGCCAACTCGCCCGGTACGAATCGCATCGCCAAGGCCCTTCTCGCCGGGCACGCCGATCGCTCCCGGAGCGATGCGCTGCTGCTCGAGCGCAACCGACCCTACGGGGCCCCCGAGGATCGCGCCGAACGCATGTCGGCGAGCCGGCGCTCGAGCAAGAAGTCGCGTGGCTGAGACGCACCTGCACTGGCGCATCGGCGACGTCGAGGTCACGCGCGTGGAGGAGCGGATCCACGGCGTGCCCCGGGACACGCTGGTTCCCGGCATCACCGACGCCCATCTCGCCGAGCACGCCGAGTGGGCCTCGCCCTACTTCAGCCGCTCCGGCCGGATGCTCGTCTCGGTGCACAGCTTCGTGGTGCGCGACGTCGACCGGACGCTGCTCGTCGACACCTGCTCGGGCGTCGAGCCGGAGCGCCCGCTTCCGGGGGATCCGGCCTTCCTCGAGCGTCTCGAGAAGGCGATCCCGGGCGGTGCGGAGGCCGTCGACACCGTCCTCTGCACCCACCTCCACTTCGACCACGTCGGCTGGAACACCCGGGTGGTCGACGGAACGCGGGTGCCGACCTTCCCGAACGCCCGCTACCTGTTCGCGCGCGTCGAGCTCGAGTCGCTCGACGAGGACGATCACGCCGGCGTGCGCTCTCCCGCGGTCGCCCCCTTGCTCGAAGCCGGCCTGGTGGATCTGGTCGAGACCGACGCCGTTCTCACCCCGCGGATCCGGCTGGTGCCGACGCCCGGGCACACGCCCGGCCACGTCTCGGTGGCCATCGAGTCCCGGGGCGAGCGCGGCGTGATCACGGGGGACGTGCTCCACACGCCGCTGCAGGTGGCGCTCCCCGAGCTGACGGCGAGCCCCTTCGACGCGGACCCCGACGCCGCCACCCGGACCCGGGGGCGCTTCCTCGACGCGCACGCGGACGTCGATTGCCTGCTGCTCGGGACGCACTTTCCGCCGCCCACGGCGGGGCGCGTCCGCACCCGGGGTCGAGGCCGCTACTTCGCCGCGGAGGAGTGAGCCATCGCCACGCGGGCGGGGGGCTCGGGCAGCTCGGGGAAGAGGCCGAGCTCGAGCAGGAAGCGCTCGATCGCATCGGCGGCCACGCGCTGGCCCGCCGGCGTCCAGTGGGGATCGTGGCGGTAGTGCAGCCGCTCGTCGGGGTTGCTGCGCTTCGCCTCGCGGAACGCGTCGTCGAGAGGGAGGTGGGGCACGTCGGCGTCCGCGAGGAAGCGGGCGAAGAGGTCTCCCAGGTGCTCGGGCATGGGCACCGAGGCCGTCACGAGCCGCGCGCCGGAGTCCTCCACCTCGCGCGCCAGGCTCAGGACCAGGCGCCGCGTGATCTCCAGGTGCTCGTCGTCGAGCTGCCGGTCGCGGCGCGGGCGCTTGGGAGGAGCCGGCGGCACCATCGAGGCCGTCACGACCGGGGTGGGCTTCGGCTCGGGCCGGAGGCGGAACTCGGAAATGATGTCGGGGAGCTCGAGCAGCCGCGGGTAGAGCCACGAGTGCAGGTAGAGCCAGCGATCCAGGCGATCGTCCCAGTTGCGCCGGGCGACGGGGACCCGCGTCAGCTCGAGGCTCGCGAGTGGGTGCAGCTCGGGTGCCAGCTCGGGTGATGTGGTGGCCAGCTCGAAGACCGGCTTGCGGTAGCCGTATCGGCTCCAGCGGTGGTTGTCGAGGAAGTCGTTCGGGTGGAAGAGCTGCAGGACGACGTCGGGCGCGTAGGCGCGTCCCTCGTTTCGATACCAGAGCAGCTGCTGGTCGGTTCCGTAGCCGCTCACCGAGGCGTTGATGATCTCCCAGTTCGGGTAGCGGGCCTCGAGCAGCTCGCTGGCCATCTCGTGAAACTCGACGCCGTGACCCCAGCCGAAGGAGTCGCCCAACACGAGCATGCGCGGACGATCCGGCGTGCGGTCCTTCGGGTAGCTCCGATCGCGAAGTCCGTGCTCGCCGATGCGCACCGAGACCTCGAAGTCGCGGTGTCGGTGGACTCCTTCCTGGCCCGGTCGGTGATGCCAGCCGAGCTCCCGGTCGAAGGTCCAGAAGCGCCGGTCGCCGGCCGGCGGAGCCCAGCCCGGCATGAACTCCCGGGCGAACGCCTCGAAGAGGACGAGCGTGACGAGCACCGAGGCGATGGCGAGCGCGACGTTCGCTCCGACCCGGGCGAGAGCCCGGCCAAGTCGTTCGATTCCCCCTGTCACGCTCTTCCCTCCATCCGTCGCGCCCGTCAGATCGGGGATGGCGTCGGGCGGTGGGGGAACCGCGGCTCGATCGTCACCCGCCCGCTGAGCATTGCCGCCGGATCATCGGTCGGCAAATAGAGATCTCCGCATGGAAACATCGAAACGGCCGAAGGCCACGCCGATCCAGCGGATCGGAGCGGCCCGGCTTCATGCCCCGCCGGCGCGGCTCGACCGGAGGGTCGGGTCGAGCCGCGCCATCGCGGGGGACCGGCTCACGAGCCGGGGTTGTAGGGCAGCGACGAGTCGTGGAGCACGATGCGCAGTGCGCCGGAGCCGTCGCGCACGTAGGCGAACGAGTACTCGACCTTCACCGCGTCTCCGCCATCCGCGGGGGTGAAGTAGTAGTTGCCCATGGCGACGGCCATGCCGTCCTCGAGGCGGGTGCCCACGTTCTCCCAGCGGACGTCGCTCCAGGGCCGGATCGCGAAGCCCTTGTCCTCGGCGTGGGCGGGATCGCCGCCGACGAAGTAGGAGAGCGCCTCGGCGTGGGTGGTGCGGAACTGGTCCTCGCTCGCGAGCGTGGGCTTGAAGAGAACCTCGCCCATGGCGTAGCCGTAGTGGGTCTTGATGTGCTCGTCGGCTGCGGTGCGCGCGGCCTCGATGCCGCCCTCGCTGTAGGCGCGTCCGATGGCGACGATGCCCTCGCCCCAGGCCTTCTGGGCCTGCTCGACCTCGGCCGCGGTGATCGCGGCGCTGCTCTTGCCGTGATCGCCGGCGGAGGCGGCGGCGGGGGCCGCGAAGAAGAGCGTTGCGCAAAGACAGGTCAGTGTGGCGATCAGTCGGGTTCTCATGGATTCCTCCTCGAAGGGGGTAAGGGGGCTCGTCGATCGAGCCAGTCGGTCGGACGGAATCTGGACTTCGAAGTAAAGATCGACAAATAGAAAGTTTTTCTCCTTCAATTCGAATTTTACGAATCGAAAGAACCACCGATCCGACGCCGTGGTCCATCCGCTGGCTGCAGCAGAGAGGGCGGGGGCCGGCCTCCCTTCTCGCCGCCACGATTCCGCCCGTCGTCCGCGCCGGCCGGCATTCACCGCATTCACGGGGGCGAGGTACGAATCCCACCCCGCGCGACGAGCCGGGATCGGCACGCTCTCGGGACGCGAGACGAGCTCCCGTCCCCCAGGCGCGGCGTTCGCTCGATCCGGTGCCGGGCCATCGCCTAGTATCCGCCCGCTCCCTCACTCACCGGGCGCAGGCGGCCGACGCCCACACGGCCCGCCGGGTCCGGCATCGTGGGAACCCGAGACATGGCGATTCGCGTCGCCCTGAACCACCGCACGCTCTATCGCTACGACCGGCCCGTGACGCTCTCCCCTCAGGTGGTGCGACTGCGGCCGGCGCCGCACTGCCGGACACCCGTCACGAGCTATTCGCTTCGGATCGAGCCGGAGCCGCACTTCCTGAACTGGCAGCAGGATCCTCAGAGCAACTGGCTCGCGCGGCTCGTGTTCCCCGACCCGGTCCGGAGCTTCGGGTTCACGGTCGACCTCACGGCCGAGCTCTCGGTGATCAACCCCTTCGACTTCTTCCTCGAGGAGTCGGCCGAACGGATTCCCTTCTCCTACGACCCGTGGCTCGAGAAGGAGCTCGCGCCCTTCCTCGAGACCCTGCCCGTCGGCCCGCGCCTCGCCGCCTGGCTCGAGACGGTGGATCGGAGCGAGAAGCCGACCGCGGACTTCCTGGTCTCGCTCAACCAGCGGCTCTCCGACGAGATCCAGTACCTGATCCGGATGGAGCCCGGCGTCCAGAGCTGTGAGGAGACGCTCGAGCGTGGCAGCGGATCGTGCCGCGACACCAGCTGGCTGCTCGTGCAGGTGCTGCGACACCTCGGCCTCGCCGCCCGCTTCGTGTCCGGGTACCTGATCCAGCTGAAGCCCGACGTGAAGGCGCTCGACGGGCCGAGCGGCGCGGACGAGGACTTCACGGATCTGCACGCCTGGGCCGAGGTCTATCTGCCCGGCGCGGGCTGGGTGGGCCTGGACCCCACCTCGGGTCTCTTCGCCGGCGAAGGACACCTTCCCCTGGCGGCGAGCCCGGACCCGGCCTCGGCCGCTCCGGTGACGGGGGCGGTGGGCGAGTGCGAGGTCGAGTTCGAGTTCGACATGCGCATCGAGCGCGTGCACGAGGACCCGCGCGTCACCCGTCCCTACACGGAGGAGACCTGGCGACGGATCGACCAGCTCGGAGAGCAGATCGATGCGGACCTGCAGCATCAGGACGTGCGTCTGACCCTGGGCGGCGAGCCGACCTTCGTGTCGGCCGACGACGTCGAGGGCGACGAGTGGAACCACGCCGCTCTCGGTGACGACAAGCGCCGCCTGGGCGAACGGCTGCTCCGCCGGATGCAGGCGCGCCTCTCGCCGGGCTCGATGCTGCACTTCGGCCAGGGCAAGTGGTACCCGGGTGAGCCGCTGCCGCGGTGGTCACTCACCTGCATCGGCCGTCGTGACGGCGAGCCGGTGTGGCGCGATCCGAAGCTGCTCGGCGGTGCGGCTCGCGCCCGAGGGGCGACTCCGCGTGAGGCGGAGCGCTTCGCACGAAGGCTCGCGGAGCAGCTCTCGGTCGACCCGGGCTACGCGAAGCCGGCCTTCGAGGATCCCATCGACCACCTGCGTCGCGAGGGCCGGCTGCCCGTGAACGTGGATCCCCTGGACAATCAGCTGGAGGACCCGAAGGAGCGCGAGCGCATGCGGCGGGTCTTCGAGCGGGGACTCGGTGAGCCCGTGGGCATGGTGCTGCCGATCCGGCGGATCCGCGGGAAGAGCGGCCCGGAGTGGCAGAGCGGCTTGTGGATGCTGCGCAGCCAGCACCTGATGCTGATCCCGGGCGACTCGCCGCTGGGCCTGCGCCTGCCGCTGGACAGCCTGCCGTGGCAGGACCCCGAGCACGCCGACTTCGAAGAGCCCCTCGATCCGATGGCTCCGCGCGGGGCTCTGCCGTCGATCCCGGTTCCGGCCCCCCGGCACACGCCGCCCGCGCGCGTTCATGCTCCGGGTGCGGGCTCTGTCGAGCGGGTGAACGAGCAACGTCTGGCCGGAGAGGCTCCCCCCGACCGGGCTCCCCGGCCCGGGGAGTCGGCCGACTGGGTGATCCGGACGGCGCTGTGCGTGGAGGCGCGCGAGGGCCAGCTCCACGTCTTCCTGCCGCCGCTCTACACCGCCGACGACTATCTCGAGCTGGTCGCGAGGGTCGAGGCGACGGCCCGCGATCTGGCGATGCCCGTCGTGCTCGAGGGCTACCCGGCGCCGCCGGACGCGCGACTCGATCGCTTCAGCGTCACCCCCGACCCGGGCGTGCTCGAGGTCAACGTGCGGCCCGCGGAGAGCTGGCGGCAGCTGGTGGAGGAGACCACCGCGCTCTACGAGGACGCGCGGCAGCTGCGTCTGGCCACGGAGAAGTTCGACCTCGACGGCCGCCACACCGGCACGGGCGGCGGCAACCACGTGGTGCTGGGTGGGCCCACGCCCTCGGACAGCCCGCTGCTGCGTCGGCCCGACCTGCTGAAGAGCCTGGTCGGCTTCTGGCTCGACCACCCCTCGCTCTCCTACCTCTTCTCGGGGAGCTTCGTCGGCCCCACGAGTCAGGCGCCTCGCATCGACGAGGCACGGCACGAGAGCGTCTACGAGCTGGGCATCGCCTTCGCCCAGATCCCCGGCCCGGGGGACGGCGACTGTCCGCCCTGGCTCGTGGACCGCGTCTTCCGCCATCTGCTGACGGACGTGACCGGCAACACCCATCGCGCCGAGTTCTGCATCGACAAGCTCTACGCACCGGAGACCGCAACGGGAAGGCTCGGCCTGCTCGAGCTGCGCGCCTTCGAGATGCCGCCCCACGCGCGCATGAGTCTGACCCAGCAGCTGCTCCTGCGCGGGCTCGTCGCCTGGTTCTGGCGCGAGCCCTACGAGAGTGCGCTCTCGCAGTGGGGGACGACGCTGCACGATCGCTTCCTGCTGCCCCACTTCGTGGATGCCGACTTCCGATCGGTGCTCGAGGGGCTCCGGGGCGCGGGGTACGGCTTCGAGCGCGCCTGGTTCGATGCGCACTTCGAGTTCCGCTTCCCGAAGATCGGGAGCGTCTCGCCGGGAGGCGTCGAGCTGGAGCTGCGCAACGCCATCGAGCCCTGGCACGTACTCGGAGAGGAGCCGGGTGGGGGAGGCAACGTCCGCTTCGTCGACTCTTCGCTCGAGCGCGTGCAGGTTCGCGTGCGGGGCTTCGACCGGGATCGCCACGCGCTCACCTGCAACGGTCGGAGCGTCCCCCTCCAGCCGACGGACATGCAGGGCGAAGCCGTGGCCGGCGTCCGCTTCCGTGCCTGGCAGCCGCCTTCGTGTCTGCACCCCACCATTCCCGTCCACGCGCCGCTCGTCTTCGATCTCGTCGATCGCCGCGCGGGGCGCTCGCTCGGCGGGTGCACCTACCGCGTCTCCCACCCCGGCGGCCGCAGCTACGAGACGTTTCCGGTGAACGCATACGAAGCCGAGGCGCGACGGGCGGTGCGTTTCGAGCCCTTCGGGCACACTCCCGGGCCGATGCACGTCGGCGAGCCCGAGCGAAACCCGTCCTTCCCGCACACGCTCGACCTGCGAAGGCCCGAGCCCCGATGAGCCTGGCCGTCGGGGGACACTGGGACGAGATGGCGCGCCCCGACGGCGCCCCCAACCCGGCGTGGCAGCAGCTGATGGCCGCCCTCGAGCGCCTGGGGGGTGGAGAGTTCGCCGGACGCTGGGAGCAGGCCCGCCGTCTGCTCGAAGAGAACGGCGTCACCTACAACGTCTACGGAGATCCGCGCGGGGTCGAGCGCCCGTGGCAGCTCGACCCGATCCCGATGCTCCTCGAGCCCGCCGAGTGGGCGGGCATCGAGCGGGCCGTGGCCCAGCGTGCGCTGCTCCTCGACCGGGTGCTGGCCGACCTCTACGGTCCGCGCCGACTGCTGCGCGAGGACCGCCTGCCGCCGGAGCTGGTGTTCGCCCATCCGGGCTACCTGCGCGCGTGTCATGGCCTCGCGGTTCCGGGTGATCGCGACCTGCACGTCTACGCCGCCGACCTCGCCCGCTCGCCCGACGGACGCTGGTGGGTGATCGCCGACCGGAGCCAGGCGCCTTCGGGGGCCGGCTACGCGCTCGAGAACCGCGTGGTGATGTCCCGCGTGATGCCCGAGATCTTCCGCGACTTCTCCGTTCGTCGGCTGGCCCCCTACTTCCAGACCTATCTCGAGTCGCTGCGTCGCCTGGCTCCGGAGGGTCGGCGCGACGCCCCGCGCATCGTGCTGCTGACGCCCGGGCCCTACAACGAGACCTACTTCGAGCACGCCTACCTCGCGCGCTACCTGGGGTTCACGCTGGTCGAGGGCGCGGACCTGACGGTGCGGGACGACCGGGTCTACCTGAAGACGCTCTCGGGTCTGCAACAGGTCGACGTGATCCTTCGGCGCCAGGATGCCGACTACTGCGACCCCCTGGAGCTCTGGGGCGAGTCGGCCCTGGGCGTTCCGGGCCTGGTCCAGGCCGTGCGCGCGGGCCAGGTCACGATCGCCAACGCGCTCGGATCGGGGCTCGTCGAGACCGCTGCCACGATGGCGTTCCTGCCCGGGCTCTGTCGCGATCTGCTGGGCGAAGAGCTCCGCATGCCGTCGGTCGCCACGTGGTGGTGCGGACATCGGCCCCAGCTCGAGTACACCCTCGGCAACCTCGAGCGGCTCGTCTTGAAGCCCGCCTTCCCGGGGCCGGCCGGCTCGAGCGACGACGTCGTCTTCGGAGGGGAGCTCACGCTCGACGCCCGGGCGGAGCTCGCCCGGCGAATCCAGGCGCAGCCCCATCGCTGGGTGGCCCAGGAGCGCGTGGCGCTCTCCACGGTGCCGACGGGAGACGGCGAGGGCGCGGGCCTCGAGCCGCGGCACATGGTGCTGCGCGTGTACGCCGTGTGCGACGGAGAGGGCTGGTCGGTCATGCCCGGGGGCCTCACCCGCGTGTCGCGAACCAGCGACAGCCTGGTGGTCTCGAGCCAGCGGGGCGGCGCCAGCAAGGACACCTGGGTGCTCTCGGACGGGCCCCCGGCCCCCTGGGTGAGCCTGCTCCAGCGCGAGCGAAGGCCGAGCGAGGTCTCCCGCTCGAGCTACTCGCTGACGAGCCGGGTGGCGGAGAACCTGCTCTGGCTCGGTCGCGGTGCCGAGCGGGTGGAGGCCAGCGTCCGGCTCTTCCGGGCCGCGCTGCAGGCGCTCTCCGAGGAGCCCTTGCGGGCCGCGAACGCACCGATCCCCGAGGCCGTCGAGCTGGTGGGTCGGATGGGTCGCCTCCCCAAGGAGGAGGAGGGCGAGCCGCAGCGTCTGGAGGATCGCGTGTTCGCCGGGCTCTTCGAACGGGACCACCCGGACTCGGTGGCCGCCTCGGTAGGCCAGCTGCACCACCTCGCGTGGCTGCTTCGCGACCGCATCTCGCCCGATTCCTGGCGCGTTCTCGCCCGTCTCGATCAGGAGTTCACGGCGCCGACCGTTCACCCCGCCCTGCGCATCAACGGGGCACTCGAGCTGCTGGATCGGACGCTGCTACGGATCGCCGCCTTCACCGGGCTCGTGGTGGAGAGCATGACGCGGGGGCTGGGCTGGCAGTTCCTCGAGGTGGGGCGCCGCCTCGAGCGCGGTGTGCAGGTCGTGGAGTGGCTGCAGAACACGCTGGTCGAGGAGCTGCCCGAAGGGTCGCGCCGTCTCGAGACGGTGCTCGCCGTGGCCGACTCCACCATGACCTATCGCTCGCGCTATCAGGCCTCGCTCCAGCTCCCGCTGGTGCTCGACCTCCTGCTCGTCGACGAGACCAATCCGCGCTCGGTGTCCTTCCAGCTCGCCGGTCTGGAGGAGCGGCTGCGCGCCCTGCATCGCGCTCCCCACGAAGAGCTCCGCGCCTTGCTGGCCGGTCTGCGCGAGACGCCCCTGGAGGAGCTGGTGTACCTGCAGGCCTCACCCGACGGGACCTCGCGCCGCTTCGAGCTCGAGCGCGTGCTGCACGACCTGGCCCTCGGGCTCCCGGCGCTCTCGGATTCGCTGAGTCACGCCTACCTGAGCCACTCGGTGCAGCGACGCCAGGGCCCCGGGTTCCGTCGGAGCCGGAGCTGATGCGCTACGACGTCACCCACACGACGACCTACACCTACAGCGACGCCGTCGCCGTTTCGCACAACGTCGGGCACCTGCTGCCGCGACCCGGCGAGCGCCAGGAGCTCCACCGCCTCGAGCTCGAGATCGAGCCGAGCCCGCCGACCGTGCGATGGCACCGCGACTACTTCGGCAACGACGTGGTCTACTTCAGCATTCGCGAGCCCCACGAGAAGCTCGTCGTCACCACGCGCAGCCGGGTCGAGGTGGCGCCTCGGCCGAAGCTCGACATCGAGGGCTCCCCGCCCTTCGAGCGGGTCGCCGATCGGGTCCGGAGCGTGCGAAGTGACGAGGGGCTCGCAGCCTTCGAGATGGTCTGGGCCTCTCCCTTCGTCGCCACGGGCGAAGCGTTCGCCGAGTACGCGAGGCGCTCCTTCACTCCCGGCCGTCGCCTCGCCGAGGCGCTGCTGGAGCTGAACGAGCGCATGCACGCCGAGTTCCGCTACGACCCCGAGGCGACCAGCCTGGCCACGCCGATCGGCGAGGTGCTCGAGGCACGCCACGGCGTCTGCCAGGACTTCGCGCATCTGATGATCGGCTGCCTCCGCTCGCTGGGGCTGCCCGCGCGCTACGTGAGCGGCTACCTGAAGAGCGCAGACGCCGTCGCCGCGCGTTCCGAGGCGGAGGAGTGGGTCGGGGCCGAGGCCTCCCACGCCTGGGTATCGGCCTGGTGTCCGGTGAACGGCTGGATCGACGTCGATCCGACCAACGACGTGGTGCCCTCGGAGCGCCACGTGACCCTCGGATGGGGACGGGACTACGACGACGTGAGCCCGCTCAAGGGCGTGACCCACGGAGGTGGGGCTCACGACGTCGCGGTCGAGGTGCAGGCGCTGCCCGTCGAGGCCGGCCCCTAGAGGGCACCGTCTGCGCCCGGCTCGTCGCCGGCCGGCAAAGATCCACTAGCCTCTCGCGGATGTCGCGTTTCTGGAGCGATCAGGTGCACCGGCTCTCGCCCTACGTCCCGGGCGAGCAGCCGAAGTCGCCGGACCTGATCAAGCTGAACACGAACGAGAACCCCTACCCGCCGTCCAATCGGGCGCTGGCCGTGCTCGATCGGGCCCTCGGCGAGCGCCTGCGGCTGTACCCCGACCCCGGCTCGGCCGCACTCCGTGAGCTCGCGGCTCGCCGACACGGCCTCGAGCCGGAGCACGCCTTCGCCGGGAATGGCTCGGACGAGGTGCTGGCCCTCGCGTTCGCGGCATTCTTCGGGGCGCGCGAGGGCTTCGAGGGGCCGCTGCTCTTCCCCGACATCTCCTACAGCTTCTACCCGGTGTGGGCCGACTTCTTCGGGATCGAGTGGAAGACGGTGCCGCTCACCGACGACTTCGCCCTCGACCTCGCGCCCTACTGCGCCGACGGGGCCGGCCAGGGCGGCATCGTGTTCCCGAACCCGAACGCGCCGACGGGGATCGCGTTGCCGCGGACCCGGATCGAGGCCCTGCTCGAGGCCGTGCCCGACCGGGTGGTGGTGGTCGACGAGGCCTACGTCGACTTCGGAGCGGAGTCGGCGGCCCCGTTGGTCACCCGGTACGAGAACCTGCTCGTGGCGCAGAGTCTGTCGAAGTCCCACGCGCTGGCCGGACTCCGGGTGGGGCTCGCCTTCGGGTCGCCCGCGCTGATCGCGGGCCTCGACCGGGTGAAGAGCTCCTTCAACTCCTACCCGGTGGACCGCATCGCCGAGCGCATCGCGTGCGAGGCCCTGGATGACGAGGCTTGGCTCGAGACCACGCGCCAGCGGATCACCCAGACGCGCGAGTGGACCACCGGGCGTCTCGTCGAGCTCGGCTTCTCCGTGCTGCCCTCGAGCGCGAACTTCGTGTTCGCCCGCCACCGCGAGAAGCCGGGGCGCGAGCTGATGGACGGGCTGCGCGCGCACGACGTCCTCGTCCGCCACTTCGACAAGCCGCGCATCGCCGATCACCTGCGCATCACCATCGGCACCGACGACGAGATGAAGCGCCTGGTCTCGGTGCTCGAGACGCTGCTCGGCACCTGATCGCGGGGGGAGTTGCGATTGTTCGAATCACTCGAGCCCATGCCGCCGGACGCGATCCTCGGCCTCATGGAGGCCTTCCGGGCGGATCCGCGCGACCACAAGATCGACCTCGGCGTGGGCGTCTACAAGGACGATCGGGGCGAGACGCCGGTGCTGCGTGCCGTGAAGCAGGCCGAGGAGCGGCTGCTCGCCCGGGAGTCGACGAAGAGCTACGTCGGCCCGGCGGGCGCCGAGGGCACCAACGCGCGGCTCCAGTCCCTGCTCTTCGGCGACGCGCTCTCGACGCGCATCGACGAGCGCATGGGCGTGTTCCAGACGCCGGGGGGCTGCGGCGCGCTGCGCGTCGCGGCGGAGTTCGTGTTGCGCTGCAAGCCCGACGCGGTGATCCACGTGCCCGATCCCACCTGGGCGAACCACGTGCCCCTGCTCGGCGATGCCGGGGTGGAGATCCGCGAGTACCCCTACTTCGATCGGGAGACGAGCGGGTTGCGCTTCGACGCGATGGCGGAGCATCTCGGGGGCCTGGGCCCCGGCGATCTCGTCCTGCTCCACGGCTGCTGCCACAACCCCTGTGGCGCCGACCTCGACTCCGGACAGTGGCAGTCCGTCCTCGAGCTCGCCCAGCAGCGGGGCTTCACGCCGTTCGTCGATCTCGCCTACCAGGGCTTCGGCGACGGTCTCGAAGAGGACGCCTTCGGCATCCGGCTGCTCGCTGCAGGGCTGCCGGAGCTGATCGTGGCCAGCTCGTGCTCGAAGAACTTCGGCCTGTACCGCGAGCGGACGGGCGCGATCGCGCTCCTCTCGGGCGATGGCCGGACGGCGAGCACCGCACGGAGCCAGCTGTTGAACGTCGTCCGGGGCATCTACTCGATGCCGCCCTCCCACGGAGGCGCCATCGTCGAGGAGATCCTGGGGGACGAGAGCCTGCGCCGCGACTGGAAGCAGGAGCTCGACGCCATGCGCGACCGCATCAACGGCCTGCGCTCGCTGCTCGTCGAGCGCTTCGCCGCGCGCGGCGACGGCGGGCGCTTCGGCTTCATCGAGCGCCAGCGCGGGATGTTCTCCTTCCTGGGCATCGACCCCGGACAGGTGAAGGCGCTGCGCGAGGAGCACGCCATCTACATGATCGACTCGAGCCGCATCAACGTGGCGGGGGCGAGCCGCGAGAACGTGGACCGGCTCTGCGACGCCGTCATGTCCGTCCTGTAGGGCCCGCGGACCGCGGACGACGAAACCCCCTACGGACCGAACCAGGAGCCCCCGTGACCGACGCACCCGCCCCATCCTCCACGGATCGAACCTCTCCCCCTACGTCCGCAAGGTCCGTGTGGCCCTCGCGTACAAGGGCATCGAGGTCGAGCGAACCCAGCAGATCCCCTTCGGCGCGCCGCCGGAGTACGTGGCCAAGAGCCCGCTCTCGAAGATCCCGTGCTGGGAGGAGGGCGATCTCGTGCTGCCCGACTCGTCGGTGATCCTGAGCTACCTCGAGCACCGCCATCCGGATCCCCCGCTGCTTCCCGCCGAGCCCGGCCCGCGGGCGCGCGCGCTCTGGTTCGAGGAGTACGCCGATACCAAGGTGGCCGAGACCCTCGCGTTCGTCTTCTTCCAGCGGGTCGTGCGCCCCAGCGTCTTCAAGCAGGAGCCCGACGTCGAGGCGATCGAGCGTGTGCTGCAGAAGTCGCTGCCCGAGGTCCTCGACTACCTGACCGGCCGTCTCGGGAACGACGAGTACATGGTGGGCGGTCGTTTCAGCCTGGCGGACATCGCGCTCACGAGCCCTTTCGTGAACTTCGCGATCGCCGGCGAGAAGGTCGACGCCGGGCGCTGGCCCGAGATCGCCGCCTACGTCGAGCGCATCCACGGGCTGCCCTGCTACGCGCCGATCGTCGCGGGCGACATGCCGCAGCGCTAGGGGGACTGGGCGGCGCTGGCGGGCGGACGAAGACCTCCGTCGACGCGACAAGGATAGCGCAGCCACGGCCTCGATTTCAGTCTTGGCAAGCGGGGTGGCACCGTCCATCCTGCCGCGCTCGGACCGGGTGTGGCGCGCGATTCACCGCGCGCCGATGCGACAGGGTTCGCCCCGGTGCGCGACGGGAGGGTTGCCTTGGCCCGAGCGCGAAGCGTCGTCGTGCGGTCGTCCGGTGAGCGGGATCTGCTCGCGCAGGTACGCTCCCGGTCTCCCGAGGATCGCGAGCGCCTCCTCGCGATGCCCGGGGAGGAGCTCGCCGCCAGCGTATCCGCACTCACGCCACGGGACCGCGCCGAGTTCCTCGAGCTCTGCGAACGGGGGCCCGAGATCGTGCCGCTCCTCGCCGAGGCGGTCTTCACGAGCGCGGTGCTCGCCACCGGCGTCGAGCACGCGGCCTGGCTCGTCGAGCACGCCACCCAGGAGCAGCGGGTCGCGGCGCTCGACCTCGACTGCTGGCAGGATCAGCGTCCGATCCCCGAACGCTTCTTCGAGTGGATCGACGCGATGATCGAGGCCGGGCCCGAGACCCTGGTCCGTGCCTTCGACGAGCTCGACCTCGAGCTCTGGATCCTCTTGCTGCGTCGGATGGCGAGCTTCCGCTTCCTGTCGCCCACGGAGTGGGCGGACGTGGCCACCCTCGACGGACTCGTCGGCATCGATGCGCAGACGAGCGAAGGGGAGGAGCGGGTCCGCCAGATCCTGGGCACGGCCCTCACCGATTCGCCGGAGCACTACTGGCGCTTCGTGGGCGGGGTGATGAACGAGAGTCCGCTGCAGTGTCAGGAGGCGGCGGCGCGGAACCAGCGCGCGCGGCTCGAGGAGCTCGGCTTCCCCGAGCGGGGCCAGGCGATGGGGGTGTACCGGCCCCTGCCCCTGGACGACGTGTCGCTTCCCCCGCCGGCGGCCGCGTCGCCCACGGACGACGCCCTGATGGTGCGCGGCCGGCCTCCGGCCGGGCTCGAGGGAACGGTGCTCGGTGAGGCGCTCGTGGGTCTCGGCCCCGACACGGCGGCCCGGGTGTTCGCCGACGTGCTCGTCGTCGCGAACTCCCTCGCCGTGGCCGACCAGCTGCCGCTCGCCGAGCCCGACTCCGTCACGCGATCGCTCGAGAAGGCGGTGCGGGGCATCGAGCGCGGGCTGGTCGCCCTGGCCGAGGTGCGGGGCCGAAGCCCGTCGAGCCTGCTCGCGGGTCTGTCCCCGACGACGCTGTTCCGCGCGGGCGCGAGCGTCGATCGATCGCTGCGACCCACGAAGAGCAAGGCCGAGCTGCGCCGTGACGAGGAGGCCGACGATTGGAGCGTCGCGACCGAGTCGATCGCCGAGGCCGATCAGACTCTGGCCGACGACGGGGACTCGATCGAGTACGGCGGCTCGACGCTGCCGACGGGTCGGGTCCGCTAGCGCGTCGGGGGAGGTGCCGCGGCCTCCGCGCGACCCTAGGCTCTCGCGGATGCCGCGCACGCTCAGGCGCTCGACGCTCTGGCTGGGAGGGCTGCTCGTCCAGGTGCTCGTGGTCGGGGC
>JAAUYD010100727.1_pt1 | contig 30217 bp, 21 predicted proteins | sample 7278101 | NCBI WGS metagenome assembly JAAUYD01 (sample SAMN14350128, study PRJNA611818) | marine sediment metagenome | isolation source: surface marine sediment (0.6m) | place: French Polynesia: Moorea | collected 2018-08
AATTCTCGGTTTTATTTGGGTCTGTTGGGCGTTGGCGTCCTGCGATTGCAGGGCGATGATGCCCGTCGCGATGATTGACCACACTAGGTAATGGATAACGCTTTGACCGATGCGACCCATAATTGCCTCCTCGCCGTCTTGGGCAGATGCGTTTAAATCGCAGGGGGGGTTCCTTTCCACCCTGCTCTTATTTCGCTCGGATGTCTCGCACGATGGTAACTTCTTAAAAATCGGTGACAAAAAAGAAAAAAGATGTAGGGCAGTGGTTTATCCCCAGCCGTAACACCGCCCCGTTCCTGGGTTTCCGGCGGTGGATAAACCACTGCCCTACAAAATAGCTGATGCTTGCCACGACTTTTTGCGAAGTTACCTGCGGTGGTACTCATACTGTTTTAGTTCCCGCTTGACTGCTTTTTTACGGGTTTATTAGCAACTATATTGTAATTTTACAGTATTTAAAAAAATAAATCAGCAATAAAACATGGTAGCCATTCAACTATATTTAGTTCGTCATAGAATACATTAAAATCTACCACCACGCACAGTATAATTTTCCGCCTGGATGATGCCATTGATAGTCTATCTCTCTGGTCCTTGTTTTAGCCCCCTCCCCAGCCCTCCCCCGATGGACGCTTGGACACTGGGGGAGGGGGAAGCAGAATAGAGATTTGTGGATGGCAGGGTTCACCATGACGGAATTCGCTGAGAGACAATGCCATAAGCGAACATGATCCAACCAATTTACGTTTCGACATTCCCCTCCCCCAACGTCCAAGCGTCCATCGGGGGAGGGCCAGGGTGGGGGCGTCCACAGGCAGGGCCAGGGTGGCGGCGTCCACAGGCAGGGCCAGACTGGCGGCGTCCACCGGGGGAGGGTCAGGGTGGCGGCGTCCACCAGGGCAAGGCAGGGAAAAAACTGGCATTTCAGGACCGGAACTAGTTAAACCTGATAGAAGAATGCGCCGCGCCTTTGCAAAAAAGATGATCTGGCTCTTGGGCGGGATTGGGACTGCTTGTCTGTCCACAGGCCAGGACGGGGGATGCAGCCAGCCGCTGCCCACCGCGCCTTGTGTTTGCGATCCAGCCCCAGCGCATCGATTGTTGCCCGATACCTTTCCCAACACGCCACAGTCCCGGGATAGGATCCATGGCGGCACGGTGCGCATCCGCGTTTCTCAAGAGCCGAAGAGCCTGATCTCATCGTTGGATCCAGACCCGGTCACCCGATTCATTGCAGACCATACGATTTTTCAATCCCTGATCTCAGCATCAATGGACACCCCAGGGGTTGTACCTGCGCTCGCCACCGCTTGGACGGTTGACGCGGCCCACACCCGGTTTGAATTCACCCTCAATCCCGCAGCCCAGTGGCACGACGGCACGCCGGTGACCGCTGCAGATGTGGCGTTTACCCTTGCGCGGCTAGTGGACCCGGATGGACAGATCCCCCTTAGACAGAGATTTTCCCATATCGACGATGTGACCGTGCTCGACGAGCATGGCATCGCCGTTGACCTAGACGCCCCTAGGCCTGGATTTCTGAGGCAATTGGCAGCCCTGCCGATCTTGCCGGCCCACGTGTTTGGCAACACCCCCATTGCTCGACATCCATCCATTCGCCGACCCATTGGATCTGGTCCCTATACCCTCGCTGCATGGCAACCCGGCGTGTCGATCGCGCTCGACCGCGCACCAACCTGGGCCGGCCCATCGCCCTATTTTGATCGGATTGAGTTCCTGGTCATACCGGAAGACCGGGTGGCCATGCATCTGTTTCAGCGGGGCGATGTGGATATCGTTCCAGACCTTCCGGGTTATTTTCAGCCACCCCATGATGTTCAATTCATCACCCATCGACTGCCCCGGACCGAAGCGATGGTGTACAACATGTCAAAGCCGGTCTTCTCAAGAGCGGCAGCGCGGACCGCCATGGGCCTCCTGATCGACCGCACCGCTATCCGCTGCTCGATTCACAAGTGCCGGGCAGATATAGCAACCGGACCATGGCCTGAACACGAAATACTTGATCCCGGTATGACAAAATCCCCCCAGCCCCCTTTGAAAAAGGGGGCGCATATGGAAGCCCCTTTCGGAGAGGAGGAGTATTTGAAATCCCCCTTTGAAAAAGGGGGTTTGGGGGATTTCCACTTCGACCCACAGCGGGCGACAGATCTACTGAGCAGAGACGGATGGACCGATAGGGACGGGGACGGCACTCGCGACCGCGGGGGGATGGCGTTCTCGTTTGAGCTGATCCTACCGGATCACGAACGCGGGTTCCAACGCACTGTGGCGGTGATCCGCGACGACCTCAGCCGCGTGGGCGTTGAAATGCGCGTGGCAACAATCAATCACAAAACATATCTAAACCGACTGCAGTCCGGGGATTTCGACGCTGCAATGGTGGCCTTTGACACGGGCTTGCTGTTCGATCCCTGGTCCATGTTCCACAGTGATGCCCACGGCAGTGCGCAAAACTACGCAGGCCTCCACAACCCTGAGATCGACCGCCTATTGAACGCGCTCGAATCGGTCGCTGTAGCACCGGTCAGATTGGATTTGTATAACAAACTCAATATGTTGATAAGTTCAGAGCACCCGATGACCTTTACCTTCAGGCCATATTCGGCTGTTGTGGCAGCCCAGGACATTCGCGGTATTGCAGTGACAGACGGCCATCTCGATGTGCTGACGCTCAGACGGGATACATCCCCACCGGCAACACCCAGATGATCAGATACGCCATATGGCGACTGCTCGCCACGATTCCCACACTTATTGGTATCAACTTAGTGACATTTGTGGTCTTAAACCTCTCGATGAAGTCCCCTGATCCCCTGGATGCCGAGCTCTCAGGTGCTGCCTCAGGGCGCGTTCGTTTGCTCGGACTTCACTTGCCCCTGTTTATCAATCTCTCGATTGACGACGCACGGGCACGGGCCCAATCTGAAATCGCCAAACTGGGGTCTGACCGGGCTTTTCGAGAAGCTGAACGAACCATCGCCAAAGCAGGGGGTGCCTGGTTACCCTATATCCTCCCCCGTCTTCCCAATATCTCGTCTCACCAGCGGGAACGCGCGCTCAACGCATTGGATCTCGTGGCCCGACGCATTGGTCTCAACCAAGCCTTGAGCGTCTCTTTGGATCGGGCCGCGTTCTGGGAGCGCTTCTGGCAGACCCATGGATCTGATTTCAAACCGGTCCGCGCGGCCAGGCTGGTAAGGCGCCTCATCAAGCGGGAAGACCGACTGGCCGAGACCGAGCTGCGCCAATTAGACACGTTTTCCCTACCCCAACTCATGGCAGCCCTAGACGAGGAAATCCCCATTGCATCAAAGGTGCGGATTATCACTTTGATCGAGGATATCACCGGCCTCTATGATCCCATCATTCCCACCGCATCCCAGGAAGAACAGGCAGCCACATTAGAGAGGTGGCGATTCTGGTGGTGGGAACGCAAAGACAGGTACACAGTTTTCGAGGGATACCGAAACATCACCGGCGCCTTTACCGAAACCCGGTATTTCAAGTGGCTGGAGCGAATGGTCACCCTCGACTTTGGCGTGTCTGTCAGGGATGGCCGGCCTATCCTCACCAAGCTCGCCGAACGGTTACCCGTGACGGTGACCCTGTCCCTGCTGGCCCTGCTGTTCGCCTATGGCTTGGCGATCCCGCTCGGGGTTGTCTCAGCCGTGCGGCGAGGCGGTCTATTTGACCGCGCTACGACCGTGGCGCTGTTCATCTTGTACGCGTTTCCAGCCTTTTGGATGGCTGCGCTGCTGATGCGGTACTTTGCCGGTACTGGATACTACGACGCGCTACCGGCTGAGGGGCTCGTTCGCAGCAGTGCGGATCTATGGGTGTGGTGGCGCCGCTTACCAGATCTATTCTGGCAGCTATTTCTCCCGGTATTTTGTCTCTCCTTCGTGCCCATGGCCATGCTCACCCGGTATCAGCGCGTGGGTATGCTCCAGGTGATCAACCTGGATTTCATGCGCACCGCCAGAGCCAAAGGGCTGAGCCGAACAAACGTCATTCTCAGGCATGGACTGCGCAACGGCGTCATCCCAGTGGTCACAATGGCTGGACTTCAAATCCCCTACATCGTTAGTGGCTCGGTCGTCATCGAGCGCATCTTTGGCATACCGGGCATGGGCTATGAAACCTTCGAAGCATTGAAGGCTCACGACCAGCCATGGCTCATGGCAGTCGTCACTGTGACTGCGATCGTGACGTTGTTCGGCGTGGTGGCAGCGGATGTGGTGTACGCGCTCATCGATCCTCGGATCGCACCTGGCTTTCGACAGGGAGGTCGGCCGTGATAGATTTTCGCCCCTGGCGCCGTTCGCGGCCGCCCGTTCTTGCGCGGAAAAAAAGGTCCAGTTACCTCAGCAACTCCCTCAAGCGATTTGCCAGGCAGCCGTTCAATATGGCTGCCCTGCTGTACCTCGGGATTATTATCACAGCAGCCCTGTTCGCGGATATCCTCGCCTCTGACCATCCCATTGCCTTTTCAACCCAAGGGCAGATGCGCATCCTCCCGGGTGTGTTTCCCGGGGAACAGCCCGATGCATCGCGAATTCCTGCGGTACTTAAGTCCATTGAATCCAATGGCGGATGGGCGCTCCTGCCACCAGTGCCCTATGGACCGAATCAGACCAAGGTGTCTGGACGCATCGACCTATTGCAGCCGCCGGGCAACCACCACTTGCTCGGCACGGACGACAAGGGGCGAGACGTACTGGCCCGCATCATTTACGGTGCCCGGTCCGCCCTCCTGGTTGGATTGGGATCCGTATCCCTCTATCTCCTGGTTGCGGTACTGCTCGGCGCGGTTGCTGGCTATTTTGGCGGCCGCGCCGATCGGGTGGCGCTCCGTCTCATCGAGACCCTCACCTCCTTTCCCACCTTTTTTCTGATCCTGGCGCTGCAGGGATTGATCGGAACGACCAGTCTCTACCAGCTTATTTTGATCATCGGGCTCACCCGCTGGACCGACGTGGCCCGGCTCACCCGAGCCGAGGTCCTGCGCCTGGCAAACGAAGACTACGTGGCCGCGGCCCGAGCACTGGGGATCGGGCATGGACGCATTCTTCTCAAACACGTGTTGCCTGGGGCAATGGGGCCGGCCTCTGTCGCCGCCACCTTTGGCATTGCCGGTGCTATCCTCATCGAATCGACCCTCAGCTTCCTAGGCTTTGGTGCGCCGCCCACCACGCCGAGCTGGGGCCAACTCCTCACCGATGGATTCTACAACGAAGGATGCTACTGGCTCGCGCTCTTTCCGGGTATGGTCCTCTTTTTAACGATTCTCTCCATCAATCTGGTCGGCGAAGGCCTCCGCGACGCCCTCGACCCGGCGAGTTAGGGCTCGCGCAGAAATAACGTCCCAGTTTTCGGGTCCAGATGTGTGTCGGATTTGGTGGTTGCGATTGAGCGAAACCACAGGCGTAGCAGCGCTACGTCGAGGATTTTGCGATTGAGTAACCGCCAAAGACGGCGTGCAGATGGGTTACGAAAACGGGACGTTATTTCTGCGCGAGCCCTTAGTCACCGAATTGCTGTTCTTCCCGTTCCTGGGCTTCCTTGCACTTGATACACAAGGTGGTTTCAGGTCGCGCTTCCAGTCGCTTGGGATGTATCTGATCTTCGCACTCCTCACAGACTCCGAAAGAACTGTCTTTGATTTTCGCCAGCGCCTTGTCTATTTTAGAGAGAAATGTTCGTTCCCGCCCGCGAAGTCGAAACTGGAACGACTGGAGATATTCACTCGATGCGAGGTCCATTTCATCGGGAAGATCCGCGGTATCCAAGGTCATATCGCTCTCCAGCGTCTGTCGCGCATTCTTAAGCAGCATTTCCCGCTTTTCGATGAGTATTTTTTCAAATTTCTCTAGATCTTTTGCCTTCATCGACAATCCCTCCGGTATCGTCGTTTTTGGACCGAGCAACTTAAGACGGTATTCCCCACCCTGTCAAGTAGCAGATATTAAAATGAATCGTTTGCAAAGGTAAAGGCGTTAATGTCGAAACGCGCGCTGGCCGGTAAATACCATTGCCACTTTAGGGGTTGCTTCATTACAGGCCCGTATCACTTCAGCATCCCGCATCGCGCCCCCTGGCTGTGCCACAGCCGTAACGCCCTGCTGAATGCCCACGTCGACGCCGTCCCGAAATGGAAAGAAACCATCTGAAATCATTCGCGATCCTGCTAGTCCCCCCTTTACTGCTGCGGTCTCACGGTCGATGTGGTGTTTTTGAGCGGGATCCCGCTTGCCCTGGTCGATCTCTAGGGATAATGCATTGTACGGTACATTGTGCTCTTTAAAACAAAGGCCATCTGCGTACTTGGTATATGCCTTTTGAACGGCGATCTGTGCGCAGCCAACCCGATCCTGCTCGCCTGTGCCAATGGCCACGGTTGCCCCGTCTTTGACAAAGATCACGGAATTCGAAGTAACCCCGAGCTCGATGTTCCAGCCGAATACCAGGTCTGCATATTCGTCAGGTGTGGGCGCGCGCTCGCACCGCACGTCCCCGGCTTTTGTCTTGGCAACGGCCGGAAGAAAGTCATCTGGGGTCTGAATGGCAGATATCTGAGACTGTTGTGCGATAATCCCGCCGTCCATTAGGGATTTAAACTCGATATAGCGGGTCGATCGGTGTGCCTCGAGGCGGTCAATTCTCGGAATTTCAATGATTCTCAGGTTTTTAGCCTTTTTTAAGTGATCGATAACCCCTTCTTCATAGGAAGGTGCGACCACGACTTCCACAAAATTTTCAGCCAAGAAAGCCGCGCTCTCCCGATCCAGCGGTCGATTCACGGCCACGCATCCCCCCATGGCAGCGAGTCGGTCTGCGAGGAATGCCCGCTGTATCGCATCTCCGGCAGTGGTGCCTTTGGCAACACCAGATGGATTATTGTGCTTCATGACTGTGGCGGCAGGTGTATCCATCAGATACTTTAGAATATTGAGCGCAGCATCGATGTCTGTCAGGTTGGTTTTTCCGGGGTGCTTGCCGAACTGATGCATCCCAGCTTCGTCCAGGGCAGATACGAGCCCTTGGCCCGAACTGATAAATCGACAATCTCCTAGAGCGAGATTGCCGCCGACGAGTTCGTAAAGCGCTGCTTCCTGGCCTGGATTCTCTCCGTAGCGCAGGCCTTTTGCTTCTGTTTTTTCCGCACCTTCTATTTGCCACGACCGTTTGCGATACTGGAGGCGCTGATCGCCAAAGGAGATGGTCATTTCTTCTGGAAAATGATCTTGCAAAATGGTCTTGTAGGCTTTCTTGAGGCTCGGCATGTATTTCCTCCAATCCAGCTGTGGTGTCGCGTTTTTCCAACGCTCATCTGAGCGCACACTAACCCTACTGGTAGTGCTGATGTCAAGAGGCGCTTGCGGCCTGACTGTTGACCCACTTTGGTTTTTCGTACGGGCCCAACCCCTAGCTGATATTGACATGTTATGCGTTGGCGATTACGAGTGCGTTCATGTGCAGTGCAATGTCTGATCAAAGCCAGAAGCCAAAAATTGCCGTGATCCTGGCTGCAGGGCTCGGGTCGCGGCTTCATACCGACGAAGGCCCGCCCAAGCCGCTGACCCAGATTGGAAAACGGGCCCTAATCCTTCGGGTGCTCGACCGATTTTTCGAAGCAGGGGTTAGCGAAGCGGTCGTGGTCTTGGGCCATCGCGCAGACGAGGTGCGTGCAGGCATCGACGCTGGGAGTGCCAAGGGAACCATCTCTTTTGTCCACAATCCGAGGTACACAATGGGCAATGGGCTTTCCGTGCTCGCCGCTCGGTCTGTGGTTAAGGAGCAACCGTTTTTTCTCTCCATGTCAGACCACATCTTCGATAGCTCTTTGATAGAGGGGTTGGCGCGTGCCCCGCTTCCCAAGGACGGGCTCGTGCTCGCTGTGGATCGCAAACTCGACAGTATCTACGACATGGACGATGCCACCAAAGTGCTGACTAATGGAGATCGTATTGTAAAAATCCACAAGGCCCTCGATGTCTTTGACGCCGTAGATACAGGGCTCTTCATGTGCACACCGGCGCTATTCGACGCGATCGACCGCGTATCCAAAAGCCGGGAAGACCGGGATTGCTCTTTATCAGACGGCGTCAAGGCACTGGCGAATGCGGATCAGGCGCGCGTATACGACGTGGGTAACGGTCGGTGGCAGGACGTGGACACCCCCGGATCCCTGGCCCATGCAGAAGGCCTGTTTCTAAATCAATCAATCACTACCACCTCAAAATCATCCGGTCGCTCTCCTTGAACGAGCGGCAGTTTCAATACAGTGCTCAGCAACGTTCAATCTCATTTGAAGACAGGTGCTAGGTTCACCGAGGTGAGGGTGCTGATTCTCGACATGCCAAGGACGCCAAGTGTTCTGAGAGGTATTGCTCCCGTTCTTTGAGGTCGGGCAATAGGCCGCTGCTTTCAAAATAAGCTGCTGCCCGATCATAGCTCGCATAGACAGCATCTTTGCCGATGTGAGGATCCAATTGATATTTATTTCTTAAGGCGGTTAGCGCGATGGTCAGCTCTCTCCTTGGAGAATCCACGAATGCGTCCCGTTGCTGCACCTCTTTGCAGTCCTCGGGGATGAGGGGTAACTTGCGCTGTGTCGAGAGGGTACGAACCTCCCCGTCTGAAAAGGCCATCAGCGGACGGGACCACAGCAGGTTGTTCTTTTCAACCTCCAGTCTGCAGGTAACGCGGGTCGAGAGGAACATCATTGCGGCAAATAAAGAAGGGCTCGCGTGCTTTATGGCACTCATATCTCCCTGCCCAGCACTGATGAGCGCCAGCTCTAAAAACCATCCAATACTGTCATCGAGCGTCAGCCCAACACAGTAAACCGCGTCCTTATACTGGTGTTTTAAAATCTGTCGGCTGAGCAGCGTGGGTTTGATTACCATGGCGCACTGCTTGCAGGGGTTGTCACCCTGCAAGATACTGTCCGGAAACTCAGTACCGGCGTGAACGCGCGTATGTATGAACCCGCGCCGTGTCCAATATTCGATGGCGTCGTCTACTTCTTTTTTTCGAGAGGGGTCTGGCGAGTCGTAAATGAACCTGGGAAAGATTACCGTAATCAGCTCTATGGCAATGTCCTTGCGAACCGTATTCTTGTATTCATTCAGGAAATCACACAACACAGAAGCGTCTTTTCCCCCTGAATACGCTACTACAATGCGGGATCTATCAGCAGGTATCAGATCGTATGCATCCACAAATGCTGCGAACTTCTCGAATCCCCTGTTGAATATATCCCTGCTCATAAATGACTATCTCCTCCTAATTTTAAAACCCTCTGATGATGCCTTCTGTCATACCACCTAGCAACAAAAAGCGAACGTACCCGGTGTCTTCGGATGGTATAAAATAAAAAACAATGCCCCCAATACCCCCCAATAACCCTACTTGGGGAGTTGAATTTCAGAAAAATTCAAAAAGGCCTTGACAGATAGGTTTACAAGTGTAAACCTTTTATTATTACAGCTGTAAACATGGGAGCATCAATGTCGGACGAAATCAAAATTGCCAATGCCGAGATGGAGATCATGCGCATTTTGTGGCGCAACTCCCCCTTGTCGGCCAAGGAGATCAAGAAAGCGTTGAGTGAGCGGAAAACATGGGACCCGGGGACCATCAAATCACTGATCAATCGGTTGCACACAAAAAAGGCGATCGGCTTTGAAACAAGGGGAAACCGTTACTTTTATTTTCCGTTGATCAGTCAGGAATCGTGCATCCAGGCCGAGACCGAATCATTTGTCTCCAAATTCGGCGGTGGCCTGCTCAAGACCGTGGTGAGTGCCTTTTTGGATAGTGAATCACTGTCTGACAAGGAGATCGCAGAGCTGAAACAATTGCTCGACGAGAAAGGTAAAGGGACCCCGAAATGAACGCGTTCTACGAACCGTTTCTAAGTTGGCTCTATCTCTCCACTGTGCAGGCGAGCATCTTGATTCTCGTCATTTTTTTGCTCAAGGCGGTGATTAAACACAGGCTGACAGCTAACTGGTACCATCTGCTCTGGACCTTGTTGTTGGTTCGGATGGTGTTTCCCTGGGGGATCGGCGGTGGTTTCGGTGTGGTCAGTCTGATTCCCACAGAAACCCAACAAGAGGTGATCGAGCTGACCAGGCGCGACATGTCCCTGTTCCAACTGCTTACACCAGCCACTGGTCCGACACCCCAAGCTCCCTCAGTCAACCACGAGGTGGCGCAACTGCCAGTCCAGACGCTGACCGGTGTCGAGACCGATCGATCACCGACCCACTGGCTGGGTCTTGTGACCTCGATCGTTCCCCCGGATCTGCGGCTCATTGGTGTGCTTTTTCTGATCTGGCTGCTGGGCTGTCTCTTTTTTACAGGCCTGTTCGTGTATCACAATCTGCGCTTTGTCTCACGCATTAGCCAAGGAACGGAAATGACCGACCAGCGATTGCTGTCCTTGCTAAAAACCTGTCAAAAAGAGATCGGCATCCGGAAATCTATACGAGTGGTCGTGACCCGCCACTCAATGGCGCCAGCGGTTTTCGGTCTGCTCAGACCCAAGATGGTCTTTCCAGAGCAGCTGATCCGCGAACTCGGCCACGATGAGCTGCGCCACGTCTTTTTGCACGAGCTGGCCCATGTGAAACGCTACGACATCTTGATCGGTTGGCTGATGATCGCGATGCAACTCTGCCATTGGTTCAATCCCTTGCTGTGGCTCGCGGCGAGGAGCATGCGCCTCGACCGAGAGTTCGCAGCGGATGGATTGGCCCTGTCGATATTGAAGACAACAAAACCCAACCAGTATGGAAAAACAATTCTGAACCTGGCAGAGCACTTCGCACACGCCGGTCGGCTGACGCCTCGTGTTGGCTTCGCCGGCCTGATCGGCGTGCTTGAGGCGCAATCTGCCATAAAACGGAGAATAAAAATGATTGTCAGATTCAATCATCATTCCTACAAATGGTCGCCCGTCGCCGCTCTGGTGCTGATCACCATCGGTTGCGTCACCCTTCCCGACGCCAAGTTGGATACCAAAGAGACCAGCGAAACAGAGGCTGCTGAAGATCAGCGAGGCTTGCCCGGTGATTCGTCCGACAACCACGCTGGGGGATGGACACCAGCGGTGCAAGCAGAGGCTGCGGCGATCCTCGATGAGGCTGGGGGGCGGGAGTTATACGCTGATCCTCGCTATCAGACCGACCTCGAAGCGGGCTTCGCTGCAAAGGATCGGTTTTACGCCAAGGTGATCCAACAGCTGGCCGGGCGGCCCGATAGTGATCCGGTTAAACACTCAATCTATTTCCAGTTTGTTCTGAGCTACCTCAAATATGCCGAGGTAGGCGAGAGCATTGAAGATTCGGCAATGTACTTGCGCAAGGCGCTGAAGCTACTACATCAAATGCGAGACACCACGGATGATCAACCCAACCGAGGGATCTACCATCTCGCCATTTTCGAAGCGTTGAGAAATCTGCATCGCGTGGCACCGAATGACACTGCAGCGACGGTCGAAAAGCTAGAAGAGGCAATGGCGGCGCTGAGGGCAGTGACACCTTCGTTCAGCGCTGGGCACCCGGAACGGCCATTCGTCTTCGAACGAATCGCATACTCCCAGGCCCTGTTGGCCGACATCGTTCAAGACCCAAACCGAAAGCTCAATTACCTCAACGGCGCCCGGGAGTTGCTGACAGAGGCGCTCGAGGACATATCGCCTGAGATGCAACAAAAGATGCCCTTATCAACGGCTTCACTGAAATTTGGACTAGCTGCCCTCGCGGCGAGAATCGGCTGTTTCGAACAGACCGCAAACGAAAAGATCGTCGCCGATGAATTCAACAGAAAAATGGTCGACATCGATCGTCTGATCGACGATAGCGCCCCTCCGACGAATCCTGCAGAGTCGGATCAGTGGGGACGCGTGCTGTTTCAATTTGGCGAAAAAACCAAAGGCCTGGCTCAGACGATAACCCTACAGAAAACACGCGCTGAGCTCAAAGACAAGGCCCGTGCATACTATCGAGCGGTGATCGAGAAATCGCCACAGTCCAAATACGCACTGAACGCTGCGATGCTTCTGGGGCACTACTACCTCGATGACGCCCAAGACCACCCCAAGGCGATCGCCGCCTTTGAGAAGGTGATACAACGGGGTCCCGCGGCCAATGTGAGCTACCCCGAGGCCCTCTACCAACTCGGAAAATGCCACCAAGCTATCCAGGGCAACGAGGCCAAAGCAGCTGAGCAGTTTAAAGCCACAATCCAGTTTGCCGAGCAAAGGACCCGCCACACACAAGCCAAAAAATTCGCTGAGCTCGCCCGACGAGAGCTGTAATCTGACTGTTCATCATCGTCCCTATCCCTTTGGATTAGCGCGTGTGCTTGTCCGGTAGGCAGTAGCGGCATCCGTCAAAGCCGAGTTTTTTGGCCTCTGTCCACGAATGCACTTCAAATCTGTTTTTGACCCGAATCCGCCGTGTATGCGAGCAGAAGGGTTTGTGCGCTTCCATGGCGGTAGGATTGGCATTGCAGATGAGCGGCAAGCACCATTCACAGGTGTCGTAACTGCACTTTTTGGCCTGACTGAGGTCGTGCAGCCATACTTTGTTCTTTTCCGCGATCCTCGATGCATGGCTGCAAGATGCCAGGTGCACTTCCTTAGTGGCTTTGTTGCCGATGAGCGACCGCACGGTAATGGGGATGGACACGCCGATCACATGGGCGGCAAACCCATCAATGGGCAGCGCAGCATTGACCGGGGATATGGGCCCGCGAGTGGGGTGGGTTAGCGTGAGATGTCGAGCAATAAGCGCTCGCGACCTGGGATTGAACCGCAACGCTGCTGCCTCGAGCGGCATATCCACCCAGTAACTGCCGTTGCCAATGTCCGAGCTTGGCCACTGAATGCCGATGCCCAATGGGCTCACAAATACCACCCCATGCGCCCACCCCGGGCCGAGCAGGGTGCCGTCCGTGTCTTTGGGCAAGACAGCAAGGCGAATGGTTGTCCCGTCAACAAAGTACCCTTGCACTTCTGACGTCGTCGGATCTGCCAGATATCCCACGTGCACTTGTTTGCGACATTCCTGGACAAAAGCCTGATCCTTACCTGCCGTTCGTTCGAGCAGTCGCATCTCCCTGCGGCATCCTCGGCTGGTATAGTGATAGGGCAGCCCGGCAATGGCTGTCCCCAACACGTTGTTTCGCTCCTCCAAGGAGGATGCCCTGATGCCGGAGATATGTGCATCAATGGTGTATTGCCCCGGGTCTGAAAGCGGGATTTTTGCTTCGTAAATACCCGCGCGTCCGGCGACCTGTTGTTTTTGTATTAGTTTGTAAGTTTTGCGCTGCTCGCCGGTGATTGCCCGTTGCCCAAAGAGGGACCGCACGACCTGGTCGGCCAGATGGGGGGTATCCCGGCTGTCTGCGCTCCGGGAGCGCCTGAGCTTGCGGACCAGATCTAGATTGGCGGAGATCATACAAGCCACGTCGTGACCAGGCCAGTGGCCTGGGGAGCAAACATCTGCTGTAATCTTTGCACCGTTTATCGCTTTATTGCCCTGCCTGAGCGCGATCTGCAGGGTGGCCATATCCCCTGGCCTGGGTTTGGCAGGCGCCAGCACTTCAGCGCGCATGGTCAGTTCTGCCTGATGGGCCAATGAGCCGAAGGCGTATGAACCGGATTTATTCTTTGTCCGCGTCACATGGGCCTCCCAGTTGCCGGCCAAGCGGTGGTCGTGCCCTGGGATGGAAAGGGGCATATCAATAATGTACATTTTATATAGAGCGCCCTCTTTGTATACGATGCCGGCACCGGGATTGTGATGCTTGGGTGTAATAACACCGGGCGCCCCTGGCGGGCGGATGACAAACCGCCACCCTGCACTGCGCGTATCAGGTGCATCGAGGAGCATGTAAAAGACGAGCTTGTCCTGACCCAGGTGCGCCTTGACGCGATGCACCTTTGTTTCATTTGGTCCTAGTGTAGGATCGAGGGGCGCGGTTGTCTCTACAAAATCAAATGCCTCTGAAAATCGATTGATGAACCAGTGCTGCATCTGGGTGCTGTAGTCGACCGGGTCGGTAATGCTCTTAACATCTGTGGCAGCCACGCCACCCACGTGTGCTGCCACGTCGCCGAGCTTTGCCACATAGGCAGCCCCGGTAAAGACCGCGCAGGCAAAAATCTGGGTCTCCGGATCGATGGTCACGCTAGGGTCGGCCTCGTCCTGAAACCAGAGCCCAGGGGCGACGAACAGCTGATCTATCGTGGGATCTCGATTCTCCATACCGTCGGTAAGGACGAGGATCATACGCTTGCGATCCGCGCCAGGTTCGGCTTGGGTGATCAGCTCTTTTCGACACAGCAATAAGCCAGCGCCAAGGGCTGTGTAATGCCCGGGCGCATGTGCCATGCCCACCGGGGTAATGTCGCTCAGATGGCTGTGCACAGCGCCACCGTTCAAGGAGAAATCTTTAATATCCATTGGATCTGAGTCGTCTACAAACGTGCCGGTGAATCCATCTGGATAGGCTGGATCAGCTGGCGCACCTGGCGGATTGGGGTAATTGTCCCCGTAGCCCGCACTGTCGTGACCCCAAAACCAATAGAGGCCCACGCGATGGGCGTGCATTGGGTTGAGCGGGTCATTGTCCACGTGCATGCTGTTTGCTGCGTCCACCAGGGCGGCAAAAATTTCAGCCCCGCTGACAGCCGCGGTCCAGCGGTTGCCGGCCATCGATCCAGATCGGTCGAGCAGGATAGCCACGTCATAATCGTCCTGCTGATCTGACACAGCCAGGGTGAGGTCTTCCCAGTTGCCTCCGTTGATCAGCACGCCGTCCCGATAGTGATTGACCCGCACGGGAATTGTCTGGGTAGTGCCGCCCCATCCCTCGGGAATGTAGGTGACCGGGCTTGCGATTGTCCGCAACCACCTGTGGAAGTCATCGCTGCTTGGATCGAGTTGGAACAGACCCCCAAAAGCCGGGTCCAGCTCCCAGGTCACAGTATCCCCTGGCAGAATGGGTTCGGGTAGGATCCCGCCTGCCACGCCAATGTGGCATTCATACCGCCGGTTTTCTGTGGCACTGGGCAAGGTGGGGCTGCCGCCTGGGACGGCAACAATGCTGACGTGACCTCTGACCCGCGCTGGCAGATCCACCGTGCCACTCGGCGCACCGCCGTGGCTCGTTCGTTCCATCGTGAATGAGACGAGGCCGCTGTCGCCTGGATTTAACCCGCCCAGTGCCCATTGCACGGTCAATTGCTTGGCAGTCGTGCTGTGGAGTGAAATGGTCGATATGCCCACACTGGCGCTAAACCCGCTAAAAGTCCAATCAGATACAGCGTCTCCTAAAACAGCAATGCTGGCCGTCCCGTCCTCATCCACAGCCTGGGTCTCATCTACTGGGATGCGCAGGGGGTTTGGCGTCAGGCGCCTGAGCGCGAGGCCCGGTGCGCTCGTACCAGAAAGAACAGATACAGGGCGGGTGCCATCTGCAATGGTCAGTGTAAACGATCCGTCAAACCCAAACGCGGCATCTGCAAAGCTAAAATCAGTAATGCGCCCCTGCCCCAGGCCACCCCCGTCGAATTCAATGGCAGTGTCTGGATAGGCCACCCCATCCACCTGGATGTCAGACGGGCTGAACCCATAGGTTTCGGCAATCGGCACGTTGGGGCCGCCGCCAGTGACGTCTTTTCGCTGCTCAGCAAATAGGGTCCAGGTGTTGTGGTCGAGGCGCCTGAGGGAAAGGTCGAGACCCCCGATATAGCACACGGGTCTGGCCCCGTGGCCAATGGACAGGGTAAAGGTGCCGGTCTCGTTCCAGGCAGCCGAACCCGGCCCTGCCATTGAAAGACCGCCATAGTCGTCAACTGAGATGCCAACGTCATCTGGAATGCCCACGCGCCAGTCCGGCGTTCCAGGGGGATCGGTCATGGGATCGTTGGCCGGGGCCTCGAACACGTATGTGCCCGGATCCACTGCTGGCAACGCGGATCCACCGGCGCTTTGGTCAGCAAAGAGGGTAAACCCGGTATGGTCGAGCTTGCGCAGGGATAGGTCGAGGCCGCGGACGATACTCACCGGCTGGGTGCCGTTTTGAATGGACAGGCTGAACGTGCCGTCCCGAAACCAGTCATTGCCCGTGCCTGCAGAGATCACCGACATGCTGCCCCGATTGCTGAAAGCAATATCCAGGTCATCGGGGATTTCAACTGATCGCCAGTCTGGCGTGCCCGGTGGATCGGTCATGGGATCGTTGGCTGGCGCGCCAAAGCTATAGGTACTCGAATCCAGGTCTGAAATGGGGCTGTCACTTCGGGTCTCCCCTTCAAAGAGGGCAAATGCAGTGTGTTTCAGGGTCCTCAAGGAGATGCTGACAGTGGCGTAGCTGTCCCCTTCAGTGGCATTGCTGATCCTGACGAGCAGGGACCCGTCGATCAGCGCGTCAGTGGCCCCGTCGCTGTTGATCCAGGCGGGGATAGTCCAGGTCAATTTGGCGTATTGGCGGTTGGGATTTGAAAACCCAACCGCATAGTCGAAGTCAAAGGTCGTCCCAGCAACAAAATTGCCCGACATGCCCTCGACGCTCCAGCTCCACGGGTTGCCCGGCGTTGGCGCGATTTGCTCAAAGAGAATGGGGTTATCCTGGGCAATCGTGGTCCCGCCCGCCACTGCAGCAAACAGTGTATACACATCGTTCTCAAGTCCCATCGCACACCTCCTAGCAGAAACTCCCCCTTGAAAAGGGGGTTGGGGGGATTTCGTCAATTTCTCCGCTGTATTTTATTTAATTATCCCCCTTGCCCGCTTTTTCAAAGGGGGAATACTCAACTTTATCCACCAAAACACGTTTGACATGCAATACTGGGTTATTTTTGATGTTCGTAGGCGCCCATATCTGCCGGGTCAGTGCCGGTCTTGGGGCGCGGGTTGCCCTCCACATCTTCGTCTGGTGCCGCCGCATTGTTGGCCCGGTCAACACAGGGCGACTCGGCCTGCAGGGAGAGATCAAAAAGCTCGTACTTATCTGTATCGATCACCCACCCAGATACATCGCCCCATATCGTGATGCTGTTGGCTGCGTTATCCATGATGTAGTACAGGCGCTTGTCGGTTTCGGATGGTTTGACATACTTTCCAATTAGCGCATCGATTTCCCAGTTCCCACTCGAGCTGGGCACGGTAAAAACGGTGCGGTAGGGCGCTGTGGTCGGCCAAACCCCGTTCCATTCTCCTGTGCCGTTGAGCATGGCTGTGAATGCGGGATATGCGGGTGGGGAGATATTGTTGGCGCTGTCATATCCTTCGCAGCTCGTATATCCCTCTGTGCACGACGAGCAATCACACCCGTCCTCGATATCGCTAAAGGCCACATCGGCCGACGCGGATTGGTGCAACGTAATGTCTGCCTCTTGTTTTTCATTGCCCCAAACGATGGTGTTGACCACACCGACGTGTGCAATCGCGCCATCGGCGAAAATAACACCAGAGTTGGTGTTGGTCGGCTCATCGCCGACCGCATTGGCAAACAGGGTCGCGTTGATCAGGTTCACCGTGCCCCGCCGGGTGTAGACCGCCCCACCGCCGTAGTACTCAAAGCCCCTGGCGCTGTTGCCAATGGCGACGACATTTATCAGGTTGGCGGTGACCGATCCAGGCAGAGACGTATCCACGTACAGGGCACCGCCAGATAGGTAGGATCGGTTGCCAGAGAACACAGCCCTATTGAACGTCACGGTTGTCGGTTCGGCAATGGCGTACACAGACACGGCACCCCCACCGGTTTCAAGTGCATCTGCAACGGTCTGGTTATTTGAAAAGAGGCAATTTCGAAATACCGGGGTGGCCCCATCTCGAATTGCCACAGCCCCGCCGCGCAAGTGGGCGCTATTGTCTGTAAACACGCAATTGAGAATGCGGGGGGATACATTGCCGGATATCACCATGCCCCCGCCTTGATTGTGATCTGCGTCTGCCTCGACGCTCTCATCTGATGCATTGCCGCCGGCAATCACAAATCCGTCGAGCACAGAGCCGTCGTTGCAGCCAAACTCGCTGTCACAGGTGATCACATGGTAAACTTGGCCTGCCATGTCCGCGTTTTCGTGGCCGCTGATAATCGTTATCTTGGATCTGGGATCCCGCAGGTCGAAAGTATCTCCGTTGGAAAACCCACCGTAAAGGGCCACGTCACCGGGCAAGCGGATGGTATCTAGTTTAACGTCGACCAAGACATAGTAGATCCCCTCTGCGACCCAGATTTCACAGGGATTCTCAGCACAGGTCTCTGGTACGGTCTCGATCGCCTGCTGGAGCGTTCCGAACGCCTGTTGCCAACTCGTGCCATCCCCGGTTGTGCCTTGCTCAGCATCCACGTAGATGATGCGTACCTCACAAACCGGCCCGGTCCAGGCTTCTTCGCAGCGACAGGTATCATTGTCATCACAGACGCCGTGACCGCTGCAGTCGATGCCCTGACAGATCCCACTGCCGTCTGCAGTGCAAATATCATCCGTGGTGCAGAACTCGCCGTCATCGCAGGGCGTATTGCCTGGCGCGCCTTCGACCACCGGGCCTGTGGTCATCTCGCAGGTTGCTGGTTCGAATCGCTCACATTCGTCGGCAAACCCGTCTGGCTCGGGAATATCTGTCCACTGTCCAGCAGGATCACACCACGCCTCAGGGGGCTTGCATGCGCCCACGTCCATACAGGTGCCCGTGGTTCCGTGCGTGCCTGGGCTCTCTTGACACAGGGTGGTGCTGTTCCATCCGTTGGGCTCGCCGACCTGGCGAAAAAAGGTCAGGGCATCGCAGGTGTAGGTGCACTCAGGATCGCTTTGCGGCATGGCATTGCAATAGCCAGCTCCATTGCATGCAATACACCGGGCAGCTGGGGCGCACATATGGGCAGTCCCTGGCCACGCGCAGGCATGGTCTCCATTGCACACACCATTGCATTCGAGGTCATCGCCAGATGCGTCAGCGGCCACACACTCCGCTTCAGGGTCCACGTCTGGTATGTATGGTTCACAAAGTCCCACCAGGTCCATCTCGTTGGGGTCGACACTACCGGAGCCGTCCACATCTCCGCCACAGGTCTCGCAGATCCCATCGCACGGCGCGTTGCAGCAAACCCCATCAATACATATCCCGTGTTCGCAGATACTGCCGTCCCCATTGCACGGGGTGCCGTCTGGACAATGACGCGACTCGCACGCGCTATCTGCATTGCACACGCCCATGCATCCCGCCTCAGGTGTGTCGTCTGGACACTCCCCATCGTAATCTTCACCATCTGGCACAGGAGTACAAATCCCAATACTGCCAGGCACATTGCACGAATAGCAGAGATCAGTGCAGGTCGCATCGCACTCCTCGTTGGTATCTGTGTCCGTATCTGTATCCGTATCCGTGTCTGTGTCGGTATCTGTGTCCGTGTCCGTGTCCGTATCTGTGTCTGTGTCTGCGTCCGTATCTGTATCCGCATCCGTGTCCGTATCCGCGTCTGTGTCTGCGTCGGTATCCGTGTCAGTGTCTGTGTCGGTATCCATATCCGTATCTGTATCCGTGTCTGTGTCTGTGTTGACCGATGCATCGTCAACAAAGTCAAAGCCCTCAGTATCGACTATCAGGCTGCAGCTAGATATCCAGACTGCCCAAAAGCAGCAAATTAGGGTGCGTATCTGACGCATGCTAAAACCTCCCGCTGAATGCAATGCCGGAAAGATCGGGTCCTGCCACGGGCGCAACCGTCAGTTGGCTTGCGCTCTGGTCATTCCGCTGGTTGCCTCTTCGGTAGTGAATAATGAGGAGCACGGCGCCCCCTATTGCCACTGCGCCACCGAGCGGCAGTAAAATATCGGTTGCAACCGCGAGCGCATCTGCCTCATCTGCAAGTCCCTTGTGCTGAGCATCGCACTGATCCTTGTCAGGGCAGGCATCGGCGAGCTCGTTGTTCTTGCCGAGCGCCAATGCGCCGGTGATCACACCGCCGGCCAGGATGGCCGCGCCGCTGCCAACAGCCACCCAGCCACCTGTGCGAAGTGCAGATCGCGTGTCCTGAATCTCGGGTTTTGCCTCAATCGATACTGCTGGGGAAGGTGGACTTGGTTTGGGCTGGGGACCCTCTTCTTTTAGCGGTGCTGGCTCGGCGGTTGGTGTCGGCTCGACTGTCGGGGTTGGCTCGGCTGTATCCATCCGAACGGTCGTGGTGATACCGCCTGCAATATGCACGGTCTCTTTTAAAACCGATTCTCCATCTCGGCTGAGCGCGACCTCGTGGGTGCCTGCTGCCACGCGCAAAGGTCCTTTGAGCGGGGTGGTTGCCCGCATCCGTCCATCCACGGAAAGGCTAAAAACACCATCGGCCACAACATCCAAGGTTCCCACGAGGGGCTTGATACGCCTGATTTCAGCTGCGACCGACTCTTGCCGTTCTACCGGGACATCGTCTCCTCCCTCGACGAGATAGGCCTCAAACGACTCGAGTGCCAATCCATAGTGTTTTGCAGCAGCTTCGCATTGACCGATGTTGTAGAGAAGCTTCCAAGTGGGCCGAAGCTCATATGCCTTTTGAAATGTTTCGGCTGCTTCCTGATACCGCTCTTCCCGAAACAGGGCAACCCCCTTCTTGTGCAACGCCCGCGCCTCATCAGCGTCCACTTGTCGCGAGGGTGCGGTGATACACGCGACAACAAATGCAACTTTGAAACCGACCCACAAAGAGGTTCGATTCCGGTCCGTTTTCATCATGGGTGCCTCATTGCTTGCAACAGATGGGCAGCAGGCCAGTATCTGTTGTAAAAATATACTGGTATTCAAATTGATCATTATATTAACGGCGCTCGGTGCACCGGGCAAGGGAAAGATGTTGAGACAATAATGGCCAATGTCAGCCATTGACCGAGGCGGCGATGCCGTCTAAAGTCGGTGGTGAGCGTATGACGTCTTAAAAAGTCGCGACAGGCGAGCTAAGCACGGTCAATCGCAAAATGGAGGTATTATGTCTTACACTGTCGAACAGGCCCTACATCTCTATAAGAATCTTCCCATCGACGAGATGAGCCCTGATCTCTTTAATACCGTTGTTAAAGTATCCCTAGATAGTGCAGGTGTCAGCATTTCTGAACTCAAGGAGATGGCAGAGCAAAAACAGGATAACATCACCGAGGCAATCATGGGGCTGCAGGGCGAAATTTCAGCGGTTGAGGAGGCCGCGACAGAGAAAAAGGAACAAATCGTGCAGTTGCAGAACGAAGTTTCATCGCTTGAGGAGGCCGCTGCCGAGAAAAAGAAACAAGTCGCTGACAACCAGGGCAAACTAGAAGATATCGCCCAATTGATAGGTCTTTTTGAAGAATGATGTGGGTTAAAAATAAAAGCGCTTGGTGGCCAAAGTGGCTCTTTCTGGCGGCACTGTTCATTGCGCTCGGCTGTGGTCCGGGCAGGTATGGCTTCTCTCGATACTACGCGCCAAATGACGATGAGGCGCCGTTTGACAAGCAGGCACGGGAATACGCATATGGCGTCGTTGCTGCCAACCCGGACGATTTCGATGGCCAGCTCATCGCCTGGTTTGGCATTGTTCAAAGCGTAAGACAAACACCGGACGGCCGCTTTGCCCTGCGCCTATCCCACAACAAGCACAAAGAGCGCCACCTCTGCGCCGACGAGGCCAATTCATCGTGTCGCGTCACGGTTCACTTCAACAGCTCAGGCGGGTTTTCAGCACTGCTGAAGTTAAACCCAGAAGATCTCGTGCCCGGCCTCGATAAGGTGCAACCCGGCACCCTGATGCGGGTCTTTGGATACGTGCGCTGCAGGCGAGACGAGAATGACCAGATGGGCTGTGACTACGACGAGCAGGGCGGTATTCTTCTGGATGGGGTGTTTTATCGCCAGTGGCCCGCAAGATACTACGTCACAACGCGCGCTGCCTCCTCAATGCGCCGGTAAATATACTGAATAAACGTGCGATGGGGTCGATCTGGCCCGGCTATTGCGTCTCCTCGATCTCTCCCACGAGCCCCCTTGCAAGATAGATGAACCCCATGAGCATGAGCGCGAAAAGATAGGGCCGGCTGGGCTGGATGCCGGCGGACCAGATGCAAAAGAGCCCGAATCCGATACGGCGCGTGTGGGGTGATGGCGGCCATCTTCTGGAGGGAAGAATAGAGGAGCCGATAATGAGCGCACCCAGAAAAAACGCGGCGAGATAAAGGGGCGTTCCATGGGGAATCGCCATGGTAATGCCGAGCGTCCTGTACGCAATACCGATCAACTGACCCGTGCTTGGCATAACTGCGACCAAAAGGATTGCCAAGCCGGTCACCAGGCAGGCAAAGACCAGCCCTAGGAGGTGGGGTCGCTTGATAAAAGCCCAAACATAACCCGATTTTAAAATGAAAAAGCCAAAGATAGGCGTTACTAAAAAAAGGACCTCGGCCAGGAGGTAGGCATTTTGCAGGATTGCCTCGGAGATATCCGAATTTGCGGCCAGTCTCTCAAAAGCCGCCAGGAGCTGAACGATGCCCAACGCCAGAATCAGGCGTTTGCGACTTGAATCGATATTTCGAAGCGCCACAATGACGCTTAAAAACGCGGCAGATCCGGCAGCGGCCAAATAGGCGTAGAAGATGAGTCCCACCGATACCGGTCGAAAGATAGCCACACAAATGATCGGCAAATAGAGGGGCGAGATAAAAATGATGAGAATGCGCAACGGCAAAGGGCCAAACCCAGTGCTGCTGGCAATGCGTGGCAAGCTCGCGCAGGCCAAGACCAGGGTCATCGTCGCCACAGCGCTCATGGCAAACCGACCCGACGTGGCGAGCCAGCTCAGCGCACCACTTGCTCCCACATTGGTGTACAGGCCCAGAGAATACGCCAGTCGGTTAAAAATAATTTCCCAGAGACCGACGATGACGAGAAACCAGGCAGCACTTGACAGGTCAATCGCCCTCGTGTCCGCGCGGCTTCTATGCGCTGCGTTTGCTACGACAATCTCTTCCATGTGATCCAAAAATACCAGAACTTTCGAACATTAAACGCCAGCATTGTAATCAGCACCAGGTAGACAAGTGCCACCCAGGCCTTGTCCAGGGGAATTCGGTCTGAAAACAGCACCCAGTCACCGGTCTCGACAGTTGCGGCAATGTTGCCCAGGCGCGATGCAATGTCGCCCAATTTTTCCTTTTCTAGGAGCGCTTCGAGTGCGGCCATTTGATCCAGATGCCCTTTGAGTTGAAGTGGATACAGGTTTTTTTCAATCAGATTGAGCGTTGCCCCACTGAGCCCGGCCTCGAACGCGGTCGGATCTTTTTCTGGCTGGCCTGCGTTAAAAGATACATCGAGTGCTTTCAAGTCCGCGACCACCGTCATTTCCCGCATGCCCGGAGTGGCCTCAAGCACTGCGATCTGTTTTTGAACTGCCTTGAGGGCGTCTACGCCTTGATTGATGCGTTTTAGAAGTGAGCCAAATCCACCTTCTGGTGCCGATGCAGGGCCGAGCATTTGTTCTATCCGAGCAATGGAGACGATAATTTTCTCTTCTTTGAGCTCTTTGGGAATTTGACCGAGGATGTCCGGCTCGAGCACCCACCTGTCAAATGCTTCTACAGCCTGGGGACGCAGGCCGGCGAGCTTTGCCTGAAGGGTCTCGAGCCTGGTGCTAAGGGCTGTCAGGGGCGCGATCAGGGTCTGGAAAACAGGTGAGTTCTCTGCTGTAAGCCTGGCCCTACCAACAGCTTTGTTCTTTTGTGGCCCGTTCCTAGCCGTTGTTTGTCCAGCAGTGGGTTCGGATGCCTGAGGCCCAGCATCTGCTGGTCCGGCATCTGCCGTGGTTGCAGGCTTCGGGGTGAGGAGAATGGCTTCTAACCGGCTGAGGTCATTGGCAATTTTGCTACCGTCAACGGATTGGGGATCAATGGACGATGTGGCGAGCGCGGCTATTTTGTCAGCAGGTGCATCTGCAATGGCTGCTTGCAGCTGGGAAATCCGCTTTTTTGTCTTCTCTATTTTTTCTCCAACCTCGGCGTATTCGCGCAGCAGCCGCTGCTGACGCTTTAATTCAGCCGCTTCAGCGCGCTTCTTATTCAGTGTCTCATAGGCAGTATCGAGGGCTTGGCGATCTTCAGCTGGGAGGGCGTCAATATGTTTCACCGGCCCGGCGGCTTTCACCTTGAGCTCGTTAAAACTGAGGGAGAGGATTTCGGACCGAAGCGAACTAAGGGCAGCGCGATCTTCAGCGCGAAGCCGATCTTTAGCATCGCTGAGCTTGCCCGCTTTGGTTGCTAGCTCCTCCAGTAACATACTGGCCACGCCAATGTGATGCTCCCGCAGTGCAAGGCGGGTATCTTCGAGTGCGGCGATCTTTTGTCGGTTCGCATCCGCGTTTTCGCCACTTGCCACCTTGTCTTTCAGGTCCGCGATTGTCTCGTCCATCGGATTTTCCGATGCATCGAGGAGCGCCACACATTGCTCGGCAGTGTATCTCTCAATGCATGTAAAGAACTCGCGGCATTCGGCCAAGCTGGCTTTACCCAAGCAATGGTTGCACCGCCTAAGGGGGTGTACTTTTAAACAATCGTAAAAGACGAAAATGCGTTCATAATTTGTGTCGATCAAATCCGCACGGCTTACCAGGTGTCCTTCAAAGTGGGATGGGGGACCTGGGCGAACCGGGTTGACCGCTGGATCTCGGAATGCCTTGTGTTCGTCTGACTCCTTCCATTGGACAAAGAGCTGGGGCTTTCCAGTGAGGGGAAAAAAATGGCGCGTATTGTCGCTCATTGAAAACCACCTGATACCATCCCTAAACTCGATGGCCTTACTCATGAGGGGCAGGCCATCCAAGGCCACAAAGGTATTGGATGTGAGCGTATTCAGATCCAGATCCGCGGCTTCGCCGAGTGGGGTCGGTGGTTCAGTGATCCGGGACAGGAATTTGAGCTCTGGAAAGAACCACACGAGCATGGCAATGGTCAAAGCGATCACGAGTCCGGTAAACACGCCGTAGCGCAGACTGGGCGGTGGCCCTGCCATGGCGAGAAGCTCCTCGTCAATATCCTCATCCATAGCATCAGTCGACACTGGGGAATCGGGTTTCATTTCGATGTCGGAATTGGACATTTTTTTGTCTTTTAGCGCGAGAAACCAAAAAAAGCGCTGCCCAGACGGTTGGGTCGTGCGCTTTTGCTTCCGTCGTGTATATCATCTACCGAGTGTGCTTGTCCAACCACAGGGAGCCGTGATAGGTCACTTGGATGCGCCCTACCCCATTCATTTTATTTGCCGCTTTGCTCGCGTGCGCAAAAGCAGATCCAAAGACGCCAGACGGGGCATTTGCCATGCTCGCACCTTGCGTCGACAGGTCAGATGCGCGCTGTCTTTACGAAGGACTGGACCGGGACAGTCAGTGGTCTGTCCAGACCATTTATCGCGCGCTCTCTGAAATTTCAACACTCGCCAATGCCACCTATCCCGACAGCAGACGTAGGGATGCGTATGGATCCTGGGCTGGGTTATCAAAGGCGCCTGACCCGGCCGGACTCTTCGAGGCATACTGCCGCCAACAAAACTGTCTCGACCGCATCAAAAAGGGATTTGGCGCTGTTATTAATGTAGTGAAAAAGAGCCGGAACGCGGTTTTGTTGGAAACAACCCGGGGTGGGCAGTTCGAGATGCGCCAGGCAGAAGGTCGTTTTGGACTGGCGCTGTTTCAGGAAGCACTTCAGAGGGAAAAAATCCGCGTTCTGGATCGGCTCGGCCAGGTGAAACAGGATGCCCGAGCATTCGACGAAATGAGAAAAGCCGGCAACATGGATGGGCTGGGTTTGGAAACCAGGGAGTAATCACATGGGGATCGATTTATCGCACATTGGATCGCAGATAGGTCCGATTCGAACCACTTACAACTGGCGAGACGTGGCGCTCTACGCCATCGGCTTAGGTGCAGGGCAAGAGGATATCGACTATCTCTTAGATGACCCGCCGCCCAAAGTGCTGCCGACCTTCGGCGTTGTGACGGCGTTTGCCCCGGTTTTCCAGGCCCTGAAAAGAACAGGGGGCAACCTGGTAACGCTCCTGCACAGCGGCCAGCGCACCGAGCTTGTGGCGCCGTTTCCCAGTGACGGCGAGATGCAGACCACGGCCCGGATCGACGGTATTTGGGATATGAAAATCGGGGCTTTTGCGGCCATTTCCACGACAACCGAGGTCAACGACGTACTGACGGCAAAAACCACCTGGCAGCTGCTCCTCCGAGGAGAAGGTGGATTTGGTGGCGCCCGCCCGCCCAAGCTATTGCGCACCAAGCCTGAGAAGGATCAGTCTCCGGACTTTGTCGTCGAAGTGCCGACCGCGCCGAACCAGGCCCTGCTCTATCGACTGAACGGAGACATCAACCCCATTCACGCCAAGCCAGAGGTGGCCCAGGCCGCGGGGTTTGACCGTCCAATTTTGCACGGCCTGTGCTCCTACGGCATTGCCGCGCGCATAGCGCTCAAAGAACTCGCAGGCAATGATCCTGGCCGATTCAAAGTGTTTGAGGCGCGCTTTGCCAAAGTCGTCATGCCCGGCGACACCCTGATCGTAGCAGGCTATCTCCTCGAGTCGCCGGGCCAGGCAGCGATCACGGTCACAGTAGAACAAACCGGCGAACAAGCCATTGCCAATGCCCACTTCGAGTTCAAGCCTTAGTGCTTTTACTCCCAATTATCCGCTTATTATGAGGGATGCCATTTACCAACCAAAGCCCCTATTGCTCAAAACAAAATCGAAAAAACGGCTCACTCCGGCTTTTTTTTTGGCAATTCCTGCCAGTCAAGGGCTTCTTCAGTGGCGATGTGGCGGCCTACCTCAATACGGTATCAGCAAACCTTTGAACCTCAGGCCGTGATCGCTCCAGGACGAGGCTCTGTCTCAGATCTCGGATAAGGATCTAGCCGGATCGACTGTGTCATCGTGCGGTCTCCCTTCTATTTCCTCACGGAACCTGCCTAAACTGTGTGAACTATTGGATGACGATTTCAAGTCCAAAAGCGACAATGGTAGTTTAGCAGAGTCTGAAAAACCAGCTCGCCATCACCGACGAAAAGGATCCATCAGGCCACAAATCGAGGCATCCGGGCTCACTAAGAGCTCAGGGTACAAATGCATTCAACGGGAAATCGTCGAAGGCACCTGTTTATACGTGGTATTAGCTATTTTCGTCCCATTTCCCCACTTATTTGGAGATTATTTAAACCTCTGTGAGCCAAACCATATTCATGATATCATTTATCTTTTTTGACTTAGTCACCTTAGCGACTAATAATAGCATTAAAAATATGTGCTTTTTTCTTTATTATACTTGACCGCTGGCTTTTTTGGTGTTATCGGTTGAGTGTTAACTTTGTTTGCAAAATAAAAATAGAGCCTATGTGAAAAATTAAATAGGGAGCGGATTTAAGTAATAGAAACATGGGTGGGAACTAAAATATCAAAAGATATATCGCCTGGGAATAGCAAGGGGGATGGGGAAAATAAAAAAGAGGCTCGTATTCAATTCATAAGATAATTTTCAATAGTGTACTATTGATTTATTATCACATATAAATTTGCATTTGATATTGTAAATTATTTGATACCCTAATCGAGTAACAGAGAGAGATGACAACGAATACCAGATAATAGCAATGATGAATCATAAATTAAAAGAGACTTTAGCTCGCGCCCGGCCTCCTCCAAATTAGCAAATATTGTTATTGCGATGAGCTGATGGCGCAACTTATTGATTTAAAAAGGATATCGCCCGATCGATATCACTGTTTTGCCGAATTTTCGATGCAGGCAAACCTTTCTTCTATGTTTCGCTATTTAGATGAAAAACTTAAATTTTACGGTTTTTAATGTAAGTCATGTTTGACAATCTTGATAAGATCATAAAAAAGATCTTATGAATCAACTCTGAAAGGAAAAAGAAATGAAAAAAAAGATAACTTTTCTCGTGGTCGCTATGCTGTTGGCAGCTGGCACTGTTTCAGCGGATGAAAAATTCTACACTGGCGCTGAATGCATGTTTGCGTACCCAGATTCCAATACGTCCTTAGATCGTTCTGCCCATAGGTTTAAGAACAAATCTGGCCAAGCAGAATGGATCTTTTGTCCAGTAGTACGAGATACAAACAATACCATGAAAGAAGCACATATCGTTTTAGATTCCTATAATTCCAGCAGCCCAAAAATCTGGTATCGCTCGGAGACCGGAACTAGCACATATTCATGGACCTACAACTCGACCACATCTCTAGGAAATGGCTATAAACGATACAATTGGACTACAGATAGAAGCATGGGAACCGATGCTGGGGTAGCATTCAGTTTCCCATTGGACGCAAACAAAATCGTTTACACATATAGGTTTGAGGAATAGTTGATAATTAGATTTTTTGGCTTTCCTGCATTATGTGTGGGTAAAACAATGTAGTCGATCAATGGATATCACTCATAAATACAAGCAGTTGTGCCATCAGCTCGTCGTTAAAACAAAATATTGTAGTTCTCGCTTGGGTCAAGGGTTCGCTTCACTGCTTTACTCCTTTGACTCAGGCTCAGAGCTCGGGATGGATTTCCAATCCAGATACGTGTTCGCCAAACTCAACTCACTCTTAATTCATGCGGTCCAGCCTTTTCCCTTCTCGGGAACGCTTAAAAGCTCGCGGAAACTTGCTCGCAGAACATTCATAGAGAAAAAAACGATATTTCAATTTTCCACAGAAAGGTAGAGGGATCAAAATGTCAAAACGGATTATTGGGGCAATTTCTGCCATTTTCTTTGTTCTGATATCCATGGCTTTGGGAGCTAAGTTGTTTGGTTCACAAAATGATAGGCCAGATGAAAAAATCAAAATGGAGATGGCGCCTACCAGAAACAACAATATTTCTCCTATCAAAACAATCCAATATCAATTGACGTCGGGGAACATTTCCGACGATGAGTTACACGATCTGAAACGTCGAATTGAAGCTCTTGAAAACAGAGAAAACCAAATCGATACTTCTCTTGAGGATGTGCCGATAGAGATTGAAGAAGAAGAAAAAGATCCAAGTGCAAGATATGATGCAATACTGAAGACTGAACTTGCCAGAGTCGAACAGTTTAACGAATCTTTTGAATCTGAAGAACGAGACGAAAAGTGGGCAACGGGTATGGAAGACGCGATCGAAACAGAGTTTGACGACGGTGATTATCAGGGATCACAGATCTTTGGACCAGAATGTAAAACAACTTTTTGCAGAGTTGAAGCAATGCATGAAAGTGAAGATGCGAAATTAGAATTCGAACGAATAGGCGGGGTGCTTCCCGGACATTTTTACTTTCAATTTCTTGGGAATAACGAAGACGGCAGCATAAATAGCGTCGCTTATTTTATTCGAAAAGAAACAGCTGACCAAAACATTATTAATAATTTTTTTTCCGGACGCGAGTTAACAGAGTAAGCAAAATCTAGACCTTCGCTATTTTCTAAACAACGATAAAATCTAGATAATCCATTTTTTATCTATCGGCCAAGCTATAAAGGCTAAAAGAATAAACACTTAAACCTCAAAAAATGCGAGGTGCCAACCCCAAATTCCTCACGACAATGGCCTGCGGAAAAGGGCAACCCAACAGCCATTAGGATCGTGAGCAGGCCTGCAGATCGGAATGCGATCTCAATGGACCAGGTGCTGACCACTGGTTGGGAGAGGATCGGGGAGAAAAACATGCCGAGAAACATGGCGGTCGAGCCCCAAGTTACCGCCCCAAGTTACCCCCCAAGTTACCGCCCCCCGAGTTGCCGCTCAAAGATCCTGAACATTTTTTTTTGCACATCGTGCGCCCCCCGAGTTGCCGCTCAAAGATCCTGAACATTTTTTTTTGCACATCGTGCGCTTTTTTTGGAAACGATCTGCCCCCGAGTTGCCGCTCAAAGATCCTGAACATTTTTTTTTGCACATCGTGCGCTTTTTTTGGAAACGATCTGCCTCGAGTGGCCGACAAGAAGAGTATGGGAAGACGAATCCGTACTTTCGAGCCTCATAAAGTCTACGCCGTAGTCATCCGGACGGTGGACCAACAATTCCTCTTCAAACCTGACCACGACCCAAATCACCCACTCCTCACCACTGGCTGCCCGGTCGAGGCGTTCAACAGGTTCCATCAGAAA
>JAAUYD010053489.1_pt1 | contig 30178 bp, 25 predicted proteins | sample 7278101 | NCBI WGS metagenome assembly JAAUYD01 (sample SAMN14350128, study PRJNA611818) | marine sediment metagenome | isolation source: surface marine sediment (0.6m) | place: French Polynesia: Moorea | collected 2018-08
CAGGTCGTTCGGTGCCAGCTGACGATGCCGGCGGAGTTGACTATTGCGAGTGGGTCAGCGGCCGTCGGCTTCGGCCCCTGAGGGCCAGACGTGCGGCTCGATGGCCCGCGACGCGCCAGGACCAGATCGCGTCGCGTTGTAACCGGGTGGCATCACGGCCAGCTCAGCGATCGACGAGTTCCGCTCGACCGCATGCACCATGTGGCTCGCCACGGCGGCACCGGGCGCGTTCGGGTCGTTGATACCGTCACCGACGAGCCAGCTCCCGTCTCTTGCGTGAACCACTTCGCGAGCGGGTTCATCCCCGTGAAGAACGGTGAGCTGAATCACCGCTCCGAGATTCGGGGGAAACACGTCACCCTCAAACGGGAACGACAGATGCCTGAACATCTCCGCGCCTTGGTCCACCGGGGAAGACTGCCCGGTCACATCTGGGAGAGCAACCTCGCGGGCAGACACGCCGAGCCCCCTTCCTGATTGCGCCGCCTGCCTCCATCTGACACCGCCTGACACGGCACTTCTCGGGACACTGCATCGTCCGACATCGCCGGATCGTGGGCTCGAGTGACCGACGCTGACGCTTCCCGAGCCACCTGTCCCGAGGATGGCACGGTCACGGTTCGACGGTCGTCGAATCGACCGGCACACTGGGGCGATGGACGAGCAGAGCGACTTCAGCTGGCGCCGCGTCACCGGACTCTTCAAGCCGCACCGAACCAGGGTGGTCGGCGTCGTGCTGCTGGTGGTCGCGACCGCAGTCGTCGGCATCGTCAACCCGCTGCTGATCCAGCGCACCTTCGACGACGGTCTCTTCCCGGCGGACGCTGACGGACCCGACGTCTCGCTGGTGGTCTGGCTGTGCGTGATCATGTTCGTCGTCACGATCGGGTCCGCCGCGCTCGGCGTGATGCAGACGATCGTCACCAACCGGCTCGGCCAGGACGTGCTCCGCGACCTGCGCGACCGCCTCTACACCCACCTCCAGGGCCTCTCGCTGTCGTTCTACGCGTCGTCGCGCACCGGCGACCTGCAGAGCCGCATCACCAGCGATGTCGGCGGCGTGCAGACCGCCGTCACGTCGACGCTCTCGTCGATCCTGGCGAACATCGTGACGTTCGGCAGCGCCGTGGTCGCGATGCTCGTGCTCTCGCCGATGCTGACCCTGCTCGCGCTGGCCACGGTGCCGTTCTTCGTCATCGCCACCCGCCGTGTCGGCCGCCTGCGCGAGGCCTTCACGGCCGAGACCCAGGCCGCGACCGCCCAGATGAGCGTCGTCACCCAGGAGACGCTGTCGGTGTCGGGCATCACGCTCGCCAAGCTGTTCGGTCGCCAGGACCGCGAGATCGCACGGTTCAGCGATGCCAACCAGCGGCTGGCCGCCGTCGCCACCAAGCAGCAGGTGATCGGGCAGTCGTTCTTCACCGTCGTCCAGGCGTTCCTCGGTGCGACGCCGGTCGTCGTCTACCTGGTGGCGGCCTTCCTGCTCGACGGCGGCAACACGTCGCTGTCCGCCGGTACGATCGTCGCGTTCACCACGCTGCAGTCGCGGCTGTTCTTCCCGGTTGCACGACTGCTCGAGACCACCGTCGAGCTCCAGTCGTCACGAGCCCTGTTCCGCCGGATCTTCGCCTACCTCGACGCCGAGTCCGACGTGGTCGAGGCGGACGACCCGACGCAGATCGAGCCGCAGGCGGTGCGCGGCGAGATCGCCTTCGAGCAGGTGCACTTCCACTACGACCAACACGACGACGCGACGCCGGCCGCCCTCGACGAGGTCACGTTCACCGCCCGCCCTGGGCAGCTCGTCGCGCTCGTCGGCCCGTCAGGGTCGGGCAAGTCGACGGTGCTGTCACTGCTCGCCCGCCTCTACGACCCGACCGAGGGTTCGGTGCGCCTCGACGGTGTCGACCTCCGCGAGCTGGGGTTCGCGTCACTGGCGTCGTCGGTCGGCTTCGTCACGCAGGAGAGCTACCTGTTCGCCGACACGCTGCGCGCCAACATCACGTACGGCCGGGAGGATGCCACCGACGCCGAGGTCGAGAAGGCGGCCCGCGCGGCGGCCATCCACGACCGGATCATGGAGTTCCCCGACGGCTACGAGACGGTGGTCGGCGAGCGCGGGTTCCGGCTGTCGGGCGGTGAGCGGCAGCGGATCGCGATCGCCCGCGTGCTCCTCCACGACCCGAAGGTGCTGGTGCTCGACGAGGCGACGTCGGCGCTCGACACCGCGTCCGAGCGCCGCATCCAGGCCGCCCTCGACGAGCTGGTCAGCGGCCGCACCACCCTGGCCGTGGCGCACCGCCTCTCGACCATCCAGGCCGCCGACGTGATCCACGTCGTCGACCACGGCCGGATCGTCGAGTCGGGCACCCACGGCGACCTGCTCGAGGCGGCCGGCGCGTACGCCGCGCTCTACCACGAGCAGTTCGGCGACGGCGAGATCGAGACCACGTGCGAGGACGGCACGGTGTTCGCCGACGGCCGGTGCGAGTACTTCGCCAGCCTCACCGACGCCGAGCGCGAGCGGGTGCTCGCGACCCGCGGCAACGCGTGATGTTCGTGCGCACTATCTGCGCAAGAACATCACGCGTTGCGAGCGGGGACGACGCCCACCCGCAGCGGCGCCGGCGCCGATGCTGGGACGCCGAAACGGCGACATCGCGGGCGTCCGCCGGGATAACCCGATCATCACCGTGTGATCCGGAATCGCGTCGACCTGCGGTCGGGTTCCTGGGCGAGCGGGCGATGCACCCCGAAAGGACCCCCACATGCGCACCCCCTTCGCACCCCTCGATCGTCTCCGCCCGGCGGCGCCGTTGATGCTCCGGTTGGCGCTCGGCGTCATCTTCTTCTGGCACGGCGTCGACAAGTTCGACACCGGCATCTCCAACGTCGAGGGCGCCTTCGACGGATGGGGCGTGCCCGTGCCCGGCCTCGCCGCCCCGCTCACGGCGGTGACCGAGATCATCGCGGGCGCGATGCTGATCATCGGCCTTGCGACGCGACTCGCCGCCTCGGCGCTCGCAGCCGTGATGGTCGGATCGCTCCTATTCGTCAAACTCGAAGACGGCCTGCTGGGCGCAGCCGAGCTCGATCTCGCGCTGCTCGCCGGCCTGTTGGCGCTGGTCGTCACCGGTCCCGGCTGGCTCTCGGTCGACGAGCAGGTCGGGCTCGAACCGGCACCCGCCCGCCCCTGACGCGCCGACGAGGAGGAGGAACCGAGTGCCCGGACCGCGGGCCCGGCCGCTCCGTCCCCAGTGAGACGGGTGAGACAATCAGCGTTCATCTGTTAACATCGGCTCGATGATCGTCATCGCCGGTGCAGCCACGGTGGACCCCGTGGCGATCGCGGGCGCCGTCACGGGTACGCCCGAATTCGTCCGCTACGAGGCCGCGTCGGCCGGGCCCTTGTTCGGCTGAGGCACGCCGATGACCGCCTTCGTCTACGGCGCCACCGGATACGTCGGGAAGCTGCTCGTGCACGCCGCCGTGCGGCAGGGCATCGACGTCGTCGCCGGGGCCCGTTCGCAGGCCGTGCTCGCGCTCGCCGACGACTACCGGATCCCGTCGCGCGTCGGCGGCGTCGCCGACATCGACCTCGCCGGCGTATCCGTCGTGCTCAACGCGGCCGGGCCGTTCTCGGCGACGGCGGCAGCGCTTGCGGCGCGCTGCGTCGAGCACGGGGTGCACTACCTGGACATCGCCGGCGAGATCGCCGAGTACGAGGCCGTGCTACGGCTCGACGACCGTGCGCGGGCGGCCGGCGTGATGCTGATGCCGGGCGTCGGGTTCGGGGTCGTGCCGACCGACTGCCTCGCGCGTCACCTGGCCGACCGCCTGCCGGGCGCCACGACGCTCGACATCGCCTTCCTCACCGACGGCGGCGTCTCGGCCGGGACCCTCCGGTCGATGACGGCCGGCTTCGGCGACCGCGGCGCCGTCGACGACCCCGAGCTCGATCGCCGGCTCGTGTGCTTCCCCGGAGGCGACCGCCGATGCATCCGCAATCCGTGGCGGGGCGACCTGCTGACGGCGCCCCGCTCGACCGGGATCGAGCGCGTCACGACGTGGATCGCGGTGCCTCGCCTCGTCGAGCGTGCGATGGCGAGCGCTCATCGACGAGGCGACCCGGCCGACCCGCCGCTCCTCACGCGACTGCTGCGCCAGGCGGCCGGCATGCTCCCCGCCGGCCCGTCCGAGCGAGCCCGCTCGAAGGGCTCGGCGGAGATCTGGGCGGTGGCCGACGACGGTGCCGGCGGTCGCGCCGAGGCCACGCTGACGACGCCCGACGCGTACGTCCACACCGTGGATGCGGCGCTGGCGATCGTCGAACGGCTCGGCACCACGTCGCCGACGCCCGGCTTCCGCACGCCTGCGCAGGAGTTCGGCGCCGACTTCGTGCTCGGCCTCGACGACGTCGTCCGGCACGACCGATGAACGCCGATCGGCCCGAGCGCCTCGATCACCGGCGAGACGAGCTGATCGACGCGGCGTTCCGGGCGTTCATGACGACCGGCTACGTGAAGACGTCGATGAGCGACATCGCCGCCGAGGCCGGTGTCTCGCGCCCGACGCTCTACCGCAGCTTCGCGAACAAGTCCGACCTGTTCCTCGCCGCAGCAGAACGGCTCCACGAGCAGACCTCGGCCGCCTGTGCGGAGGCGGCCGCACGGCCGGGCGACGTGGACGAGCGGCTCGCCGCCGCCGCGATCGCGCAGCTCTCGGCCCACGTCGAGATCGTGCTGTCGTCGCCACACGGCACCGCGCTGCTCGACGTGAACCGGAGGATCGGCGGAGAGCTCGCCGCGGCTGCCGAGCGACGGTTCGAGGCACTCGTTCGATCGTTGCTCACGGCCGCTGCGGCCGACGGCGAGATCGACGCTCGCTTCGGCGGCGCGACGGCCGCTCAGGCGACCCGTCTCGTCGTCGCCGTCGTCGACGGCTGGAAGCTCTCGCTCACCCAGGCCGCCCCACCGAGGACGTGGCGAGCCGACGTCGAGGTGGCGATGCGCATCGTCGTCCGCGGCCTGGCCCAGCCGCCCGACGCGTGATCGCGCCAGACCCGGAGACCCTCGTCGGGGCCTCCGGGCCGGCTCCAGGTGGTCAGCGGAGTGGGGTCCACCACCTGGTGATCAGCGTGTCGTGGGTCGTGGTCAGCTGAGGTCGGCCGCCAGCTCGATCAGGTCGGCGAGCTCGTCGACGTCTCGGTCGTTCAGCTCGTCGGCCAGGCGATCGGCCTCCTCGACGAGGTCGTCGATGTCGATGCGGTCGGCGTAGGGGTTGTCGCGGAGCACCTCGGCGAACACGGTCACCACGGTCGCCAGCTGGAAGTCCTCGGGGGTGTCCCGCCAGTCCTCCTCGATGTCCCGGAGGTCGATGTCCTCGTCGATCTCGATCACGTCGCCGTCGTCGGGATCCTCCCAGCGGAGGAACACCTCGCCGACGTCGTCACGGTCATCGAGATCGACACCCCGCTCGAGCTCGACCTCGTAGATCGCCGTCACCTGGTGGCCGGCGCCGAGCTCGCCGGCGTCGACGTCGTCGTCACGGAAGTCCCGGTCGAGCACGCCGCGGTTCTCGAAGCCGATCAGGCGGTACGCCTCGACGATCTCCGGGTCGAACTCGACCTGGATCTTGGCGTCCTTGGCGATCGTCAGCAGGGTCGACGTCAACTCGTCCTCGAAGAGCCGCTCGGCCTCGTCCTCGGTGTCGACGTAGGCGTAGAAGCCGTCGCCCTGGTCGGCGAGCTGCTCCATCGTGACGTCGTTGAAGTTGCCCATGCCGAACCCGACGGTCACGAGGTTGATGCCCCGGTCCGCGTCGTCGCGGATCATGCGGGCGAGCTCGTCCGGATCGGTGACGCCCACGTTGGCGACGCCGTCCGAAGCCAGGATGACTCGGTTGATGCCGTTGCGCTGGAAGGCGTCGTCGGCCAGCGCGTAGCCCTCGCGGAGGCCGGCTTCGAGGTTGGTCGAACCACCGGGGCGCAGCCGGTCGATCGCATCGAGGATCTCGTCGCGATCGCCGACCGAGGTCGGTTCGAGCACGACGCCCGAGCTGTCGTCGTACGTGACGATGGCGACCGTGTCGTCGTCGTCGAGCTCGTCGACGAGGATCGTCAGCGACTCCTTGACCAGCCCGAGCCGGTCGTCGCGGTCCATCGAACCGGACGTGTCGATCACGAACGTCAGCGCGGCGGGACCGCGGTCTCGATCGTCGACGATCTCACCCTGGACGCCGATGCGGACCAGGTAGTTGTCGTCGTCGAACGGCGACGGGCCGCCGTCGACCGACAGCTCGAGACCGTTGCGGGGCGTGTCGTAGTCGTAGTCGAAGGCGTTGATGTACTCCTCGGGGCGCACCGACTCACGCGGTGGCAGCGTGCCCTCGTCGAGCCAGCGCCGCATCACCGTGTACGAGCCGGTGTCGACGTCGAGCGCGAACGTCGAGAGCGGGTCGTCGTCGGCGTCGATGAAGTCGCGGTACCCGTAGTCCTCGAACGTGTTGTCCTCGAGCCGGGCATCGTCGGCGTCGCGTGGTTCGGGTTCGGCACCGAACAGGCCACCTTCTGCGTCGCCGTCGGTGCGACTGGCCGTCACGGTTCCGCTCGCCGGCGTGTCGACGGCCGAGTCGGCGGCGACGTCACCGCTCTCGTCGGCCTCCGTCATGGCGTCGCCTTCGTCGGCCGCCATGTCGGCCTCACCGACGTCGCCGACATCCGCGCTGTCGTCGAAGTCGGCCTCGGCGTCGTCCGCGCCACCGGAGTTCTCGTCGCGCGACGAGTCCGCGACCGAGTTGCTCGTGCCACCGTCGTCGAAGATGCCTCCCTCATCCTCGGTGGCTGCGTCGCCGCTGGTGGCTGCGTCGTCGTCGTCCCCGCTGCACGCGGCGAGGACCAGTGTGATGGCCGCGAGGACGGCCGCTGTCGTGTTCACGTTGCTGCGCTTCATGGCCGTCTGACGCTCGGTGCGCCGGCCGGAGTTCCCGCGCCGCGTGACGAAACGATGACGGTTCCCGGCCACGCCCCCTCGGCCTCGGCCTGCTACACCAACCGGGTGGCGATCGTGCTGGCGCTCCTCTCGGCGACCATCTACGGCGTCTCCGACTACCTCGGCGGCAGAACCAGCCGCCGGTTCTCGCCGATCGCCGTCACCTGCGTGGCCGAGGTGGCGCTCGCCCCGATCATCGCCGTGATCGTGCTCGCGGTCGAGGACGGGTCACCGTCGGCCCGGGCGTTCTGGTGGGGCGTCGTCGCCGGGCTCGCCGGCAGCCTGGGCGTCATCGGCCTCTACGCCGCGCTCTCGCGGGGCAACATGACGGTCGTCGCTCCGGTCACCGGGATCGTCGCCGCCGGGTTCCCCGTCGTCGTCGGTCTGTCGCTCGGCGAACGTCCCGAGCTGCTCGGCCTGCTCGGGATCGTGCTCGCCGTCGGCGCCGTTGCGCTCATCGGCGGCGCGGTGGGGGCCACGTATCACGACGTGACGGTCGGCACGATCGCGCTCGCGGTGCTCGTGGGTGCGTCGTTCGGACTGCTGTTCATCGGCTACGACCAGGCGGGCGACGACGCGGGGTTGTGGCCCCTGCTCACCGCGCGGGCGGGTGGGGCGCCGCTGCTGCTCGCGGCCTACGTCGTCGGGCGGCGACGCGGGCAGGTCGAGCGGCTGTCGTTCGCCGTCGTGAGGCCGAGCGTGGCGATCGGGGCGTTGATCGGTCTCGCCAACGCGCTCTTCCTGCTGTCGACGCGCGAGGGCCTGCTGTCCATCGTCGCCGTGCTCGTCTCGCTCTACCCCGCGAGCACGATCGTGCTCGCCATGGTGTTCGATCGCGAGCGGGCCGCCCGGCCTCAGCTCGCGGGGATGAGCCTGGCCGTCGTGGCCGTCGCCCTGATCACCCTCGGGAGCTGACGGCAGTCCTGAGCGCATCGGCCACCGCGGTGGCGCCCGCCTCGCCGATCAGCACGCTGTAGTGGTTCGTGCCGGGCACGGTGTGCCATGCGTGCTGCGGATACCGATCGACGACATCGTCGGGAATGAACGGCGGCGGAGCGGCCATCAGCCCGGTCTCGGCTCTGATGATCGTCGTCGGCTCGGCGAGCCGATCGATGGCGGTGCGCACCTCGTCGTCGACGAGCAGCTCTTCCCCGTCGAATCGCACCGCGTCCTCGCTGACGCAGCTCCGGAACCCGCCCTCGCACGGCACGAGGTCGGACAGCACGTAGCGCTCGACATCGGGCGTCAGCTCGCCGGCGAAGGCGGGATGCTCGCTCCACATCGTGCGGTAGGCCACCCGGTCGGGCCAGACGGTGCGGAGCCGCTCGATGGCGGGGCCGACGATCGCATCGAGTGCCTGCTGCGGGCTCAGACCCTCGGGCATCGCCAGCGCGTGGCCGCCGTCGACGAGCACCAGCCCGCTGACCTCGGCGGGGTGTCGCTCGGCGCACATGAGTGCGACGTAGGTGCCCATCGAGTGCCCGGCGACGACCGCCGGCGCGGCACCGAGGCGGTCGATGACGGCCGCGACGTCGTCGGCGTGCTGACGCATGCCGAACGGCCCCGGCGTCGCGCTGCTGCCGCCGCGCCCGCGCAGGTCGATCGCGACCAGCCCGATCTCGCCGTCCAGCGCCGCCGCGACCCCGGCCCAGCTCCACGCGTTGGCCGTGATGCCGTGGACCCCCAGCGCAACGGGAGCCCCGGGCGCGCCGCGCCATCGGACGGCGCCGAGCTCGACGCCGCCGACCTCGATCTGGAGCGGCTCGCCGGTCATCGCGCCGGCTCGGTGCGTGGACGCAGCTGGGGGAGTGGTGCGGCGTGTGGCGTCGGCGCCGTCATGGTGTCGGCTCGGCGGACGGGTCGGTGGACGGGTCGGCGGCGACGACCGCTTCGGACTCACGCGCGGCGGCGGCGAAGATGCCCTTGCTCATCAGCGAGAGCTCGCTCGATCGGCGTCGGCGGTAGATCTCGGCGCGAGGTCGGTGCACATCGGGGTCGTCCGGTGCCGCCCAGGCCGCGAAGTCGGCGAGGTGGCAGGCGAGCCGGAGGTTGCCGTTGTCGGCCTCGACCCGGGCGCGCTCGATCAGGCGGTCGGTCCCGCCGACCAGCTCCGCGATCGCCGTGCCGACGTCGCCGTCAGGCGCTGGCTTGAGGCGGCTCGCCGCGCCGTCCCACCAGCCGCCGAACTGGCGCCAGACGTTGCGAACGACGAACTCGGGCTCGTCGTAGAACGGCCGGAGGTACGGCCGCGCCAGGACGTCGTCGGGTACTCGGACGGTGTGCACGATCTCGTCGAGCCGGGCGCCCTCGTTCATCATCTGCAGCACCTGCTCGACGAGCGTGTCGAGCGTGCCGGCCACGGTCTCGAGCACCTCGACGATCCGGCTCGTTCCGGCGATCGGGAGGCCATGCGCAGGGACGATGAGCTCGGGTTCGTGGGCGGCCATGTCGCGCATGGCCGCCGCCCACTCGATCGGGAAGCGCTGCACCTTCTGCGGGTTGCCGGCATTCGGGAAGTTCCAGATCAGGAAGTCGCCCGCCATGATCGTGCGGCGGCCCGGCAACCACGCCCACAGATGGTCGTCGGTCTCGCCGCGGGCGTGGTGCAGCTCGATCTCCTCGTCGCCGACCGTGAACCGGTGCTCGTCCCCCACGGCGACGGTCGGTCGCAGGGTGCCCTCGGGGACGAAGTGCCGCCACTGCGCGTTCCGCTCGTCCATGTTCTCGAGGCCCAGCCCGAGGTCCTGTCGGATGCCGCCGAACTGACGGGCGTTGATCTGGATGTTCCAGTCGTTGGTCTGCTCGTACCGGTCGAAGCGTGCGTCGACGTTCTCGTGGCCGAGCACCACCGGCTCACCCCACCGCGCGGCGAACGATCGGCTGCCGCCGACGTGGTCGACGTGGCCGTGGGTGTAGACGAGATGGGTCACCGGCTCGGTGGCCCAGGCGGCGATGGCGTCGGTCACCGCGACGCCGGTGTTCGAGTGCGATGCGTCGAAGGCGACCAGACCGTCGCCGGTGCGGAGGACGACGGAGTGCGAGAAGCTCTCGACGATCGCGAGATCGTCGCCGAGCTCGCTGAGCTCGTTGGTGATGCGGTTGACCGGTTCGTCGGCCACACCGCTGTCGATGATCCGCGCCGACAGTTCCAGCAGGTCCGCCACGTGGCGACGCTACCTCTCAGCGCGGTTCACGGGGAAGGCCGAGGACCCGCTCACCGAGAATGTTGCGCATGATGTCGGACGTGCCGCCCATGATCGTGTAGCCGGGCGCGTAGAGCAGGCCCTGCGTCACGTCGCTCCACAAGGTCGCCTCGGCGCCGAACGTGCGGGCGACGAACTCGGCGACCCGCCACTCGTGCTCGGTACAGAAGCACTTGGTGGCGGCGGAGAAGCCACGCGGCGCCTGCCCGAGCACCTCGCGGGTGACGAGCACCCGACCGAGGCGATAGCCGGTCTCGAGCCGTGCGATCTCCTGCCGCACCCTGGCGTCGGTCGTGTCGGCCCGTTCGCGTGCCATCGAGTAGAGCGCATGGTTCGAGACGAGGCGGTCGATGCCGCCGCGCTCGTGCTCGAGCTGGCGCATGGTCTGCTTGAAGGCGTTCCCCTCGAGGCCGACGAGGTGGTCGGCCGGCACCCGGACGTCGGTGAAGAACACCTCGCAGAAGTGCCGGTTGGTGGTCATGTCGGTGATGGGTCGCACCTCGATGCCCGGCGTGTCCGTCGGCACGATGATCTCGCTGATGCCCTGATGCGGCGGGCCCTCGGTGCTCGTCCGGCAGATCAGGTAGCAGTAGTCCGCGACCTCGCCGAAGCTGGTCCAGATCTTCTGGCCGTTGATGACGAACTCGTCGCCGTCGCGGGCCGCCTGCGTGGTGAGGCCGGCGAGGTCGCTGCCGGCGTTCGGCTCGGACATGCCGATGCACCACGTCGTCTCGCCGGAGAGGATGCCGGGCAGGAACGCCTCCTGCTGATCGGGCCGACCGTACGAGATGAGGGCCGGGCCCATCTGGCGATCGGCGAACCACATCGCCGCGATGGGCGCGCCGGCGGCGATCAGCTCCTCGCCGATGATCAGCCGGTCGATCGGAGGGCGACCACCGCCGCCGAACTCGGCCGGCCACGTGAGCCCGATCCACCCGAGCCCGCCCATCTCGACGGCGAACTCCTTCGAGAAGCCGTTGATCCAGGCGTCGTTGTGCCGTCCGAAGCGAGCGACCGCCTTCCCGGCGACCTCCCGGGCCTGGTCGCGGAGTTCGAGCTGCTCGGGCGTCCAGGTGAAGTCCATCACGAACGATCGTACGCCTGCGAGGGTCGGGACGGCGAGGCGACCCGATCCCACTCATCGTGGTCGCAGTTTCCCGGATCGTGGTCTGTGGGTGGTCGATGCAAGGTGGTCTTGACGAAGAATGGCGGATTTCTCTGCAATTCCTCATGACACCGGGTGCCGGGCTTCTTACGCTGTGTGTCATGTTCTGGCGGGAACCTCTGCGAGTGGCGGGCCGTGTGTGGGTCTCGGCCGTCGTCGCGCTCACGGCGGTGGGCACGGCGTCGTCGACGGCGTGGGCGGACGACGACGGTTCGGGCGGCGACCCCGCTGTCGCCGTCGCCGACGACGACACCCGCGACGACGACACCAGCGACGACGACACCAGCGACGATGCTCGGGCCGATGACGATGCGTCGAGCGACGACGACACGAGCGACGATGCTCGGACCGATGACGATGCGTCGGGCGACGACGACTCGAGCGACGATGCTCGGGCCGATGACGATGCGTCGAGCGACGACGACTCGAGCGGTGACCGCGAGCCGTCGACCGCATCGGACAGCCGCGAGGCCGTCCTCGCCGGTGACGAGGTCGCCGTCGCCGAGATCGACGGCGTGCTGGTGGCGGTGGGTGCACCGCCCGTCCCGCCCGCCAAGGTCATCGTCGCCGTCGGTCAGCCGCCCGTTCCGCCCGCCGAGATCATCGTCGCCGTCGGTCAGCCGCCCGTTCCGCCCGCCGGGGTCATCGTCGCCGTGGGCAAGCCGCCCGTTCCACCCGCCGGGGTCATCGTCGCCGTGGGCAAGCCGCCGGTACCGCCGGCGGTGACGGCGCCCTCACGCGAGGGCGACGACGCCGCGCCGCGCATGCCGGAGTTCGCCAGCGCGGTGCTGACCGAGGGGCAGCTGCCGGCCGTCGCGCTGGTGAGTGACGCCCTCAGCCGCCTCGGCCGCAGCCTCTGAACCGAACCGGGCGAGCGACGACGACCGTCGACGAAGCGGGCGGCTGTCCCGCCACCCGCGTCTGACCCGGTCAGCGCGGGCAGCGCTCAGCGAGATTCGATCGGGACGAACTCGCGGGCGCCCACGCCGTCGTACCACTGACGCGGTCGCGAGATGCGCTGGTCGCCGTCGGCCAGCAGCTCCTGCCAGTGCGCCAGCCAGCCGGCGGTCCGGGGGATCGCGAACAGCACGGTGAACATGTCGACCGGGAAGCCGAGCGCCTGGTAGATGAGGCCCGAGTAGAAGTCGACGTTCGGGTACAGCTTGCGGTCGATGAAGTAGGCGTCGTTGAGGGCGACCTCTTCGAGCGCCAGCGCGATGTCGAGAAGCGGGTTCTTGCCCGTCACCTCGAACACGTCGTAGGCCGTCTTCTTGATGATCGTTGCCCGCGGGTCGTAGTTCTTGTAGACACGGTGGCCGAAGCCCATCAGGCGCCCGTCGCCGACCTTGACGGACTCGATGAACGCCGGGACGTTCTCGATCGACCCGATGTCGGCGAGCATGCGCACGACCGCCTCGTTCGCGCCGCCGTGCAGCGGGCCGTACAGGGCACATGCCGCCGCTGCGGCCGACGAGTACGGGTCGGCGTGGCTGGAGCCGACGACGCGCATCGCCGTCGTGCCGCAGTTCTGCTCGTGGTCGGCGTGGAGGATGAACAGGACGTCCATCGCCCGCTCGAGCGCCGGGTCGACCTCGTACTCGCCGATCTTCCACATCATGTGCAGGAAGTTCGCGGGGTACGAGAGATCGTTGTCGGGGTAGTTGAACGGGAGGCCGACCGAGAAGCGATAGGCCATCGCCGCCAGTGTCGGCGTCTTGGCGATCAGGCGCAGGATCTGCCGCTGGCGGCTGTCGGCGTCGAAGATCTCCTTCGCGCCGTCGTAGAACGTGCCGAGGGCGGCGACCGACGACACGAACATGCCCATCGGGTGCGCGTCGTAGTGGAAGCCGTCGACGAAGCGCTTGCGCATGTTCTCGTGGATGAACGTGTGATGTGTGACGTCGAAGCGCCACTGCTCCATCTGGGCGGTGGTCGGCAGCTCGCCGTTGAGCAGCAGGTAGGCCACCTCGAGGTAGCTGGAGTGCTCGGCCAGCTGCTCGATCGGGTAGCCGCGGTAGCGGAGGATGCCGGCCTCACCATCGAGGTACGTGATGGCCGACTTGCACGACGCGGTCTGCATGTAGGCCGGGTCGTAGATGAACAGGCTCGGGTCGAGCTCGCGGACTGCCGCGGCGGGGAACACGCCGCCCTCGATCGGGACGGTGACCGTCTTGCCGGTGCGATCGTCGGTGATGGTGATGGTGTCGGGCACGGTGCTTCCTTCGTGTCACGGCTGGTCGGGTGGGGCTGTTGTCCCCGGGTGGCAACCTACCGCTCCGTGCTCCGGCGCCCCCAACGGGCGGCGCGGCCTCGGTGCCACGCCGGCGCCGGGCGTTCAGAGCGGGGTGTTGCCGTGCTTGCGGCGGGGGAGCCGCTCACGCTTGTCGGCGAGCATGTCGAGCGCGGCGGCGACCTCGCGGCGGGTGTCGGCCGGGTCGATGACCGCGTCGACGTAGCCGCGTTCGGCGGCGACGTAGGGGTTGAGCAGGCGCTCGCTGTAGTCGTGCTCGAACTCGGCGCGCTCGTCGACGCTGGCGTTGCGCCGCAGGATCGCCGCGGCCTGTCCGGCGCCCATGACGGCGAGCTCGGCCCACGGCCACGCCAGACACACGTCGTTGCCCATCGTCTTGGAGTCCATCACGATGAACGCGCCGCCGTAGCTCTTGCGGAGGATGACGCAGATCCGCGGCACGGTCGCTCGGCCGTAAGCGAACACCAGCTGCGCGCCGTGGCGGATCATGCCGCGCCATTCGAGGTCCTTGCCGGGGTAGAAGCCCGGCGTGTCGACGAGCGTGACGATCGGCAGGTTGAACGCGTCGCACAAGGCGACGAACCGCGCCGCCTTCTGCGACGCCGGGATGTCGAGCGTGCCGGCGAGGCTCATCGGCTGGTTGGCGACGATGCCGACGGGCTGCCCGCCGATCGTGGCGAACGCCGTGACGGCGTTCGCGGCCCAGCGGGCACGGATCTCGAGGAACGAGCCGTCGTCGACGATGGCTTCGGCGACCTGGGTCACGTCGTAGCTTCCCGTCGACGACTCGGGGATCAGCTCGCCGGCCTCGGGGCACGGCCGGTCGACCGGGTCGCCGTTCGGCCACTGCGGCGGGTCGCCGTCGACATGGTCGGGCAAGTAGGCGAGCAGCTCGTCGACGAGGTCGGCGCCCGCCGCCCGGTCGGCGACGACGGCAACCGGCAGACCCGCGTGCTGCGCCAGGCTGGCCGGGCTACCGAGCTCGTCCTTGGTCACGTCGATGCCCGTGAACTGGCGCACCATCACGGGACCGTTGACGAAGGCGTAGCCGCTGTCGGTCATGATCGTGAAGTCGATCAGCCCGAGCAGCAGGGCGGGTCCCGACACGGCGGGACCGTCGACGATCGCGAACGTCGGCACGGTGCCCGAGCACCGCGTGAGCGCCCTGGCCACCCGACCCCAACCGTTGAGCGGCGCGATGCCCTCGCCGATGTCGGCGCCGGCCGAGTTGATGACGAACACGAGCGGGATGCGTTCGTCGAGCGCCGTGCGAGCCGCGATCTCCATCGTGAACGTCATCGACTCGGTGAGTGGCGCAGCCGGATCGACCGCGTCGAACTCGCACCACGACACGCGCCGGTCGCCGAGCAGGCGGACTCGGGCGGTGATCGGTCCGGGAACACCTCTGGCGACGTCGAGGCCGTCCGGGTCGCGCTGTTCGGTGGCGTCGAGCGTCATCGCAGCGGACACTAGTGCCGCATCCGGCCGACGTTGCCCAGTTCGCCGGCCCGACGCGCCGCTGGCATCGTCCCGGCTTCCTCGAGAGTGCTCACGGCAAGGCCGCCGGCACTTCCTTCGTCGCCGCGCCTCGCCAGCGGCCCGCTGGACCCGGCGCACGCCAGTGCAAACGCTGGCCGGACACGGCGCCAGTGCGGTCGACGGGTCGCATCGTCGGGCCGCCGCCGAGCCCGGTGGAACCGCCGCGTTCGACCGCGTCAGGAGGTGCTGCGGTGCACCGGGAACGCGTCGTCGCCGAGGTGGACGCCCGGCTGCGAGGGTGCGTGCTGCTCGACCATCGATGCGAGGATCGACGCGACCGCGCTGGTCGCCGCACTCGGCGCCGGGCGGCGACGGCGTGCCCAGGCGACGACGCGCCGAGGGAGCTCGGGGACGAGGATGCGGCGGAAGTCGCCGTCGATCTGGCTCGGGGCGGCGGTCGCCGGCACGATCGCGCCGCCGTACCCGTCGAACGCCAGGGACGCGAGGAGCCGCACGCCGTCGATCTCCGCTTGCGCCCGCAAGGTGACGTCGACGCTCGCCGCCGCGCGGTCGAGCACCCGCCGGAGCGCAGCCCCCTTGGGCGGCAGGAGCAAGGGGACGTCCTCGAGCTCGGTCAGCGGCATCGTCTCGCGGGTCGCGAGTGGGTGGTCGCTGTGCACGAGCAGGAGGAGATCCTCGGCGAACAGCGGCTCGACGACGAGCTCGGGGTCGTCGATCGGGAGGTGGATGATCGCTGCGTTGAGCTGGCCGGAGATCAGGCCGGGCACGATGGTGGTGGTGCTGCCCTCGCTGACGATCGGGTGCACTCGCGGGTGCTGCTCGGCGACGGCGCCGAGCAGCGCCGGCATCAGCCAGCGCGCCGTGGTGCCGATCACGCCGATGCGGGCGTCACCCGACACGTCGTCGTCGAGCGAGGCGATGTCCGCCGCGATGTCGTCGATCTCGTTGAGCACCCGCCGTGCTCGTTCGACCACACGCACGCCTTCGTCGGTGAGCCCGCCGTTGGCACGGTCCACCAGTCCGACCCCGAGCTCGCGCTCGAGCTTGGCCACGTGGCCGCTGACGTTCGACTGGACGGTGTAGAGCGCCCTCGCGGCGGCCGAGAACGTGCCGTGGTCGGCGACCGCCACGATCGCTGCCAACTGGCGAACGTCCATTCAGACAGGCTATCGCGATTTCCGATACGTGGTATCGTTGGGTTCTACTTGCCAGATGCACAGGCGCACGTGCATACTTTCACAAACAGAACGACGCGTGAACACCCCCCATGTTCCGCTTCGAGGGGATCCCACCCATCGGCCCCCCACCGACGGGATTCCCAGGTTGAGACGCCCCGATCCCCCATCGGGGCGTTTCCCGTTTTCCGGCGTCGTGTCGGTCGGTCGGTGACGGCCGGGTGGGGCGACTGCCGGGCGCCGGATGACGACCCCCGTCTCCCGGCCTAGGCTGCGTCGAATGGCGAGCGAGCCGATCATCGACGACGAGGTCGACGACGTCGACGCAGGCGACGACCCAGACGACGACGCGGACATCGAGTGGGACGGGGGCGCGGCGTTCTTCGATCTCGACCGGACCTTGCTGAAGGGGGCGAGCGGTGAGGTCTTCTCCGAGGCGATGCGCACGGCCGGCCTCGTCACCCGCACGATCCCGGGCGAGAAGTTCCTCTACAACCTCTTCAACACGGTGGGCGAGACGCTCCCGTCGATGGCGCTCGCACGGCAGGCGGTGACCTTCGCGAAGGGTCACTCACGCGCCGCTGCGCAGGCCGCGGCCGAGGGCGTCGCCGATCGGCTCGTCGACATGGTGCAGCCGCTCGCCGAGTCGGTGTTCGAGATGCACCGCGAGGCCGGCCGGCCGGTCGTCCTCGCCACCACCACGCCCTACGACCTCGTCAAGCCGTTCGCCGATCGGCTCGGTCTCGACGACGTCATCGCCACCCGGTACTCGGTCGACGACGACGGCGACACCTACGACGGCACCCTCGCCGGCCCGTTCGTGTGGTCGGCCGGCAAGCTCGAAGCGGCGCGAGCCTGGGCCGACGAGCACGGCATCGACATGGGCGCGAGCTACGCCTACTCCGACAGCGTGTACGACACGCCGTTGCTCTCGGCAGTAGGCAACCCCGTGGTGGTGAACCCCGACCCACGGATGATCTTCATGGCGGCCGCCCGCCGCTGGCCGACGCTGAGCCTGGAGGACGCGCCGCGCCGAAGCCGCGTCGGCAGTGGCATCGAGGGCGTCGGCCTCGAGTTGCAGAAGATCGCCCTGACGTTCACCCGGCCGTCGATGGTGCCGTTCGCCGACATCGACATGCACGGCGTCGAGCACATCCCGCGCGAAGGGGGCGTCATCCTGGTCGCGAACCACCGGTCGTACTTCGACGCCTCCGTCGTGTCGATGGTGGTCGCCAAGACCGGTCGGTCGGTCCGGTTCCTCGGCAAGAAGGAGGTCTTCGACGCACCCGTCGTGGGCACGCTCGCCGCGGCGATGGGTGGTATCCGCGTCGACCGCGGCACGGGATCCGACGAACCGCTCCAGGCCGCGGCCGATGCCCTGGCGAACGGCGAGATGGTGGCCATGATGCCGCAGGGCACCATCCCGCGCGGCCCCGCCTTCTTCGAACCGAAGCTCAAGGGCCGCTGGGGCGCGGCCCGCCTCGCTCAGATGTCGGGTGCCACCGTGATCCCGATCGGGCTGTGGGGGACCGAGAAGGTCTGGCCACGCTCGGCCCGCCTCCCGAACGTGCTCAACATCGCGGATGCGCCGACGGTCCTCGCCAACGTGGGCGAGCCGGTCAAGCTGAAGGGCAAGAGCCTCGACGCCGACACCAAGCGGATCATGAAGGCGATCGTGGCGCTGCTGCCGCCCGAGGCGCACGAACGCCACGACCCGACCCCCGACGAGCTGGCATCCACCTACCCGCCAGGCTATTCCGGCGACCCCGACGGCGAACACGAGCGCCGCCCCGGCACCGACTGAGTCGCTGCAGCTCGTCGGACATCGATGTCACGGATTCCGGCGCGGCAGAGCTCTTCCCGGGTGTGACGTACGAGGAGTTCGTCGAGCGAACGTCGGCACGGTTGAGAGCGGCGCTGGTCGCCGCGTACGGCCCCGACGTGGGTGCCGATGCTGCTGCCGAGGCGCTCGCCTACGGCTTCGAGCACTGGGACCGGCTGTCGGCGATGGAGAACCCGGCCGGGTACCTCTACCGCGTCGGCCAGACAGAGGCCCGGAGGCACTTCCGGCCGACTGCCTACCTGCCGGCGGCACCGCTGCCAGGTCTTCCGGAGTTCGAGCCGAAGCTGGCGCCGGCGCTCGAGGCGCTCACCGAGCCACAGCGGGTGGGCGTCGTGCTCGTGCACGCCCTCGGCTGGCGGCAGGTGGAGGTCGCCGAGCTCCTCGACGTCGATGTGTCCACGCTGCGCACGCACATCGCCCGGGCGATGACCAAGCTGCGCACCGCCCTGGAGGTGACGATCGATGCCGGATGAGCTCGAACGGAACGAGGAGCTGGAACAGCAGCTCGCCGCGTTCGGCGAAACGCTCGCCGAACGAACCGGCGAGCCGATCACCGCGACAGCCGGCCGTCGGACCGTTGCGGCGCCCCGATCACGTCGTCGCTGGGCGATCCTGGGCGCTGCGGCCTGCCTGATCGTCGCCGTGTCCGGCATCGCCACGGTCGTGCGCGATCGACAGACCACCGTTGCACCGTCCGCGAGCATCCCCGCGGATGACGGCGCGTCCTCGATCGAGGACCTGTGGGCGAACGCCGTGCCGGCGCCGGACACCCCGCTCGATGCGCTCCAGCTGGACGGCGCGACCTGGACGTTGGTGGAGCGACGTGCCTTCTCGTACGCGGTCACCGACGTGATGGGTTGTCGAGAGCAGAAGGAATCCGACGCACTGATCGGCCATCAGGTCGTGCGCGAGCGGTATCAGAGCGCCGGCGATTCGTGGATCGGTGTCAGGCAGGTCCAGTATGCGGACAGCGCATCGGCTCGCGATCGTCTCGGGCCGCTGACCGATCTCTCGGACTGCGACGAGTTGCCGCTCGACACGTACGAGCAGTTGACGCTCGACGCCGGTGCCGGCGTGGACGTATCGGGCTATCGATGGAACGCGTCGACGGTCCTGGCGTTCCACGCCCCGAACGGCCACGCCGTCGTGGTCGATGTTGCCAACGGAGGCCGCGACGACTCCCTCGTCGCCGAGCTGGTCGACCGCGTCGGCGGCCTGCTGCGCGGAGAGCTGACGCCCCGGTCCGCCGACGAGACGCCGAACCGGCTCGACGACCTCGTCGAGCTGGTCGGTGACGATCCACTCGACGTGACGGCGAGCGGTTGGGAGGTGTTCCTGCAGGGAGTCGGCCCGTTCGACCAATCCGGTTGGCCGGTCTGCAGACCAGGGGAGGCCGACGTCGCCGTGGCGAACGCGCCGACGCTCGACGCCGTCTACGGCCAGCCCGAACCCGATGCGTTCGGTATCTCGGTCCAGTTCGTGCTGGAGCCCGATCCGGACCGCCGCGCTGCGCTCGGGCGAGCGCTCATCGAGCCGAGCGAGTGCCCGCCGTCGTCGTTGATCGGTCAGGACATCGACCCGGACATCGTCGATCGCGCGGCGGACGGCGTGTGGGGCCGCGTCGGCTCGGAGATCGCAACGTACGTCGTCGCGCCGCCGGGCCCGGAAGCCGCGCCGCTGATCGCCCTCATCCGCGGGTCGGCGACATCGCCGCGCACCGAGGAGCTCGTCGGGCGGGCGGTAGCGGTCCTGGGCGGCGACGCGGACGACGATGGCGACGTCGATGTTCCTCCCTCGACGTCGAGCCCGCCGTTCGATGTCAGGGCAACGCCGGCCGACCCGCTCGGACTCGAACGGGATGGGTGGCGACTCGTCGAGCGGACGAACGAAGCGTTCGATGCGGGCGCGACGGAGTTCCCGTGTCCGGCGGTCGGCGAACAGCTGGCGGCATTCGACGGGTCGGCGCTGGTACACGACATCCTGACGCCGCCGGACTCGCAGGGACTGGACCTCGACGTGGAGATCATCGATGTCGGCACGCCAGAACAAGGGAGCTTGCTCGCTGCTGCGGTCGGCGCGGTCGGAGAGTGCATGGCGAGCTCCCAGGGTGCGCCGGTCGAGTTCGGTGAACTCGTCGATGCAGGCGCTTCGTGGTTCCGCGCCGGCCCGGACTTCGCGCTCGTCACGATCGTCGGCGACGCCGACACCACGATCGTTCTCGAGATCGAGGGTGACGAGGTCGGCGACGCGCTGATCGACGACCTGGTCGCCCGTGCCGATCAGTTCCTCCGTCATCCCTTCGCCTCGGCCGAGCCGCCGGGAGCGCTACCGGTGACGACGACCACGGTGCTGCAACCCACCGCATCCGGCTCGGTGGTCGTCCAACCGGGTGCGGCCGTCGGCGAGCGGCAACGCGAGCCCGAGCCCGGCGAGGTCCAGCTCTGGGTGAGCAACCAGAGCTTCGCCGACGACCCGGTGCGGATCACGATCGAGATCGACGGTGCGCTCGCCGTCGACGACGCGTTCGCCGTCGAGGGACAACACAACTGGATCAGCTGGTTCGTGGGCGGGCTCGGACCCGGCGAGCACACGCTCACGGCGCGCAGCGACACCGGCGCCGAGACGACGGAATCGTTCACGCTCCCCGCCGGCGAGCCCCGCTGGCTCGTCGTCGAGTACTGGTCCGACGGCGAGGAGTCGGCCGGCCGGTTCTTCACCGTTGGGGAGTTCGATCAGCCGGTCGGCTTCGACTGAGTTCGATCGGGCCCCGCCGCCAGGCCGAGCCGATCCGGGTTCGGTTGCTGAACCCGTCGCGCTTCGCCGATCTCGCCGGCCGACCGCGCTGCACGGCTGAGGTGGGCCGAACCCGTCGGGCTCGTTACCGATCCGGCTGCGCCGGTCGGCGCAGCCCCGTTCGGATTCAGAAGCGGCCGCCGTCGACGAGGAAGTGCTGGGCCGTGCAGCCGCCACCGTCGTCGGCGGCGAGGAACAGCACGATCTGGACGAACTCGTCGGGCTCGATCCGCTTCTTCAGCGCCTGGTCGTTCATCGTGCCCTCCTCGCCCTCGGGTGACCACCACTTGGTGAGCTGGCGTTCGGTCGGCACCCAGCCGGGGAGCACGGTGTTGACGCGCACGTCGTGCGGTCCGAACGTTCGGGCCATGGTGCGCGTGATGCCCTCGACGCCCGACTTGGCGATCGCGTAGCCGGGGAAGAAGTCCTCCTGCATCATGTAGCTGCTCGACCCGATGTTGACGATCGAACCGTGACCGGCCTCGATCATCTGGGGCGCCAGCGCCTGGATGGCGAAGAAGTAGTGCCGCAGGTTGACGTTCATCCGGTCGTTCCAGTAGTCGACGGTCATGTCGCGCCAGTCGTGGCGGTCGTCGCTGGCGGCGTTGTTCACCAGCACGGTGACACCGCCGAGCTCGTCGATCGCCGAGCGGCACGCGTGCCGGAGTGCGTCGATGTCGCGAAGATCGAGCTCGTAGAAGATCGGGGTGTGCGGGGCGCCGGCCTGGACGCACTGCTCGATCGTGCGGTGTGCGTACTCGGCGTCGAGGTCGACGAAGGCGACCTTGCTGCCCTGTCGTGCGAAGTTCCTGACGAGTGCGTTGCCGATGCCGTCGGCGCCCCCGGTGACGAACACGGTTCGGTCGGCGAGCGAGGGATACGAGGCGTAGTTGGTCATGGGTCCTCCTGGTCGGGTGGGGACGGCTCGAAGCCGTACAGCTCGGCGGGATTGTCGACGAGCACCCGATGGCGCAGGTCGGCCGTGGGCAGCCAGTCGTGGAGCAGCTGTCGGAGGTCGGCGACGCCGAGCGGGTCGGCTTGCCCGGGGTGGGGCCAGTTGCTCGCCCAGAGCATCCGTTCCGGGGCCCGCGCGACGAGCTCGGCGGCGAGCGCCGCCACCCGCGGGTAGGCCGGCGCGCCGTCGTTCGTCGACTCGTACGGTGCCGAGAGCTTCACCCAGCACCGACCGCCGTCGACGAGACGGAGCAGTGCGGCGAACCGCTCGTCGTCGACGGTGGGTGGCGGCATGAAGCGACCGACGTGGTCGACGACCAGCGGAGTGGGGAGTGCGTGCAGGTCGTCGAGGCGCTCGTGGAGTGCGTTGCCGTCCATCTGGAGCTGGATGTGCCAGCCGAGCTCGGCGATCCGCGCCGCCACCGACGGCAACGCGTCCCAGCCGGTGGCGCCTCCCGGCAGCATGTGGAAGCGGGCGCCGCGAGCGCCGCTGCGGTGCAGCTCCTCGAGCTCGGCCGGCGCGGCGGTGTCGTCGACGACCACGACGAGGCGCGCATCGTCGCCGAAGTCGGCCGCCGCCCCGACCTGGCAGGTGTTGTCGAGGCCGTACGTGGTGGGCTGCACGACGACCACCCGGTCGAGCCCCAACTGACGCTGCACCGTGCGGTATTCGGCCACCGAGGCGTCGGGCGGTTCGAGGACCGTGGTCGGTGCGGTCGGGTGGCGGGCATCGTAGAAGTGCACGTGCGTGTCGCACGCGCCCCGTGGTAGCGCCGACCCGAGCGTGTTCACCGGCTCCACCAGGTGCGCAGTCGCGACGCGGCCTCAGCGTTGACCGAACGGGGTGGCACCTCGCCGGCGAGCATCGCCTGCACCTGTTCGACCGAGCTCATGGCCTGGGCGTCGGCGTTCTCGGGCGTGAGCCCGCCGAGGTGGGGCGTGGCGACGACACCCGGCCGCGACGCCAGCCCGGGTGACGGTCGCTGATCCGGTGCCTGGCCGACGTCCATCGCGAGACCTCCCAGACGACCCGAGTCGAGCGCAGCAGCCACGGCTGCCTCGTCGAGCAGCTCGCCGCGCGACACGTTGACCAGCATCGCACCGTGTCGCATCAGCGCCAACGCCTCGCCGTCGATCAGGTGCTCGGTCTCGGGCGTCGAGGCGGCGAGCGGGAGCACGAAGTCGCTGCGCCCGAGCAGCTCGGCGAGGGGCAGCCGTTCGACCCCGTCGGCGGTCGGGTCGGTGTAGGGGTCGTGGACGATGACGTCGACGCCGAGCGCCCGGAGCGCCGCCGTCAGATACCGACCGATGGCCCCGTACCCGATGATCCCGGCGGTCTTGCCGCGCATCTGGAAGCCGGACCGCTGAGGCGGAGGCACGCCGCGGCGGTAGTCGACGGTCGACTCGCTGACCCCGCGGGCGAGGTCGAGCATCAGTGCGAGCGCGAGTTCGGCGGTCGACGGCACGAAGCTCTTGTCGGCGTGCGCGACCAGCACGCCGTTGGCCGTTGCCGCGCCCACGTCGACCGTCGAGATGTCGACGGCGGTGCGCAGGAAGGCGAGCAGCTCGGGTCGTCCGGCGAACAGCGCCGCCTCGCCGGGCGTCGACCGGTGTGCGACGATCACGTCGCATCCTGCTGCGGCCTCGACCAGCTCGCCCGTCGTCAGGTCGCGGTCCCGCGGGTTCGTCACGACCTCGACGATCGACGCGAGCTTCGGCAGAGCTCTGCCGTAGTACGCGTCGAGATCCTCTGGGTTGTGGGTGAGGAAGATCCGCATCGCGCGCCCGACGCTAACCGGGCGCGCTCGCGGCAGCGTCACCTACAACTGCTCGAACACCCAGCCGTCGACGGTCTGGTACAGGAGCCGATCGCCGTTGACGGCGGCGAACTGCGGCCAGATGGCGAACTCGCCCTCGGGATCGGGATCGTCGAGATCGCGCACCAGCCAGTCCACACCGTTCGTCGTGGCGATCAGCCAGAAGTCGGGCGACCACTCCTCCTCGACCGCGGGCACGTCGATGGCGTCGTACGCCGCTTCGGCGGCTTCGGCGAAGACCTCTTCCGGGATACGCACCAACTCGTCGCCGGCGTCGTCTCGGATCACGATCGACGCCGTGCCGCTCTCCTCGTCGAACTCCCATGTCTGGGTCGACTCGTCGCGGTAGTCGATCGTGGCCGACTGGACGACCTCACCGGTCGCAGCGTCGGTGAGGACATAGCTCGAGCCGTCGGGACCGTCGGTCTGCACGAGGACGAAGCCCTCGTGCTCGACCGTGATGGTGACCGGTTTCCAGTCCTCGATGACGTCGTCGTGCACCTCGGTGATCCATGCCGCCGACGAACCCTGGTTCCACAGTCCGTACCGCTCGGGGAGCTCGGGGAGCTGGGCCTCGGTGAGCGAGCCGTCGGCGGCTCGGATCCACGCCTGCGGGCCCTCGAGTGAATCCCCCACGATCAGATGGCCGTTGTCGATCGGCACGATCGAGGTGATGTGGGAACCGACCGGGACACCCGGCAGCGACGTCCAGGCGCTCCCGTCGGCGCTGCTGAGCATCTTCGAGTCGGTGATCAGCACGAACTCGTCGTCGAGTGTGGTGAGCGTGCCCCACCCGAAGTCGTCGGGCAACGGCAGTTCGCCGTGATCGCCGCCGAGGTCGCCGCCCAGCAACCTCATGTCGGGCTCGAACCTCAAGGGCTCGGGGTTGCCGTCGAGACCGAGCTCCTCCCACGTGAACTCGAAGGTCGTGCGTTCGCCGGCCTCGTCGAAGACCTCGACCTCGATGCCGCTCGAAGAATTGCTGTACCCCCCGCCGCCACGGCTCTGCATCATCTCGCGGATGTCGTCGGGCAGGAGCTGTTCGAAGTCGAACCAGGTGTGCTGCTGCGCGAGTGCCAACCAGCGATCGCCCGACAGCGCCACGCTCTCGACCCAGATGTCGGTGTGGACGAACTCGTCGACGGTCGGTGTGACCGCGAGCTCGACCTCGACCGTGCTCCACGTGACGAGATCGGTCGTCGTCGCGATCACGAGCGTCCTCGTGCCGTCGTCGTCGGGCCGCCCGGGCCTCTCGTCGTAGGTCGGCTCGTCCACGCCCCATGCGACGAGCCGGTCGCCCGCGACCCTGAACTGATGGCCGAACTGCAGCGGGAGCTCGATCTCGGTCGTGGTCCAGTCGACGCCGTCGGTGGTGAACCGTGCGGTGAGGCGCGGCGGTGGTGGCGGCGTCGCGTAGATCGCGTCCGACGCCTCGGGATGCTCCTCGAGCACCGCTGAGACCTCGTCGAGCAGCCCTGCCTCGCCGAGGACCTCGGTCGCCTCTTGGATCGTCGGCGGCAATCCGTCGGGAAACGCCTCCTGCACCTCGGGTGGGAACAACGCGACGATCTCGTCGGGCAGCGGCGTGAGCGGCTGGGGCTCGAACTCATGGCTGATGCTCAAGAACCCGTCGTGCCACGGCAGCAGCTGGACCGCGTTCTCGGTCGACGCCGGGAGCGCGGGCGCCACCTCGGCCACCGACGACGTCGCGGCGTCATCGTCGGTGCCCGCCTCCGGCGGCACCGTGTCTCGGGTCTCGGTCGCCGAGGTGTCGGCGCCGTCGCCGGTGCTGGCCGCCGCGGCGCCTGCGTCGTCGGAGGTGTCCTCGGACGTCTCATCCGAGGTCTCGTCGTCGGCGATCTGGACCGCGCTGTCCTCGCCGCCGGTGACCGCGATCAGCAGCCCAGCGCCTGCGAACAGGGTGGCCGCGACGCCGCCGCCGACCAGTGCGCGGCGTCGGCGCCGCTTCGAGGCCGCCCGCGCCGTGACCACGTCGCTCGGGTTCGGCTCGACGACGACCTCCTCGGCCGACGCGGCGAGCGTGCTGCGGAGGCGATCGTGGATCGGTGATTCGTGCTGATCAGGCATCGTCGTGCTCCAGGTGTTGTTCGAGTTGTGCGAGCGCCCGCGACAGGCGGCTCTTGACCGTGCCGGGCGGGATGTCGAGCGCGGCGGCCACGTCGGCCTCGGACCAGTCGAGGTAGTAGCGGCCGACCACGACGGCGCGGTGATCGGTGGAGAGTCGTGCGAGCGCACGGGCGACGCCGTCGTCGATCTCGGGCGCCGGTCGTGGCCGCTCGGGGACGAGCACCACCGAGACCTCCCGCCGGCGGCGCCGCAGCCGGGAGCGGCCCCAGTTGAGGCCGACCCGGTAGGCCCAGCCGGTGAGGTTGGCGTGCAGCCTGACCTCGTCCCAGCGTTCGAACGCCCTCGTCAGCGCCTCGGCCGCCGCGTCGCGGCCGAGCTCGCGATTGTCGAGCGCCAGCGACAGCGCGCGTGCCAGCCGTGCATGCTCGCGGGCGCAGAACGTCTCGAACTCGGTCGGCTCGACGTGACCGTGGCGTGCGCCCTCGACGGTCGGTGGTGGGAGTGGTGTCGGCAAAGCGGGACCACGCTCGCCGGCGCTCGCCGGATCAGCGGAACCGGGTGATGGGTCGGCCGACGAGTCGGTCATCGTCACGTGATCTAGACGCCCGAGGGGACGGATCGGTTCCGTCCCACACCGGACTTCATCGACTCGTCATCTGCCGATCGCTCACCGGCGCGGTCAATCGCCGGTCGAACCGTCGAGCGACTCGCGGATGAGGTCGGCGTGGCCGCAGTGGCGGGCGTACTCCTCGATCATGTGCACGAGGATCCACCGCATGCTCGTCGGCCCGCTCGACAACTCTCTGGCCGCGAGCAGGTCGAGGTCGTCGCAGGTCTCGACGGCGGCTCGACTGCGGTCGACGGCCGCCGTGAACAGCTGCAGCAGGTCGGTCGGGGAGTCGTCGCCGGCGGTGTCGAACTCCCAGTCGGGGTGATGCTCCCAGTCGACTGACGCCCACGGCTCGGGCATCTCGGCGTCGAGCCAGACCTCCTGGAACCAGCCGTCCTCCACGACGGCCATGTGCTTGACGATGCCGCCGATCGTCAGCGTCGAGGGTCCGAGGCGGGTGGCGAGCTGTTCGGGGGTGAGCCCGCTCGCCTTGCGGAGGAGCACCGAGCGGAAGTAGTCGAGGAACGTGACGAGTGTGTGACGTTCTGCAGCCGCCATCGGTGGGCTGGCGGCCAGGTCGACGGGTGGGATAACGGTGTCACCCACGAGGTGCGCCACATGTCACGTCGGAAAGCACCGATTTCAGAAAATTCTGCTCCATGTCGATGATGTTACGGGACTACTGTTGTCACGAGGAGGAGAGGATCGTGGGATCGGCGATAGGCGCGGGCGAACGAGGCACCGTGCGCTCGGTCGCGTCGTGGTGGCGCAGCCGGTACGGAGCGCAGCTGTTCGTCGAGATCGCGATCTGCGGTGTCCTGCTGATCATCTACCGCACCATCCGCGGCGTGAACCGGACCGACCTCCGAGCGGCGTTCGCCAACGCCCGCGACATCGTCCGCCTCGAGGAGTGGTTGGGCCTGCCGTTCGAGGACAACCTCCAGCGCTTCCTGCTCGATCACCCCACGATCATCAAGCTGCTCAACCACTACTACATCTGGTTCCACTTCCCCGCCGCGATCGGGCTGCTGCTGTGGCTGTACCTCCGGCACCACGACCGGTATCGCCCGTTCCGCAACCTGATGGCGTTCGCCACGTTCTCGGCGCTCCTGATCCACCTGATGTTCCCGCTGGCACCGCCGCGGATGATGCACGGGTTCGTCGACACCATGCGCGAGTTCGGGCCGAGCATCTACCCGAAGAACGCACTCGAGGGCACCGCCAACCAGATCGCCGCCATGCCGTCGCTGCACTTCGGGTGGGCGATGATCGAGGCGATCGCCGTCATCGCGGTGCTCAAGTCGCGATGGCGCTGGCTGATCGTTATCCACCCGACGCTCATGACGCTGTCGATCATCGCCACTGCGAACCACTGGTGGATCGATGCCGCCGCAGCCGCGCTGCTGATCCTCGGCGGCATCGCCGGGTGGCGAGTCGTCTCGGTCTGGGTCGGTGACCGGCGCTGGTCGTGGACGAAGCTCCGCTTCCAGTCCGAGGCCGGCATCGCACAGCTCGAGTCGTTCGTCAACGAGGACCGCAGCGACGACGTCGGTGACGACGCCGACGGTGAGCAGCTCGTGCTTCAGCCGGTTCGGGCGCCCTCGAAGGTGTCGTACGACGCGAACGACGACACCGACGACCGCCGCAACTTCGTCGGCTGATGCTCGGCCCTGCCGAGGAACACCACGCCCGCAATCGCGTGGTGCTCGGGCAGCTCGAGCACCTCGGCGGCCGCTGACTCCTGCCGGGCCCAGGAACGTGGTGAGCACACCGCCGAGGCCGTGGGCGCGCGCCGAGAGCAGCACGCTCCAGCAGAACGGGTAGATCGACGCGCCCGGCACGATTGCCGGCCGGTCGAGCGTCAGGTCGGTGCCGGCCAGCACCCGCAGGTCGGCCGCCACGACGAGCACGACCGGCACCGACTCGATCTGCTCGACCACGGAGTACCGCACGTGTGCGATCTCGGCCGGTGGCGCGTAGTCGACCGAGTTGAAGGGCACCTGACCCTCCCGCATCGCTGCGATGTACTCGTCCCAGACGGGTTGCATGAGCGCGCCGATCGAACGTCGGATCGACGGATCACGGACGATGGCGACCCGCCACGGCTGCCGGTTGCCGCCCGATGGCCCGAACCGCGCATCGTCGAGGATCTGGATGACCGTCTCTTCGGGGACGGGCTCGTCGAGGAAGTCGCGGACGGAGCCGGTCGTGCGAATGCCCTCTCGAAGGTCCATGGCGCGCGAACCTAGCGACGTCGGGCACGCCTCGAGCGCAGCGGAGGCGTCTCAGACGCGACTCCTCAGGCCTCGCCCGCCGCCACCTTCTGTCGCACGATGTTGAGGGCTGAACCGGCGCGGAACCAGTCGACCTGCTCGTCGCTGAACGTGTGGTGGCCCTCGAAGTCGATCGTGGTGCCGTCGGGCTTCACGATCTGGCACTGCACGGGCCGGCCGGGCACCGGCGGGAGGCCGAGCACGTTGATCCGGTCGTCCTCGTCGATCAGGTCGTAGGTGGCAGGATTGGCGAACGTGAGCGGCACCATGCCCTGCTTCTTGAGGTTCGTCTCGTGGATGCGGGCGAAGCTCCGGGCGATCGCCACCAGCCCGTTGCGGAATCGGGGCTCCATCGCAGCGTGCTCGCGGCTCGAGCCCTCGCCCATGTTCTCGTCGCCGATCACGACCCACGGCTGGTCGGCCTCGTGGTACGCCCTCGCGATGTCGGGGAAGCTCTCGATCTCGCCGGTGAGCTGGTTCTTGCCCTGGCCGACCAGGCCGTCGCGGTAGGCGCTCACCGCGCCGAGGTACAGGTTCCCCGAGATGTTCTCGAGGTGGCCGCGGTACTTCAGCCACGGCCCCGCCATCGAGATGTGGTCGGTCGTGAACTTGCCCTGGGCCTTCACGAGCACGGGCAGACCGAGGTAGTCCTCACCGTTCCACGCCGTGAACGGCTCGAGCAGTTGCAGCCGCTCGCTCGTCGGGTTCACGATCACCTCGACACCGCTGCCGTCGTCGGGCGGCGGCGTGAACGTGTTCTTGCCCGGGTCGTAGCCCGCATCGGGGAGCACCTGCCCGACCGGGGCGTCGAGCGTCACCTCGCTGCCGTCGGGGGCGGTGATCGTGTCGACCGTCGGGTCGAAGTCGAGGCGGCCGGCGAGGGCGATCGCCATCACGGTGTCGGGCGAGGTGACGAACGCGAGCGTGTTCGCGGAACCGTCGTTGCGCTTCGGGAAGTTGCGGTTGAAGGAGGTGACGATCGTGTTCGTCTGGCCGGTGATCGCCTCGGGCCGGCTCCACTGGCCGATGCAGGGGCCGCACGCGTTGGCGAGCACCGTCGCCCCGATCGCCTCGAGATCGGCCAGCAGGCCGTCGCGCTCGATCGTCGCCCGCGTCTGCTCGGAGCCGGGGGTGACGAGCAGGTCGACCTTGGCGGTGAGCCCCTTCGCGGCAGCCTGGCGGGCGATCGACGCGGCGCGGGTGATGTCTTCGTACGACGAGTTCGTGCACGACCCGATCAGGCACGCCGACGGCTCGAGCGGCCACTCGTTGGCCCGGGCCTCGGCGCCGACGCCGGCTGCGCCGACGCGGTGAGCGCGGTCGGGGGAGTGGGGGCCGTTGATCAGCGGCTTCAGCTCGTCGAGGTCGATCTCGATCAGCTGGTCGTAGTGGGCGCCGTCGTCGGGTCGCAGGTGCTCGGCGACGTGGTCGGCCGCGTCGGCGATCGCCTCGCGACCCGTCGCCTTGAGGTACTGCGACATGTTGTGGTCGTAGCCGAACAGCGACGTGGTCGCTCC